>Ga0233431_1000118_pt1 | contig 178519 bp, 114 predicted proteins | sample SI_118_April2016_FD_179867 | JGI IMG/M metagenome (GOLD analysis project Ga0233431, IMG submission 179867) | Seawater microbial communities from Saanich Inlet, British Columbia, Canada - SI_118_April2016_200_MG | ecosystem: Environmental > Aquatic > Marine > Inlet | place: Canada: British... | reverse complement strand
GCAAGACAGGAACGCCGCGAGACCACAGACCGTGGAGGAAAAGGATGAGTACTGCAGCCACGCCGTCCGCATACCGGATGCCGCCCGCAGCAATCGCCGAGCTGGTCGATGCCCCGCTCACCCCCCACATCCATCTGGCCCCGACGCGTACCTGGATTCTACTGGGGATGCCGGCCAACCTGCCGCCGATCGCCGAACTGGCCCGGCCCGAATTGCGGCTGGCCGGTCTGCGCATCGATCCGGCCGCCGATGGCCCGAGTCGCCAGCAGTACTACACCGACCTGACCCTCAAGCAGATCGCCGACGGGACCGAACGGGCGATCACCGGTCTTCCACCCCACCCTCGAATCAACTATATCGACTGGTCGCCGGACGGGACGCATATCGCCTTTGCAGTGAGGGAAGAGCGCGGCATCGCCCTCTGGGTCGCCGAGGTGGAAAGCGGCAAAGCCCGATCGCTGACCGAACCGCGCCTGAACGCCATCTTCGGGATGCCGCACGTCTGGCACCCCGACAGTCAGAGGCTGGTCTGCACGCTGATACCGGATGACCGCGGCGAGCCGCCGGAGCCGCCGTCGGTCCCATCCGGCCCGGTTGCCCAGGAGAATCTCGGCGCACAGGCTCCCTCCCGGACCTACCAGGATCTGCTCAAAAACGGCCACGACGAAGAGCTCTTCGCCTATTATGCCACCTCGCAGGCCGCCTGGGTAGAGCTGGATGGAAAGGTGCGACCGATCGGGCCGGATGGGCTTCTGCGCAGCGTGGAGCCCTCGCCGGACGGTCGCTACCTGCTGGCCGAAACCTTCCACCCGCCCTTTTCGTATCTGGTGCCCCACTATCGCTTTCCCCATCGCGTCGAAATCTGGAATGCCGACGGCGAACTCGTCAGCCTACTGGCCGACCTGCCCCTGGCCGAGGGAGTGCCGATCGACTTCGACGCCGTGCCCGAGGGGCCGCGCGCCTTTTCGTGGCGAGCCGACGCCCCGGCCGAAATCGCCTGGATCGAAGCGCTGGATGGCGGAGATCCGCGCCGGGAGGCAGAGGTGCGGGATCGGCTCTGCTCGCTTGACGCGCCGTTCGTCGGCGAACCGATCGGGCGGATCGATCTGGAATTCCGCTTCGCCGGCATCTCCTGGGGGCACCGGGATTTGGCCCTGATAGCGGAGCGCTGGTGGAAGACGAGACAGACCCGCACCTGGCGCCTGGACCCCTCCCAACCGCAGGAAGAACCCCGCATGTTGTTCGATCGCTCGTGGGAAGATCGCTACAGCGACCCCGGAGCACCGCTGACGCAACCGACTGCGACCGGCACCCGGGTGCTGCTGACCGACGCAGAGGGGGACGCGCTCTATCTGGTCGGTGCCGGCGCTTCTCCGGAAGGGGATCGCCCCTTTCTCGATCGGCTCGACATCCGAAGCGGGGAGAGCGAGCGGCTATGGCGCTCGGAGGCTCCCTACTACGAAAGTCCGTCCCAGCTGCTGGATGTGGAAAAGCTCCAGCTGCTCGCGCGTCGGGAGGGGGTAGCCGAACAGCCGAACTACTTCATCCGCGATCTGCGCGAAGGAGAAACCCGCCAGCTGACCGATTTCCCCCATCCCACCCCTCAGCTGAAAGATGTTCACAAGGAGCTGATCCGCTATCGGCGAGAGGATGGCGTGCAGTTGACCGCCACCCTGTATCTACCGCCGGGAAAGAAACCCGAGGACGGCCCCTTTCCCCTGCTGCTGTGGGCGTATCCGCGCGAATTCAAGAGCGCCGATGCGGCCGGCCAGGTCACCGATTCCCCCTATCGCTTCGTGCACATTCAGTGGGCGTCTCCTCTCTACCTGCTGGCCCACGGATACGCAGTACTCGACGGCCCGACTATGCCGATCATCGGCGAGGGAGACCAGGAGGCGAACGACACCTATGTGGAGCAGCTGACGGCCAGCGCCCAAGCGGCAATCGACGAAATGGTGCGTCGCGGCGTGGCCGAACCCGGTCGAATCGCCGCCGGGGGGCATTCCTACGGCGCCTTCATGACCGCCAACCTGCTGGCGCACACCGATCTGTTCCGCGCCGGTATCGCCCGCAGCGGAGCGTACAATCGAACGCTGACTCCTTTCGGATTCCAGGCGGAGGAACGGACTATTTGGGAGGCACCGGAGGTGTACGCCGCCATGTCGCCGTTCATGCACGTCGACAAGATCGCGGCACCCCTGTTGCTGATCCACGGCGAGGCGGACGACAACTCGGGCACCTTTCCCCTGCAGAGTGAGCGGCTCTACAACGCGCTCAAGGGGCACGGCGGAACCACGCGTCTGATCATGCTGCCGCACGAGAGCCACGGGTACCGGGGGCGGGAGTCGGTGATGCACATGCTGTGGGAGATGGCGGCGTGGCTGGACGAGTATGTGAAAAATGCAGAGTGATACGCTCTCTATCAGCCTGACCTGCGGAAATCCCGATCCCCGCAGGCTTTTTGGAAACTCGTCGGCAGTCGGAACATCCGGAAATCAGGCCGATGCTGTGGAGCTGAAAAGGAAAGGTCAGAGCTTCATGTGGTAGGTGATGTCCTCGTGGTGGATGTCGAAGCCGGCGCGTTCGTACGCCCGACGGGCCGGCGCGTGGGCTCCATCCATGCCGGTCTGCACTCTGGCGAAGCGCATCCCCTGGTCCCGAAAATGCTGAAGCGCCGCCGCGTACAGCTGCTGGGCGATCCCCTTCTGGCGCCAGTCGGGATGGACGGCGTTGTTGCCGATCTCGCCGATCTTTTGCTCCTCTCGCAGACGGAAAGTCACAAAGCCGGCGATCTCCCCCTCCTCCTCACAGACAAAGATCCAGTCCGGATGGCTCCGGGCGTGGGATTTGATCTGCTCCCCCTTGGAGTTCTCCGGATCGGGGACTATGATAGCGAACAACTCGTCGCCGTACGCCTCGTTGAACATCTGATAAATCTCCCACCAGGCGCGATCGGCAATTTCCATCAGGATCGGCAGATCCCCTTCCCTGTAGGCGCGAATCATATCTGTCTCCCGTTATTCTCGACTTCCACAGTCTACAACCCCGGATACCAGCAGACGGCGTTTTCGCGGTAGAACTTCTCCAGAATCTCTTCGGACAACCCCAACCCCTGCACCTCGCGATCTCCCATCTGGACGATTTGCGGAGACTCGAAGTACGCCATCTCCATATCGTAGCGACTGCCGAAATAGGAGATCTTCTTCCGCCTCTCCTCCGGGCTCATGTCGGAGAGCGGCTGGCGCTGGACGATATCGGTGCCGAACAGAATCCGATCCTGATAATCGGCAAAGAACTGCTTCACCTTCTCCGAATCTTGATAGGTCAGATCGCGCATGCGGGCGGAGGTGTCGACAGCGAGATTGGGGAACTGATCCAGACGTCGCGCTATCTCGGCTACGTCGTATTCCAGGCTGCCCAAATGGGCGCCGACCACGCGCAGCTTGGGAAACTTGGCCAGCAGACGATCCCGAGCGTCGATGATCTCCTGGTGCGAGGGAAAGTCCGGCTTGCCATACATGTGCCACTCTGGATGAACGCTGTAGTATCCGTAGTGCGGATTGTCCTCGTTGAGCGGCTGCCAGCAGGCGAGAGGTTCCCCCAGATGCGCCAGGAGGGTTACCCCCTTTTCCTGAAGGTGTGCATAGAGCGGATCGAAGAGTGGATCGTCGGCCATCAAATATTCGCCGGATGGTTTTTTGACCTCCATGCCGATATTCTTCCAGATCTTACAGCCCACTGCCCCAGCGGCCAGATCCTGATCGAGCTGTGCAATCACCCTTTCGATATACTCCGAGTCGTCGAAATCGGGCAGGTCGAAGCTGGTGCACCAGGCGAAGTAGCGGTCATCTTCGGCCAGCTGTCGCCAGCCCTCACCCCGCTGTCGCCACTCCTCGCCGTGGGCGACGCAGACGTTGAGGAGCTTCAGTTCCAGCTGGTCGAACAGTTCCAGACAGTCGGGATGATCTCCCAGGTAGTGAATATGTGCGTCGATCTTTTTCACGTTCGGTCCTTTCTTATTCTCCCGAAGGGTTCTGGAAATTTGTGGAATGGGTCGAGGACTGGGGGCGTTCGTCCACGCTCAGCCGAAATACGTCCGGGCGGGCGTAGTGGCCGACCACATCGAAATCGAAGCGGCTGCGGACCACCTCCCCCAGATCCAGATCTGCGTAGAGAATCCCCTCTCGATCGAACAGGGGACCGGCCAGGAGATCCCCCATCGGGGAGACTACGGCACTCCCCCCCCGGGACATGATCTCGGGCTGGGTTTCCAGATCCGCATCCAGCTCCAGATCGTCCGGATACATATCGCGGGTGACGAACTGGTTGCACCCCAGGACAAAACAGCGTCCCTCGCAGGCGATGTGGCGCAGAGTCGCCTGCCAGCTGTCGCGTCCGTCGGCGGTCGGCGCCAGATAGATATCCACCCCCTTGCCGTAGATCGCCATGCGCGCCAGCGGCATGTAGTTCTCCCAGCAGATCAGACCGCCGATCCGGGCGAAGCCGGCGTCGATAACGGTCAGTGTGCTGCCATCCCCCTCACCCCAGATCAATCGCTCGGCTGCCGTCGGCTTGAGCTTGCGGTGCTTGCCGAGAAGCCTCCCGTCCGGGCCGAAGTAGAGAAGGGTGCAGTACAGGGTGCCACCCTCCCGCTCGATGACGCCGATCGCCATATGGACGCCCGCCCGGCGCGCGGCCTCGCCCAGAATTTCGGTCGTCGGGCCGGGCACGTCCACTCCGTTTTCCCAGTAACGCTGCCAGACCTTGCGTCCCTCCGGGCTGCGACTGCCGACCACGGTGCCGAAGCTCAGGCCGCGGGGATAGGCGGGAATCAGCGCCTCGGGAAAGAGGATGAATTGCGCGCCTGCGGCGGCCGCCTCTGCAGTCAGGCGGCAGGCTTTATCCACGGTCGCCTCGCGGTCGAAGAGGATGGGAGCGGTCTGAACGACGGCCGCTTTGATAGTCGTAGTGGCTTCGGGCATAGGGGTATCGCTGTTTCTACAAATATTGGTGAGTAGCGCGTGCTCTCGGGATCTATTGAGATTCGCGTCCGTGTGGTAAATCGACAAAAAACCATCGATTTACAGATACGGAAAACGCTCGTCGTAGGGTGCCGCCGCAAGCTCCACCAGAAGATCGGCCAATCCCCGGGCGTTCGCCTCCACCAGCAACTTCCCCTTTGCGGCCGACGATTTTCGGGTTTCTCCCCCGGCGCTGATCGGGACATACAGATGCCAGGGTCTCACAAAATGCGCCTTTGCCAGGCTCTTGACCCGCAGCTGGCCGAACGGGTTGTCCGCCAGTTTCTGCTCGCGGACCAGGTCCGGGCGAATCCACATCATGCGCGAGGTCTCGCTTTCGCCGCCGTGGTCGCTCGGGTGCTCTATCGGGTTGACAAAACCTTCCGGCGAGATACCCCCGGTGGTGCAGACGAACGGCATGTCGTCCATCCCGGCGATCTCGCGGAGGGCGACGTCGATGGCCGCCGGGTTGCCGCCATGCCCGTTGACGAGAACGACCTTGTCGATGCCGTCCTCCTTGCACTGAGTAACGATGTCGATGATCACCGACACGAGAGTGCGCACGCCGATGCGCAGGGCAAACGGAAACTGGCGGAAGTTGGCGTTGTTGGTGATCGGCAGGGCCGGATAGAGCAAAGCGCGAGCCCCTTTCCGATTCGCCCACTCCACCGCCAACAGACAGAGACGCGTCACCTGGAAAGCATCGGTGCCGTAGGGAAGGTGGGGACCGTGCGGCTCGGTGGAACCGAGGGGTAGGACCACCACCTGGGGGTCGAACGCCCGGATCTCCTCCACGGTCATCTCTTCGAGCAGACCGGGGAAGGCCGGGACCTGTTTTTTCTCGTCCATTTCACCTCCCAGTTCTCGTGATTTTTTCCAATCGTCGGTCTGTATGGCGAAGGCCGACAATATCCATTTCCGATTTACGCGATAATCGGCAACTCGGAGTTCAGCCACACCCTCGGAGAAATCCCGACAGATACCTCAGGGCTGTAGCCACTTCTTGAGAAAATCCAGACTCTTCTCCATGCGGATTTCGTGGCCGCCTTCGTGGCAGTCGATCTCTATCCTATCCTCGATACCCAGCTTGCGGTAGTGCTCGCAGGTCGCTTCGTACTCCTGGAGCATCTGCGGCCACCAACCTATGCCGTCCGCCTTCCCCTGCTCGACCAGCAGCGGGCGGGGGCAGATCAGCGAGGCGAGGTCGCTGTCGGTGAACTCGCGCAGCCAGCCGGGAATCCAGATGTGCTCTTCGGTCTCGTTGCGCAGCAGACGCTGGCGATCATTCACCCAGCGGCCTATTACCTCGCCGTGTTGTTCGTAGGGATTGGGGATTTCTGTCATCAGATTCGCTCCTGTCGGGATACACCCGAGAGTGAGTAGGCGATTTCAGAACATCAGCTGACCCAGGAAAAATAAATAAACTGTACCACTGTATCGATTCACTAATACAGTGAATTCATACCACCCTGGAAAACCAGGCCCAAAGGCCGGTCAGAGCGAGTTCGATACATAGGAAAACATAACGAGGATTTATCTCGATTGTCGCGGCTCCTCAAACAAAGGCCCGTACGTGTGCGGCATCCGGTCGCGCATGCCAATGGCGTGCCAGTGGCCGACCCAGGGCAGTGCCTCCCGCTCTGCCAGATCGACTTCGCACCAGAACACCCCGCTACCGCCGTCGCTGGAGACCAGAATGCGCCCCATCGGATCGATCACCAGGCTATTGCCGCTGTAGACAGAGGGAACGATGTAGAGGCCGTTGTCGCGTGCCCGCACCCGGAAGGTGTTCTCCCCATCAACCCGCCCTTCGCTGTCCGGCCAGGTATTGCCCCAGGTGGGCGCGAAGAGGATCTCGGCGCCGCGCATCCCCCAGATCGCCTCCGGCTCCGGAAAGAACCAGTCGTAGCAGATCTGGATGGCGACGGTGCCGAAATCGGTTTCGAAGGTTGGGTATTCGTCGCCCGGCTCGATCCCCTGTCGCCACTCCTCGCGGGGAAGATGAATTTTGCGATAGACACCGGCCACCTGACCGTCGCGATCGATGAGCGCGGCCGTGTTGTACACAGTGTCGCCGACCTTTTCGGTGAGTCCAACGACCACCCATATCCCGTAATCTCGGGCGACTCTACCCAACCGTTCGGTCGACGGACCGGGAATCGACTCGGCATTGTCGCGGATCGTCGCCCGGGTGCCGACCTGAAGAATAGCTTCGGGCAGACAGACAATGTCCAGCCCCAGCTTGCCGGCTTCGGCCACCTGATCGGCGAAGAGCTCGAGGTTGCGTTCGGGCGTGCTGTCGCGCGGCTGCAGATAGACAGTGCCGACCTTGACCTTGCGCGCCGCTGGTGGCTCGGTCGGCTCGATACTCACCTGTTTCCAGAGAACCGATCCCCCCCGGGGCCACTTGCACTCCAGCGAAAGCTGCGCGCCGTCCGCATCGACCGGTGCGACCAGGATATCATCGAAGCGGGCGATCCCATCCTCCACGACCGGGCCGCGGATCAGCCTTCCCGCCGGATGGATCATTTCGTCGCCGCGAGTCCAGACGAGACGAACGATCACCGATTGAAGCGGAACCGCGATATCGCGCAGCTCGCAGGTCGCGGCGATGGCGTAGGCCTGACCGCCTTCGATGCCTTCGACGTTCTGCAGCACTCCGCCGACGGCGAAGGGGCGATCGGCCGCCTCCATCAGCAGGCCGTCCGAACCACTCAGAACCGAGCAACTCGCCTCGGACCAGATCGGATTCCAAACGGACCACCCGGAGGGAATTCCATCCCTTCCGGAAGAGGAGAAATTGCCATTGGTAATAAGCTCTTCAGTGCTCATATGACTTCACTCCGAGGATTGGAACTATCTCAAAGGGTATACGGCACCGTGCCGCGTTCGTCCACTTTGTACCCCCAGCGGCGGATGTAGTCGACGCTGGGCAGAAACTCGTCGCCGCTGGCGTCGAGACGGCGCTGGAGCCAGGCGTCCAGTTCGTAGAGCAGGTCGCGGTGCTCCTTTTTGCCGATCAGATTAGTTTGCTGATACGGATCTTCCCGATTGTCGTAGAGCAGCCAGGGCCCTTCGAGGACGCGGGCGTAGGTATATCGCTGCGTGCGCAGGCCGCGATAGGCACGCCCTCCCAGTCCGGGCCACCACTGACCGAACGGATGCGGACAGGTCAGCAGCGCAGAGCCGTCAGAGGGATCTTCTCCCCCCTGCAGATAGGCGGAATAATCCAAACCCTCCACACTGTCGGGAATCGGGATATCGCACAAACTCAGCAGGGTGGGCATCACGTCGGGCAGGTCGATCAGCGCATCCACTTCCTTCCCCCCTCTGCCGAGTAGCCCTGGGTAGCGAAACAGAAACGGAATGCGGATCGATTCCTCCCACGGCTTCTGCTTCTTGTCCATACCGTGCGCGCCGATCATATCGCCGTGGTCCGAAAAAAAGAGGAAGATGGTGTCGTCGGCTATACCCTCTTCATCGAGAGTATCCAGCAGGTCACCGACGCAGTCGTCCAGAGCGGTGCAGTGGGCGTAGTATCCGGCCAGCTGCTCGCGTGCAATTTCGGCATGTGTCTCGGGCACATTGGGAGCGAGTTCGATCTCCTCCGGGCGATACATCTCGCGGTATTTTTCCGGAGCGGTGTGATAGGGAGCGTGCGGCGGCCCCCAGGAGAGGACCAGAAGGAACGGTTTCTCGCCGTCGCGGTCCCGAATGTAATCCTGGGCATCCCGCGTTTGAGCGATGGCGTCGTACCCCTCCCAGCAGAGCTTCTCCTCCGAGTCGCAGGCGTAGTAAGGCGAGTTGTTGTAGTCGTGGGTGCACTCCAGAACCTTCCAGTAGTCGAATCCCTGGCGCCGCTCCGGCGGGATGTAGTTGGAGCGACCGTGGCCGTCGACGTGCCACTTGCCGATATATCCGGCGTCGTACCCGGCACCCTTGAAGGCGTCGGCCAGGCTGGTGGATTCGTCGTTGAGACAGACGTCGTTGACGATTACTCTGTGGGTCAGCGGCAACTGGCCGGTCAGCAGGGAGGCGCGGGCCGGGGAGCAGACCGGGCAGCCGGAAATGGCGTGGGTGAAGTTGACGCTTTCTCGGGCCAGACGATCGAGGTGCGGAGTTTCGACGTTCGGGTTGCCGGCGTAGCCGGTGGCCTGGGCGCGCCACTGGTCGCCGAAGACGAGGACGACGTTGGGATTGGTAGGCATGGAATAGTCCTCAACTATCTGTGAATTATGGTTTTATCCAAATGGGGAATATGGTTCTTTTTATGCAAATGTAAACCGTTGGTCAGCTTGCATTTGGGGAATACAAAGCTCAATATAAGGTGTAGCGAAGGAGGGAATCAAGGAGCGAGGAGCAAGTAATCGCATTCGGGATTTGTACTATCAGGTACAGGAGCTATGAGCCAATATAGGCATGATGGAGAAAGAGTTGCTCGATTACGAGCGATACCCTAATTTAGGCCCATCCCAATAAAATATAAGACATTCGGCAATGAGAGATCTCTGTCTCCATTGTAGAGCTTAGAGGGATGTTCAGTGCGCGAAAGGGGGAGTTCTGCATCGGGATCTGAAGGGGTTGACCGTTGGAGCGTTGTTCATTTTGCAATTTATGGGGGGGGGATAGAAATCATGCCGTTTATCAGGAATAGGTTCGGAAGAGTTGAAGTGCTGGTGGCCGTGCTGGGGCTGGTTTGGGCCAGCGCCGGCCATGGCCAGCTGATTGAGGACGCTAAGCTGGTGGCTTCGGATGGGGCTACCGATGACTATTTTAGCGTATCGGTATCGCTGTCGGGGGATCGGCTGGTGGTCGGCGCTCACGGCGACGATGATTTGGGCAATGCGTCAGGTGCGGTATATGTATTTGCGTGGGATGGCAGTGCATGGGTAGAGGAGATCAAACTGACTGCCTCTGACGGGGGTGAGGGTGACGTCTTTGGCGGATCGGTGTCGCTATCCGGAAATCGGCTGGTGGTCGGGGCTAAGGGCGACGGCGATCTGGGCAATAGTTCAGGTTCGGCATATGTATTTGCGTGGGATGGTAGTGCATGGGTAGAGGAGGCCAAGCTGAACGCCTCCGATGGGGCCCCAGGTGACCGTTTTGGCGCATCGGTATCGTTGTCGGGGGATCGGCTGCTGGTCGGGGCGTATGGAGACGACGATTTTGGCTCGAATTCGGGTTCGGCATATGTATTTGCGTGGGATGGTAGTGCATGGGTAGAGGAGACCAAGCTGAACGGCTTCAATGCGGGTCAGAGTGACTTTTTTGGTCTGTCGGTGTCGCTGTCGGGGGATCGGCTGGTCGTCGGGGCTCGTGGCTATGGTTACAGTGATCAAGGTGCGGCGCATGCGTTTGCGTGGGATGGTAGTGCATGGGTTGAGGAGACCATGCTGCTTGCCTCCGATGGGACCCCAGGTGACTATTTTGGTTATTCGGTGTCGCTGTCGGGGGATCGGCTGGTGGTCGGGGCGCTTTTCGGCGACGATTACCCGGGCAGTGATTGGGGCTCGGCGTATGTTTTTGCGTGGGATGGCAGTGAGTGGGTAGAGGAGACCAAGCTGAACGCCTCCGATGGGGCCCAGGGTGACAGTTTTGGCGTATCGGTGTCGCTGTCGGGGGATCGGCTGGTGGTCGGGAGCTCCAATAACAACGATCTGGGCAGTGATTCGGGCTCGGCGTATGTTTTTGCGTGGGATGGTAGTGCATGGGTAGAGGAGACCAAGCTGAACGCCTCCGATGGGGCCCAAGGTGACAATTTTGGCGAATCGGTGTCGCTGGCGGGGAATCGGCTGGTGGTCGGGGGCCGCCATAGCGACGTTCTGGGCCCGAATTCGGGCTCGGCGTATGTGTTCAGTTACCCCCCGCTGGGGGTCTGGGCGCCGGGCATCATAGCCACCTATAACGCAACGGCGACCGTGCCCATCTTCGTGGATAACACCACTGGCAGCGGCATCGTCGCCGCGGAGGTATTCGTCGCCTACGACGGGGATCTGCTCACGGCTCTGTCGGCCGACGCCACTGGCTCCCTGTTGGTGGGTGACTGGTCGATCGAAACCAACATCGTCGAGGGGGTGGGCACGTCGATGGATACCCTCAAGATGGCCATGGCCACCGACGATGATGAGCTGAGCGGGTTCGGTAAGCTTATCTTTATCGACTTCCAGGTGGCTGACATCCGCCATCCGGCTTCTTCGCCGCTAATCCTGACCCATGTGCTGTTCAACGACGGCATCCCGGATAACACGACGACGGACGGCTCGGTGACTCTGGTCGGCGTCGATGGAACCATCGAAAGCCTGCCCGTGGAAATCATCCCGCGCTGGTCCATCGACGTGACGGTCACCGACGCCGATGAGGACCGGAATCCGGGCAGCGCCGACGCCTTCGACGTAGACGTCACCAATGGTCTGCAGACCGAGACGCTGACCGTCACCGAGACGGATGTGAGCACTGGAATCTTCACCGGCACGATCACCACCGTGTTCTCTCTGTCCTCGACCGCGGCAATCCACTCGGACGACAACACGGTGCAGGCCATGGCCGGGGACGAGATCCTCTTCGCCTATGTCGATTCGCTGGAGACGGCCGGGGTCACGGTGGCGCGTGCGGACCAGACCGACGTGATCGGTGGCACCGACGGTGCCTTGCGCGTTACCATCGTCACGCAACCCGGCGACACGGTGCGCGTGCGGGTGACCGACGCCGATCTCAACACCGATCCGCTCACTCAGGAGACGACCACGGTGGCGGCGGCCAACTCCACCAGCGGGGAAGTCGAGACGATCACGTTGACTGAGCTGGACATCGACAACGCCATCTTCTTCGGGATCGTGGAGACCGCCTTCAGCAGTGGCAGCACCTCCGACGGGGTGATCGCCACGCAAAAGGGAGAGGAAGTGGTGGTCACCTATGCCGACACCTTGCTGGCCAATGGGGGCATAGTGGATATAGCGGACATCGACTATGTGGTGGATCCGCTGGGGGATGCCGACGGCAATGGGAGCGTGCAGGCGTTCGATGCGGCCAAGGTGCTGTTGCATGTGCTTTTGCCGTATCTGACGGGGCTGGACTCGCTGTCGGCCAACCTGGATCTACTGGCCTTCGATCCGGTGCAGGGGAAGATCACGCCGTATGACGCGTCGCTGGTCCTGCAGAAGCGGGTGGGGTTGATCGACCGCTTCGAGGTGCAGGAAGACGAAGCGGACAACCACCCACAGCCGGAGACGGACAACTCGGTGCCCAAGCGGATTGGGGAGGAGCGTCTGCTGGCGCTGCGAGGGGGGGATGGGTATCTGAGCGTGTGGGCCAATGAGCGGGACGGGATTCTGTCAGGGGATCTGCTGCTGGAAGGAGTAGACGGATCGGCGGTGCTGGCCGAGGAGCTGTCCAGTTTCCTGTCGGCGTCGCGGGTGACGCGGGACGGGTTGCGCGTGGTGTTTGCCGGCGCGGCTGCGGTATCGGGTCCGGGTGAGTTGCTGCGCATCGACAGGGTGGGGCCTGATCCTGCGCGTCTCACCCAGGCCGAGCTCAACGATGGTCGGCTGGAGGTGCGGCTGGCCGATTCGATGAGCGCGATCGCCGGGCAGCCGTTGACCTATGTGCTGCACGCCAACGTGCCGAACCCGTTCAACCCGGAGACGTCGATCCGCTTCGACCTGGCGCAGGAGAGCGTGGTGCGGCTGGAGGTGTTCGACGTGGTGGGTCAGCAGGTGCGCACGCTGGTTACGGAGCAACGGTCGGCCGGGACGCATCGGGTAGTGTGGGATGGACGGGATGAGAGGGGCGTGCCGGTGAGCAGCGGCATCTACGTGTACCGGTTGCAGGCGGGTACCTTCGAGCAGGTGCGCCGCATGCTGCTGTTGAAATAGGATCACGTGCTGCTCATTCGAGATCCTGAAGTCTGAGGCTATTCCCTCATGAAGTCTCCGCCGACATCTGGACGTCGATCCAGTGCGATCGGGTTTGGATGTCGGCGGATTCCCCGCTCCTATCTTTCCTCCGCTTTTTCTGCTTTCACCCCTGCCTTCATCTTCTTGGCCATATCGATGGCGCTATCGGTGATGTCCATCACCTGAATCCCCTCCGGCGGCGTGAAGATGAACAGGCTGTCCGGGAGAGAGAGGTTGATCTCGACGTCCGAGCGGATCTCCGTCATCACCTCTTTGTCTTCGCTATTATAGCCCACTTTCTTGCGCACCAGACCATCTTCCGCGCCGATCCAGATCTCCACCCGCTCCAGCTGAAGCCGATTTAATTCCTTCGGGATTTTTTCGGATTCCCCCTTGAACAAATGGACCTCTTCCCCTTCCAGAACGCCTCGACCGAGATACTGGATCGTCTCCTTCTCCATCCCATGGAACGAGCTCGACTCCGATTCCGGCTCGTCCTTCTTCATCTCCTCCTTCACCTCTTTCATCCGCTGCATATCCATCTTCTGGACCATATTCATACTGGGCATGTAGGTCCAGAGAACCTGCTCGTCGCTGATGGCGATGGTCTTCCCGGTCGGCATCATGGAGTTTGTAGCTTCCCGCCTGAATTTCTTGCCGCTGCTCCACTCCTCGGTCTCCAGAGTCATCATCGCGCCCATCATCTGCATCTTCTGAGTGACCCTGGATCGGTAACTTTCGACCTTCTCCCGTTTCTCGCCTATCTCTTTTATGACCTCTTCCACCGCTTCACTGTTGGATCCCTCGGTCTCCTCCCCTGCGGGCTCCTGCGGTCGGGCCTGGCGCAGCATGTTTAGAGTGCCCTCCGTCATATCCATGACCTTGGCACCCTCCGGAGGACTGAACACAAAGGCGGAATCCGGGATGGAGGGGTTGATCTCTTCTATCTCTGCCTCTATGATCATCATCTCCTCGCCGCTCTCTCTGTACATCACCATCCTGCGCAGCAGACCGTCTTCCATCCCGACCCATACCTCGACCCACGCCGGTTGTATACTCCCCAGGCCCATCTGGGCCATCTTGTCATCCATGTATCCCTGAAAGACGGCCACCTCTTCGTCCGCAAAAGTCGCATTGCGGATATACTGGACGCGCCCTTTATCCAACCCCTGAAACGATTCAAAGAGACTATTGTTGACGTTGAATTCGGGAAATTCGCTGCGAATTCGCTCGATCTCGACCTTCATGGCCATATTCATCTGGGGTTGGTAGGTCCAGTTGATTTTGCCGTCGAAGATGTTGATGCTAAACTGGGCGGGAGTGGCTCCGTTCGTCTCCATCCTCATCAGGTCCGGCCGCCTGAAGAGCATCTTTCCCGTGGTGGTCACCGAGTTTCCCATCATCTCCATCGAGGTCGAGAGCACCGATCGGTAGGACTGAACGCGCTCCCGTTTGCGATCCAGTTCGGCGATGACCGCTTTCGTCTTCTCCGGTCCGGCCCCTACCTCGGGACGTTTGACTTTCCCAGACTCTGCGAGCGCCTGTAGGCGTTCGCGCGCCTGCTGCACGATCTCGGCTTCGCCGGGGAAGCGCTCGATCACCTTCTGATAGGCCTCCGTCGCCTGCTCTCGGCCGAGTTTCTCGTAGCACATGCCTATGCGGAGCTGCGCCTTAGCCGCTACCTCAGTCGTATCGGCGTGTTCGCTGACGATCTTTCGATATACCTCGATGGCCGCATCCAGATCCCCTTCCCCGTTCTCCTTCATCAGCCCTTCCTGGTAGAGCGCCGACGCGTTTTCCGCCAGCGCCGGTGCGGAAGCTGCGAACAGGATTCCTCCGATGACCAGGATGAGCAGCGCGCGTGCGATTTTCATAATTTCCTCCCTCAATTTGGGCTTCTTACGGCAGTTTCCGTCTGGCTATGTCTAAAGATATCGGATTGAAGCGGGGGAAATGTCTGGAAGATGTAATGAATGTGCAAAGGGCTTGTACATTCGCTCCCGAGCAGCTCATGGGACGAATTTGTAACCGACGCCGTGTACCGTGAGGATGTGCTGAGGATGGGCGGGATCGATTTCCAGTTTGGCCCGCAAGCCGGCGACGTGGTTGTCGATCGTCCGCGTGGAGGGGAAGGCATCGTACCCCCACACGCTGTCCAGCAGCTCATTGCGGGGCACGACGCGGCCTTCGTTCTGGATGAAGAATTTGAGCAGCGTGAATTCCTTGGGGGATAGATGGATCTGTTCCTCTCCCACGCGTGCCTCGAACCGCTGGAAGTCGAGTTCCACCTCCCCAAAGGTGAACCGCTCCACATCGGCGCCTGGCGCGTCGGTGCGGCGCAGCACCGCCTTGATCCGGGCGAGTAGTTCCCGGATGCTGAACGGCTTGGTGAGGTAGTCGTCGGCTCCCATATCGAGACCGAGCACGCGATCCTTTTCCTCCCCCCGCGCGGTGAGCATGATGATGGGGGTGCGAATCCCCCTGCTGCGCAGCGTCCGACAGAGGTCGAAACCGCTCATATTCGGGAGCATGACGTCGAGAATAATCAGATCTATCGCCTGTTCCTCCAGCATCTTCAGGCCGTCTTCCGCATCCCGGACGAGGAGGACATTGTAGCCGTCGAATTCGAGGTTGTGGGCCAATCCTCTGGCCATCGCCGTGTCGTCTTCCACTACCAGCAGAGTGATCATGATATCTATCCTGCGGTTTTCTGTTGGTGGGGAAATACCAGCCGGAAGGTGCTCCCCTGGTTCTCGACGCTTTCCACCTCCACGCGACCCTGGTGCGCATCCATCACGTGCTTCACCAGCGTCAGTCCCAGCCCCGCGCCGCTGACGTGCAGCCGGTTCGATTCGGCCCGGAAGAAGGTGTCGAAGATGCGGGTTTGCACCCGGGTGGGAATGCCGATACCTCGATCGGCGATCTCCAGAACCGCCTCCTCTGCCGTGCTGTATATTCGGCAGGTGATCACTTTCTCTTCCGGCGAGTATTTTACGGCATTGTCCAGGAGATTCAAAATCGCCTCGGTAACGCCGTCGCGGTCCAGTGCCAGCGGCGGAAAATGTGCGGGGATGTCCGTCTGGAGTTCAAACCCCTCTTCCCGCAGCCGATAGCGAAAGGCGTCGAGACAGGATCGGGCGATCTCCGCCAGATCCTCCTCCCGCAGATGGTACGTCTTGCGGCCCGCTTCGATTCTGGAAAAGTCGAGCACGTTGTCCACCAGACGCGAAAGCCGTTCGCTTTCGTGGAGGATGGTTTCCACGCACTCGTCTCGCTCCGCTTCCTCCCTGAACCGCCCCATCATCAGCGTTTCCGCAAACAGACGGATAGAGGCGAGGGGAGTTTTGAGCTCGTGGGAAACGTTGGCGACAAAGTGAGAGCGGAGGTGGGAGAGGTGAACCTCGCGGGCGGCGTCGCGGGTGACCAGATAGCCGCCGAAGCCGATGCTCGCAGTGAGCAGGAGGATGAGAGCGAGGAGCAGCCGGCGCTTCTGCTGATGGCGGTCGAGGATAGCGGCGGTATCTTCCGCGTGAAGACCGATCTGAAGGCCGATGGGACGCTTGTCAAACTCGGCGACAACCGGTATGGCATCGGCATGGATCTGCCTGAACTCGACAGCAGCGCGGTTGTCGAGCAGGGAAATTTCAAGTCCGGATCGGCGCAGTTCCTGGCCGAGAGCGGAAACGGTCAGCCGGGTATGGATCGACGATAAATCAAAATGCGCACCCAGGTAACGATGCTCCGCCAAGGGGACGATTGCGATCAGATACAGCCCGTCTTCCAGCGTGTGCCCGCTCCGATAGAGCGCGCTGTCCCGAGTCGTTTCCAGGAGGGCTATCTGGTCCGGGTAATCGGGAGGCACTATGATCGATCCGTACCGTTCGACGAAGCGGATCTGGCCTCTCATATAATACAGGCGATTCCGCAGATCAGATATCTCCGACACCGTCTCGGACCTGCGTCGGGTTGCTGTTTCCCGCAGAGAAAGAAGCATCTTCTCAGCACGGTCGAGAGCATGCCTCGTGGCGCTGTAATCCCCCAGAGGATAGGCGCCCCAGCGGAGAGCGTGGACCCAGTCGTCGAGTGTCTGGATAGCGCCGGATGCATTTCCAGCACGGAGAGCGAGATCGGCGATCTGCAGATGGGCATAGGTGGCCAGGTGAGCGCCACTCTCATCGAAGACCAGGGGATAATCGGCGGCGAGGGTCGTGTAGATCTCCACAGCCAGTTCCCCATTCCCCTGCTTCCGGGCACATCGGGCCGCCCCGCTGAGGGCGATTGCGCGCTCGGTCGGGTCTTCGAACTGCTGCGTGAGGCTGCGATATGCGGCCAGCGCTTGTGCGATATCTTGAGCGGCGAATTCCAGGCGCTCTGCCCTAGCCTTTTGTGCCTTGAATTCGGCGGAAAGAACGGCCTGATGCCGCGTGGGAATATTGGGGACGATCCAATTTCCCCAATGGTCCAAAATAAAGGCGTGGTGGATTGGAGCGGTGGGAGGGAACTCGATGGAAGTCGCCATTTGCGCATTCTGACGAAGCGACTGAATGGCATCCTGGACGATCCCCTCGAATTCCTCCTGGAGCCTCCGCGCCTGACGCACCTGATCTTCCAGAGCCTGCTCCGTGTCGCCGACAACCGTCCGCAGCCCCATATAGGCGAGAAAGAGCGCCGGGAGGATGACCGAGGCGACGAAGATCAGAGGCAGTTTGAGCGAGGAAGAGCGAGCCGCATGCTCCCCGATCGCGTCTTTGAATGGCAGGTCCAAGAGAAAAGCTCCTGCTTTTGAAGATATGCTGTTCCTCTACCCCTCATCTCGCCTTCGTACAAAAAAGAGATGTCCGGATGCATTCGGGGCCTTTCCGGTAGACCATCGAGAATCCGGACATCCATAAGTGGCCGTCGACAGTCCGGCCTGACGATTACTGTCGCGAGAGCCTTTAACGAGACAGGCGATGTCGATAGAGGTCGTCGCCCACCATTCGACTCGCTTCAATCGCTTCGGGATAGGGCGTATCGCATATATCGACGAAACCGATCTGGTAGTTCTCCCCGTCCCCGCGTCCAGTCGTGGACTGATCCTGATACTGGAACCAGTGGGTGCCGACGATGAGGGGATTACCGAGCGCCCCCATGACGTAGTCCCTGTACAGTTCCGCGCGGTGCCGCTGATCGCGCGCCTTTTTCAGGCCGGTGTGGAACATGCCGCGGTCGAGCGCGCCGAAGTGGAATTCGCCGATGATGATCGGCCTGTCCGCAGCGTCGGGCAGCGCCAGCTCCTCGATGCCGTAGGTGTATTTGTTGAAGCTGACGACGTCGCAGAACCGAATGGCGGCCCGGACCGCCCGGTCGTTGACCCAGGCGAAGCGACAGCCGAGATAGAGCTGGTCGGGTGCTGCCGTGGACAGCTCTTCGGAAATGGTTTTAAAGTAGGTCTCCGCCGTTTGGGTGTAGAAAGCGGTCAGATCTCCTCGCGCCTTCTCGGCATCGGGAAGGTCGCGGCTCTGCAGCAGCGCCTCCCACGAAGCGTGCTGCGTGCCCCAGGCTGAGTTGAGTTGGTCGACTGTGCCATATTTTTTTTCTAAATCTGCGACGAAGACCTTCTTGGCCGCCTGGTCCGCCGGACTCGCGAGGGCCGCCTGCGCCAGCGAGATCTCGTCTCCCCAGGCCAGTTCGTTGTCTACGAAGAAGCCGATGCACCAGGGATCGCCACTCTCTTCCTCCCGCTCGCTCAGGAGCTGCCGCAGCGACGCTCTGAAGCCGGGATCGAACACATCCGGAAATTTCCCCCAGTATCCCTCGGAACCCTCCAACTTTGCCGCCCCGATGTGGAGCGTAGCCACATAGGGAGTCTTGCGCTGCAGATAGATCTCTCTACTCGACCAGTTGGCGATGGTGTTCAGCCCCCAGCTGCGCAGACGTCGGTGGATTATCTCCGGATATACCTCCATCCGCTTTGCGCCGTATTTGCGGTACAGATTGGCGTTTTGATGACTGAAAGCGGCAAACGGCGTTTTGTCCTTGTAATACCCGTGCGGCGCCCACGTCCCCCGACCGTAGAAGGCGGCCAGCGGACTGCCTTCTACCGGCAAGCCCCGAAAATAATGCTCCCGGTCGGTGGTGCCGGTCTGATTCCAGAGCGTCACACAGTCGATACCGTGGGACCAGAACAGCCGGCCTTCCGGGTCGACCAGCCACCACTTCCCCTCGTATTTCTGGGTGCGGAAGAAGCCGGTGGCTTCCAGCTGGGAACCGCCGGTCCAACCGCCGTACCGGTTCCGGTCGGCCGGTTCGAGATGGGCTGCCAATTCCTTTTCTTCCGCTTCTCTGCGAACCGCGAAATCTCCCTCGGAGCGAATCTTGTTCGGCCAGTCCCGATGGATAAACTGGCCGAATTCATCTATGAAGGGAAAGAAGGTCTCCGAGGGAAATTCCTCGACTTCTCCCGCGACTCGGATCGCATCAATGGTGAACTGGTGATCGGCGCTCGGCTTGGGCACGAAGACGATCAACTGGATGATATTCGCCAGGTCGATCGCCGTCTGCCCCGGAGCCCCCCGCATGCCCACGATCTCCACCGGTGGCGAGAGAAGCCAGGGGGTTGCGCTCAGTTCGGCGACGATTGTACGCACCTCTCCCGGAGCGAACTCCTCAACCACCTGCACGCAGTTTTTGCTGCCGTCCCCGCCGGGATTGTCGATGCGAAAACCGACGGAGACCGGGCTGTCCCCCGTATTGGTCACGTCCATCAACATCTCGCGGCGACCGCTGACGTCCCATCTCTCCCCGTCCGGAAAGAGGGTGATACCCGGCCATTCGCTATCGTGGCCGCTTCTTATGCGCAGACTGCGGCCGGTGCTTCCCCTGACGAGATCGATCTCGACATCCCGAGCCTCCACTCCCTCAATAGCGAACCCTTCCTCAAAGTCGAATAGAACGAGGGAATTCCCGTCTTTCAAGGGCGCACCTCCCGCTGAATGAATCGCTATGAGATACAGGGCCAGGCAGAGCAGTATCGATCTCGCCGAAATTTTCATATCTCCTGCACTTCTCCCGTCCGGATCGCCCGATCGGCGGCCAGCACGATGCGCGTCGCCTGGATGCCGTCGAGCACGGTGAGCTCCGGCTGACGTCCCTCTTTCAGGGCGGCGATGAATTCCTCGTTTTCCATCTGGAATCCCTCCTCCTCGTCCCGCTCCTCGACCCACGTCTCCTTGCCGTCGAAAAAGGTCGCCTTTTTCAGGCGATCGTAGAGCTGCACGCTCTTGCCGTCGCCGAATAGCTCGAAGAAGAACTTGCTGGTGAACTGTCCCAGGCAGGCGTCTCCCTGAATCCAGCTGCCCACGTGGCCATTGGCGAACTGGATCGACGCCACGCACTGATCGATGCAGAGGTGGCCCGGATGGGTCATGGTACCGCCGGCCGCCCAGACTCTCTGCGGCTCGCTGCCGGACAGGTAGCGCATGATATCGGTGGTGTGGCAGCCCTGGCTGTGGACGTTGGCGCCCCCCTGCACTGGATCCTGGGCCCAGCTGGCATCCCCCCAGCGGTTGTCCATCATCTGCCCGACCAGCAGCTGCGGCTCCGGGATGAATTCGTGGGCCTTCTGGATCAGCGGATAATAGCGCATCTTGAAGGCCGGCATCATGTGGATCCCCGCCTTTTCAACTGCGGAGGCCACTGCCTCGCACTGTTCCATCTGCAGCGCCAGGGGCTTTTCGATGAGGATATGCTTGCCCGCTTCGGCCGCGGCGATGGCCAGGGAGGCATGCGAGTCGTGGCGGGTGACGATGTACACGGCGTCGATGCTGTCGTCTTTGAGCACTTTCTCGACGTCGGTGGTGGCGTACTCCCCCCCAAATTCGTCCAGCGTTTTCTGAGCGGCCTCTTCGACAATGTCGACGTAGGCGGTGAAACGGGCCCCTTCAATGCTGGCGACACAGCCGGCGTGCACGCGACCGAGACCGCCGCAGCCGATGAGGGCGAGATTGATGTCGGACATTTTTTACCTCCTGGTTTCTTTTCAAAGTTCCGGATGAAAGACGAATTTCCTTCAGGTGATCATGTGGTATTCGTTCTCCTCTTGGGCGAAAACCGGGCGACCGTCCAGGTGCACGGCCGGACGGGCGTCGATCCAGGGATTGGTTTCGAGACGCTGCAGATCGGGGGTGGCGCCGGCGCCGCAGCCGCAGACGTAGTCGGAGGGGCTGTAGCCCAGATCGCCGGCCATGCTCTTCCACATCTCCAGACTCTCGGTGCAGATGGTGACCGGGATGTCCGAATCGCGCTGGTGAATGGCATTCAGATAGTGGCGATAGAGCTCTTCGCGCAGGTGGTGAGGAAAGGGAGCGAAGCGAATGCCGCGCATCTCCTCCTTCACCTCCTCTGCAGCCTGGAGAAAGACTGGATCGATGAGGTCGGACGAAATGCACTCTCTGAGCTGTTCGACCTGCATCCACATCAGCATGGTGAGACTCAAGTTATCGGGTCGAGTCCGACTGAGGGCGAGATCGACGGCCTGTTCGGCATCCTCTCGCCAGTTGGGAACCGGGATGATCGGCTTGAATTTGAAGCGCACGGTGATCCCTTCCTCCTGACAGCGGCGGGCGGCTTCGATGCGCCCTTCGGTGGTGCCGGTCTCCGGCTCTAACTTACGGGACTGGATCGAGCCACTCAGACTCCAGGCGATGATCGTGTTCTCGGGAGCGCCGGTTTCGAGGAACGCTTCCGCCCGGTCGGTCTTGGTGTGGATAATCAGATAGCGGTCACCGGTGCTTTTGAAGAAGCGCATAAGCGGGGCGAGACTATCGAGCTGTGGCTCCAGGGTGGGCACGTCCATGACATCGTCGTAGAGCCAGGTCTTTTGCCAGGGATTGCGGCGGAGCAGTTCTGCGAGGGCGTCGATATACTCCTCGGTGTTCACGTGGGAGATCAGATAGTCGCCCAGACCGCAGTAGGCGCACTGGTGCGGGCAGCCGCGCCCCTGGTGGAGGCGCCACTGCGGTCGACAGACATGTTCGGGATTCGGCTTGAGCTCGGTGCGGCCCGAGCAGAAGAAGGAGAAGGCGCCCCCGCCGGCGGCCAGGGAGAAGGGGAAGCCACCCCCGCCCGTGTATGCCTCCTGCATGCGAGCGGCGTCGCGGGCAACCGCATCCCGATCGAAGCGGAAGAGACCGAGGATGGGAATGGGCGGCGGCACCGTCTCCATACCGCCCATCTTTTGGGAGCGATTCCAACCCTCCTCGACGACGATATCGGGCAGATCGTCATAGGAAAAAGTGCGGACCTCGGCGGCTGGACAGGCGGCGGCCACGCGTTCGGCGCGGCGGGCGGCGGACGGCTTCTCCCACACATCGTCGAGAACGTAGATGCGGGGGGGCTGGAAAGCGAGCGGGGGGGCTATTGCCGACACTTCTCTCTCCTCACGTGAAGGTGATCACTTCGTTGCTTGCGGCCCCCCACCTCGAACCAGGCGGGGATCTGATAGTGGGACCAGAAGCCGGTCCCCATGACGACGAACTTGAGGTTGGACATATTGTCTTACCTCACCTCATTTCGCAGCTTCGATGGGCCAATGGTGCGCGAAGTTATGCTGCGGAGCGTAACCCATACTTCGGGCCGGACTGATCAGATATTTGGCGTTGGGAATATCCGCGCCAATGTGGAAGAGCCCCCAGCGCCCTGTCCAGCGCACGCTACCGCCGGTGTCCCGCTGCAATGCACGGGAAAAAGCCTGGGCGGCGTCCCGCAGATCGAGCCACATCAAATCCGGCTCCCGGTCTTCCACCTCCTCTTCCAGCACCAGCCGTCCCAGGCGCAGGGCGGTGACGCCGATCATATTGTCGCGGGCGAATTCCCGGCAGGTCAGCTCGCCCAAATAGCGGCTCATCGACAACATCTCCGGAGAGGGGAGCGGTTTCCACGTCTCGGTGATGTAGATGTCGTCCGGATAGGCGGTAAAAATCTCCAGCGTGCTGCCATAGACGAACCGCCTGACCCCCGCTTCGACGCCTGCGGAAAAGAGCACATGGGTGCCGCGGGTGGCGTGATCGAGAAGACACTGCTCCCGTTCGAGGGAACCTTCCGGAAGCTCGGGCGGTGGTTCGCCAGTGTGGAGAATGGCATCGACGCCGCGAACCGCCTGCCAGACGGTTTTCGGATCGGTCAGATCCCCCTGGATGAATTCGGCCTTTTCTCCCGGATCTACGGGAATGCTGTCGAAGAGGCGGAGCCGGTGATCGGTGGCCAGTTCTGCGGCGATGGCTCTGCCCAGGCGACTGGCGGCGCCGGTGATCAGGACATTCATCTATCTCTTCCTTTCAAGTGCTGAGCGCTGAACATTTCCATTCTCGGCGAATCTCTTTAAAGCAATTTCCCCGCTTCAAGGAAGTCTCTTGAAATACTCTCCCCAGTCCCGCGCGGGCGCAAATCCCAGGATCTCGCGCGCCTTATCGAGGCGGAACTTTCCGTGGTGTTCGCAGCTGAACAGGTTGAATTCCTGGAAGTCATCCGGGATAGATTCGATCTCCAGCGCCAGCCGGCAGGCCTGCTGGAGATCTTCCCAGAAGACGCGAAAGATCGGAATATCTTGCCCTTTGACCGCCTCCATAGGGCTGGCGCCGAGTCCGGCAAACACGAAATAGGGGGTCTGAATGCCGTAGGTGCGGGCAAAGATCCGGCATATTTCGCGACTCAACATCTTGGTGCAGCCGTAGTAGCCGGTGCCCGATGCTCCGGGCGCCTCGGCGACGTCAAAGTCGTGCGCATAGGCATTGCGGACCGACTGGGGACCGGAGTGGATGACTTTGCGGATACCGTGGGCGACGGCGGCCTTCATGACGTGCCAGGCGCCCAGACTGTTGACCTGGAAACTGAGCACCGGATCGCCGCGGACCACGGTGAAATTCGCGATCGCATCCATCCCTCGAGAGGCTTCGTAGACCTGTTCGTAAGAGGTCACATCGACAGTGTCTACGGGCGTGCCGTCGGGATGCGGTTTGATGTCGGCCAAATGGAGATCGAAATCCGCCTCCAGACCGGGAGTAACAAACGGTCCGATCAGCCCGGAAGCGCCGAGAAATAGGACTTTCTTCTTCATATCCACACGTTTCCTCAGAGGGATTGTCCGGTTCTTCGCAGTTCCTTGGCCACCGCGAACTGACAGGTCAAGATCGACGGTGCATCTCAATGGAAATCGCGGAACGCCGGATTTATTCGGATCGCAGCGGGCGGTATGCTCCTCGACTCTTGTTCACCTGCGGCTGCACATTTTCGTTGATCCTGGCGATCAACTTCTCCAGCATCTCCGTCCGCAGCGCCGGATCGTCCTGCACCAGATCGCACTCTTCGTGCGGATCTTCCTGTAGATCGTAGAGCCGCCCAGGGCTCGGAGGGATATCGACCGGCTTGTCCAGGTGCAACCGCCCGAGTTTGCGCCTGTCGCTTTGCGGGTCCCCCCACATCAGCTTGTAGCGGCCGTCGAAGAGCATCCGATCGCAGCCCATCTCCGCATAAACAGTCTCGCGATGGATTTCGTTTTCGCCGGAAAGGACCGGAATCAGGCTCTTCCCCTGATCCAGGGAATGAGGCGCGACGCCGCACAGATCGCACAGCGTGCTGCCCAGATCGACGAGCTCGACGAGAGCCCGGCTATCCTGCTCTGGTGCAACGCCCGGGCCGGAGACGATCAGGGGGACGTGGACGCTCCCCTCGAAAAAGCAGGTCTTGCCATCTCTGCCGCGATCCCCCGCCATATCCCCGTGATCGGCGGTGTACACGACGATCGTGTTTTCCAGCTCTCCCCGCTCGGCGAGCACATCGCAAATCCTGCCGACGTGGGCGTCGATCTGGCTGATCATCGCCCGGTACCCGCGTCGGCCATCGGGCAGTCGCTCCGGGTATTCCACCACGCCCCACGGCTCCGTTTCCGGAGCATCGCGGTACAGATCCATATAAGTGGGAAACGGTTCGATCGGGGAATGTGGACCGGCAAAACCGACGTGAAGAAGGAAAGGTTGCGAAGAATCTCGATTTCGCAGCCATTCGACCGCCCGGTCGCCGACGAAACCGGTCTCATGAAACTCCTCGGCCAGGCGGAATTCGTGGGGAACAAAGTTGGGGTCTCCCCGGCGCCGCTCGTCCATGAAGTAGTGCCATTGTTCGTAAAACCGCAGAACCTCGTCGAACTTTCCACTCTCCCGGAGAAATTCGCTGTACGCGCAGCGGATGCCGTTGCGCAGCATGCCGTTGCCCGAGATCTCACAGATCTCGTCCCAGCCGAGATCGTTCATGAATTCCCGATGGCGATAGGAGCGCAGATCCGAGTCGTACGCGTGTATCTCCATGTGCGTCTTGCCGATGGCGCAGGTCCGGTAGCCGCTGCTCCGAAATTGCTCCACAAAAGTCGGCGTGTCCGGCGGCAGTTCGTGCAGATTGGTGAAACAGCCGCTATTCACACCATACCTGCCGGAGGCGATGGCCATCCGCGACGGGGTGCACAGCGGGGCGTTGCAGTAGGCCGAGCGAGAAAGAGAGCCGGCCCGGGCCAGACGGTCCAGATTCGGAGTGTGGGTAACCCCGTTGGATTCGTAGCCCATAAAATCCCAGCGGTGCTGGTCGGCGATGATAAAGAGGACGTTGGGGCGCGACATCGCTCACCCCTCTCGAATCGGCAGCTGCCCCTCGGCGTCGATCACCCGGGAGATGGCCAGCATATTCTCCTGCCAGCGGTTTTTGGGAATATCCTCGGTGATGCCGATGATGACGCGATTGCCCGGAGCGGACTGCTGGATGATCTCCCGGGTCGCCTCTTCGATCTGCGCCATGGGCGCCAGATGGACCGAAGAGGGGAAGTTGAGCCACAGGAATTTGTCCGGCCAGAGATCGAGCGCCTCGCGCACCGACAGGTCGCAGTCGGGGGGCGGGGTGAACGCCTCCACATAGTCCAGGGAGGAGTTGGCGACGACGTGCGCCCAGGCCTTGTTGTTGCCATCTAGATGAGACCCTAGAAGGACTCCGTGTTTGTGCATCTCCTCCGCCGCCTCTTCAAAGAGAGGAGCGCAGTACGTTTCGAACCGCTCGATGCCCATGACTTCCGGCACCTCGTTCCCCCCGTAGTTGGCGTGCGAGGCGGGGGAATTGGCGATGATGGGATAGATCTCGCGATGCTTGGCGGTCATGATGTCGTTGAGTTCCAGAACTTCGTCGCGGCGCTCCGCCCACTCGATGGCAAAAGTCTCGACGCCCATCCAGCCGATCATGATCTGGTGCAGCGGAGTCAGGCTGATTCCCGCGCGCAGGATGAAATCCTCGCCCAATTCCTCTTCTTTGCGCCGGTACGATTCGTAGTCCGGCTCGAACCGCTGATCCTGGACGATGAACTTGAGGACTTCGTAGTCCTCCGGCTTTTTGAAAAGCATTTCGATCCGCCACGAGGTGAAGTCGGCGGGACGGGAGACTTCGCTGATCGCGCCGACCGGGGTCTCGGTAACCGTGCGCACGTGCGGCACACCGTCGATCTGGATGTTCTGGCTGGTGCGCTTGACGTTGGGCGTATGCGTCTTGAAGACTCCGGTGCGGTAGACGATACACATGCCGTCGTCGCGCAGCAGCCGCTCGGCAGTGCACTGGGGAATCATGCATTCGTACATGGTCAGCGGGACTTTGTCGGGCATGTCGCCGCGCAGGATGGCTTCGACTCGCTTGCGTGGGGTCATGGGCTGGCATGTTCCTTTGAATTCGGGTGGATTCAGCTCAGATGCTTTCGAGCCGCGGCGACGATTTTGTCCACTTCTCGGGTCGTCTCCTCGTCCAGCGGTTCCGGTTCGTGACTGCTCAGGATTTTCTCCTTTTCGGCGATACAGCGCTGGTGCATGTCGCTCCCCCCCGCCTCCATCCAATTGTCCCAGAACTCGCGATCCAGGAGTTGGGGAAACCACAGCTCATCGCGAAAGTGGCGGACAGTGTGTTCCTCGGAGATGAAACTACCGTCGTGGCCGACCTGGCGAATGGTGTCCAGCCCCAGCGTTTCGTCGTCGATCTCAAAACCGCGCAGGAAATGCTCGACATAGCCGATGATCTCGTGCTGCATGAGCAGCATGGTGAGGGAGGATGCCTGATCGACGCCACAGATCCCCAGGTGGCCGAAGATATCCGCGCCGGCCAGCGCACCGCAGAGCAGGGTCATACCCGATTCCATGCCCGCCTGGGCGTCGGGGAGCTTACTGTCGGTGAGGCCGACATTGATGTAGACCGGCAGTCTGTAGCGCTTACCCAGCTGGGTCATGGCCACGGCCATCAGCGCCTGCTCCGGGCCGGCGAAGATCATCTGCGTGGTGCGCATGTCGAAAGCATGGGGGATGCCTCCGTAGCAGACGGCCAGGCCGGGGCGGATTAGCTGAGTGATGCAGACACCGGCGAGAATCTCGGCGTTCTCCTGGGCCAGAGTGCCGGCCAGAGTGCCGGGAGCGGTGGCGCCCACCTGAGCCATCGGGCCGATCGACACGGGCAGAGAGAGCTCTGCCGTCTCGAAGAGCAGATCGACGCCGTCGTGCGGAAACTTGAGCGGACTGATCGGCTCCAGGAAGGGGTAGGCGAGCGGATGCTGCATCGCCTCCAGTTCCCCCCCGGCGACGGTCGTCATCAGGTCGAGGATGTAGCGGGCGGAGGCGCGATCGTGGAACCAGAAGTGGATCGGCTTGGTGGTGTTCTTCACCTGGGTGGCCGCCACTTCGACGCAGCGGTAGGAGACCGGCAGCTCGTGGGGATCGGACATCGCCCCCACCAGGTTGATCTGCGCCAAGCCGTCGGCCAGACGAGTGGCGGTGGCCACATCCTCCAGGCTGGCATAGCGCCGCTGGGTGCAACTGTCATCGACCCACAGCGCCTCGCCGGCGATGGAGTTGTAGTTCCGCTCTCCCTGTCCAAAGTGGGCCTGCTGACCGGGGTTGCGACCGTGGAGGGTGAACGATTTGCCGGCCGTCTTCAGGGACTGCTCCACCAATTCTTCTGGAATCTTCACCAGTTCGGCCGCTTCGTCTACCTGCGCACCCGCTTCGGCGAACCGGCGACGCACCTCTTCGTGAGGAAGACGGATGCCGATGGTCTCCAAAATTTCGAGCGACGCGCGATGGATACGGTCGAGCTGCCTTTCGTCGAGAACTCTGAGCTGCATCATAGGTTGTTCTCCCGAAGTTTCAGCGGAATTTCAGTTCAACGGAATCCGTTCCCGGAAACGCTAGCGGTAGCGATCGATCGTCTCCTGCATCGCCTCCATGTTCTCGCGGGGCGTGCCGGCGACAATCTGGTTCGAACAGCCGACCAGGATGCTGTCACACTCGCGCGCCGCCTCCATGGCCGCGCGCGTCTCGGCGATCACATCCTCGCGACTGCCGCGATGCAGGGTATAGGAGTTGAGACCGCCCATCAGAGTCAATTTCGGAAAGCGCTCCCGCAGCTTGCGCAGATCCATACCGGCGCGGTCGTCGATCTCGTAGTAGCCATCTATCCCGGACGCTCCAAACAGGTCGTCGGCCACCGGCCAGAGATTGCCGTCGCTGGCGTAGAGCAGGTAGCAGTCGAGCTTGTGATAGGCCTCAGTTACCCTTTGCAGACGCGGCAGCATCGCCTCCCGGAAGAAGGTGGGGGAATAGAACGGTCCCTGATTCGAGGCGAAATCTCCCCCTCCGGCCAACAGCCGCAGACCCATCTCGGCCTGGGGAACCAGCTGGCGCAGGGCGCGCTCCGCCTGCACGTCGAACAGCCGCTCCACTATGTCCCGCCGCAGGGCGATCGCCTCCAGCCAGATCCGACTCCGATATTCGACGTTGATGCCGACGCCCAGACCGCGCACCGCCCGATCGGGGAAAGCCTCAAGGGCCGCCGCCTCTTCGGAGTAGGCCGCGACATTGGCGGTGAACTTACTCACGCTCTTCTCAGACGCCTCGACCTGGCGCTCCAGATCGTCGAAGGTGAGCTCGGGCCGAGGAGTGCTATCCACTTCCTGATAGAGTTCGGTGGCCGGATCGAAGCGCATGACGCGCCACTGCCCATCCGGATCGCCGTATTGAAAACTGTTCTCGTCGATCTTGCGGGTCGGCTTCTCCCCCATGCGCCAGTAGCGCACGCGGACGATGTCCTGGTCGAGCACGCGGGTCAGATCGAAGGCGTCCTGCCGGGAGCGCTCGATGAACTCCTGATGGGCCTCCTCCCCCTCCCATAGAGCAGCGCTCTCGCGCCACTGCTGGATGCCGCCACCCACGTACGCTTCGCGGCCCAGGAAAAAGGAGCCAGCATAGGAGGAAAGCCCGGAGTGGAAGACGGGCACCCGATCGGTCGGCCGGTGCTCAAAAGCGGCCATAGCGCGCTCTTTGGGAGTCATCGCAGTCATTTTAATCCTCCGGTTCTTCGTCCACCTTGTGGACTTCGACCCAGTCCTTGATTTCCTCAAAGGTGGCATCCACCTTCTTGCGGGCATTTTCGGAGGCGAAGCCACTCAAGTAGGTGGTGAGGCCGCCATCGACGACGATGTTCTGTCCGGTGATGAAGCGAGATTCGTCGGCTGCCAGATAGACGGCGCAATAGGCGATATCGTCGGGCATGCCGACGATTTCCAGCGGTTGAAAATAGCGCATTCCCTCGCCGAGCTGTTCGCCGTAGAGGCGCATGAACTCTTCGTGGTGCTCCTTCTTTACCATCTTCGAGACCCACTCCAGCGGGTCGTTGATGCGGATGGCGCCTGGACTGATGACGTTGACGCGGATGAAATCGGGGGCGAGTTCGGCAGCCAGCGCCCGGGTGCAGCCGATGATTCCTCCCTTGGTCGCCGCGTACACCGTGTTCAGGGGGCAGCCGTTGACGCCGTGGACCGAGGAGATGTTGATGATCGATCCCCCCTTCTCCTTCATCAGGGGAACGCCGTATTGGCAGCCCATGTACATCCCCTTCAGATTAGTGTCCATCAGCCTTTCATAGTCCTCCATCGTCACTTCGTCTACCGGCACCCGCAGCCCGATACCGGCGTTGTTGACCAGCACGTCGAGGCCGCCAAAGCGCTCCTGGGTGGCGTCGATCATCCGCTTCACGTCTTCCTCTTTCCCCACGTCGGTCGGTATGGCCAGCACTTCCCCGCCGATTTCCTCGATCTCCCTGGTGGTCTGTTCCAGCTTTTCCGCAGTGCGCTGGGCGATGGTGACTTTCGCCCCCTCGCGCGCGAACATCAGGGCTATGCCATGGCCGATCCCCTGGCCACCGCCGGTGACAATGGCAACTTTGTCCTTCAATCTCATTTTCAACTCCCTCTCATTGTATCGGCGTGCGGCCGTCGCCGGTGGCTTTCTTGGAGACGCAGATTCCTGGCTGGTCATTACTCTCTATACATTGTATACTACGAGATCGATCGATGCCCATCAAGCAAACGGGAAAGCGGAGAAAAAAAATATGACCGGCGGAGAAAAGCTGGAGGCGATTTTTGCTGGAGAAATGGTCGATCAGGTTCCGTTTGCGCTCAAGGGATGGCGCATTCCCAAATGCGAGATGGAACAGAGACTGCTCGACGAGGTCTGGAGTTTCTCTTCAAACGTCCGGAGGACTACGACGCCGTCGAATTCATGATCCGCGACCGGCAGTACTTCCCCAGCTACGAGGGATTTCTCAAGGCTCAGGCGGAGATCGCCGAATCGGGGAATGTCCTTAGCACATCACAAAACGGGAGTGGTTATGACCAAGGACGACAAAAAGCGATCCAGGATCCGCGGTTGTATCCTCGGCGCGGCGCTGGGCGATGCCATCGGGGCGCCGTTTGAATTCAGACCTGCCGATGAAATAGAAGCCCGAATCGGCAGCCTGTGGATCGATGGCCTTTACCCTTTTACCGGCGAGGTGGGCCCTCACGGAATATGGACCGATGCTCCCCCGATCGGAACCGGCACCGACGACACCCGCTACAACTGGCTCTTCCTGGAACTCGCCATCGAACTGGGGAAAATGCCCTCCGATCTGGAACTCGCGGAAAGATTCCTCCAGGTTTACGAACAGCCTCAGGCTTTTTTCCCCGAGCAATATGCGGAACACGCCCGGGGACAGTTCGCCATGTGGGAGGGCGTTTGCAACGGCCGCCTGGGGCGCTCGTCGAAGCTCCATCCGCACGTCCCGCCCAACGTCCTGAAGGAGCGGAGCGTCGGCCTCAACTATCCGACGCTCATCGGCCTCATCGCGCTCACATCCGCCGGCCTGCTCTTTCCGGGAGACCCGGAGGGGGCTTACGCCGCCGCCTTCCAGACGGACTTCGTCGATATCGGCTACGCCCGCGAAAGTGTCGCGGTCCTGGCGGCGGGAATCAGCGCCATGTCATCTCGCGAGGACACTCCGGGAGAGCTATTCGCCGATCTCCTCTCTCTGGATCCCCTGGATCTGGGTGGCTACTTCGGCGGACCGTATATAAAAGAAAAATTGCCGGCGTTTCTGGATTCATCCCCCGAAGACTGCACCGCTCCACAGTTGGCCGAATACCACTCGCGAAAACTCGGTGGCATTAATCCTTTCGATCCATTCAAAACGCTGGCAATCGCCTTTTCCGCCGTCCGCTTTACTCCGGACCGCCCTCTGGAGGCGATTCTCATCGCCGCCAACCACCGCGGGGTCGGCGAGAGTGGCCACCTGGATCGGTACGAAGACATCGACTGTTATGGATGCGTCACCGGCGCACTCGCCGGGGCGCTCGCCGGCGCCGAGGCTTTTCCGCCGACCCTGCTGGAACAGGTAGTGGATGGCAATAGGGAAGTCTATGGATTCGATCTGGACGATACCATACGGAGATTCAGCGAACGGTTCTGACTTTCTTCAAAACACGATGCTCGACACCGCCTTGGAGATCAGCGCCAGGGCGATGGAGCACATGCCGACCAGACCCATGCCGCAGGAGTAGCCGGCCAGCAGAATGGGCGTGTACGAGCGCCACTTCTGCGCGCCGAAACGGCGCTGGAAGTAGTAGCGCCCGAGCAGCGCGCCGATGAAGTTGGGAAAGACGAAGTGCGGCCAGGCCCCCACTCCACCAATGAAGCCGTAGAACAGGGCCACAGGCGCTTTGAAGAGATGGAGGACGCCCAGAAGGCCGCCGCTGCCGAGTGCGCCGATGAGGATGTAGTCCCAGCGGATGATTTGGGTGACCAGCTCGTTGCCCCCTTCGGTCAGGGTCGATTTGGCCCAGAACGCCTGCATGGTGGCATGGAACGGCCAGAACTTCTGCACGAAGGGATAGGCGGATGAGGGAATCGGACCGAGTTTCCAGATAAACGTCCAGAAGATGAAGCTGCAGGCGAACATGATCAGCAGGGTGACGGCGGCCAGCTTGACAATGCTGCCGAAGCGGGTGTGAGTCAGCTCCAGTTGCTTGAAGGCGGCCGCTTCGTACCCCCACTGGAAGAGCGGGATGGGAGCGAACCAGACGGCGGCGCCCTGATACCCGGACAGATAGAAGGATCCCTCTCGCAAGTAGGGGAAGGAAACCCCCTGAGGACTGCCGGTCAGACCGATCATGCGGGCCCCGATGTAGGAATAGATAGGCGTCCACACGAAGCCGAAGAAGGCGCTGATCCACCACGGGAAGCTGGGGACCAGGAAGTAGACCAGACCGACGAAACCGGCGGTGCTCACCGCCCATATAGCCAGCGCGACGGGAATGGGAATATCGCCCCGCTCCTTGGGGATCCCCTCCTCCTCCCCCTCCCGCTTGGCTCCGCGCAGCCGCCACATGGTCGCACCCACCATCCAGAACCCCATCAGCGCCACCAGCACCGCCCCGCCGATCGAAAAACTCAGCCAGAAGTCGAAGGAGTTGGCGATCTGGGTGGGAATGGCCGACATCCCCGGTTCCCAGGTGTGGAGAATTTCGTAGCTGTAGAGCAGCGGGTTGATCAACAGATTGACCAGCAGCGAGGCGGCGAAGGTGCCGACCACGATCCAGAAGGGAAGCACGAAGCCGATCATCACGTGGCTCAGATCGGTGCCCAGCCCCATGATGCTGGCCGGGATCATCTCCTTCATCGACACGGTCAGGTCGATGAACGGAATCGGCAGAATGGTGACCGTCTGGGTCAGAAAGATCCCGGAAATAGTCGGAATGACCACGTAGAACAGTCCCCAGATGATGCCGATGAAGGCACCGACGCTGAACACCTCCCAGCGCCACCCTTCCCTCGCACCCGAGCTTTCCGCCAGGGCGGTAGCGCCACCGGCCTGGACCGCGGCCAGCGGATAGGGAAGCCGCTCTATGTCGTTGGTGATGCGAAAGAGCACGTAACCCAGGGACAGGCTGTTGATCTTGGACATCACGGTGACGACCAGCAGCAGGACGATCGGCTTGAACCAGTCGGCGTGCAAAAAGCTGCGCTGGCTCAGAGCGGGAGAGCCGCGCGGCGGCACGATCCAGTCGGGAATGTACTGGTGCAGTCCGTCCGCCTGAGGCGACTGCACCAGGTACTGGTTCCAGATCAGGCCGCCGAAGGGGCCACCGAAGAGGTTGGCCCCGGTGCCCAGCTTGCCGCCCATCATCACCAGACCGCCGGCCACCCAGTAGAGGATGATCACCTCCTGGGGGCGCAGGCGCACGAAGGAGCGCTTGGCGATCTCGATGAAGAGGATCAAGGTGACCCACTCGGCGCCTCCGGCCATGCTCTGACCCGTGACCAGGCCCAGATAGATGGCACCGGGCAGCATGATGAAGCCTACGAACAACGCCGCCCACAGCGTCTTTATGTTGAACCCGGGTTCAAAGGGCAGGTCCCTGGGGACCAGTTCGAACTCTTCGTCCTTCCGGGTTTTGTCTTCGGCTCTGGATGTCATTGCAGTCGGTTTAGTTTCCGTATAGAGGGTGCCCCTGACCGGGGAACCAGATCATATCGATGATGAAGGAGATGCCGATCCCGGTGAAATAGCCCAGGATGAGACCGATGAAGAACGGCTGGGCCCGGCGATACAGGCCGATGCCGCCCGAGCGCATGATCACCCACTTGGCCAGCCAGGAGAGGAAAATCGAGAAGACGATGGTAGTCATCGGGTACGAGCAGATGCCCACCGGCATGCCGATCGGGTGCAGCGGCCACCAGGGAAAGCGGTAGCGCATAAAGGTGAGCAGGGCCATGACCGCCGCGCCGATGGCGGCGTGCCCCAGCCGCACCCAGTCGGTGCCCGTAGCGGCGATCTTGCGCAGCGTCTCGGTGTAGGGAAGCTTTGAACCATCGCCGAAGATCCATCCCCCGTAGTTGTAGGCGCCGTAGGTGTACCCCATGTACAGGGCGAAGGTGGTGGAGACCAGCAGGGCGACCAGAGCGGATAGCATGATGTAGAAGGTCATGGACCGCCGGCTGAGGTGCAGATGATCGCTGATTTTGCCGCTGTTGGCCGCGGCCACCATGAAGAACCCCTTGAGTTCGTGGTGCCAGCCGTAGGCGATGCCCATGGAGACGTGGCTCTCCACCGGCATCAGTCCCCCGCCCAGCGTGTTGCCCACGAAGGTCGGGGCGATGAGGGGCGCCCGGCTGAAGAGCAATCCCCCCTCCATGATCACCCGGGTGATGCCGGTGTAGAGAATGATGGTGGCCAGGATGAACAGCGACAGGCCGAAAAACGACATGCCCGAGCGCCAGAACCAGAAGGAGATGTAGAGCAGCGCCAGCAGCCCCCCGATGACGATGCCCCGGTAGGACATCAATTCATCGGAATCATCGATCTCGGGATCATTGGTCCAGGCCTTGCGCCAGATGGTGGCGAAGTGGCTGCGCGCCATCCAGAACAGATTGACCACCATCACCGTCATGGCGCCGAAGCTCTGCCAGCCGATGGCCGGGTGGCCCCCCAGCGTGTACACGTCGATATTGGCGATGGTGTATCCAAAGCGGTTGAAAAGCCCCTGCTGGATCATGGTGAGCAGGGTGAAGAACCAGAGACTGAAGGAGACGTCCAGATTGACGAAATAGGTGAAACCGACGATGGCGTAATTGATGTTGGTGGTGATCGCCGGAAAGGCGCGCCCGAACTGGATATTGCCGGATAGATCCATGGGAATGGGCGGAAAGGCGGGAGTGAAATAGGTGACCACGTTCCACATAACGATGAAGAACGGGATGCCAAAGCCGATCCAGAAAACCCGCTTGCACACAAAACCGGGCCAGTTCGACCCCTCCGGCGTCGAGATCAGCTGTAGGGGAAGCTCCATCAGCGGAAATGGAAGACGCTCGTATTCCACCCACTGTTTGCGCAAGGCGGCGACCAGGCAGTGGCAGAAGAAGAAGATGGCCATGACCAGACTGAGCCACCAGAAAAGCGGTACGATCCAGGCCGACCAGGGGATCGGTTGGTCGGCCGGGATGCCGTTGTAGAACCACCGGAGAGCGGTCATGTCCTGGGGGATCAGCCACTCTTTGATGAACTGAACGATCTTTTCGTTCCACTGGTTTTCGGGCGAGGCGAAGTACTGGGGTGCGGCGATGACCGCGATCAGATAAGTCGAAGTGCCCCAGGTGGGGATCGAAGCGCCGACCAGACCCATGGTGAAGATCAGCCCCAGTTCGGTCGGGCTGAGCCCCCGAACCCGGAGCAGAGATACGACAGTGGCGTTGAAGAAGACCAGCACGGTGAAGAGGAAGACGACGCTCAGCGGCAGATAGCTGATAGCCCACTGCGACGACTTGAGAATGTAGAGACCGTAGGGCGCCCCCACGTTGATCAGGACCACCATGAAAAGGCCGATCAGAAAGGCGCGCACGGGAAATCTGGGTCGATGGGAAGAATCCGACACGGTTACCTTTCACTCCGCGATGAGGTAGTCTCTGCGGCGGTGGCGGCGGCGAATTCGGTGAGGGCTCGCTGCCGGTATTCATCCCGAATGCCGGGGGACAGTGTGCGCCATACCAGAAATCGCTTGCGCAGGACGTTGAGAAAATTGCGGTTCATGCGACGCCAGGAAACCACATCCCCGCTCTGGCGCACCAGCAGGGTTTCTATCTTGTATATATTGTGTTCGCCTGTGGGCACGGCGCTCAGATACACCTTCTGACTGATCCCCAGATCATAGGGGGCCAACCAGGCCATCATGGAGATCTCGTACGCCTTTCCCTCTCCCTGATCGCGCACCGTGAGTTCCACTTCGCGGGCGATAAAATCCCCTATCGATCCCTCCCCGTACGCGTCGAAGACCGTCTTCAGATACACGTACATGCTGGGCACCTCGGCACCCCCGATGGTGAAGGGGAAGTCGAAGCTCCAGTTATCTCCGTCTGGATCGGGGAATTTCCACTGGCGAGTGACGTCGGGAACCGCCATGTTAGCGGCCATGCGCGCCGGATAGATAGTGGAAAGATACACCGTGCCGATAACGATGATCGTCGCCCACACGGCGGAGAGAGACGAATAGTTCAGCGTCAACCCGCCGAGAAGGTCGTATTTGAGCATGAACAGATAAGAGACCTGCCCTATGACGTAGCCGCTGACCGCGCCGAAAGTAGCGAAGACCGTGGACTCGGCCAGAAAGAGCAGACTGATGTGGCTGGGGGCCAGGCCGACGACGCTGTAGGTGCTGATCTCGCGAGCCCGTTCGTACACGGCGCTCATCATCGTATTGAGCACGATGAGCGCGGCTATGAGCACCGGGACGAACAGCTGTCCGGCGCCGCTTATCTCGGTGGCGCCTATCGAGCTGTACGCCACCACCTTCCCTTTTTCGCTGACAAAGAGAGTCAACGCCACCCGCGCCATGAACTCCTCGATACTCTTTCTGAAGTCGGTGACCTCCTCCGCTCCCTTGATGGCGATCGAGCGCAGGCGGCCATCCATGGCCATGACCCGTTCGTAGGGCAGGAACAGACTGTTTTCCACCTCCAGATGGTTGAACGTCTCTATGGCCGTGGCCGCCACCATACGCGGATCCTGGTTGCTCTCGTTGACCAGCTTGGTGTTCTCCTTGACCGTGTCCACCGGGGTCAGCTTCTCGCCATCCAGGTCGACCAGTTCGCCCAAGCTCTCCGAGTCGAGGATGCCGATCACCCGGTATTTCTGGCCGAAGATGCGCACCCTGGCCTGGCCCACATCCGCCGGCTCGATGCCGGCCAACTCGGCCATGCGGTCGGGCAGTATGCAGGCGTCGTAATCGCCGGGTGCGAAGAACCGACCGGCGCTCAGATGCTGGCTGACGCGGCTGATCTGATCTTCCTCGGGGTGGAAACCGACCAGACCGTAGGCGCTGCCCCCCATACCGGTGCTCACCGAAGTGAACTCGATGTAAGCCCGTTCGGCCTGGACCTGAGCCAAATACCACGCTCGCGGCACCACCAGGGCCCGGTCGCCGAAGGCGCTCTCCACGTAGTCCAGAGAGGACAGCTGCATCCCTTTCCAGGCGCGGTCCCGGATCAGCGCTCCTTCGTAGAGCGGGTTGGTGTCCCGAGGCAGGCGATAGAACTCCAGATTCGACTTGACCGAGGTGAACGACGAGACCGTGAAGGTGAGCAGCACCAGCGTGATAGCGGTCAGGCTGGTGCGCAGTTTGCGCTTGCTCAAATTGGAAATGCCCAGAATAACGGCGGCGAAACCGGCGCTGATCCGACCGACGTCGGTCTCGTGTATGCCCGAGGCGGCGCCCCGGCGCCGCTGCAGCAGGGTCTTGAAGCGGTTGATGACGATAAACACCACCAGCAGCCCCAGCGCCAGAATGACGAAGGCCAGGAAGATGATGTAGGGGGAAGTGCTCAGCTTGAAAGCGGGATGCACCCAACGCAGGAGCAAAAAGACGCCGATGAATATGCCGGTGAAAGCCATAATCTGTTTGCGGATCTCGGCAAAGCCGAAAAAGAAGCGCTCGCAGAAAAAGGCGAAAGGCAGTATCAGTGCGAAATAGAAGATGACGGCGCGCACCGTGTCGTTGGCGGTCGATTTAACGTCCGGGTAGATGCGCGCCTCGATGCCCAGAGCCCGGCGCACCGCAGCCATATATCCTTCGTAATCCAGCCCCCCCAGCCTCTCCTTCGCCTCCAGCAGTGCATCCCTCGCCTTTTCGTGCATCGCCTGCAGATCTTCCATGACGATGCCGTGTCGGGCCATCTGCTTGATGCGGGCGTCGTCGATGATCCACATATCCCGGGCGGCCCGATAGGAGGGATGGGTGATGGTCCCCAACTCCACCGGATAGCCCTGCCCCTGAGCCCGTTCCACCGTCTCCAGATCGACCACCTCCGAATCCAGAGGCTGCGACAGGAAAGAGGAATCGGCGTTGGTCAACATGTAGCGCACCCCGGCCATCGCATCACTGCTGCCGAACGCCCCTCCACCGCCCAGGATCTTGACGCGAGTACCCGGTTCGGCGAAGACCACCCCCGCCTGCACCACCTTGTCCTCGCGGCTGCTCTGATTTTCGATGTAGCTGTAACCGAACGAGCGCGGCGATGCGTCGTTTCCTCCCAGCACGTTGATGCGATCCAGGGCAGACAGATAGCGCGGATCGACGATCTCGAGAAACCCCAGCGCCCGACACTTGAAGACGACCTCGAGCATGCGATTTTCCCACCAGCCGTACGGTTGCAGCGTCGGATAGGTCTTATCCCCTTCCTCTCCCATGTCCGGGGCCGAGACGATCCGGCCCGCCTCGTCCAGTTCAAAAGCCTGGACGCGGTTGGCGAAGCGGTTGCGCATGATGTCGAACTTGAAGTGCCCGTTCTCCTCTCCCTCGTCGCCGGTGTGGGTGACGATCAGGGTGCGCACCCCACCCACCGAATTGGGGCCGGGCTGCAGATAGGTAACCAGAGCGTCACCCACCGGAGCCTTGGGCACTGCGAAGTTCACGTCCCGATCGAACCAGTAGATGTATCCTTCTAGACTGTGGCCCCAATCGCGCAGAGTGAGCTTTGTGTCGTTGAAGAAATCTGGATCATTCATCCCCTTGAGCAGCAGGCCAGCAATGGTGCGCGTCTGCGTCGTCAGATTTTCCAGATCGACGAATTCCAGACGGTCGGTCGGCGTATCGACCCGTTCTCGCAACTGGTTGGGAGTGACGAACGAGATCGCCTCTTTGCCGACGAAGATGGCCGCTTCGCTGTCCAGCCCCAGGCGCACCGGCATGTAGTTCTTCCAGATCCGCTTTTCCGGAGCCACCGCGTCCTGATACAGGCTTGAGTCGGCGAAAATCTCCCGGTTGTAGCGCTCGAACCGGTCGGAGTAGTGGGCCATCAGGTTCTTGCGATAATCGTCATTTATCCAGGTATAGTTGTAGAACGTTCCCATGGTGAAGGTTCCCACCGTGGGGCTGTGGCTGGACAGATCCAGACCGATGAAGAGGCGAAAATCGATCAGCTCTTCGGGCGGAATTTTTTCGCGGAAGTGATCGCTCTTGCGGGCGTGGCGGAAGAGGAAGTCGTTGACCCCGGCCAGCCCTTCGAAATGCCCGGGCGTGGCCAGCAGCAGGACGGTGTAATTGGGCTGCTGCTCTTTGAGGAGCCGCGCGATCTCCACCAGGGCGGCGATGCCGGTGGCGCTCTCCGCTCCGGGCGCCAGGGCAGGAACGACTGAAATGGCGTCGTAGTGGGCCTGCAACACCACGATCTGGTCCTTCCACCTCTGCACCTTCTGCCGCCCTCCCAGCGGCATTTCCTCGTCCAGGCCACGGATCTCGCCGAGGATATTGCGCGCCTCGACCTGCTCCCAGTCCATGCGCGCCTCCAGGTGCACTTGGGACTCTCCGGAGGCGGCCAATCCACGGAGGATACCGACCGCCTCCCCTTCGATCCAGAAGCGGGGAATATCGACCGGCACCTGGAGAAATTTGTCGGTCGCCTGGCTGCGGGTGACGCCCCCTTCGTCGTAGAAGAGGATGGCCCTGGCGCCCAGCATGCGCGCGTGGATGTAGTTGGCGTCCGAGTTGAAGGCGATCAGGACGATGTTGTCCTCTATGCGCTTGCCGTTCAGGTCGCCGAGCCGACCTCGGCCGGCGTCGATCAGGTGGCCTCCGATGCCCTCGGCCGGCAGTGACGGGGTGCGCACGTGATTGGGCCAGAGGGAGTAGATGGGGAATTCCCGTCCCGATGCGGCAATGCGGATGCGCCCTCCCCTGTCGATGGGGACGGACAGCTGGAAGGTTTCGCTCCTCACCCGGTCCAGCCCCAGACGGCGGAATTCCGCCTCGATGTAGTCGGCGGCCTTCTCGGCTCCTTCGTACCCGGTGACTCGGGAGGGATGGGCGGTGAACTGGCGCAGGTGGCGGTGCAGGCTATCGGTGCTGATCGCCTGCACCGCACTGCGGGCGGACAGATCGCTCTGTTCCACACTCCGTTCCTGCAACGGCTGCCAGCCGACCAGGCGAGTGAACCAGTCGGATACCTGCCCGGGGTCGAAGAGAGTCACCGAGAGCAGCATGAGTCCGGCGACGGTGAAATAGACGATGCGTTTCAGCATGGATAGGAACCAAAAAGGGGCAGGTCGAAACCTGCCCCGTAAAAGATCACAATGAGAATGTCATTCTCTGCTTATACGGCGGGAAGCGGATTATTTCGTCACCAGTTCATCGAGGTTTTTCACTTTGCGGATATTCCGCTTGAAACGGAAAGAAAGATCGATGGTCTCCACCGGCTCACTGCGAAAGTCGTAGCGGACACCCAGCTCGGGGATCTCGACGATGACCTCCTCGACGTCGTCGTGGATCTTGGGAAAGATGACGTAGCCCCCCACTTCCTGTCCCGAAAAACAGAATTCATCGTCCGGATACCTGCCTCGGGTGAATATGTCTCGACGCTCGTTGAGGCGCATATATCCCAGACCGTTGAAGGCCAGGGGGAAGCGGCGGAAATACTCCTCGACGTCGTAAGAACCCCAGGGATAATAGCTGCGGCCATTGCTGGAACGCACCACTACCTGCAGCGGATCCAGCTTGACCTTGGGATATTCGTAATTTTTGACATTAATTCTGAATATGGAGAAACGCTTTGGCACGCGGCCCGGGCGCGGATCCTCCCAGTTGCCGTAGGTGAAAGGATTGGACGGGAGTTCCTCAGCCGGACCGCCGGAATTGATCGATGCGGAGGCGAACTGGCGATTGAGTTCCTCGTCGGTCATCGCGCGCACAGATACCTCCAGACGATTCTGAAGGAAGGTGACTGTGCCATCATCGAGCACCTCCATCTGCGTGCTTTCTCCCAGAGTTTCCTGCTTTTCCACCTCTAAAGGCTGGAAGTTCTCAGGGACCAGGTAGTAACCGCATCCCGAAAACGAGACGAGGATACCCGAGAGCAAAAGGAGAGGCCATATGTGCTTGTAGATTGCTTTCGAAGTCAGCATCGAAGTTCTCCTCTATCGATGGCTGCTGCTTTGAGCGTGTCTAAACTACAAAATCTCAAATCCTGGTGTCTATTCTCCGAGAGCGACGAATTCCCCCAGGCGCTTCTCATCTACGGATACCGTCGAGGCGCGGCGCTGGCGCAGCTGAGCCAGATACTCTTCGAACAGAGGGGCGGCCTTCGCTTCGCGCAGATCTTGGGCTATTCTATTCCGCCACTCAGTCGGGTGGAACGTCCCCTTCTCGCTCTCATAGCGATCCTTATTGGCCTCGTAGAAGGCGTCGAACTCGGCTTCGGTAAAGGGGACCGCATCGACGCCCTGGCGACGCCACAGCGCCTCGATCAACTTCTGTTGATGCACATCCCTGCGTTTCTCTTCGATCGCGGCGTACAGACCTTTCTGCCGGGCTTCTTCCACGAGCAGTTGGGTAACGATGTAAGCCCGTGTGATATGAAAACCCAGAGCAGGTGCAGTATCCGGCAACCGGGCTTTCCCATCGACAAGGCTTTCCATCCCCTGCAAATAGTCGCCCACGGACCACTCCCCGAGCTTGCTCTGGACCAGCCTCATGGAGCGATTCACCTGCTCCAACGATGCGGCTTCGAGCAGATGCTTGAGCCCCGCATTATCGAGACTTACCGCATAGTGGCTCGTCAGGTATTCCAGGTAGGCGAGGTTTGCCTCATGACGTTTTTTTCGCCCCAGAGCGGCTTCGACTGCAACCCGGCGCTCCTCCAGAGCGACCTGGCGCTTGCCGGTGATCGCCATGAGAAAATAGAGATCTTCCCCTTCGATCAATTCTACCGCACCCTCCTCCATCTGAAAGAGAAAGGAGAGCTTGGGATTGCTCATGGTCAGCGGATTGAGCCATCCCAGGTCGCCGTGTCGATAGAGTTGTTCGGGGCGGCTGTACGCCTTTACGAGCTGATCGATCGATTCGCCACCCCTCGCCTTTTGCAGGGCATCCACGGCTCGGGCCCGATCGTCCAGCACCAGACGGCTCAGGCGGATCTCCTGGCCAGCGCCGATCTCTGTGAAGAAACTCTTGAGCTCCTCCTCATCCCAGGTGAGCTGTGCTCCCATTTCGGCCTGCAGCAGCGCCTCGATCAGACGGGTCCGTTCCCAGGCTTGTATTTCTTCCCTCACCCGGGGATCCTCGTCGAGTTTCAACTCGCCCACTTCGAGCAAGAGCAGCTCCCGGTCGACGAGCAGTTGAAAGCGCTGGCGACGTTCCTCCGCGGTCACGGCCTGATTGCCACTGGCGACGTGCAGTCTATCCACCACCTGCTCGCAGGCGATATCGGTAATCTCCACATTGCCCACTCTGGCCAGGACGGACGGCTCTCTTGCTTTTTCTTCCTCAGGGGCACAGGCGGTTAGCTGCAAAAGGCTCCACAGCGCCAGTAGGACAATCGATAATGCTTGACTGACGATCCGCATCAGATCAGAACCCCCATCCTCTCCGCTCCACGGGCCGACCGCCCAGACGTTCCTGTTCCATACCGGCGAAAAGCTCGATAAAAGCGATCGTATTGCTGATATCCAGATCCTTCAGGTTCGAATAGTTGATGTCGTTGACCTGGAAGCCGATGTTGGAGGTTATGCTGTATCCCTGATACTGAACCCGGTTGGTGTACTGAAGAGTGAACACCTTTCCGAAAAAATCGTCCACGTATTCGGGGGGCAGAGGATCCGGAATCTTTTCGACGTTGCGGAAGATGATCCCCTCGACTCCCACCTCCAGCCGACTCTTGCTCAGCACCGGAAAAACCGCGCTCAGCGAGAAAATCTCGCTCAGTTCGTTGATCTCCAGCTGTGCCTCCCGGGGCTGGCTCTTCTTGCGCCACATGCTCTTCCAGCGGGGAATCACCGTGATGCCGCGCCCCACATCGAAAGGATAGTCGGCCTTGTTGATGATGCCTATAAACGAGCTGTCGTCGAAGCGATCCTTGGCCTCTCCCCGCTGCTTGAAATGGTCGAAGCGGAATTTATTCCTGAAGGTCAGATTCCCTTGCGTATAGGTATAGCCGAGGAAACTCTGGTTGATCATGGCGTCCTGGGCGATCAGCGGATCGTCGATCGGCTGCAGACCACCCGATGAGCCGGGCCGCTGCACCCACTGCAGGAGGTTATCGGAAATGTTGTCTTCGACGAATTTGAGCATGTAAAAGACTTCCAGGCGACCAATGCTGGGCATATCGCGGTCGGAAGTAAGCAAGAGGTAGAGCGACTTGCTGCGCTCTTCACCGGCGATGAGCCATTCCCTATTGCGACCGACGGTCAGGCTGACTCCTGGATAGACCTCGCCGCCGCCGTAGAAGTTGTAGCCCCGGTGGCCTCTTTTATAGGGATAATCCGCCTCCTCGTCGTTTTCAAAGCGGTCGACCACCGTATTGTTGTTCATATCGACCCCGAAGAGGAAATCCGGAGAATCGACGTAGTGGCGGAGAAATGGCTCCTCGTAATCCGGCGTCAGGTTGGAGTTCTCGTTGAAGTCCGAGATCAGATCGTTGTTTTCATCCAGGCCGGGAAAGATGGAGTTATCACCGGCGCTGCCGGAACGCGCCCAGTCGACCAGGGCGTCCTGGTCGTCGTTGTCGTCGATATACTCGAACCAGTTCTGACGCGCGTTCTCGTAGTCGACAAAGTCTTGCTGGTCGGTGATGTAACCGCGCGTCGTGTAGTCGTGGGCCATGCTGAAGGCCTCGGCATAGGCGAACATGCGGCCGCTGCGCTTGGTGGCGTTGACGAACCAGGCGTCGGCCTGGCGGTCGCTCTGGGTCAGATTACTCAGCTTTTCGATATTGATGTTGGGATAGCGCTGGTACTGAGTGTTGCGCGCGAATTCACCTCGCAGTTCCACGCCCCAGACATCCTCCATGGCCAGGTCAATGCTGGCGATCTGATTGGCCGAAGGAAGGCCGTAGTCGAACTTTACCACTCGCTGGTTGGTGTTGTCTCTGACGTTGCCCGTGGCCCGGGTCACCAGCAGGAAGATAGGCTGTCCATTGATGTTGGTCTGCAGATTGGATGTGATCTCCACCCGGTAGTCGTTGGAGAGCACCATGGCGAAGCTGACATCCTGGACCACCAGCGGATCGGGCACTCGGTAGCGCAGCTGAATGGGAGCTTCCTCCAGCGCCTCCAGGAATCCCTCGCGCTGGCGTCCCCCTTCGATCGTGGGGGTTATGGCCACGACCTCCCCGTCCACGAGCATCTGGGAAGAAAAGTAGAGCGCACCCGAGCCGTCTCCCGGAGAGTCGTCGGTAATGCGGACGATAATTTCGGTGACATTCCCCGAATTCTGACTGCTGGTCAGCAGGCCGGCCAGCGAGTTTTCGGAGAAATTACTGCTGCTCGAACCGAAGTTGCTGTTCACAAAGGTGCCGCCCAGGGTGATGAAATCTCCAATCTGGGCGGTGCTGCGAAACCCCATGAAGTTGGTGTAATCGGTCTTCTGTATCCGGTTCGATCCCTGGACGGCGCGCACCGGCTCGCTGACCCTGGAGAGCAACACAGTGCCGGCATACTTGTCGGACATGATATCCCACTGTACGCCGTTGAAGCGCGAACGGCTGAAAGTGAGCGGGGTCAGCGTCGAACGAATATCGTCTCCTATGGTGAGCGCCGTATAGTACTGCCCTTTGGCATCGGCGGCGACGACCAGGTTCTGAAACCAGGAACTGAACCGACGCTCTTTGAAAACGGTGCTGCCAAAGGCCAGAGGCTGCTGCTGACGCCATTCGTAGATACGCCAGCCGCGGGTGATGTAGTTGCCGAAGATATCGTACTGTCCCAGGCCCTCCAACTGAGTGCTGACGTACCGCTGGTAGGGCTCCTTGGCGTAGTTGGTGTACTTATAACCACCCCAGTTGTAAACGTGGTAGAGATCCTGCGGAACGTACCATTTGCGAAGGGTGGGAACGAGCGGGTCGAAGCCTTCGATCCTGACCTGCGAGGTGGCGCCCCGCTCCCGTCCTGGCGTGGCTGCCAGAGCGCTGGATGCCACGCCAGCTATCGACAAAAGGATGGCAATACAAAATATGGACCTGCGCATAGCATCCCTCCCTGAGGCTGCTCGCATCGACTGAGTGTATATTCAAATATTCCGACAGCTGTTGTAACTGCGATACTGTCGAGTCGATAGTTGTGATTTGGAGATCCCGCAAATAACCGCTTGCGCCGAAAGCTCCGCTCACAGTTCTGTCAATGTTCGTTATGCAACAACGCTACTTTCAGTACCAAAATCCGCTATGCCCGCCACAGCAGGCGTTCTCCTGCAGCCGAGTGCAGATTAGTACGCGACCGCCACCGAGCGGATTTCCGTATTCCTGCCCGCATCCGTATCCGCCTGGAGGCGCACCAGATACAACCCCGGCGGCACCGTACCCCCGGCGTCGTCTGTGCCATCCCAACTCACTTTGTTGGGACCGCTCAGATCGAACTCGTCGTAGACCCGCCGGACGATGTCGCCCTTCAGGTTATAGACCACGACCTCGATGTTCACCGGGCTGGTAGCTTTGAGCAGGATGTAGTCCAGTTCCAGAGAATCGTTGCGCTCATCCCCGTTGGGGGTGATGACCGGCGACGAAAACTGGACGCTGGAAAAGAGATGCTCCTCTATCTCACCGCTCACGACCAGACGGTTCCCTTCTTCATCCGCACTCGCGTCCCCGGCGATGACGCGCTGTGGAAAGGCGTCCGACTGGCTGTCTCCGACCCGACCGCGGAACTCAGTGCCCGAGACGGTCATCAGGGACTCGAAGTCCACCGTTATCTTCTGGCCGCTGGTTTCGATCCGATCGTTGGCGAAGATCACCTTCAAGCTGTTGTCTTCCATCTCCCAGTCGTAGTCGGAAATCGCCACGTCGTTTATCTCGACCCCGGTGACCGTAGACGCGAACGGCGTATGGATGAAAACGGTGTCGAAACCCCGCTTATTGCCGGTGAATACCGACCGGAGATAGTAGGTGAAGCGATTGACTTCGCCTATGGCGGCGGTAACGGGGCTGATTTCGGCCACCACCGAATCGGCGATCGCCGGAATAGTATATGAGAAGGTCACCGAATCGATGATCGCCTTGTCGAGCAACCCTCCCGACATGAGCCGAAGTTCAAACTGCAGGTAGCGCCGGTTGTCGGGCGAACTGAGCGGAGCATTCTCAAGCGAGGCGTAGGACGGCGACCAGGCGCTCCAATCCCGATCGTTCTCGCGGACCTCACCGGCGTAGGACGGATCCAGAGTGCGGTCGAACTGATCCTCGGGAATCTCTTCGAACTCTCCGGGTATACCCGTCTGGCGAAAATAGAGCGAATCGCTGGGCACTATGCCCGTCTTGGTGGTCAACAGCGCTCTCGCCTTGGGATCGACGTGAGTGGCGACCTGAATCGGGCCGAAATTGGCAGGAGCGCCCAGGTCGATCACCTGCGAAACGTAGTGGGCCAGAGGGGTTACGCCGATACCGAATACCTCCAGGTCTCCCATCTGGAAACCGCGTTCCCCGGTGCTGCGGATCTTGAAGAAGCGCACTTCCTGAGCTGGGAAGGAAATATCGAGTTCGGGTTCCCCATGGGAGCGATCCTGATTGACCAGGACATAGGCCGGTTCGGAGCCGATGAGATTCAGGGAATCCCCGTCGTTGATATAAAATTCGTACCCGCGCAGGGAGCGTTCGTCCGAAGTGAGAACACCGCGCCGCAAAAAGAGGCGCTGCAGGACGAATATGGTCCCCATGTCCACGGTCAGTTCGGCACCGTTGGTGTTGGTGTAAACCCGCCATCCCGTGGTGTAGTCTTCATCGGTCAGCTCGTTGAGGATCTGATTGGAACGGGCCGCTGCAGTGCGCACCGAGGTTTCGGCCGAACCGCCCAACTCCTTGATCCGCGGCAGTATGTTCTCTTCCGGATCCGCCTCCAGCGGCAGCAGGTTACTGTCTACCTCCTCGAGCGCGTTGAAGATAATACTGTTCTCTTCCCAGGCCAGCCCGGAACCGCCGATCGTGATCCGTTCGACGGCCGCAGCGCGACCGGGAAGGATGAATCCCGCCAGCAGGGTGAGGAAGATGGCAACTGTAGGCATGGTCCTTCCTCTGTTCAGATTCAATGCGTCAAAAATAAACTCTCTCGACAGCACGTATCAATAGGCCACCGGCAGGAGCCGGTGGATAGTCTGAGTCTGTGAATCTCCCTCGATCTCGATCTGCACCAGATAGGTGCCCGGCGCGACCAGCTTATCCGCCCGATCGCGCCCATTCCAGGTAAAGTCGTAGTGCTGCGCCACTCCCTCGCCACCGGACAGATCGCGCACCATGCGGCCCGCCAGATCGAAGACCATCACTCTGATGGGACGCGGTGACACCAATTTAAGGGCGTCGAATTCCAGACGCAATTCGTCCCCTACGCCGTCGCCGTTGGGGGTCAACACCTGGGGCGCCAGAACGACATTGCCGAGAAGATCGCCGGTAACCGGCAGGCGCACGGCAATCGACTCGCTGTCCACTGTTTCACTGGCATCGCCGGCATCGACTCGCTGGCGCACGTCATCCCCCAGGCGGCTGTTGCCCAGAAACGCGTCGAAACGCGTCTGATTCTGAAAAATGGTCGACTGGAAGGTGAGTTCCACTAGTTCTGGGGTGCGGATTTCGCGGGGAAGATCGAGGACGAACCCCCCGTCCAAGGATAGAATTTCTGCCTGGATCGGCTCATCGCCGATCCGCAGATCGATGAACTCGACCGGCACCGAGGCGTTCAGGGTCAGTCGGTCGAAACCCTGAGAGCGCCCGCCAAAGGTGGGCAGGATGAAGTAGGTGAACTCCTCTTCGCGACCGGGCTGCACCTGGGCAGGATACACTTCACCCAGCATCTGCAGGGCGATCGGATTCTCCATGTTCAGGTGGAGTGCAGACAGCGTCGAGGCGACCCGTGGATCGTCCGAGAGCAGCAGCACCTTGAGCTGCACGTATTTCCGCGGTGAAGGCGAGGCGAATAGCTCGCCGGAAAAGGTGTATGGCTCGCTCCAGGGGGACCAGTCGTCGCCGATGGAGATGCTGGCCTCGGTCGGTCCGCGCAGGCTACTGGGCGTCTTCTCCCACTTCCGCTTTGTGATCTCCTTGCCCTTCTTGTCGAAGTAGTGGGTCTCCTCGACGACATTATTGCCGGTGCGGCTGCTCACTTCCAGGCGCGTGTCGACCGGCGAGTCGGCGTCCCACTCAATCGAGGTGAGATTCTTGACGTCGTTCAAAACCAGAATCGGGGATATCATTTCAACTTCGGCGGGGAAACCCTCGCCGTACATCTGATATTCGCTGGTCACAGCGAAATTGCGGATACTTCCGTGGGTGCCTCTGTCGGTCCCGCTGGCTACAGAGGAAGAGAAGAAGTGCTGGATATAGCGCACTTTCTGCAGCGGAAAGGCGTGATCGAAATTGCGCACGTCGAACAGATTGTGTGGATCCGCCGGCACGAAGGCGAGTTCCTGCCACCGCAGGGAGCCATCCGGTGCCAGAGAGCCGTCCGAGGCCAGGATCTTGTACCAGAAGAAGTTGGCGTACCGACTCCTGTTCTGCGGTGGGGTGCTGGCGGGCTCTCCTACGATGCGGATCTGATCGAGCCAGTAGTGGGCGCCCAGGTCGAATATCAGCTGGTTGAGAATCTCCGCGCCGGTATGTGTCTGGTGGAAGACCTGCATGCGCCAGTCGGTCACCGCATCGCCGTCCACCATGCGCTCGGCGCCGGCCAACACCTCCTGCAATTCGGTGATCAGGTCGATATTGCCACCCCGCTCCAGCAGACCCAGCGCCACGTTGTCGCCGATACTCTCCACCTCCACCTCGGCTACTTTTCCTCCGCTGAGCCGCTGGGAGATCTCGATGCGAATGATCCGCAGCGAGGCGTGGCTGAAGTTGGGTATCAGCACCTGTTCCTGGTTGAAGCCGAAGCGCTGAGAGTAATTGAAGACCAGGGAGTTCTCGATCGGCACCAGGGCGTTGGTGAAGAACTTTTCGCCGTTGGACAGCAGCACGTTGACGAATTCGAGAGGAGGCGCGTCGTCGGTGAACAGAATGCGCACCTTTTCGGCCGTCACCAGCCGTCCCAGGTCGATCTCCACCCACCATTTCTCTTCGCCGTCGCTTTCCAGCGGCGCCCAACCAGTGGTCGGATCCCCGTCCATGAGCAGGTCGGCGTCACCCGGATTGGAACCGACGGCACGGATCCCCCCACCGAAGTTTGCGGCGTTGACCACGGCGTCGATGTTCTTGCGTACCGGAACGAGTTGGACGTCGCCGGCCGGCGTCACTTCCACTGCTCCGGTCGGCATGGTCCACTCCTGCCAGGCGGATCTGGTGGCGAAAGAAATCCTTTCCCCCAAAACCCGATTCGCAGAAAGGCCCACCAGTATCACTAGGGCCAGGCGCGACGCCTGAAGGAGTTTCATATTCATGCTCCTGCCGAAAAAGAATTCAATAAGCGACGCCCACCAACCGCGTCTGCTCCTCCGAGCCGGTATCGGTATCCACCGACAGCTTGAGGAGATAGAGTCCGGGAGGGACCAGCTGACCGCCGTCACCCCGACCATTCCAAATGACCGACTGCGGTCCGTTCATCATTCCCCTGGTCTGCAGGCGGCGCACGGTTCGGCCCGAAAGATCGAATAAAGTGATTTCGACCGGCACCGGATTCAGAGCTCTGAGCAGGATGAACGACAGTTCGAGTTCGTCGTTGATCCCATCTCCGTTGGGAGAAAATGCAGGCGGCGTGACCTGCAGATCCATCACCAGTTCCCGACTCAGCGCTCCCTGTATGGAGAGCCTGTTGCTCAGGGATGCCGGGCTCGCATCGCCGGCGACCACGTTCTGGCCCAGCTCTTCGCTCTGACTGTCGAAAACCTTGCCGAAGAAGGTCGTGCCGTAGACGGTGACCAGGGCGTCGAAGGTGATGTGCAAAACCTGTCCCGAGTTTTCGACCCGGTCGGCGGTCAGCAGCACGTTCAGGTTGCCCTCTTCATCCTCCTCCTCGGCGAAAGGTATGGAGCCACCATCCAATTCCACCTCTCTAATAGAGGCATTGAAAGGGGTTTTGATCTCGACCCGGTCGAACCCCGGGTTATCCGCAGCGAACTCGGAGCGGAGGAAATAGTCGAAGGTGTGGGTCTCCCCCAGAGTCACAGCGGCCGGGGTCACTTCTGCGGTCAACTCCTGCGCCAGGGTCGGGATCGAATATTCTAAAGAGAACAGATCCACAGAAGAGCCGTGACGTGCGTTCTCAGAAGAGAAAAACAGGCGGAATTGTAGGAAGCGCCGATTCCCCGGAGAGAGCAGATTGCCGCTGAAATCCTCATACGGGGCAGACCAGGGGCTCCACTCCGTTATATTGTCGACTATGGCACCCTTATCGGCGGAGACCAGGTCGTCGTATTCCTCGGCCGCTGCGGGAAAACCGATGGGGAAAATGGGATCTTCCGAACGATCTTCCCCTTCAAAAACATCGGTCTTGCGATAGAAAACGCGCGGGTCGGGCACCAGACCGGTGCGCGTCTGCAGCACGATACCGGTCAGCGAATCAGAAGTCGCCTGCAGGACGAGCTTGCCGAAGTTCGCCGGATTTCCCAGGTCGATGATGTCGGAGATGAAGCTGCCCGTGGGAGCAAAACCATCGCCGAACACCTCCGCATCCTCGATGGTGAATTCCTGACTGGAGCGGCTTATGAGGCGAATGAAACGGACGAACTGCAGGGGAAACTGGACGTCTATGATCGACTCAGCCTGTTCCAGGTTGGAGCCGACCATGTTGGTGAAAGCGACCGGTCGGCCTTCCCGCAGCTGTTCCGGATCGCCGTCGTGGACAAAGAGCTCGTAAGCCCGCAGAAAGATCTCCGGATCGCCTATGATGCGCACCCGCTTGATCGGCAAAATGGCGCCCAGATCGATCAGCATAGAGGTGCCGTCCGGCCGCCGGTCGCGGGGGACACTCCAGAAGGTGGCGGCTTTACCGTCGGTGAGCAGGGGGGTGAGATTCTCCCTGCTCTGCGGCGACTCGATCGACCCACCGCGTTTGCCCAGACCCGTAAGCGCGTTGGTGGTCGTGTCGACGACTGCGGGCATGAGCACGCTCGCATCGGCGGTGAGCCCGATCAGCTCGCCCACGGATTCCCAGCTGGCGCCGGCATCTCCCGCCTGCCAGTTCTCGACAGCCACAGCCGACCCGACCCACAGCTGCACAGCCACGAGACCCCGCGTCAGGATCTTTGCCATCTCAAAAAAACGAGACCTTCCCATAGTAGACCCGCCTGTTTCAGCGCCCCAAGAGGATGTGGTTCGAAAAGATGATCAAACAGTCAAACTAAATTATAAGAAAAAAATGGGAGGGGAACCAATCCCCTCCCATTTTTCGAACTTCTTTCACCATTATGAGGTGATTAACTCTTACAGCTCTTCGTTGACCAGCGCCTTGAGCTGACCCCAGGACGTGGCGTCGACCGCAGTCACACCTTCGGCTGCCACCAGGAAGATATCGGGCATACCGCCGGTATTCATGAACTGTTCGGCCATGCTGTACTGAGCCTGCCAGAAGAAACCGTTCTCGCAGCAGTCTTCGGCATCCGGCTCGTTGCCGTTGGCGTTGAGGCCGGTGTCATCAGCATCATCGACCGAGATCGACATGCCGATGGTCTGCTCGGCGGCCAGCGTAAACTTGGTGCTGGCATCCGGGCCGCCGCTGATGGAGATCGGATCGAACATCTCGGCGGAGAACTCGTAGTAGTATTCCTGGCCCTGGTTGACGTGGGCGGCTTCGACGAAGTCGCCGGAGTGGGTCCACCAGAAGTCGAGAGCATCTTGCTCGAAGTTGGCCAGGGCGCCGTTGTACATCTGCACCCGCGAGAACTGCTCCGAGAAGCTCAGGCACATCTGATAGGCCGGCTGCAGATCCTGATCGTTGGGTGCCGAATAAGGACCGCCACCCTGGTTATCGGGATCGAAGTGCACCTCGCAGTTGTCATCGCGGAAGGTGCAGGTCGGATTCTTGTCGACGATGAGATCGTCATCGTGCACGTGAATGGCAGCCATAATCCGGTTCTGACTCTGGCTCCAGCCGATGAGGATGTCGACAAACAAATCATCGGCATCGTCGGCGCCACCCGTCAGGGGGCTCATATCATCGATGGTGATCTCGAAACTCTTGTCCACCCAACCCCAGTCGGCGTGGTCGCCGTCTATGGTGGGCAGAACGTTATCGGGAACACCCACGGCGAAATACAGAGGCACTTCAGCCGGTTCCTGAGCGAAAACACTGCCAGTCATCAGCATCAGGCCTAACAGCAACACTAATGTCTTACGCATCTAATTTCCTCCCTAATAATTCCGTCTGCAGACGTTATTGTGGGAAAAGACTTCAAGTCAAAGCAAATCTAAAATAAACAGAAACTTATAGACCTAATCCACCTCCTTTCTGTCGAATCCGTATCTCAAATCAGAAGCCTTCATCACGCCTTTATGTAATAAGGGGTATTAACAGGGTTGTCAAGCTAATTTTAGATCACTGTAATCAATAATTAGGATACATATAAAGAAAAAAAAGGGCCAATATAAAGAAAAAAACGCAAAAGAGGGATCTCCTCACCGACTTAACGCCCTCAACCGGTTGCGCGCCATGGTTAGACGCTGCGCCTCCATTTTTTCTCCTGCTGCCAATTCGATATAGCGTTCCCACGTCTTTCGGGCCATCTCCGGATCGAGCCGCTCGTAGGTGGCCGCCAGGTGGAAATGCCAGAGCGCTTTTTCCGGCTCCAGGCGCACCGCTTCCCGTCCCGCGTCCAGGGCCGCGCTGAGCATGCCCAGATGCCGGGACACATCCCCCAGAGAAGCGTGCAACTCGCCGTTGTTTGGAAAGCGTTCCAGCCCGCTTTTGTACGCCTTGATTCCCTCGGCATAGCGCCTCTGGTGCACGTACAGACCGCCCAGCTTGACCGCAGCATCCCCTCCGCTCCCTCCCAGCGCCAGCGCCTCCTTGAACATCTTCTCCGCAGCGGCCATATCCCCCTGCTGGCTGTAGAGAATGCCGATACTCACCTTGACCGCAGCATCATCCGGCCAGCGTTCCTCCAACCGGAGATACACTTCCAGCGCCTTGTCCAGCTGTCCCCGCCGGCTGTATATCGAGCCCATATACCGGTAGGCGTACCCCAGGCTCGCATCCCGAGCGAGCGCCCGCTGGAACTGGTCCAGAGCCCGGTCGTTGGCCCCTTCTTCCCAGAGCAGCCTCCCCAGCTCCAGATGCAGCACCGCCACCTCGTCGGTCTCCAGCGTCAGCCCCTGGGCGAGCACTCCTCGGGCGCTCTGCCGTTGCCCCAGCTTTTTCCACAGCGCCGACTGCTCCACCCGTATGCCGATATCCTCCGGCGCCAGGCGCAGCGCCTGCTGGGAAAGCCCCATCGCCTCCTGCGGCCGCTCCAGGCGCACCAGCACCCGTGCCAGTTGGAACAGCACCTCAGGCTGATCCGGATCGGACTCCAGCGCCGCCCGGTATGAAGCTTCGGCGGAAAGTAGATTCTCCCGCCGGTGACCCAGGGCCTGATACACATGTCCCAGGAGGGTATAGACCTGCGTCGACCGCTCGCCCCGGCGAATCGCATCCTGATAGGCCCGCATCGCCCCATTGTAACGTCCCTGGGAAGCCAGGCTCAACCCCAGACCGATATAGGCGCGTCCCTGTTCCGAGTTTTGTTCCAGTAGCTGCCGATAGACCTTTGTCGCCTCTGCAAATGACCCCCGAGCCCGATAGAGAGCAGCCAGCGTGTAGGCCGCTGCAGTCAGCGTGGAATCCTGCACCAGGGCCTGCGCTTCGCAGTACTCTGCACGGGCCAATTCTCGGGGTTCCAGCTCGCGCGGATCTCGGTCGCCGATCAGCCCCTGTGCCCTCTGATGCCACTCGTCTCCGGTCAAGTCCTGCCGACAGGCAACCAGCCCCAGGCAGACCAGGGTCGCGTAGAGTAATAACCGCATATTACCTCACCACCTTCGGCGCTTTGGCGCCCTCGACCAGGAGCAGGCGCCGATCGACAGTCAGATCTCGATAGCTGTCCCGCTGTCCACTCGGCCACTCCACCTCGATTAGATCGACCTGCGTGCGCTCTCCCAGGCCAAATTCCAGTTCCAAACTGTTGGAACAGCCGAAGCTGTAGCCCGAAGCTACCTCAGCGTACTGGAATAGGTCACCGGCCGTCACCCTGACCCTGGCGCCGATCCCGTCCCGGTTGCTGCGCGTGCCTTCCAGCTCCACAAACAGCCAGTGGTTGTCCCCGGAGCTGTCGTTGCGGTAGAAGACATTCTCCCACAGATCCCCCGTGCGGGCCCCGCCTATCGGCACGTAAAGGTCCAGATCTCCGTCTTTGTCGTAATCGGCGAAGGTGACCCCGTGGGATTTGCCCATATGAGACACGCCCACCAGGCTGGTTATCTCCTGAAACGTGCCGTCGCCCCGGTTGCGGAACAACGAATCCGGCTCTCTCCGCTCCATCTTCGGGCCGCCGTTGCCCAGGAAGATATCCACGAATCCGTCGTTGTCCACGTCTCCCGCCGTGCCGCTCATAGTGCCCAGGGCCCGGGCAAGGCCGGCCTCTTCGGTGACGTCTGTGAACGTGCCGTCGCCATTGTTGCGATACAGCACGGGCACATCCCTTGCCTGCGTGGCCCTTCCGGCTACGCGATCCTCCAACACCACTTTGAACCGGCTCCAGTTGCCCACGAAGATATCCAGCAGGCCGTCGTTGTTGTAGTCCAGGGGAAAGGTGATGAACGCGTCGATATGAGCTGCGGCCGTCCCGGTTGCTTCGGTGACATCCGCGAAGGTGCCGTCTCCGTTGTTGTAATACATGACGTTGGGCTGGGTAAAATTGCACAGGTAGATGTCCGGATTTCCATCCGCGTCAAAATCCCCGAAAAAGGTGCTCAAGCCCTCGCCCTTATGGGCCACTCCAGCCTTCGTCCCCACTTCGGCGAAGGTGCCGTCCCCGCTGTTGCGGAACAGGACGTTGGTGGAATCACCCGTGGCTCCGGTGCCGCTGGCCACGTAGATGTCGAGCCAGCCGTCGCGGTCGTAGTCTCCCCACGCCGCACAAAAACTGGAGCCCGGATCGTCGATACCGGCCGCGTCGGTCACCTCGGTAAAGATCGCCCCCCCCTCATTCCGGTAGAGACGACTTCTGCCCGCCCCGAACCAGCCGTCGCGGGTCAGGTACAGATCGGAATCCCCGTCGTTGTCGTAGTCGGCGCAGTGAACGGCGATGCCGCCTTCGGGCATAACGAGCCCCGCAGCCTCGGTCCTTTCGGTGAAGCCGTCGCCGTCGTTGCGGTAATAGGCCATTTCGGGATGCCCCAGCACCACTACGTCGAGATCGCCGTCGTCGTCGTAGTCCGCCCAGGCGCTGCTGCGCCCGCCGTCGAACTTATTCATGCCGTGGCGAGGAGCGACATCGGTGAAACGCCAACCCAGATCTCCCACTGCCTTTTCCATGCGCTCGACGGCATCCGGGAAACGAAAGGCTTCGGGCAGATCGTCCGGATTCTCATTCAGCTCCTGCCGCACCAGTCTCAGGTGCCACTTCAATTCCAGGACGGTCGGATGTTTTTCGACGGCCACCATCAGCAGAGAATCCGCCCTGGTATAATCCTCCTGCCAGACGGCGGCGAGCATCGACTGATAGAGCGGTTCGTACCCGTGGGGATCGACGCTCAGGGCGCCGTCGAAATAGGCGCGCGCCTCCTGAAATCTCCCTTCCTCCAGCGCCTCCCTGCCGCGCCCCAGGTAGGTCTCCATGATCAAATCGCGGGCCGCCATCAGCTCGGATTCCAGACTCAGGGCTTTTTTAAGTGTTTTGGCTCCCTCTTCTATGCGTCCCTGCATCAGCAGCAGTCGCCCCAGCTGCCAGTGCCCCTCGTACGCGTCGCTATCCAGATAGATACAGCGCTCGAAGGCCCGTCTTGCTGCGTGCAGGCGATACCGCTCGAGCAGGTCGAGTCCCTCTCTGTAGGCCTGCTGAAAAGCGGCCGAACGCTCCGCCACCGGCGACATCTCTTCATCCGGCTGCGTGCAGGAGGACAACGGCAACAGCCCCAGGAGTAGAGCGACGCAGCATCTGTAAAAGAAGTGTTTATTCATCGTACCGAATCGCCCGCCTCCGCTTCCATCTGCCTGACCATCTCGGCCTGTTTTCGACTTTCCTCAATGCGGCCCAATTTGAGATAGGAGACCGCCAGTTTCTTGCGCGCGTCCAGGAATTTGGGTCGTGCCTTCAGGACTCGTTCGAGTGCTTCTGCCGTTTGCTCATACTCCCCTCCGTGCGCGAAGATGAGTCCGAGAAAATAGTTCACATCCGCGTCTTCGGGAAGGTATTTTCGCGCCTCGATCAGACTCCTCCTGGCCTCGGGAATATTCTGGAGACGAAGGTAGGCCTGACCCAGGTTGTAATGCGCCTTGCCGTAATCCGGAGCCAGGCGCAGCGCCTCGGCATAGGCCTGTATCGCCTTTTCGTATTTCTCCAGGCGCAGGTAGAGATTGCCCAGGTTGTTGTGATAGCGCATGCTGTCGGGTGCCAGCTGTGTGGCCAGCCGATACGCCTCGGCCGCCTCGGGAATGCGCTCCAGCTGTATGTAGAGCAGGCCGAGCATCGCCCGGGCTTCGTGATCGCTCGGCTCGTTGCCCAGCATGCGCAGCTGATCTTCGACCTTGTCGTGCAGCTGTTCCAGGCCACGGAATTCGGCCAGCACCTGCTGGCTCTCTTCCCGCTTTCCCAGGCGGGCCAGGGCACTGGCCAGGACGAAGTGGGCTTCCTTTTCCTTGGGGGCCATGGCGATACTGCGCCTGCAGGCATCGGCGGCTTCCTGGTAATTTTTCAGTTTCGCCTGAGTCTTGGCCAGTTCTGTGAACGTGGCGGCATCGGTGCTGTCGAGCTCGATCGACCGTTTGAAAGCATCGAGCGCTTCGGCGAATTTCCGCTGTTTGAAATCGATGCGTCCCAGAAGGCGATGGAAGGAAGGATCATCGGGCGCTCGCTTCTGCCCCTCGCCAATCAGCTGCAGGGATTCGGGATATTCGCCGCGAATAAAGTGGACAAAAGCCAGGTCGTAGTAGTTGGTGATGTGACCGGGGTCCAGCTCTATGACCTTCCTGCGCTCTATGATCGCCTGGGTGTAGTTCAGCTGCTTGACATACATAGCAGCCAGGTTGTTGCGCGCCGAAACGTGGGTGGAATCCCGCTCCAGGACCCACAGATAGGATTCGATCGCCTGGGCGTAGTTCAGCTGGTACACGTAGGCATTGCCCAAATTGTAGCGCAAATCGATGTTGGTAGAATCCAGCTCAATCGCCTGGAGATAGGCGTCGACCGCTTCGGTATAGCGTCCCTGGGCGGCAAAAGCAACGCCCCGATCGAAGTGCAGCCTGGCGTCCATGCCGCTGTCCACAAACGGTTTGATTTCGATTTGCGGAGCCTGTTCCTCCGTCGGACCGCCGCAGGCGCCGACCCACAGCGCCAGCCCCAAAAATCTCAGCACGCGCACCATCAGTTTTGTCCTTCGATCAGGGTTATTTCCCCGTTCGCTGCGATATTCTCCACTTCTTCGATCAGGCCACTGGGCCAGAAAACGCGAACCCGATCCGCCCGAGTGGCGGAACCGAGTCCGAAGTGCAGGCGCAGATCGTTCTGCGATAAAAAGCTGCTTCCCGAACGCACTTCCTCTACCTGTTCCAACGGCCCGCAGATCACCTCAACCCTGGCGCCTAGCGCGGAACGATTGCTTCGAGTTCCCTCCAGACGAATCCGCAGCCAGTTGCCGTAACCGCTGCCGTCGTTGCGCATCAGGGTGGGCGTATCGGCGATATTGGTCACCAGAATATCCACGTCCCCGTCGTTGTCGTAGTCGCCGAAGGCCGCGCCGCGGCTGACCTTCCGGATGCCCATGGCGCTCCCCTCCACATCCGTCTCTTCCTCGAAGCGGCCCTTTCCGTCATTGATATAGAGCTGGTTACGCTGGGCGAACGTGGTGCTTTCGTACTGCTCTACGTCGCTCTCCAGATGGCCGGTCGAGATGAATACATCTCGGTCCCCATCGTTGTCCAGATCGCTGAACTGAGTCCCCCAGGAGAGAAAGGGAATGCTGCCGTCGGCCAGACCGGCCACCAGCGTCTCGTCGACGAAGCTGCCGTCTCCCAGATTGCGGTAGAGGGTGTTGGTCTCCCACTGGAAATTGGTGATGAAGAGATCGGGGTATTTGTCGTTGTCGTAGTCGCCCATGGCCACTCCCATGCCCGCTTCGACATCGCCGTCCTCGTTGTAAGCCGTTCCCGCCATCAGGCCGGTCTCCTCGAAGTTTCCCTTCCCGTCATTGATGTAGAGGAAATTCGAGGTTTTGTCGTTGGCCAGATACAGATCCTGATCCCCGTCCAGATCGACATCGCCGAAGACCACGCCCAGCTCTTTGCCGGTCCCGTTGGCCAGACCGACGGCCGCCGTGGCGTCCGTAAAAGTGCCGTCGCCGTCGTTGAAGTAAAAGACGTCGGCCACTCCGTCGTAGGCCTCAGGACCGCAGTAGAGTTGGAGACCGCTGCCCCCCTCGGCGCAAAACCGCTGGTTGTCGTAGGTGAAATCGTGGTAGTTGCCCACGTACAGGTCGACATAACTGTCGTTGTCGGCGTCGGCGAAGGCGCAGCTGGTGCCCCACCACTCGTCGCCCACCTCCGCCACCGCGGTAATATCGGTGAACGTGCCGTTCCCCTCGTTGCGGTAGAGGACGTTCGCCCTGACGTTGGAGATGTACAGATCGATATCTCCGTCGTTGTCGATATCCGCCGCGGCGCAGCCCATGCCGTAACCCGCGTCGCCCACTCCGGCTGTCGCCGTTACATCTTTAAAGGTGCCGTCTCCCTCGTTGTGGTAGAGCTTGTTTTTGGGATCTCCCGGACACTCGGTGCCGGGTGCGGCGGCGCCGTTCAGCAGATAGATATCCAGATGGCCGTCGTTGTCATAGTCCAGAAAACCGCCTCCGGAACCGACGGTTTCGGGCACGAATTTTTGCCCGGTGGCGCAGTTGGTGTGCAAAAAATCGATGCCCGACTCAGCGGTGACATCGGTGAAGCGAATAGTTCCCTCAGCTGCAGATTCCCGTGCCAGACCAAAAACCAGAAGGCCGATGAGACACCGGCAAATGATCTCCAGCAAATTGCTTCCTTTCCAGTTAAGAAGATCTTCTCTCCACATGCAAAAACCTGAAGAATTCCCGGTTGGGAAGCGGCCATTGGGTGAAGCGAAATCTTTTTTTATTGCGATGAGGTCCTATAGCATCGACGAAGACATATTATACTCTAATGGCTTGATGAAGTCCAGAAAACGCCACCCTCTTTAGCGATTCAGCATCGATCGCTTGTCGGGCCGATCGACCGAGATCCGCGTGCATGGCCCCTTCAATAGACGACGGATATCAGACGGGTGACTGTCTCTTTCCGCGCATCTCCCGCCACTTCGATCCGCAGAATGTATATACCCGGTGCCACTATCTTTCCACTCTCTCGCCGGCCGTCCCATCCCAGCGACATCCGACCGGCTACCTCCCACTCCTCGCGCAGATGACACACCTTCCGCCCCGATAGATCGTAGATCGCTCCCCGCACCGGACGCGGTTCCAACACTTTCAACAGATCGAATTCCACCTCCAGACGATCTCCGATCCCGTCTCCGTTGGGAGTCAGTACGGAACTGGATAGGCTGACCTTTCCCACCAATCCCCGCCCCACCGGCAGGGACACGAAAACCACTTCGCTTTCGACCGTCTCGCTGGCGTCGCCCGGATCGACCGGCTGGCGGATCTCCGCACCCAGCCGGCTGCTGGCCAGATAGGCACTGAATCGCGTCTGGCTGAGGAAGATCTCACTTCCGAAATCGATTTCCACCAGACTGGACCGGGATACGGGCTGCTCCATGATCAGCCTGATACTACCGTCACCCTCTTCCTGCACGAAGACGCTTTGCTCTTCACCATCCACCCTCAGAGCGGCGAATTCCATCGACGTCGATGCCTGCAGCCAGATCTGATCGAAGCCGATGTCGCCCGCATCCAGAAGAGACCTCAAGTAGTAAGTAAAACGGGTGAATACGCCCGGGTCTACCTGCGTGGGATAGATTTCGCCCAGACTTTGCCTGGCGAGAGGGGAATGGAAGTGGAGAATCAGCTCTTCGAGGCGGACGGCGCTAAATGGATCGTCCGAAAAGAGGCGAGCTTCCAGCTGCGCGTATTGTCGCGGCCCTGGAGAGAGAAAGCGCTGCCCCGATGTCTCGTAGACCCGGCTCCACGGATTCCAGTCCGGTCCTATGGAAAACAGCGTGTCCACCGAACCGCGGAAGCTGGGGATCAGCTTATTCCACCTCTTCTCGGTGATCTCCTTGCCCCCCTTGTCGCGATATATTATCTCCTCGTCCAGGAGATTTCCGGTGCGACTGCGAATCTCCAGCCGGGTCTGGTCCGGCACATCGGCGCTCCATTCGACCGCAGAGGCATTCATCACCTGTTTCAGGTCGTAAATAGGAGAAGTGAGCACCACCTTGGCCGGATGCCCCTCGCCGAAGATCTGGAACTCGGCCGTGGTGCCGGCGCGCACGTTCTGCTGGGGAAAAAAGAGCTTGAAGTAGCGCAGCTTTTGCAGCGGAAAGCGCTCTTCGAAATGGACCACCCCCTGTAGGTTCTTCTGATCCGAAGGCAACTCGCCCAGGATTTCCCAGCGCAGCGTCCCGTCCGGCGCCAGCGAACCGTCGGAGCCGTACAGGATATACCAGAGAAAGTTGGTGGCCCTGGCCCGCCGACGCCACCAGCCGCCCGAGGGGGAGATGCCGCTCACATCCCCCAGAATGCGCACCCGGTCCACCCAGTACAGACCGCCCAGATCGATCTCGAACCAGGTAAAATCCGCATTCAGCCCCACGATCCCCCAGAAGGTATTGATATCCCCGTCAATCAGAGTCAAGCCCGCGGCCGCCGATTCCACCAGCAGTTCGGTCGCCTCCAGGGATTCGCTGGTGATCTCCACCCCTCCGCCCCGCCCGGTGATTCCCAGAGAGAGATTGTCTCCCACGGTTTCCACCTGCAACTCGCTCAGACGGGTATCGGACGTCTTGCGATCGGCCTGGATGCGGATGTAGCGCAGCGGCTTCAGATGGAAGTCCACCTCAACCGCGTACTCCTCGTTGAAGCTGTACAGGGTCCGCTTGTTATACAGCACCGTCCCGGGGATGATGGTGTTGGCATTGGTGAAGAACGGCTCTCCGTCCGAGGTGAAGATCTGGAAGAATTCCAGCGGCTTGCCGCTCTCGGCAAAGAGGAGACGAATCCTGCGGGCGGATACCACCCGGCCCAGATCCACCTCGATCCACCAGTCCTCCAGAGGGTCGTCCATATCCGGCGCCCAGAAACTTCTCGCATCCCCATCGATGAGGTCGGCAGCTCCGGATGGACGGGATCCCACACCCCGCAACCCACCCCCGAAAACCGCGGCGTTGGTCACTGCGTCCACGTCGTGCCTCGTAAAGGCCGGAATCACCCCTCGATCCTCTATCTTCACCGCATTTCCCGGCACCGCCCACTGCCGCCAGTCGTCTGCAGTGCGAACCCGCAGTTGATCCGCACCGGTCTCCCCTGCGAGCATACCGAGACCGACGGCAAACAGGCCGACCCGAATTCCTCCTATCATCATCTCCTATTCTCCCACCAGGATCTGAAAGACCGATTCCAGAGAAAGATAACGACATCCGCATGACGGCAAAAACCGCATTGTCATCCCGCCGATCGCGACATCTCCGACCGCTATTTTTTTATATCAGCAGCCCGAGCCCGACCTACCGACAAATGGAGAAAGCCTATGGACGCCAACGCGTAATCGAATTATTATAGATCTCTAGATAGTCCTTCCAAAAAACGAAGACCCTTCTGTATTTTTGCGCCCGGGCCGAAATCCCGTTGGTGGGGGATTGAGACCTGTCCAACTAAAGAAATTTACGGCTTTGGAGTATCTGATTCGCACGCATATGAGCTACTATCTGCGCCTCTTTTCAATAAGCATATTCCTCCTGATGGGATTGGCGGCCTCCGCCGCTGCCGCTGAAAAAGGGAAGCGCCGGATGCGGCTGGCCGTCGATGTGCGCTACTACTACGGCAGCTGGCGGTGGGGAGATTTCAAGATGACGCCCCGGGCGGGGTTGGCCGGTCCGGATATGCGCCTGGAACTGCTCGACGGGCTCTGGACGGTAGGTACTTCCTACCTGTCGGGAAATTTTTCGGCGAGCGGCGCAACGGCTCTCGATGATCCCCGCTTTCACAGCCGCAAGAACTTCGATATCGAGGACAACCGGGAGGAATTCGAAATCAGCCTGGAATTCCGTCCCATCGACCTCGCCGGCTTCGTACTGCTGTACCGACTCGGCCAGTACGATCTCAACGCAGCTGTCGACCTGAACTCGGACCAACGCCTCTACGGCAGCGGCAGCGAGGAGGCGCTCAACGAGACCAGGGGATGGGGTATCGGCCTGCGTCCTCGGATACCGCTGGGCGATCGCCTCGCTCTGCGCGGGGAGTTCATCTACTTCCCCTTCCTGAAGGCGGAAGGGGCCGGCACCCATCAATACACCATGCTCTATGACGACAATCGGTTGGACGAACGCTGGTTCGGCCGCGACGATTTGCGCGGTTTCAAACTCCGTGGAGAACTCACCTACGTGCTGCCTTCAATCCCCATCTCGCTCGCCGTCGGCTATTTCTATCAGCGCCTGGTCGACCGCGATCCGGCCACGGATAGCTGGCTGGAAGACTATCTGGCAAGCCAGACGCAGACCCGGAGCTGGCTCGAGGATCGCTTCCAGGGACTTACCGCCCGAGCCGGATTCGTCTTCTGAGCTTCGTCGACTATTCTGAGTATGCGCAGCACACTCATCGCGTTCAGTCAGATTGCACTCCTGGTCCTGGGCAGTTCCCTGCTCTCGGCGGCCGGAAGCCGTTCCCTGCTCCACCGCGAGTTGAATCTGGCCGTGCTCTATTCGCGCCGTGATGCCAATCTGGATTTTCATCCGGCCCCCCTGTTCAGCTCGATCGGCTTTGAACATCTGACCAAATTCGCCGACGGGACGCCCGGACGTCTGAATCCCGACGCCACCGATCTCTACGTTCAGTTCGCCTACGATCCGCTCGACGATCGTCTGGAGACGCGTTTTCGGGACGTCTGGATCCGCTTTGTAGAACCGGCTTCGGGCTTCAGGGTCCGCCTGGGACATTTCGACATTCCCTTCGGCCTGAACCCGATCGCCGAACCGCGCGGCGTCGCCCTGCAGCCGCTGGCCTTCTTCGATCTCGGATTCAAAAAAGACTGGGGGTTGTCGGTCCAGGGAGAATGGCAGAATTTCGGCTACGAAACCGCAGCCACTACCGGCATGGGCGACAAACTGCGGCGCCGTCGGGGGCGCTACCTGTGGACTGGACGCATCGGCATACCGACCTACCGGGACGTGCAGTATGGCATCTCTTCTCTATACGGCGTCCTTCCCGCATCTTCTCTCTCGCGGGAACTGAAGACGAGCTGGCGCCTGTCGATGGACGTGACCTATCTGTATCACGAGCCGTTCACCGTAGCCAGAGGGGAGCTGACCTTCGGCGCCGACGACGGCACAACGGTGGGCGGTTTCCTGCTGAGGTTGAACCAGATCATCCCGGCCAATCCGAAATGGGCAATCGAGACGCAGATGCGGGCCTGGCGAACCGGCCTGCCTGCCGCTGCGGTCACCCGGACGGAAGGGGTGGTGGGAATCCGACGCGCTCTGCCCTATCTTTTGAACCTGCGCCTGCATTGGCGGCACTATTTTTCTTCCACCGGCATCAGAGAAGATGACAGGATCTTTGTACAAATTTACTACTACGGTTACTAAAACGGGCGCGCTCTTCGGCATCGTCGCCCTTCTCTGGCTTCCCGGACTGTGGAGTAACCGCATCGAGGCGGCATCCCCCACTGTCATTGCCGGACGGGTGCTGGACGCCGAGACCGGCGTTCCTCTATCCGGAGCCAATATCGCCATCTCCGACTCGCTGGGCACCATCTGCGACCCGGATGGAAGCTTCAGCCTGAACGTTCCCCCCGGAGTCCACCAGGTGACGGTCAGCATCGTCGGCTACGGCCAGACAGTCCAGGAGATCAGCGTCCCGGACGGCGGTCTGGACGATCTGGTCTTCCGGCTGGAGGTGGAACTCCTGCCCATGGACGAAACCGTCGTCGGAAGGCTCAAGATGCGCCTGCCCGTCTTCACCGATGTGACCCGGGAAGCGGGCATAGACTTCCAACACGTCTATGGAGAGAGCCCGCTGCGCAACATCCTGCAGACCACCGGTTCGGGCGTCTGTTTTTTCGACTACGACGGCGACAATTTCCAAGATTTCTACCTGGTCAACGAGGGTTATTTGGACAGGGAAGCAACCGAACAGCCGACCAATGCACTGTACCGCAACAACGGAGATGGAACCTTCACAGACGTGACGGCCGCCGCCGGAGTGGGAGATACCGGCTACGGCATGGGCTGTGCCGCCGCCGATTACGACAACGACGGCGATATGGACTTGTATGTGACCAACTACGGTCCCAATGCGCTCTACCGCAATGAGGCGGATGGAACTTTTGTCGAGGTCGGCGTCCAGGCCGGGATCGCCGATTCCTCCTGGAGCGTGGGGACCGGCTGGGCCGACTACGACAATGACGGCTACCTGGATCTGTTCGTCGGCAACTACCTGGATTTCGAGCTCTGGTCGCCGACCGTCCGCAATCTGGTTTCCCTGGGAGAGGGGTATCGCATGTACCCCGGCCCTCGCGACTACGAGGGGCAGCCCGATCGCCTCTACCGCAACAGCGGCGACGGAACCTTCACAGATGTCAGCGAACAGGTCGGGCTCAACCCCCTGGTGGCCAAGGCGATGGGCTGTGGCTTCGGTGACTACGACAGCGACGGCGACATGGATCTGTTCGTATCCAACGACCGCACCCCCAACCATCTCTACCGCAACGACGAGGGGCGTTTTACCGAGGTGGGCCTGTGGGCCGGGGTCGCCTACGACGAAGCCGGACACGAGTCCGGGGCGATGTCGGTCAACTTCGCCGACTACGACAACGACGGACTCATGGATCTGTTTGTGACCAACTTCATCTTCGAGTACAACTCCCTGTGGCGCTACGTCGGTGGGGACAGCTTTGTCGACGTGACCGTAGAAGCCGATCTGGCGACGAGCACCTTCTCCTACGTCGCCTGGGGAGGCATGGTCTTCGATTACGACAACGATGGCTATCTGGACATCTACGTGGCCAACGGCCACGTGCACGAAAATATCGACGTGCTCAGCGAAGGGTTCACCTTCGCCCAGCCGAATCAGCTGTTCCACAGCGATGGTGACGGCACCTTTACCGAAGTCTCCTCCCGGTCGGGAGCGCACTTTATAGACTCCCAGGTCAGCCGCGGAGTCGCCTACGCCGACTACGACAACGACGGCGATCTGGACATCCTGGTGAACAACCTGGGCGACGGCCCCAACCTGTTGCGCAACGACGGCGGCAACCGCGAAAACTGGCTGGTAGTGCAGCCGATCGGCGGGACCAGCAACCGCAACGCCGTCGGCGCCCGCATCTGGGCCAGGGCGGGCCAACTCGAAATGATGCGCGAGGTCCACAGCGGTTCGAGCTACCTCTCCCAGGACGACATGCGCCTGTTCTTCGGGCTGGGAACCCATCGCCGGGTGGACAGTCTGCGCATCCGCTGGCCGAGTGGCCGGATCGACAGTCTGGAAAACATCGCCGCCAACCGCCTGCTCATTCTCCGCGAAGGGGAGGGATATGTGGAATATCCGTCGCTGTCGACCGGCTCCAGGCCGAACTGAGGGAACGCGGGGAGACTCTTCCCGGCGAGTGTCAATCGAGGAGTTTACATGTTGAATCTGATCGGCTCGATGCTGTGTCTGATCCCCATCCTCTTGGGAGGTTGGGGATGTGGCACCGATCTGCCCACCTCCGGGCAGGATATCTGGGGACGCAATGAAGAGGAACTGCAGCTGATCCCCATAGGCGCGACGATCTCCAAAATCGTCGCCGATCCGCAGCGTCCCTACCTGTACATCGCCGATTTCGACAACAGTCTGGTCCACTTCATCTCCAGCGCCACCCGGGAGATAGAGAAGAGCCTGGCCGTCGGTTCGCGCCCTTCCGATCTGGCCCTGAGTATGGACGGCAGTCAGCTCTACGTGAGCCTCCTGGGCGGAGCCGAAGTGGCCGTGATCGACCTGAATCGCCAGGAGGAGATGGACCGCATCCGCCTCGACTTCTCTCCCGCCTACGTGGTCTCGGGACGTCCCCCCTATCTCTTCGTGTCTGCCACCCTGGAACTGTCCACCAATTTCGAGGAAGATGGCGAAACCCGGATGATCAACGTGGATAGTGGCAGGGTCGAAAAGGTAATTCCTCCTGTCGGACTCATAGAGACCAATGAATTGGGCTCCTGGTTCTACATCGCCGTGCTCGACAGAGTCTATCAATACGATATCGCTACGAACGATAAAATCATCTACAGGAATCAGGAAGAGACCGGAGGACCGGTTGTCGAAATGCACCTGGGCAGAGGAGGTCAGAGGCTCTACACCATCAGCGCCGGGCCACTCACCACCGCCGCGCAAATCATTACAGACGGCCTGATCGACAGCCGGGCCAACGTCGACACAGACGTGGTCGAAGTATTCGATACAGACGGTCTGATCAAAGTCGGCGAACTGCACGCCGGCGCCTTTCCCCGAGCCATCGCCAGCAGCGACGACGTAGTCGCCGTGGCAGCCAGCGACCTGCGGCGCGGAAACCGCACCTCCGGCTTCGTGACCACCTTCGACCCCGTTACCATGAAGGCGCTGGAAACCCACCGACTGGTGGGCGCCCCCACCGGTCCCGCCGCCATCGATCCCAATACCGGCCTGCTCTACGTGGCGGTCGATAATCCCTACGACATCCGCGAGCATTTCGGCGACCGCCAGGATCTGCAGATCGTCTCTCTGAACGCGCCAGCCAGAGTAGAGGGAAGCGCAAGACCGCCGGCCAGATCGGGCGCATCCCCTGTGCCCAAGGAGATCACCGTGGACCTGCCCGGCGGCGAGGCCATGGAATTCGTGTGGATCGAGCCGGGGTCGTTCATGATGGGGGCGGTCGAGGAAGAGGCGGCGATGATCCCGATCGGTCAGAAAGCGCGTGAATACCCGATCCACGAAGTGACGATCACTCGGGGGTACTATTTGGGCAGGTACGAGGTCACCCAGGGGCAGTGGGAGGCGATCATGGGCACCAGCCCCTGGCTGGGCATGAACTACGTGCTGGCGGAACCGGACCACCCGGTGGTGTATATCTCCTGGAACGACGCCCAGGACCTGGCCCTGCGGCTGAACGAATTGGAGGGACGGGAGGTGTATCGGCTGCCTACGGAAGCGGAGTGGGAGTACGCCTGCCGAGCCGGAACCCGAACTCGGTGGTCCTACGGCAACCAGATGAACCTGCACGACGACTACGCCTGGTTCCGGAAAAACACCTGGGAGAGCGGCCGGCCGTGGGCCCAGCCCGTAGGAAGCAAATTGCCCAACCCTTGGGGCCTGTACGATATGCACGGCAACGCGTGGGAATGGGTCCATGACTGGCTGGGTACGTATCAGGAAGAGCCGCAGGTAGACCCGGTCGGACCGCTCACCGGCACCCTGCGCGTGGTGCGGGGCGGGGTCTTCATGCAACCGCCGCCTGCCCATCGTTCGGCGTACCGGTTCGGAGGGGCGCAATTCTTTCCAGACGGCGCGGTGGGCACCCGCCTGGTGCGCCAGGAACCGCGAGACTTCTGAAATAATCGCGTTCAGAATCGGGAGATTAAGACGACTTCTAAGGGGAGAGCGGGATCTCGGTTGGGCGCACCCGCAGCAGACGTGCCCCCACATCGGTGTTGACGCGCACCCCGGGCGAATAGCGAAGACGGTCCGCCGCACGCACCCCCGAGGCAAATCCCGGGAAACTGCCCCCACGCAAGACGCGATACGAGCCTACGTTGGGCCCGGCTGGATCTACCTGGGCATCGGCCGAGTACGCGCTGAACCAGTCCAGCGTCCACTCCCAGACATTTCCGTACATATCGTACAGCCCCCATGGGTTGGGCATCTTCATACCCACCATATGTGCGTACTGTTCTCCCAGATCCCATGTATTGGCCCTGTACCAGGCGTACTCCTTCAGATGATTCTCGTCATCACCAAAAGACCACCGGGTAGTCGTTCCCGCTCGGCAGGCGTATTCCCACTCCGCCTCAGTCGGCAGGCGAAAGAGATCCATCCCCTCCCACTCATTCAATCGATCGATGAATTTCTGCAAATCGCGCCAGGAGACAAACACCGCCGGATGACGCGGATCTTCCCGCGCCCCATCCTTCCCCTCCCAGGGCCTGTTGCCCATCACCGCCTCCCACTGTTCCTGCGTAATTTCATACTTGCCCAGAAAGAAACCCTGGCTGATCGTCACTTCGTGCTGCGGTTCCTCGTCGTATCCCCTCCCCTCTTCCCGGGCAGGGGATCCCATGATGAAAGTTCCCGGCTCGATCCACACCATGTCGATGGATACACCAGTTAGATGGAATTCTTCACCCTGGAGCGCGACAGTAATTTCCTCGCCCGGAGCGGTTTCAATCACCTGTACGGCCACCTCGGCCGGAGCGCTCTCCACTCGACCGTCGGCGACCACCAGACCGATGCGATGGGTTCCGAGAGCCGTGGCCCAAAAGTGCGGCCGAACCGCATGGACGTCGTCCAGGTCTATCTCTTCTGGAACGATCCACAAGTAGGAGAGTGAATCGCCGTCAGCATCCCGGCTCGCAGAACCGTCGAGCCGCATCCACCCCCCCACGATCACCGTCTGATCCAGGCCGGCATCCGCCTCCGGCGCGCGATTGAAGTGCACGGTCAGGTCCACCGGGATCTGGATATTTTTCCCGTCTCGATCGTAGCTGATCGTCAGCTGATCGCTATAGTTCCCCGGCGTCAAGCCAACGCGATCGGCGAAAATTTCTATCTCTCGCGAAGTGCTCGGCTCGATGGTGCCCTCTTCGGGCACGGCTGCAATCCAGGAGGACTTCCCGCTGATGCTCCACACCAGCGGCAGATTGCCGGTGTTTTTCAGAGAGAGAATCATCCGCTCGAGGTCCTCTCCGAAAGGCAGCCGCTCCGGACGCACGATGGGTATCGATCTGCTGATGAAGGCGATCAAAGGCACCTCTCGCCGCTCCGTTCCGTCGTTCACCACCAGCGCCATCCACTGTCTCCCCGCCGGCGCCATTTCCCGATCGATGCGCACCTCCACAGTCACGGGCCCTTTTTCAACCGTGCCACTGGTGCGCTCGACCGCAACCCACTCCTTCGAAGGCACCCAGATAGACCACTCCAGCACGCCGCCACCGACATTGTCGATGCTCAGCGACCGGGCCGTGCCGATCTCGCCGAAATCGAGAGAATCGGGAGCCACTGCGAGTTGGGGACGATCGTCATTCCCGGTGGAGTTGCTGCAGTTCAGACACCATACCATCAGGATAGCAAAAATCCCCGGTATGGTGAAACGAGAGAGTGTCGAACGGCCGGATCTGGTCAATAGCATTGTCTATTTCTAATAAAAGGGTCTGCACCCCGGAGCAATAGCAGGATGCGGACGCAATACTCAGTAGGCGACGGAGATCAGACGGCGGACGCTCTCATCGCCGGCATCGCCGGCCACGTGCAGCTCGAGAATATAGATCCCGGGAGACACCCGTTGACCGGTCGCATCCCCCCCATCCCAGGCGAAACGCTGCCCGCCGGCCACCGCTTCCAGCTCCTGCTCGTAGAACAGACGACCCGCCAGATCAAACAGACGCAGGCGCAGAGGGCGCGCTTCCAGAACGTTCACCAGGTCGAACGACAGCTCCAACCGGTCGTTGATCCCGTCTCCGTTGGGCGTGAATACCGCGGTATTCAGCTCCACGTTTTCCAGCAGACTCCGACTCACCGGCAAACTCACCACCGTGCGGTTGCTCTCTACCGCGTCGCTGGCGTCCCCCGGATCCACCCGCTGACGAATATCCTCTCCCTGGCGACTGTCGGATAGAAAGACATCGAAGCGAGTCGACTGCAGGAAAACCGACGATTCAAAGCGCAACTCCACCAGCTGATTGCTGCGGATCGCCTGCGGGAAGGTCACCCGAAAACCACTCTCCGTAGCCTCGCTCTCCACCTCGATCTCCTGCCCCTGAAGCGCCGCACCGATGAAACTCACCGACGCGCTGCTCTCCATCTGCAGACGGTCGAAACCACCCCCCTGAGTCTGGATCGGACGCAGATAATACGAAAGCTCAGTCGACCTGCCCGGTTGGATCTCTATGGGGTAAATCTCACCCAGCGCCCGATGTGCCAGTGGTGGCGTGAAATCCAGCGCCAGGAAGTCGAGAGAGGCGGCGGCATCCGCAACGTCGGAGACCAGCTTCACATCCATCTCCAGGTAGCGCCGGGGAGAGGGGGACTGGAACTCCTGACCGGAGAAGGCGTAGAGCTTGCTCCACGGGCTCCAGTCTCCACCCACGGCTAAAGTGGTGTCGATTGGACCGCGGAAGCTAGGAATTAGCTTGTTCCACTTCCTTTCGGTCACTTCCTTGAAATTCTTGTCGTGAAAGATGTACGCTTCGACCACTTCGTTGCCGGTGCGGGTACTGATTTCGACGCGAGTCCCCGGAGGCGTGTCGGCCTCCCACCTGACGACATTGAGATTCTTGTCCCCTTGCAAATCGATGAGCGGAGAGTGCAGCTGCACCTCCCGCGGATATCCTTCGCCGAAAATCATGATCTCATCTGTGGTGCCACCGGCGGCGCACCCCGGGATGGTGCTGACATTGGCCGATTCCCCGGGACGGAAGAAACTGTAGCACTGAGTATCCCAGAACTTCCAAAAAATGCGCACGTAGCGGGTGGGAATCAGGTCAAAATGGTGATCGACCAGACCGTGTGACCGTTCCCCTGCCGGCGCCTCGCCGGAAAAGTGCTTGGTCCAGATGCGCGTGCCGTCGGGCGAAAGGGAGCCGTCCGAAGTCATCAGCTCGTAAAATCTGAAATCCCAGCGACGGCGAGAGATATAGTGGTTGGTGTCGATCCCTCCGGAGAAGCCGGAACGCACGACCACGCCGCCGATGACGCGCACCAGATCAACTCCGTAAACCGCGCCCAGATCCAGGATCATATGGGCGTCGATATCCACCGCCGCGCGCGAGGCAGTGCCGGCGCGCCAGCGTTCGTACAGGTTGCCGTCGATCAGCGCCAGTGACTTGCCCAGTGGCTGGGGACTGTTGCTGGCCAAATTGATGTTGACATCGACGATGCCACCTCGCTCTATCAGCCCCAGAGAGATATTGTCGCCGATCGCCTCTACTTCGACTTCCACCAGCTGCGCCTCCGGCACATGCAGGAGATTTTCGACCCGCAGATACTGAATCGGGGTGAAATCGATCTGTTCGATTTCAAAGGTGACCCGATGTTTCTCGTTCTCCTTGAAACGTTCCTTGACGCGATAGATCAGCGAGCCCTCGACCGGAGCGGCGATGTTGTTGGTCTCCGGTTCCCCGGTCGAAAGCAGCAGATCGAACAGCTCGAAAGGAGGCGCCTCCTCGTCGAAAACCAGGGTCACGCTGTTGGCTGAAACCGCCCGTCCCAGGTCGATTTCGATGAACCAGTCCCTCTCATCATCGCTCTCATCCGGACTCCAGCCGGTGGTCGGATCGCCATCGATCACCAACGGGGCGTCCTGTCGGTTCGAGCCGGCGTCGTGGATGCCTCCCTCGAAGTCGGCGACGTTGAGAATGGCGTCGATATTTTTGCGAATCTCGACCGGCTTGATGGTGCCGCTGGGAGTCAGTTCGACGGCGCCGAGGGGAAGCTGCCACTGCTGCCATTCGCGAGCGGTGTCAAAGCGAAGTTGGTCTCCAGAAGAGGCAAGAGGCAGAAAGAGAAGGAAGCTACCCGCCATAAGGAGCTGAAATGCACCAGCTCCATATCGCCTGTGCCGAATCCAGCAGCATGCAGATACAGCCATTATATATCCTTTGTGTAGAATTTGTGTAGAAAAGGACACAGCGCGCGTACCCCCGGAAGACCCCGTCTATTCAGAATTCATTCACACTGTTCCAAAAATGCTTATCGAAACGGGCAATGGAGTGTCTGACAAAAAACTGAATCCGGCAGAAACCTCATAAGGAGAGAGGCACGAAAAGATCGAACAGGCGGTGTTTTTTCGCCAGAATCCGCATGACAAATGTCGGGACAGCAAAGAGATAGCGCAAATTCGCCGCAAGGGAAACCGCACCAGGAGAATAGAAAAATGCGCTCTAATAAACGACGGAAATCAGCCGTCGAACGGTTTCCTCGCGGGCATCGCCGATCACCTGCAACTCCAGGATGTAGATACCGGGAGCGACCAGTTGTCCACCGGAATCCCGACCGGCCCAGGTGACCTGCTGCTCCCCGGCCATCGCGTCTTCCTCCTGCTCGTGGAGCAGGCGACCGGCCAGATCGAACAGACGCAGGCACAGCGGGCGGGGTTCCAACACATTGACCAGATCGAAAGTCGCCGTCAGCGCGTCGTTGATCCCGTCTCCATTGGGAGTGATCGCCCCGGTATTCAGAATCAGGTTGGCGAACAGATCCCGGCTCACCGGCAGACGCACCACGTTGGTGCTGCTCTCCACCGCGTCGCTGGCGTCGCCCGAATCCACTCGCTGGCGGATGGCGCCGTCCTGGCGGCTGTCTCCGAGGAAGACGTCGAAGCGCGTGGACTGCAGGAAGATCGACGATTCGAAGCGCAGCGCCACCAGCTGATCGCTGCGAATAGGACGGGGAAAAGTGACGCGGAATCCGGTGTCCCTGACCTCGACCCGGCTTTCCACTTTCTCGTCATTCAGAACGGCGTCCACGAAATTCAGCGGCGTGGAAGCCTCCACAGTGATCCGATCGAAGCCGCCGATCTGGGTCTGGATCGGACGCAGGTAGTAGGTGAATTCGGTCAACTCACCCGGTCGGACCTCCATGGGATAGATTTCCCCCACGACGCGCCCCGCCAGCGGTGGGCTGAAGTCCACCGCCAGCCAGTCCAGCGTGGTGGCCTGGTCCGAAGTCGTGGAGACCAGCTCCACCTCCATTTCCATGAAGCGCCGAGGGGAGGGCGACTGGAACTCCTGGCCGGAAAAGGCGTAGAGTTTGCTCCACGGACTCCAGTCTCCTCCCGGGGTCAGCAGAGTATCGACCGGTCCGCGAAATGAGGGGATTAGCTTGCCCCATTTCTTCTCGGTCACCTCTCTGCCGTTTTTGTCGTAGAAGGTGAGTTGTTCCTCCACCTCGCTGCCGGTGCGAGTGCGGATTTCCACCCGGGTACCCGGAGGCGTATCGGCCTGCCACTGAACGGCGTTCAGGTTCCGCGAACTGCCCAGATCGAGGAGGGGGGAACGAAACCGCACCTCCCGTGGGTACCCTTCGCCGAAGATCTGGATCTCCTCGGAAGTAGCGGAAGCGTAGCAGGTCCAGTTGCTCCCCGTGCCCATGCCGGCGGCGCAGGCCGCGTCCCAGATCAGCCAGGCAATGCGCACGTAGCGCGTCGGCAGCAGTTCGAAGTGATGGTCGGCCATTCCCAGCCGACGAAACTCGTCGGTGGCCCCGCCGCTGAAGTGCTTGGTCCAGACGCGGGTTCCATCGGGCGCCAGCGACCCGTCCGAGGTCATCACCTCGTAGGTCTTCAGGTTGAACGAGCGCCGGGAGACGTAGTGTGACGTAGTTATGCCCCCGCCGAAACCGGAGCGCACCACCACGCCGCTTATAAGCCGCACCAGATCGGTCCAATAGACGGCCCCCAGGTCGAGGGTGATGTGGCCCCAGACATCATACGAAGCCCGAGGCTCACGGTGGTTCCGCCAGCGCTGGAATAGATTGCCGTCCACCAGGGACAGAGCATTGCCCAGAGCGATCTCCTCGGCGGTTTCGGTCACGTTGAGGATGATTTCCATCGCTCCGCCTCTATCCAGCAGATTCACCGCCACATTGTCGCCGATCGCCTCGAACTCCACCTCCATCAGCCGCGCATCGGGCACCCGGGTGAGATTTTCGATGCGCAGGATCTGAAAGGGAGTGTGAATGTGGGGCTGGTCCAGTTCGTAGACGATCCGGTGCCGGCGGTTCTCCTTGAAGCGCTCGCGGATGCGATAGACCAGCGTGCCGGGAGCCGGATTGCCGACGTTGTCGACCGCCGGTTCGCCGGTGGAAAAAAGCAGATCGAATAGCTCGAAAGGAGGCGCTTCCTCGTCAAAAATCAGCGTCACCCGGTTGACCGAAACACCTCGCCCCAAATCGATCTCGATGAACCAATCATCCGCTTCCCCCTCGGCATCCGGACTCCATCCGCTGGCCAGGTCACCGTCCATCACCAGCGGCGCATCGGTGGGATTGGAACCGACGTCGCGGATCCCTCCGCCAAAATCCACAGCGTTGAGCGCGGCGTTGATCTGCTTGCCGATGTGGACCGGAGCGATAGAGCCGTCCGCGCTCAATTCCACCGCCCCAAAGGGTAACTGCCACTGGCGCCAGTCCCGCGAGGTATCGAAACGGAGCTGGTCGGCTGACAGAATCGACGGCAGACAGAGCGAGAAACATCCGGCTTTGAGAAGAATAGAAACGAGGCCGACTCGCAGCCAGGTGAGAGTGTAGCAGGAAACCGACGATTTCATCTCGAATTTCCTCTATAACGCAATTAATCAAGGTCGGTATCTGTACTGGATACTACCACATTTGTGAAATGTCAATAAAAAAGGTTCCGAAAAAAATCGGAACCTTTTTTATTAGGCAAACGGATCGGCCGTCAATACGCGAATCGATTCTTCAACCGCCCTTTTTCCCCTGAAGATAAGCATAGAAGTGGTCCTCGTAGATTTCGACCTGCCTCTCGTGCTGTTCGCGCAACCGCTCGAGGAGATCTTCGATCTTTTGTTGGGTCAGTTCCTGACGGAGACGTGCATTCGCCCTTCCCTTGGCTTCTTCAAAGCTCAGTTGGCGGGCAGGTACGATATCGAGGACCTTGAAGATCGAATACCCCTGGGTGGATTTCACCGGACCGACGATATCCCCCTCTTTGGCGTTCTTGGCCTCCCAGCCCACGCTCCCGTATTTGTCGGGCCGCATCAGCTGGACCCTTCCTCCGGCGCGGCGGACGCGGGAACTGCGCTGGGTGTAGCGCCGGGCAAGTTCGTCCATGTCTCCCCCCTGCTCGATTTCGGCGAGCAGCTTCTCGGCCATATCGCGGGTATCCACCAGGATCTCCTGAATACTGATCCGTTCGTTGGTCGCAAACTGATCCCGATGTTGCTCGTAGTGGCTGCGGAGATCCTCATCGGAAGGATCTATGCGCTCGTCTACCTCGACCTGGCGAAGCCGGTCCATCAGCGCCTGACGCAGAGTCCGTTCCACCCCTTTTTTGACCCTCTCCGTCTCGTCGAGTCCCAGTTCGGTAGCCCGGCGGGACAAGAGCACCTTCAGAGCGAAGAGCCGGCGGGCGTAGAGCCGCAGATCTTCTATCGTCCTGATCTCGGCCTGATCCCTTTCACTGACCATGGCGCTCAAAAACTGACTCAGAGTCCACGGGGTGTCCTCCATAGTAAAGAGGACCAGCTTCCCCTCCCCCTTTTTCAGTTCGGGCATCTCTTTGCCCGCCTCACTCAGACGGGCGAGGAGCAGTTGCAGTGATTCGGCATTCTCCTGCAGCCCGGCGCGGTCGGCCAGATCTTCGAGGAAATTAAAGGTGTCGATGGTCTTCTTCTGCTCGATCATCGCCTTTTTCACGGCTGCTGCCGAACTATCGAACGAGACGTGACGGACCTCGATGATCTTCAGCAGAGAGTACCCGTCCGGCTCGTGGATTGGACCGACAACCTCGCCGACGTCGGCGTCGAACAGCTGACGGCGCAGCATGTGACTCTTGAAGGAAAGGCGGCTCATCCAACCTAAATCGCCGCCGTTTGCCGCCGTCTCCGCCTCCTGGGAGAATTCGCTGGCCATTCTGGCAAACTCCTCTCCGGCGCGCAGGCGAGCCAGAAGCCTGGAGGCTGCCGGGGGGGTGTCGAGCAATATGCGGCCGAGTCGCCGCTGCTCGCTGATGCGATGGCGCTCAAAGTATTCCCTGGCTTCCTCATCGGAAACATGGGGGCCGCTCTTGAGGATCCCGCGGAAAAAGAGCTCGTCGAGCTGCAGCTCTTGCTTCTTCGCCTCGACGAGATTCCGCACCTGCCAGTCGTTTTCCAAATTTCTGGCCCGGGCTCCGATGACCATGAGTTCGAAATCGATGAGACGCTGCAGAACTTTTTCCTCGACCTGTTGGGGACGGGAAGCGGCCTGTGGATAGAGGATTGCCACGGCCTTGTCCAGCCTGTCGGCGGTGATGGTCGCCTCGCCCACCTGAGCGAGCAAGTCCGGATCGGTCGGCTTTTCCGGAGAGGAGCCGCAGGCGACGAGGAGCAGAAGCATCCAGAAGGGCAGGTAGCAACGTAGGTCGGCAGATCGATTCAAGGACATTATCTCCTTAAAAAGGCGCATCGGAAGCCAATAAATGGGGTAATAGATGATAATAAGGGGTACGGCGCTCCTCATCAAGGCGGCCGGCCTATTCGGCAAGACGGCCGATCTATTCGGCCGCACCCAGCTCGCGGATCCAGTGTTCGCCGTCCTGGCGCACCACCAGGAGCTTGCTGGCCGGCACATCCCGAATCCTCTGGACGGTGCCGTCGGGCCAGGTAATCTCGACATCGGCGCGCGTCTGCAGCCCCAGGCCGATGTGGACCCGTATGTCGTTGTGGCCCAGGTAGCCGGAACTCCCGTTGACAGTGCGCAACTGGGAACCGGAAGAGGTGACCACGAGCACCCTGGCGCCCACGCCGTCACGATTATCTCGAACACCTTGGACCATTACAGTCAGCCAGTTATTCTCATTCCCGCCATCGTTGCGCAGGAGGGTGGGTGTGTCGTTCAAATTGACCACGAACAGGTCCACATCGCCGTCGTCGTCGTAGTCGCCGAAGCAGGCCCCCCGGCTGACCTTGGAAACGGTCATTCCCGCCCCGGAGGAGGCGGATACATCGACAAAATCCCCATCTCCTCGATTGGCGAACAGCAGGTTGGGCTGGGCGTAGGTGGTGCCCGTAAATTCGCTCAGGTCGACCTCTGGATAGACGTGCCCATTGGCCACGAACAGATCCAGATCCTCGTCGTTGTCGTAGTCGAAGAATCGGGTGCTCCAGCCCAGCCAGTTGATGCTCGGGATGCCCAGTCCGGTCAGGGAGGTGATATCGGCGAAGCCGGTCTCCCCTTCGTTGAGATACAGCGTATTGGTCTCGCGGTAGAAATTGGTCACGTAGAAATCCATATCGCCATCGTTGTCGTAGTCGCCGGCATCCACTCCCATGCCCGATTCCTCTTCGCCGTCGGCGTTGTAGGCCACGCCGATCGCCGGAGCCACGTCGACGAACCGCTGCCCTCCATCGTTGCGGAAGAGCACATTCGGAGTCTCGTCGTTGATCACGAAGATGTCCATGTCTCCGTCGTTATCGTAGTCTTCGGGCATCATGCCCAGGCCATAATAGTCGTTGGCGGCGGCGATCCCGGTCTCATCGGTGACATCGGCGAATCTGCCGTCCCCCTCGTTCCGATAGAGTCGGTCGCCTGCACCCACCATGCCCAGAGGGCCGCAGTAGACCCGCAGCCCCGCCACATACACGCATTTTTCGTCTGCGGTCGGATCGTCGGGCAGTTCCTCGATATCGAAGACCACGTAATTGGCTACGTACAGATCCAGATCGCCATCCCCATCGTAGTCGAAAAACGCCGCGCTGGCGCTGCACTCCTCACCGCCGACCCCGGCGGTGGCCGTCACGTCCGCAAATTTCCCTTCTCCCAGATTACGATAGAGAAGGTTGGGGCCGTAGTTGGTCACATACAGGTCCCGCCATCCGTCGTTGTCGTAATCGCCCACGGCGACGCCGGCTCCCCAGCCGGCATCGTCTACTCCTGCCTCTTCGGCCACATCCAGAAAAGTGCCGTCGCCCCGATTCCTGAAGAGCGCATTGCCGGGGCCGGATTTGTCGACGTATGTCCCCCGAGTGGCTCCATTGATCACATACAGATCCAGGTCGCCATCCCCGTCGTGATCGAAAAATGCCGCGCCACTGCCGGGATGTCCGCCCAGAATGCAGCGTTTCTTCTCCTCGCCAAAGGTATTGTAGAACATCAGACCGGCTTCCCTGGTCTTTTCCACGAAGACCGGCTGGGACCACAGTGATGGGGCGAGGACGAGAGATGAGAAGAGGACGAGGAGAAAAGAGAGATTGAGAATCATCTGACCTTTCGCGAGTGAAGATCGATTCGGGACCGGGTACGTCGATGGCCCGATCCGCAAATCGCCCGGCGGTGATAGTCGATGGAAAACACGCGGCTGCGACCAAACGATAGACGCTGCGGTGGGAAACGGCAAGCCGCTGGAACCGCCTCCGGCTTGACGCCAACCGGTTCAGGAAATAAAATAAATTCACTGTATAAGTAAATCTCTATCCCCCTACCGCCATCCTATGCCGCTTTATCACTTCTCCATCGTCATCACTCTGTTCCTGTTCCTGTCGGGGTGCGACCAGGAGCCGGAACCCCTCTCCCGGCAGACGCCTGTCGGCCCCCGGGTGCGGTTTGTGGATGCGACCGCCGCCGCCGGGATCGACTTCGTGCACACCAGCGGCCGTTCGGGGCGCAAATTCGGCATCGAAACCATGGGCTCGGGAGTGGCCTTTCTGGACTACGACGACGACGGGTACGTGGATCTGTACATGGTCAACAGCGCCGATCTACCCGGACACGTCTCGGCAACCCCGCCGCGAAACGCACTCTATCACAATGGGAGAGACGGCAGCTTCACCGAGATCGGGCGGGAGGTCGGAGTGGCCGACACCAGCTACGGCATGGGCTGTGCGGTCGGCGACTACGATAACGACGGCGACGCCGACCTGTTTATCAGCAATGTCGGCCCCAACGTCCTCTATCGCAACGACGGCGAAAGAGATGGGCGATGGCGTTTCACGGACATCGCCCCCCAAACCATCCTCAAAGAAGACCGCGACTGGTCCACCGGCTGCGCCTTTGTCGATTACGACCTGGACGGCGACCTGGACCTGTACGTGGCCAACTACCTCCACTACGAGCTCGAACAGGACGTCCTCGGCGAGAACGGCATGCTGCAGCGGCCCAGACGCCACCTGGCACCGACCGAGTACCCGGGACAGCGGGATTATCTCTACCGCAACGACGGCGGCGATCACTTTACAGACGTCACCGCCGAAGCCGGTCTGCTGCGCACCTCGTGGAAGGAGCGCAAGCTCGGCTCCATCTTCTTCGACGCCGACAACGACGGCGATCCGGATCTCTTCCAGGGCAACGATGCCACCCCCAACTACTTCTACCGCAACGACGGCGACGGCACCTTCACCGAACTCAGCCTGCTGGCCGGCGTGGCCTACAACGAGGCGGGCAGGCCGGAGGGCACCATGGGGGTCAACGCCGCCGACATGGACGGGGATGGGTACCAGGACCTGGCGATGACCAGCTTCCAGTGGGAGAGCAACACCCTCTACAAGAATCTGGGCAGCGGCTCTTTCAAGGATGAATCCGTCGGCTCCGGGCTGGCCACGACCAGCTTCGACAAACTCTCCTTCGGAATCAACTCTCTGGACGCCGACAACGACGGCGACCTGGATCTGTACGTGGCCAACGGTCATATCGACGAGGATATCCAGGAGTTCGATCCCCAGGCCGCCTACGCCCAGCGGGACCAGCTCTATCTCAACGATGGAGATGGGCATCTCACCGATGTCACCACCCAGGCCGGCCCGGGGTTCGACATGGAGATGGTCGGCCGTGGTTCGGCCGTGGCCGACTACGACAACGACGGCGACCTGGATATCTTTACGCTCAATTCCAACCAGCGGGGAGTCCTGTTGCGCAACGACACTCCTCCGACCCACCACTGGCTGGCGCTGCGACTGGAGGGCAGGCGGAGCAACCGCGACGGTATCGGCGCCCGGGTCGCACTCCACGCCGGCGGACGGACGCAGACGCTCGAGGCGCGGGGAGCCAGCAGCTATCTCTCTCAGAACGACCCCAGGCTGTTCTTTGGACTGGGAGAGATGAAAAAGGCGGAACACATCGAGATCTTCTGGCCCTCCGGCATCTATCAGGAGCTGCGGGGAGTGGCCGCAGACCAGTTCATCGAGGTGGTGGAGCCGGCCGATCAACAACCGGTCGCCCGGAGGGAAACCGCCATAGCCGCGGCAACCGAAAAGACCGCTTCCTCCGCATCGGCCGACCTGGAGGGCGCCTGGAAGATGGCACCTCTGTCCGTCCCCGAAGCCCTCAAGAAGAGCGCTTCCCGTCGGACCTTTTTAAACCTGTCCGCGTTCAGAGCCGAGGTGGAAGCCGATCCGCATGAAGCCTCTGCACACTTCGCCCTCGCCGAAGCCCTGCGCCAGCGACGCGACTACCGAGCGGCGGCGCGCAGCTACCGGCGCGCCCTCGAGCTGAACCCCGCCTATGCCGCCGCCCGCATCGGCCTGGGGCAGATGCACGGAGACCGGGGCGACCTGGGGCGGGCGATAGAGGAATTCACCGAAGCCATCCGGCTGGACTCCACCCTGGCCGAACCCCACTTTCTGCTCGGCAACATCCGGGTCCGCATGCAGCAGCTCGACCAGTCCGTTCCGCACTACGAGCGGGCCATAGCCCTCGACCCGCAATATCTCCACGCCTACGTCAACCTGTCCGGCACCCACTCCCGGCAGACCGACTACGGTCCGGCTATTCAAGCGCTGCAGCGCGGTCTGGAAGCGCTGCCGGAAAGTGCCGATCTCCGCTTCCGTCTGGGGTGGGTCTACTTCGTCCAGGCGCGCTACGACGAGTCCCTCGAACAGCTGCGCCAGGTGGTGCGACAGAAGCCGGACCGCAGCGACGCGCACGAGCTGATCGCCCAGATATATCTGACCCAGGAGAAAATCCGGGAGGCCCGGGAAGCCCTCCGCCAGGGCCTGGCGGCCGACTCGACCAGCGCCACCTTGCGCGCCCGTCTGGGCGTCCTGCTGCGCGAACAGGGCGCGCTGGAAGAGGCGATCCTCCTCCTCCAGCGCGCCGTCCGCGAAAATCCGGACCGCGAAGAAGCTTATTACAACCTGGCCCAGGCCTATCTGAGCCGTGGCGAGGAAGAGAGGGCGGGCGTTCTGCTGCGCCAGTTCAAGCTGTTGCAGGACAACCACCAGGACATCCTCGACCACAAGACCGCCATCATGCTCAACCCGAACGACGCTCAGGCGTACTTCAATCTGGGGGCGGTTTATTCGCGCATCGGGCGCAACGAGGCGGCGCGGCAGGCCTACGGCGCGGTGCTGATGATCGACCCGCGCCACGTGGAGGCCCGCAACAATCTGGGCAATATCTATTTTCGCCGCCGCCAGCTGGCTCGGGCCATCGAACAATACCGGACGATCCTGCGCTACGACTCGACCTACGTCCGGGCACACAACAATCTGGGCAACGCCCTGCTGCTGTCCGGCCAGACCGACCGCGCCGTCAGCGCCTTCGAGCGAGCCGTTGATCTCGATCCCGGCTACGCCCGACCTCGGGGGATGCTCGCCCAGCTCTACGCCAAACAGGGACGCACGGAGGAAGCCGAGAAACAGCGGGCGGCCTATCGCCGCCTGACAGGGGATGAAGAGATTCGATGAAGGAGCAGGCGACACTGACGAGAGTGCCGGACCAAGCCCGGTACGGTCTGGCCGTGGGACTGCTCTCCGGTTCGGTCATTTGCTTCGAGATCGGTTTGACGCGACTTTTCTCCTTTTTGTTCCACTATCACTACACCTTCCTGATCCTCTCCGGGGCGGTTTGCGGTCTGGGTTTAGGCGCCCTGCTGGCCTTCCGAATTTGCATCCCCCGAGAGCGCCTGCTGTCCAGTCTGGGACTGGTCGCTTTCGCCTACGGGCTGAGTCTGTGGCTGACTACGGGATTACTCGTCCGCTTTCCCAGGAGTGACATCCTCCTTTTTGCAGCGGCTGCGACAGTGCCGTTCGTTCTGGCCGGAATCTTTCTCTCTCTCCTCTTCCGGGAACGGCATCGGGACAGCCAGAAACTCTACTTTTGCGACCTGTCCGGAGCGGCCGCAGGCACTCTGTTTGTCATCCCCTGTCTGGAGTGGCTGGGCGGAGTCGATGCTCTGCTGGGCGGAGGGATACTGGCGGCCCTGGCCGGGCTCTGGCTGGTCTGGCCGTCCAGATGGGGGAGCGCCTGTTTCCTGACTTTCCTCCTCACCTTTGCCGTCCAGCTCCAGACATCCTTCTTGAAGATCGATATGGAGCCGTTGCGCACCGCGGCCGACAAACCGATGTTCCGCGCCATGGCAGCCCGGAAAAATCCGGGCGAGTTGCTCGAAACTCGCTGGAGCGCCTATGCCCGCACCGATCTGCTGGACCGCACCGGAGATACCGGCCTGAACCTGTATGTGGACGGCGGCGCCGGATCCTACATGTTTCGCTTCGACGGAGACTTTCGCAAACTGTTCTTCCTGCGCCGCGAGGCATTGTTTTTTCCCTATTACTTCGGACACCGCCAGCAGGCACTGATCCTGGGCCCCGGGGCCGGGGCGGATGTGCTCTACGCCCTGATGACCGGTTGGCAGCGGATCGACGGAGTGGAGATCAACCCCGAGATCGTGCGCATGGTGCGAGAGCGCGGCGCATACAACGGACGCATCTACGATTTCAGCAACGTCCACATCCACGTCGGCGACGGGCGCAACTACCTGGAGCGCTCCGACCGCACCTACGACTTGATCGCCCTGCCGCTGGTCTACGCCGAGGCGGCCGATCTGATCGGCTATGCGCTGCGGGAGAATTACCTGTTCACCCGCCAGGCGTTCACCGGCTACTTCGATCACCTCCAGCCCGATGGTCGTCTGGCCGTGGCGGTGCACAACCACCCGCTCATGCTCAGAGTGGTCGCCACCCTGGCCTCGCTGTGGGAAGCGGAAGGCGAGAAACCGGCCGACCTCCTCGACCATCTGGTGGTGATCAACGGCACGCGCGGCGACTCCCGAGCGGAAGAATCGTTTCGCCCCCTCATCCTGGTGCAGAAAGATCCCTATACCCGGGCGCAGCTGCGCCAGCTAGTCGAAACCGCCAAATACCTCGGCTTGCACCCCTACTTCGTGCCTGGTTTCCAGGAGAAGCGGGCCATCGCCCGACTGCGCTCCGAAAGTCTGGCGGAGTTCGTCGGCGCCGTCGAACAAAACATCGCTCCGGTCACCGACGATCGACCCTATTTCTACGACGTGGCCATAGGTCTCGACGACCGGCTCGAAAAACTCCTCGTCGGCTCGGGACTGGCCTCCCTGCTCTTCCTGCTGCTGCCCGGTCTCCGCAAAAAGGCCCGCCGACGGGGGAACGAGACGCCCGCCCCGATCATCTTCGCCCTCTTCGTCGCCTTTTTGGGGGGCGCCTACATGCTGGTGGAGATCTACCTGCTGCAGCGCTTTGGACTCTTCCTCGGCTATCCCACCTTGAGCATTGCCGTCACCCTCTTCGGCCTGCTCCTCGCCAGCGGCATCGGCAGCCTTGTGGGAAAGGTCGTACCGGCTCTGGACAGTCCCCGGGGAGTCGCCCTGGCCGCTTTCACCACGGGCGTCGCCGCCGCCGTCTCCATTTTCCTTCACGACATCCTGCTGCCGACCGCCCTGCAGCTGGGAGCGGGATGGCGCGTGCTGATCGCCTTCCTGCTGGTGTTGCCGCTGGGTCTGCTGATGGGCGTCTGTTTTCCGGCCAGCCTGCGTCTTCTCGGCCGCGTCGCTCCGCAGGAGATCCCCTGGATGTGGGGCGTAAACGGCGTCTGTTCGGTCTTCGGATCGGTCCTGGCTGTGGTCGCGGGAATGGAATGGGGAACCGCTTGGATCCTGTTCGCCGGGTTCGGGGGATATGCCCTGGCCGGAGTGGTGCTGCTGGCCGGCAGCGTGGGGATGCCTCCGCCCGTCCGCATCGAGAGAGATACCGAGGCGCCTATTCCCTGGAGACAGACGGGAGCGTTCCTCATCCTGATCGCCGTAGTCTGGTACGCCGTCTTTACCTCGATCGCCGCCCACTACTGGCAGGCCGCTTCGGACGAGCATAAAAGGCCGAATCCCCCACCAGTGGCTCGGGAGATCTGGCCGCCGGGAATGGGGGAACGGAGTTTCTGATCTTTAAAACCATCGGAGCCGATTTGGGGGATTGTAACCCGCGTAAATATATTATAAACTGAATGAACTCGATTGTCATTTTGTCTCCCATAATTCTGGCGCAACACCATCCGCAAAATCCCATCTTTCTCAGGAGATGAAAACGCTCTCGATGCAAAGGAAAGTTCATGGGAGAAAATCACTCAGAGAAGGGGAATAGACTTTGCCAAAAATAATCCGCAGTTGCATTCTCATTGGCCTGCTTGCAGTTAAAAGTGGAATGGGAATCGCGTCTGCCCAGGATGCATCCGCAGTCCTTCTGCCGGAAGAGGCAAAGGCCCACTTCGAACGCGGCAGGGCGCTGGGAACTCAGGGGCGCGATACCGAAGCGATCGAAGCGCATCTCAAAGCGGCCGAGTTGGCTCCCGACTACCCGGAGGTGTACTACTACCTGGGCAATTCCCATGCTCGCCAGCTGGATTTCGCCAGGGCCATCCAGTTCTATCAGCAAGCCCTGGAGCTGAATCCGGAATATATCGCCGCCCGTCACAACCTGGCGGCGATGCACGTCAAGCAATTGACCTTCGTCCAGGCGATCGCGGAGCATCGGAAAGTCCTGGAGCTGGATCCCACCCACGTTCTGACCTATCTCGATCTGGCCTATATCTATTTCAGGCAGAACGAAGACGATCTGGCCAGGCCCCTGCTTGAAAAAGGTATGGAACTGGCCCCGACGAACCCGGCCTTCTATCGCTTGCGCGGCCATCTCTACGCCGAGGAACGGGCGTTCGTCGAGGCGGTCGGCGCCTATAAAAAGGCGCTCGAACTGGACGGCACCGACATCCCGACCCTAATCGCCCTGGCCGAGGTCGAACTGGAGCTCGGGCGATACCAGCGGGCAGTGGATGCCTGCAAGAGCGCCATCGCTCTGGACGATCTGATGGAAAAGGGAGACTTCTCAGCGCTGCACGAATCCCAGACCATATCGGATGCCCGAATCGCCTCGCCCGGTCTGGTGAAAGAGGCGTATTCGACGCTGGCCGAGGCCTATCGCCAGCTGGGACGCACCGAAGAGAGCCGTCTGGCCATGGAGCAGTTCGAACAGCTGGACGGAGAGAGCTCTCAGATCCGCGAGAAGCTCCGGATGCTGGCCATCGTGCCCGACGACCACGAAGCGCGAGCCATGCTGGGGCTGCTCTACATGCGCCAGGGACGCTACGAAGAGGCCGCCGAGGCCTATCGCCTGGCCACCCGATTGGCGCCGGACAGCTCGCGCTACCACAACAATCTGGGCAACGCCCATCTCCGTCTGAAGGAGTACGACGCGGCGATTCAGGCGTATTCCGAAGCGGTGCGCCTGGCGCCGGAATACGGCCTCGGTCTCTTCAACCTGGGATTGGCCTATCTCCACAACCAGCGTTTCGATGAGGCCAAACAGGCCCTGCTCCAGACGCTGAATCTGCTCCCGGACCACGCCGAGACACCCTACTACCTGGGCCTGATTTACGGCCGTGAGGGAGACTACGAAAAGGCGGCCGAAATGTTCGCACGGGCGGTGGCGGCGCGGCCGGATTTTCTGGACGCGCGGCAGAAGCTCGCCGTCTCCTACCTGAAGCTGGGCCGCTCTGAAGAGAGCAAGAAGGAACTTCAGATCATCAAAGACATGCAGGAAGCGGGAACTCCGAAATGAATGACCATTCCCGTGCCGAATTCTCCCCATTTGAACTGTCGCCCAATCCCACCAGAAAAGCGGTCTATTGCCTGCTGTGGGGACTGTGCACCTTTATCCTTGCCGGCTGCGCCAACGACTCGACTGAAGTCGTCGATCTACCCGGTGGAATGCAGATGGAATTCACCTGGATCGGACCGGGATCGTTTACCATGGGCTCTCCTCTATCCGATCCCTACCGGGAAGACGCAGAAAGCCCCCGACATCAGGTGACCGTCACCCGTGGCTTTTTCCTGGGCAAATACGAAGTGACGCAGCAGCAGTGGGAAGCGGTCACGGGAGAGGCCCCGTGGGCGGGACGAAACTACGCGCAGGAAAACCCGACACACCCGGCAGTGTACATATCGTGGGACCAGGTGCAGGCATTCATACACCGCCTGAACCAGGCGGCGGGAGATTCTCTGTATCGTCTGCCCACCGAGGCGGAATGGGAGTACGCAGCTCGGGCGGGGACGACGACGCGATGGTCCTTTGGAGATGACGAAGAACGAGCCGGCGACTACGCGTGGTACGCCGGTAACGCCTGGAACAAAGGGGAGACCTACGCGCATCCGGTGGGCACCAAACTGCCCAACCCCTGGGGACTACACGATATGCACGGCAATGTCTTCGAGTGGGTTCAGGACTGGCACGGACCGTATGCAAAAGAAGATCAGGTAGACCCGATCGGCCCGGCGACCGGCACGGTTCGGGTCGTTCGCGGCGGGGCGATATGCTGTTATCCCAGCCATATCCGGTCGGCCAATCGCGGCGATGGCTCGCCCGATTACCAATCCCCCCCAGTCGGTGTTCGCCTCTTGAAAATCAAGTAATACACCTCCGATTCACTCTTTTCAGTCAATGCTCGCGTAGAAAAAGGACGCTCCACCGTGGCAAAGCAAATCTTCCTGGGTTACTCCGTCTGGCTGCTGGTATTCCTGCTGCCGACGGCTGGGGCCGATGCAACCCCTCGATTCACCGACGTCACCGCAGCAGCAGGTATCGACTTTGTGCACTACAACGGTGCGCTGGGTGAGAAATACGTCCCTGAGACTCTCGGTCCCGGCGGAGCATTCTTCGACTACGACGGCGATGGAGATTTGGATATTTATCTGATCAACGGCGCGCCGCCACCCGAAGAAAAGATGGCACTGGAAGACCGACCGACCAATAAGCTTTACCGCAACGAAGGGGACGGCACCTTCACCGATGTCACCGCCGCAGCAGGCGTGGCCGACACCACCTACGGCATGGGCTGTTCCGCGGCCGACGTCGACAACGACGGCGACCTGGATCTGTATCTGACCAACTTCGGCGCCGACGTATTCTACCGCAACGAAGGGTATGGCACCTTCATCGATGCCACCGAACAGGCCGGACTGGGCAACCGGGACTGGGGATCCAGCTGCGCCTTCGCCGACGTGGACGGAGATGGATTTGTCGATCTCTATGTGGCCACCTATTTCAACTTCACCTACGACACCCATAAAATCTGCACGGAAGGAGGCCGCGACCTGCAGCTCTACTGCGGCCCTCAGTCCTACGATGCAGTGTCCGACGTGCTCTACCACAACGAGGGAGACGGCACCTTCACCGATATCACCGTCGAAGCGGGCGTGCAGCAGGTGCAGGGCAAGGAACTGGGGGTAGTCTTCGGCGATGTCGACCTGGACGGCGACCAGGATCTGTATCTGGCCAGCGACCGGACCTTCAACTTTCTATTCATCAACGACGGCCACGGTCAGTTCGAGGATCAGGCCCTGCTGGCCGGTTCGGCTTTCAACGAAGACGGAGAGGTGGAAGCGGGCATGGGGGTGGACATGGACGATTACGACAACGACCGCTATCCGGATCTGTTCATCACCAATTTCCAGTGGGAGAGCAACACCCTTTTTCACAATCTGGGCGATGGCTCCTTCATCGACGAGACTTTCAACTCGGGCTTGGGCAGTCCCAGCATTCCCTTCCTGGCCTGGGGCAATCAGTTCTTCGACTACGACAACGACGGCGATCGGGATCTCTTCGTCGCCAACGGGCATCTGGAAAGCGACGTGGAGGTCTTCCAGAGCACGACCTTTGGCCAGACCAACCTGCTCTTCGAAAACCAGGGACGGGGACGCTTCGAACCGGTGGAAAATGTGGCAGGCACGGCCTTGGGTCTGCAGAAGATCAGCCGCGGCGCCGCCGTCGGCGACTATGACGAAGACGGGGACCTGGACATTCTGGTGACCAACTGCACCGGCTCGACCACTCTGATGCGCAACGACGGAGATGACAAGGGCAACTGGCTCCAGGTGCGCCTCCAGGGGACCAAAAGCAACCGGGCCGCCATCGGCACTCGGGTCGAGATCCTCAGTGATGGTCGCGAGCAGATGGACGAGGTGCGCGCCGGCGGCAGCTATCTCTCCCAGAGCGATCTGCGGCTGTTTTTTGGTCTGGGGGCCGGGACGAAGGTGGATCGACTCAGAGTCTTCTGGCCCAGCGGCTTGATAGAAGAGGCGGACGACATTCCCATCAACCAGGAGGTGACCCTGATCGAGGGCCAGATGCGCCAGGTAGACCGGGCGGAGTTGGCTGCGGCGCGGGAAGTAACTGTGTCCATCGAACCGGACGCCGCCATGGGGATAGTTTCCAGCGAAATAGCTGGGGACACGCCCGCGGAATCGGATCCCCAGACGGAGAGCGGCCGCGAAGATTCCCCGACACTGCCGTCACCTGAAAAGACTTCTCGCGCATCGCAAGAAGCTTCCGATCAGAGACATATCGAAGTTCTCGATACTATAACCGGACAGGCCAAACTGCACTTCGACCGCGGAGTGGCCATGGCCGCCCAGGGGCGCGATACCGAAGCGATCTCCGCCTATCGCCAGGCGGCCGAGATCGCTCCGGGCTATCCCGCGATCTATTACAATCTGGGCAACGCCTATGCCCGGCAGCTCAATTTCGCCCAGGCCATCCCCCTTTATAGGCAAACTCTGGAACTGGATCCGGGACACATCTCCGCCAGACACCATCTGGCCGCCATGTACGTCAAACAACTGAATTTCACCCAGGCGATCCAGGAACACAACCAGGTCCTGGAACTGGATCCGGGACACGTGGTGACTTATCTCGATCTGGCCTACATCCACTACACGCGAGCGGAATATCCTCGGGCCAGATCGCTGATCGAGAAGGGGTTGGAGCTGACTCCCGACGATCCCTCTTTCTATCGGCTGCTCGGGCACGTATTCGTCGAGGAGCTGAAGTTCGACCAGGCCAGTCGGGCCTATACCAGGGCAGTCGTGCTCGACAGTACCGATGCCACCACCTACGCCGCCCTGGGCAAATCGGAGCTAAAGCTGGGCAACTATCAAACGGCGGTAGCAGCCTGCAAACGCGCTATCGCGCTGAATCCGCTGGGCGAGGCGACCGACTACTTCGCCCTGGCCCATGCCCGGGCCGTCTCCTCCGCGCGCATCGCCTCCCCCGGCCTGACAAAGGAGGCGTATTTCACCCTTGCCAACGCCTATCGCCAACTGGGACGCCTCGACGAAAGCCGCCGGGCGCTGGCGGAGTTCAGCCGGCGACACGAGGAGAGCACCCACATCAGCGAGACTTTGCGCCTGCTGGCCAACGCGCCCGACGACCACGAAGCGCGGGCGGTTCTGGGCCTGCTCTACATGCGCCAGGGCCGGTTCGAAGAGGCGGCCGAAGCATACCGCCTGGCGACCCACCTGGCGCCGGATAGCTCGCGCTACTTCAACAACCTGGGCAACGCCTATCTGCGCCTGAAAGATTACGAGCAGGCGGTTCAGACCTATGCCGAAGCGGTGCATCTCAGCCCGGAATACGGTACGGCTCTGTTCAATCTGGGACTGGCCTATCTGCACAGCCAGCGTTTTATCGAAGCCAGGGAGGTGCTGCTCAGAGCGCATCAGCTGCTGCCGAAGCACGCCGAAGTGCACTATTATCTGGGTTTGATCTACGGACGCGAGGGGGAATACGAAAAGGCCGTAGAGATGTTTGAACAGGCGCTGGCCGCCCGGCCCGATTTTATGGACGCACGCCAGAAATTGGCGGTTTCCTATCTAAAATTAGGTCGCTATGAGCAGAGCAAGAAGGAACTCAGAGTCATTGATGAGATGCGCAAGCCGGGGATGTCGAGGTGATCGGGTGATCGGCCTGGTCTTCTTGTTCTTCGCTCTGGTTGCCTGTGAAAGCCGGGATACAGAGCGGGCGAACGACGTGACTCTGGCGTGGATCGGCACCGACCCGATCACCCTGGCCGACTATCGGTCTTACATCAGCCGCCTGCCGGATACGCTCAAGGGAGAATTGGCCCCACAGCGCATTCTGCAGGGAATTATCGACGAAGAGCTGATTATGCAGGAAGCCCGGAGTCGCGGCTTGGACCGCACTCCCGAGCTGGCCAGTTTTCTGCAGCGGCAGCAGCAGAGTTTGGCCATGCGTATCCTTTACCAGCGCGAAGGTATCGAGCAGCCCGAAATATCGGCAGAGGAACTCCGCGTCTATTTCGCCCGCAGTCCGTACTGTCGCAAAGTCCGTTTCAGCCTGCTGATGGTCGAAGACGCGGAGATAATCCCGGAACTCCTGGAAGAGCTGGCTGTCGGTGCCGACTTCGATTCCCTCTCCATGCACCATTCCCGGGATCGGCGTATCCTGGCACGGGGTCCGGACATGGGCTATCACAGCTGGGGAGAGACTACGACGGTACATGAGAAGTTGACGCAAAAGGCCTTTGCCATGGAATTGGGGGAGGTGGCCGGTCCCCTGCAGGTCGAAAACGGATATTACCTGATCAAACTCACCGACATCCGCCTCATCCCTTTCGAAGAGGAGCGGGAAAAGATCGAGCAATTCGTCGTTCAGGAACGCCTGGGGCGGCAACTGATGGAATATTACCGGCGTCTGTGGAAGAAATACGGTCTGCAGTACGAACCGGGAGGACTCACCGCGCTGGCCGATGCCACATCGGGACGCTTGCGCACCATCGACTCAACCGCAGTCGTGGTCGCATACGCTGATGGCTCCCTCAGCCTGATCCGGTGCCTGCACCTCCTGGACACCCCTGGCTGGACAGAGCTCCGCGATCTCGAAGCGCTGCGCCGCAAACTCGACTATCAGATCGGTCGCCAGGTCCTGGTACCGCTGGAAATCGAGAGATTGGAGCTGACGCGAGCACCCCCGGTTCTGGAACAGTTGGAGAGAGAGCGTCGGAGATTCGTGACCCGCGCTCTTAAGGCCCAGATCCCCTCCCGGACACCCACCTCCAACAGGAATGCCGTGCGTCTCTATTTCGAGAAAAACCGGAAGCGCTACGCTCTTCCCGCCCGGGTGGAGGCCCGGCGCATGCTGGTTGCGGACGGGATTTCCGGAGAACGCATAGTCGAGCAACTGCGAGCGGGCAGCGGTAACCTGGCCCTGATGGACCGGTTTGCACCTGTCACCTACGGAGGTGAGATCCTGGAGGAGGACACTCCGATCGGGCAGGCGTTGCGCGGCGAAGAAGGTTCGTTTCACGGTCCGTTGGCGACTAACAGCGGTTACACCATTCTCCAGATCTTACATCGCCACCCGGTCCGACTGCCGGAATTGGAAGAAGTCCAAAGACAGGTGATGGCCGATTTCGCTCGGGATCGAGTCGATGGCCTCTTCCAGGAATTCATCGAGGATCTGCGCACCCGCTATGCGGGGAAGATTCAAATCGACCAGAAAGGTCTGCAGGAGCTGGCGCTTCTCGAACACAAGGAGCAGAAATGAAAGTTGGAATATCTATTTTCGGGAAGTCTCTCAACGCGGCGCTTATCTGCCTGTTGACGACGGGGGGCATCCTCCGCGGAGAGGACGGAGGAGAGGCGGGAATCGTGGATACGCTCCGGGGAGGAGAGATGGTATTCGTGGAGGATTTCGGGTTTCACATCGACAAACACGAAGTCACCAACGCCGAATATGCGGAATTCCTCAACGAGCGGGGCAATAAAAAGGAAGGGGGGGCGATGTGGGTGGAACTCGGCAGCAAATACGCGCTGATCGAAGAGACCGAGGAGGGCTTCGTCGCCAAGGAGGGGTTTGCACGGCATCCGGCCGTGGAGATATCCTTTTACGGGGCGAGAGCCTATTGCAAGTGGGCGGGAAAGCGCCTTCCCGCCGGGGCCGAATGGCGGCAGGCGTGTGCCGGCAAAGAAGGTTCGAAATACCCATGGGGCGATCTCTTCGAACCGAATAAAGCCAACATCTTCGGAGAAAAAGACGGGTATCTGCGCACGGCCCCAGTGGGAAGCTTTCCCGAAGGCGCCAGCCCGTATGGCGCGCTCGACATGGGCGGCAACGTCTGGGAGTGGTCCGCTTCAGTAGAGGGCAAGCCCCCTTTTCTACACGGCGGTTCCTGGGTCAACGGCAACACCCTGACGCGCTGCGCCAATCGGGCGTCCACGATCGATTCCCATTCCTACATCAAGGGCAACACGATGGGGTTCCGCTGTGCAAGATGACCGGGGGTGCCCGAAGAGAGGAGCGAAACGTCGATACCCCTTCGGAATCAATCCGCCGATGGCCGATGCTCCCTCAGGAGACGGACTCCGATGGCGTGACTGGGAACTTTTTCCTTATGGCTCAAACGAGCCGCCGACCGCACGAACCGGGCGTGGCTGGTGAAATGCCCCCCTCGCGCCACCCGGAGTGAACCGGATTCGGGCCCGATGGGATCGGTCTGACTTGCCTGCGAATATTTCCCGTACCAGTCCTGGCACCACTCCCAGACATTCCCGTGCATATCGTACAATCCCCAGGGATTGGGTAACTTAAGACCTGTCACGTGGGGAAATTTCTCTCCCTGTTCCCAGGCGTTTTCCCTGTACCAGGCGTATTCGCCCACTTTGTTCTCATCGTTCCCGAACGACCATAGGGTCGTCGTTCCCGCCCGACAGGCGTATTCCCACTCCGCCTCCCGCGGCAGGCGAAAGATCTCCTCGCCTGCCGCCTGATTCAGACGGCGGATGAACTCCTGCACGTCGACCCATTTGAGGAAAGAGGCGGCATTGCGCGCACTCTCCTCGATATGGCGCTTCCCCGCCCAGGGATGGTTTTCCATAACGGCTGCCCACTGCCCCTGTGTCACCTCCTGTTTCCCCAGATAAAAGCCCCGACTGATGGTCACCTGGTGTTGCGGGCCTTCATCCCCATTCCGCTCGGGCTCCGAAGCCGGCGACCCCATCACAAACGTCCCCGGTTCGATCCATACGAAATCCATCTTCTCCCCACCGGGGAGATCGACGGTGATCTCTTCGGAAACACACCCCGTGCCTACAATCATGATGAGCATGATGAGCATCGACATCTGTTTCAATCCCCCCGGACTTTCGCGCACTTTCTTTCGCCGTCCATTGGAAACTATCCGGCGACCTTCAATCCACAAACAGCTCTCCCACCGTCATTACCAGCTTCTCCTCCGGACTCCCATCCCGTTCCCAGAGGGTGAGTTCACCATCCCGATAGGAGATGCGCGCCACCCCCTGATAACCGTCTGAAATCTCCAACAGAAAACAGGCGTAGGATCGGGTCTGGGTCTCGCCAGCGTCGATGTGCTCAAAGATCTTGCGGCCGAAGATCCGGCCCTTTTCGACCAGGATGGGGAACGGCTGGTGCAGGCCGGAAGTGCCAAACTCCAGACCGCGGGCGAACGGCTTGCCGTCGGCGACGTGGCGCCAGGCGTCGAACCAGGGGTAGTCCTCTGTCTTCCAGATGTAGCCGATGAGCAGCCGTTTGGTGGCATTGCTGGCCGTGGTCCAGCCGTATTCTTCGTCGATGACGTAGGAGGCCACATTGGGCTGGGGATCATCGGTCAGGTGGCGCAGATTGACCGCCTTCCCGTCACGAGTGAGCGCCTGCGGCCAGTAGACCGAGGGCTCCTCGGGATTGGGCAGACTGCCCCCCTGCATGAACCCCTTGCGGGCATTGGCGTCGACCACCGTGGTCTCGTCGAGGAAGGGCGGGCCGATGGTCGGGTGCTGCACCATGTTATAGATGCGCCCCAGCGGCTTGTCGTTGGTCACCGACTCGCTGACCACGAAGACCGCCGCCTCTTTCGCCAGGCGAATCCGGCGCTCCACCGTAAGACCGCCCATGGGCAGGACCGCGGCCATCTCGGCGCGTATCCCGTCCTTCTTCTTCTTCGCCTTCTCGACCACCTTCCACACGACCCGACTCGCCTCTCCATGCCAGCCCATACCGTTGGCCGTCTCCGCCGCAGAGGCCGGCCCCCAGCGGTCCAGGCAGAGGAAGTGGCCCATGGAGCGCGGCCCGGGAGTAGGAGGATCGTCCGGATTTTCGCTGAACGACCACGAATCCCACGCCAGCGGATTGAGATCGCTACCCTGCAAATGGAAGTCGGCGATGGAACCGCCGCCCAGATCGACGACGAGCTTGGCCGCCTTGCCTTCCAGCACGAGGGCAGGACGACCGTCCACCGTGGTCTCGGCACCGACCATAAAGGCACCGAAAAAGAGGGTGGCCATGTAAAGTGCGATTGCTCTCTTCATAAAGCACAAACTCCCTTGGAGAAACCCCGGATGAGGTGGAGTGGAACGTTCGGACAATCTCGAGCTGCGCAGAAAAACCATCGGGGATTATAACAAAAAAAGACGCGGCTGACGAATCAGTGGACCACCCCCACGACACCCTGTCGACTCACCGTTCCAGCATCCGCTTCCACCTGCATTCGATAGATATACAGCCCCGGGGCCACCTTGTTGCCAGCGTCGTCTCGCCCGTTCCAGAGACGGACGAACCTCCCGCTCACATCCTCCCCCGCGTATCCCCGACGCAGCAAATTCCCCGAAAGGTCGAAGATCTCGAAGAAGACCGGCGCCGGTCTCGTCAGCTTCAGCAGGCTATAGGCGAGGGTGAAGAAATCGTTGATCCCGTCGTCGTTGGGTGAAAAAGCGGCCCCACGAGTCGCCACTCCCGCGACCAGATGGCTGTCGTCGTCACTGAGCCGTACGGCCAGCGCCGCCCCCAGGGACAGCGGTTCCACATCCCCCTCCTGGGCGTACTGGTATACGGTATCCTCCTCACCTTCCGCCAGATAGCGCCGATCCAGTGCCCGCACCTGGAAACGCGTGCCGTCGACAAACAGCCTGCCGCGAAAGAAAATCTGCACGAACGAACCATCCTGCAGCAACCGCTCCCACAAATTGATGCCGATCCCCCCCTCCGACCGGGTGTCGGCGGTGAAGACCACCGGTCGGTCGTCCACCCGCACGCTATCCACTCCGATGATCTCCGCCAGGGTTTGGATCTCGATGAAGCGGAAACCGGTATCGCTGCCCTTCTCCAGCCTGCGCATCTGCAGGGAGAGGACGAAAGGGGTCTCCCTGCCTGCATCGACGACCGTCGGGCTGATCTCCGCCTGCACCTGACCGGCGAGAGGGGGAGTTGAGTAATCGAACACCAGGCGTTCGAGCCTGGCCCCCGCCTCCAGCAGACGAACCCGGAACTGCAGAAAACGCCGCGGACTGGGGGAGGGGATGACGCCGTCGACCACCGTCTCCCACTGGCTCCATTCGGGATTGGGCACCACCGGCCCCTTCTCCGCCGCCCCGGGGATATCTTCGATAACCTCCCAAACCTCCCGATTGACTCTCCTGACTCTGGCGCCGGTCTGTATGTAGTAGTGCAGCGGCTCTTCGTCCGGTCCGGTCCGGGTCTGAAGCACCACCGGCAGTTCGTCGAGGCTTTTCCCCCCCTCGTGGCGCACCTGCCCCCACACGGGCGCCCCACTGCTGGCCAGCAGCGGCATCGATGCGAACTCCCCCGTGGGCACGATACCGTCGGTGTAGATCTCCAACTCGGCGATCTCCCAGGGGATATCGCTCAGCGGCTGGAAACGGAGATAGCGCGCCTCCCTCGTGCCGGTGACCTGGCGGATACCGGGCCAGTCGACGATCGCCCGATCGTTGGGCCGGGTTATGGCGTAGCGGATCAGAAAACCGTACCGCTGACCCAGAAGGGCATTGGTGGAACTCAGGGGCAGCAGCAATCCTCCCAGTCCCAACTCAAACGTCTGCGGAAAGAGCTTCAGGTGCTCGCTGTCCAGGCGCGGAAAGAACCTGACTCGATTGATGCGAAAGGTGCCGCCCAGATCCACGTACACCTCGATTCCGGCCTTCAAATTCACCTCGGCGGGGTTGAACGCCGTGCTCTCATCTCCGTCGATCATGGCCTCCACCGCTCGAACTTCCGGCAACAGCACCTTCTCCTCGTCAAATTCGCCCAACCCCACCTCGACTTCGCGCGTTTCGGCGACGTAAATACCGCCCCCGCGTGCCAGCGTGCCCGGCCCCAGATTCTGCCCCGGATCCGCATCCCAGATCCAGACCGAATCGTCGGCCACCTCGACAAAGGCGGACGATTCCCAAACTTCGGTCCAGGCCATCCCCCCGGGCCCCACCACCAGCCGTTTCTGTGCTCCGACGTCGGCCACGATCAGAAAAACCGCGATGAGCGGCCCTATCCTCCAGATTCCTCCCATCAGAAGTACACCCTCACGCGCCGCTCCTTCAGCGTCGGCAGCAGGTCGATCGAGGCCTGATCCAGGGGATTGCTGCGCAGAGAGGCGGTAATCAGCTTTTCCAAATCCAGCAGCGGCGCAATATCGCTGACCCGGTTCCTGTCCAAACGCAGACGCAAAAGCTGGCTCATATTCCGAACCGGGGCGATCTCCTCCACTTGATTGTCACTGAAGTGGAGCACCAGCAGTCGGTCCAGACCGTCCAGCGCCTGGATGTCGCGCACCTGATTGTTGGTAAAGTCCAGTTCGGTCAACTGGATCAGAGGGGCGAGGGGACTTATATCTTCCACCTGGTTGCCGAGAAAGTTCAGGTTGATCAGCCGGCGCAGCCCGGCCAGCACCCGGATATCGACTACCTGGTTATTGGCGAAACTCAGATCGGTCAACTGGCGCAGATTTCGCAGCGGAGAAAGGTCGATGATGCGGTTGGAACTGATATTCAAGCTGGTGAGCAGTCTCAGCCTGGTCAGTGGTGATAGGTCCTCGATCCGGTTGTTGATCAGCATGACCTGCTCCAGCCGCCACAGCCCGGCCAGCGGTGACAGATTCGCCACCCGGGTATTGTTGATCTCCAGCTGTTTCAGCCCGGTGAGATCCGCCAGTCCGGAGATGTCGCGCACCCCCGAAGTATCGGTCGTGCCGGAGGCCCGGATGCTGAGCTCCTCGAGATTCTCCAGCTGTTCGATGCCGTTCAGATTCTTGACCCTGCCGGTCAACACCAAAACCCGGATCGACAGGACGTCGGCCACCGTCAGATCCTCGGTGAACTTCTTCAGCGCCTTTCTGATCGCGTCTTCCAGTCTGGCATCCTCAAAGCCGATGGATGGGGTGAAAAAGGTCGCCGACACCCCCCGGCTGCGCAGCGCATCGAGCTGCTCGCCGGCTACGGAATTGCCCGACAGCTCCACGCTGCGCAGCCGCTCGAGTCCGCCCAGGGGCGACAGATCCGCAACGCTGTTGCCGTCCAGATTCAGCACATTCAGCGACAAAAGCCCCGCCAGCGGCGACAGGTCGGAGATGTCGTTGTCGTCCAGATTCAGATGAGTCAGCAGCCTCAGCCCGGCCAGCGGCGACAGATCCTCGACCCGATTCTCGGAGAGGTCCAGCACCCGCAGCTGCGCCAAATCGGCCAGCGGCGACAGGTCGGAGATATCGTTGTCGCTCAGAAACAGGCGCTGCAGATTCCCCAACCGCCCGATCCCCTCCAAATCGGCGATCTTCCTCCCCGCTCCGTCCAGCTCCTGCAGATCGAGCAGCTCTGCTGCGCCCAGCCCACCCTGCGGCCTTCCCAGAGCCGACCGCACTGCCCCCTCCAGACCGGCATCGACGAACTCGGAGTGCTCGACAATGCCGCCGGGGATCGGCTCTACATCGGCCACCGGCACTCTTCCCTCACCGCAACCGAGCGCCGCGACGATCAGCAGCACCCCTATGAGCCGACTGCGCAGACCCTTCACTGTTCTACTCCGGCATAGACAGTCAAAAAGCCCCGGGTCCGCGTCCGCGTGCCCTCCACCTCGAAGTGACGCCGGGTCATGTCGAAGCCGATTACCGTGGTCAGGCGATACCCCTGGTAGTCCGAAACATTGGTCAGCTGGGCGATGGTGGTCAGTTCCCAGAAGCTGTCCTCCGCGCCCGGAGGGGTGGGATCGCGCAGCTGTTCAAAGAGGTGATATTCCACACCCCCCTCCAGATACGAACTGAGGAAAACCGGCAGACGCGCGATCCCGGCGAACAGCTGGCTCCATTCCCGCCGCTTCGCCTCTCGGGCGATCATCGGCGTCTGGCGACGAAATTCGCTCTTCCACAGCGGAATCAACGACAGCTGGCGAAATTGCAACCGGTACTCCGCCTTGTTGATCAGACCGATGAACGAAGCTCGATCGCGCACCCCGCGCAGAGCCAGCTCCACCTCATCGTCCATCTGGTGGTAGAGCTGCCATTTGAAGCTGTTGCGCACCTTGAGCCCCGGTAGCGGCTCCAGATCCAGCCCGCACCAGGTGTTGTTGATCCAGGTGTCGCGCGCCGGCAGCACATCGGCGATCGGCTGCAGTTCTCCCCGGGAGTTGGGCGGCTGCACCCACTGCACCAGATCGTCGCGGATGCTGTCGCGCACCCGGCGCAAATCCTGGAACAGGCGCACCCGCCCCCATCGCAGCCACTCGTGGTCGGCCGTCACCAGCAGGTAGGTGTCCCGATTCTTCCCCGCTTCGGCGATCTGACGGACGCGCTGCTGCCCCAGCGTCAGGCGCACCGAAGGCCCCAGATAGAAGCCGCCGTACACGTTGTATCCCCGACGGTCCTTTTCGTAGGGATAGTCCGCCTTCTCGTCGTTCTCGAACCGGTCGATCCACTGGTTGTGGTTCATATCGATACCGTAGAGAAACTCCGGCCGGTCGGTGTGAAAACGCAGAAACGGCTCCTCGTAGTCGGGGATCCGATTCGGGCTGTTGTCGCTGTCGTTCTGATTGAAGTCGGAGATGAAGTCGTTGTTGTCATCCCAGCCGGGAAAGAGCTTGGTATCGCCGCTGGTCGATCCCTTGCGTTTCCAGTCGGGCAGGCGATCCTGATCGTCGTTGTCGTCGACGAACTCGTAGCGCTGGAACGGGCTGCCGTAGTCGACGATGCCGTTTCGATCCACCACCGTCATCGCCGTGCTGTAGTGCGGATCGATGTCGAACGCCTCGACGAAGAGGAAATAGGGCCGGGAAACGCGAGACAGATTCAGCATCCACGCCTGCGCCTTATCAGAAGCGGCGTGATGCTCTTCCAGATTGGGATTGGGATACTGCCGGAACTGGTGGTTGACGTCCACCTCCAGGTAGCCGCTGAACCCCTCCAGATCGTCTATCTCCACCGTAAAACCGATGATCTGATTGGCCGTGGGTAGGCCGTAATCGAAGGCCAGCACGCGCTGATTCGACGAGTCCTTGACGTTCCCCGGCGCTCTGGCCACCGGCAGGAATACCTTGCCGCCGCGAAAATCGGTCTGCCGATCCGAGGCCATCTCGATCAGATAATCGTTGGCCACCACCAGTTCGATCTGCACCCGCTCGATCTCGACCGGATCGGGCCCGGTGTAGGTCCGATCCTGAAAGTCGTAGCGCAGGCGAATCGTTTCTCCGCCGTCGGCGGCCAGAAAACCGCGGCGTTGAAACCCGCCCTCGATCAGCGGTCTGAAGCCAATCTCGCTCCCCCGCGTCTCGTTCCCCTCCCGGTCGCGAATGACGATATCGTGGGCGAAGAGGGCGCCCCCTCCCTCGCCGTCCTCGGGAGAGTCGTCCGCGATTAGAATCTCCACATAGGTGACGTGACCCAGATTCTGCACCCCGGTGAGATTCCCCTGCAAAATATTGCCGTTGAACGCTTCGGTCTGGGTCTGGGCGTGGTGGGCGTTGATCAGCGTCCCACCCACCTTGACGAAATCCCCCACCTGGACCTCCAGGCGTCCCCCGATCATACTGGTGTTGTTGGTAGCGACCCGATCTTCCTGCCTGCTTACCTGCGACTCGCTGATCCGCGACAGCAGCAACGTGCCGCTGTACTTGTCGGAGAGGAAGTCCCACTGTATTCCGTCGAACATCGGCTTGGAGAACGTCATCGGCGTCAGCGTCGTGCGAATCCGGTTGCCGATGGTGATGGCGTAGTGGTACTGCCCCTTGTGATCGGAGGCGACCAGCAGGTTGCTGAACCAGCCGGAGAACCGTCCGTCTTTAGTCAGCGAAGAACCAAACGGCTGGGGGTTTTGCTGCCGCCAGTCGAAGACGAGCCAACCCCGCGTCAAAAAATTGCCGTACACGTCGTAGAAGTAGTTGCCCTCTATGGAGGTGGACACGTAGCGCTGGTAGTTCTCCCTGGCGTAGTTCGAGTATTCCCACTGTTTCCACCCGTATTCGGCGTACAGCTCCTGGGGCACATACCACTTGCGCAGCGCCGGATCCAGAGCGCCGAAAAGCACCCCCGATCCAGTCGGCTCGAAACTCACCTTGCCGCCCCGCTGTACCGTTCCCAAACGGGCGCCGTAGTCCTGAGCCCCGATTGTGGTAGCCGAAAACACCAGTGCCAGCAAAAAAAATCTCTTCCAGCAATTCATCGCATTGCCTCAAAGGTCACGCGTTCGACTCCTGCATCAATACACCACTCCCATCGTTCCGGTGTGCACTTCTTCGAAAGCATCCGCCTCCACTCGCAGCGCCCACGCGTATATCCCCGGCAGAATCAGGCCACCGTCGTCGAGAAGCCCATCCCAGCTGAATTCGACCGGCCCGATACCCCAGGTCTCCGCAAACAGCACCTCCACCCGCCGTCCCGACAGATCGTACAGTTCGAAGCGCACGGGCGTCTCCTGCGTCAACTGCAGCACGTTGAAGAACACCTCGAAGCTGTCGTTGATACCGTCGCCATTGGGTGTAATCACGGGGGAACGGATGGCGATCTCCCCGACCAGTTTGCCGATTTGCGGCCTGGGGATGGCAACCGAAAGATCCGACAGTTCATCGATATCCCCGGGTTCGAAAACAATGGCATTCCCCGGACTCAGCGCCTGCGGCACCGGTCGGGAGCCGCTGTGGTAGGCTCGTCCCGAGAACGTGGAGCCGAAACGGAAGATCGGCAGATCGAAAGTAAACTCCAGCAGAGCATCGTCCCGATCGATCGCCGGAAAGCTGATGCTGAACATCTCGGGGCGGATGAACTCCACCGCAAACTCCAACGGCTCCCCATCCAGCTTTACTTCGCGGATATTTCCCACCGCCACGTTGGTGTCGACTTCCAGGCGATCGAAACCGCGAATCTCTCCGGCCCGCCGCAGACGCACGGCGTAGCGGAAGGTGGCCGGCTCTTCCGCCTGAGCGAGCCGGGGAAAAATCTCGGCGGTCAGCATGTCGGCGATGGGGGGCTGCAGATAGTCGAACTCCAGCTGCCCAGCCTGGCGCGTAGCGAACAGATCCCCCTCGAAGTCGAGCTGGAACTGGACGAAACGGCGCGGCCCCGGCGCCCCGCTCAGCTCGCCGTTGCGCACCGACTTCCACGGGCTCCAATTCTCCACATCCTCCACCAGCCGCGCCCGGTCGACTCTTTCCAGGAGGAAGTACTCGTCGGCCGGCACTTCGATCGCTTCCACCACGTTCCCCTGCATATCCCTCACAAACCGGCGATACCGAATGGGCGAATCGTCGTGGCCCGTGCGCATGCGCACCGACAGCTGCGAAAACGCCGCTTCCGCCACCGCCTCCTCCTCCCAGCGAATCGGCCCCACCGTAGCGCGATCTCCCAGGTCGATCAGATCCGAGAGATAGGTCCCCTTCTGCAAATAACCCGTCCCGTACACCTCGATTTCGTCGATCTCGAACGGCACGTCGGCCAGCGACTTGATCCTCACATAGCGGGCGTACTGGGACGGCACGCTCAGATCCACTACAGCCCGTTCGTTTTCCGTCTCCCGCGCGATGAGCACGTCGGGACTGCTGGGGCTCGTCTCGGTGGCATTGAGCCACACCTCGTAGCCGCGCAAAAAGTCGTTCTGAAACGGAGCAGAAGGAGTCTCGAATACCGTATTTCGCGGATAGAACCGCACCCGCTGCACACCCACGGGCACGGCGAAATCCAGAATCACCAGTATCCCCCGGGTCAGCACCCGCGGGTCGAACAGGGTCGGCTTGCGCTCAAAGGCGATCAGGTGGTCGCCGTTGACTACTCCCTTGAGCTGCTCCTCGTATCCCCGGCCGGCGTTCGGTGCGGTAATGGAGCCGGCCGCCAGCACTCGACTTGCGATGTTCTCCTCTTCGTCGAAACGCAGAGGGCTGATCCACCCCGATCGGTGCGAGAAATCGATGGCGTCATCCGGAGCATTGGTCGTATCGACCGTTCCCTGCCCGGCATTGACAATCACGACCGGATCAATACCCCTCCCACCGCTCTCCCATGTCTCCCCCTCACCCCCCAGGATAAAAGTGCGAGCCGGCTGGCCGATCGTCGCCCGCACGAGCAGCAGCAGCAGCGCCATTTGCGCCCATCCCATCCGTCCCATCTTACTGTCTCAATCCCGCGTTTACCGTCATGAACACCAGGCTTTCTCCCTGTGGCGACCGCCGGGCGAAATGTCGCCGCTCAAACTGTACCCCGGTGCGCATCACGATCTGATATCCCTGATACGCCGTCCTGTTGCTCAGCTGTGCCACTCCTGTCCAGTTCCAAAAATCCTGATCTGCCTCCTCCCGCTCTCCCGCCAGCAGCCAGAACCGGGACAGTTCGAGACCCAGCTGGATCTGGCTGTCGAAAAGCTGGCGCCCGTATCTGGGGAAATAGCTAACCCCCACCTGCTCGGCCAGCAGGGGCTGACTCCACAGCAGGAAGAGCGTCTCCTCCAGACTCTCCGCCTTCGGTAGCCGCGAGCTGAACGGGCGGTCCCGTCGATACTCGCTCTTCCATCGCGGTTCGAAGACCGCCAACCCCACCGGCAGACTCCACTCCACCTTGTTGATCATGCCCAGGAAACCGCTGGTCGGACGCCCCTCGCGCGCCCGCACAATCTCCTCTTCGTCCCGCTGCTGCGTCCGACTCCACTTGACCCGATGCAGCGTGCGAATCTGTGCGCCCAACCGCTGATCCAGATCGGCGTACAGCGTCTGCTCCCAGGAGTCTCGTCCCGGAAGCAGATCCCTCACCTCCTGCATCCGCCCGGGTGCATCGATCGGCTGGACCCACTGCCGCAGGTCGTCGGGGATGTCGTCGCGCACCGAAGCTCCGTAGGCGAAAAGCCGGAACCGGCCACCCCTGCGCAGCAAATGGATCCAGCTGCCCAGGGCGTACCACGATTGGGTTCGCCCGTCTCCGGAGATCAGCCGCAGCCGTTGACGCCCCAGAGTCGCGTTCAGTCCGGGAACCACCTGGATCCGGCTGTACAGGTTGAAACCCCGGTGATCCGCCCTGTACGGATAGTCGGGCAAATTGTCGTTTTCGAACCGATCGACGACGCCGTTGTGGTTCATATCCAGCCCGAATAGAAATTCCGGACGGTCGGACCGGTAGCGCAAAAACGGCTCTTCGTAGTCCGGAATCAAATTGCGATTCTGATTGTAGTCGTTGATCCCGTCGCCGTTCTCGTCGTAACCCGGCCAGGCCCGCTCCCGCTGCGTCGACTGCACGCTGGTCGCCGACGTGGATGCGTCGCTGCCCCAGCGGGCGAAGTACGGTCGCTGCCATTCGGTCAACCCGTTCATATCGTCGTCGTCGTCGACGAATTCGTAGACCTGCGGCACCGGGCTCTTGTAGCTCAATCGCCCGTTCCCGTCGGTCAACCAGTACTGAGTGCTGTAATCCCCGTCGATGGAGAACAGTTCGGCGAACAACAGCCATGGGGAAAAATCGAAAGCCGCATTCACGTACCCCGCCTCTGCTCTATCGGTCGTGGAGTGATGATCGTGAATTTCCGGATTGGGATAGCGGCGATGGCGCCGATTGACCACCAGCTCCCCCTGCACCGACAGCCCGTTCCAATCGACCAGGTTCCAATCGGTACCGATCAGTTCGCTGGCCACCGGCAGCCCGTAGTCAACCTCCACGATCCGGGTATTGCTGTTGTCCCGCACATTGCCCGCGGCGCGCTGCACCGGAAGGAAGACTATCTCCGGATTGCGGTCTTCGCCGCTGGTCTGCAGATCGGAGGCCACTTCGATGCGATAGTCGTTGGCCACCGAAAGCTCGACGCTCACCCGGCGCAAATCGTCGGTTTGGATATCCTCGTAGTCCAGCGCGCCCAGATCGTATTCGAGAAGGATATCCTCGGCGTTCTGAGCCACCAGTCGCCCCCCCTGGGACAGTCCTCCCTCGACGGTGGGCAGAAAACCGATTTCCCGTCCGCGCAGCTCCCGGCCGCTGGTATCGACCATGACGATGTCGAACCCGGCCAGCACGACCCCCACCTCTCCCACGCCGGGCGAATCGTCGCGGATACGCACCCAGAGCTTGTCCAGGGGCTTGTTCTGACGCGTGGTCAGAATGCCGTAGAGCGGATTCCCCTCGTCGAACTCCACCTGCGTCTGGACGTTGTGGGCGTTGACGTAGGTGAATCCCCACGTGGCCTGGGAGGAAACCTGGAACTCGGCGTGCCCTCCCAGCATGTGGGTGGCGCTGCTCTGCGCCTTCTCGTCCGGCTGGCTGGGACGGGAGAGCAGTAGGGAGGTGCGATAGCGCTCGGCAGCGTGATCCAGACGCACCCCGTTGAAACGCGGTTTGTCGAAAGTCAGAGGGGTGAAACGGGTGACGATCTCGTCGCCGATGATCAGGCGATAGCTGTTCTGCCCCCGCTGATCCGAGGCGATCACCAGCCGATTGAAAAAACTCCTGTACGCTGCCTGACCTCCCCCCATTAGCCGCTGCGAGGAAAGCCCGCCCAGCCTTTTGTCGATACTGCTGCCTCGGGCCAGCGGCTGCTCCTGGACCCAGTTGTACACCAGCCAACCGCGTCCCAGCGGATTGCCAAAGGTGTCGTAGGCCATCTCTCCTTCGAGCAGGCGATCGACGTATCGGGTATAGAGCTCGGTTGCGTACCGAGTGTGGACGGCGTGCCACGGTTCCACGTGAGTCTCGAGCAGATGGCGCGGGCCGTACCACTTGTGCAGAGAAGGGCTGACGTATTCCAGCTCGAAGCGCTCCCCCTGGGGATTGATGGCGGCCATCCCCCAGTCACCCATACCCTGGGCATCGACGGATTTCATACCGACCACCAGTGTGAGCATGAGCATCAGAACTGTAATTCTCGACAAGAGCACGCCTATTCCGTTTCAGTAAACCACGTGTATCAGTCTCACCGCCTGTGCCCTCCCTGCTCCCGCATCCGTCTCCAGACCGACGCGCGCCGCGTAGATTCCAGGTGGAACCAGCACACCCCCACCGTCGCGCCCGTCCCACAAAATTCGATATTCCCCGCTGGGCCGAGCGCGGAGCTCCGACAGATCGCGCACTCTCCGCCCGGTCAGATCGAACAGCTCCACCGACAGCCTCTTGGCCCCTTCGAGATGAAAGACGGAGAGTCGGATCGTCGCCTCGTCGTTTATCCCATCGCCGTTGGGAGTAAAAACCGCCGGCTCCACGGCCACTTCCCCCAGCAGATCGGTCTCCTGCAGATCCGAGACCACCACCAGCCCCTGGCTCGAGACCAGGCCGCTGGCATCTCCCGGGCTGACCCTCTGGACTATTCCCGGTCGGTTTGCCCGCTCCAGCTCGACGCTGAAAACCGTGCTCTGCAGAAAGACCCGGGTGCGAAAATCGACGGCGTAGATATCGCTGCCGCGAACCACCGGATTCGGAAAGCCCAGCTCCACCATCCCCTCATCCTCCTCCAGTTCCAGACTCCCCGGCCAGAGCTGCCGGGCGCTGCCCAAACGCAATTGGCTCTCACTTCCGGCGCGCACCGATACCAGTTCCATGGACGCAGTGGATGAGGAACGCACGCGCAGTCGATCGAATCCCGGGTTTCCCGCCCCAAATTCCGGGCGCACATACAGCGTGAACTCCTGTTCGATACCCGGCTCCACTTGCCAGGACGGCCATATCTCCCCCACCATCCGATCCACCAGAGGGCGTCCGAAGTGCAGACGCAAATCGCGAATGCGCGCTCCCCGCAACGGCTCCCGAGAGAGCAGTTTCACCTGCACCAGGGCGTAGGTGCGCGGATTGGGAGAGCGGAAGGGCTGCCCCGACTCGGTGGCCAGTTCACTCCAGTTGCTCCAGTCTGCTCCCGGCCGTTCCTCAATCTCCACAGGGGGGCGTCGGCTCTCCGAGATCAGCTCCCACAGCGACTTGGAGATCTCGCGGCCGGTGATGGCGTAGTAGTGGGGAATTTCGAGTACCTCATCGCCGCTCCGGGTGCGCACTTCGATGCGCGTGCCGGGTGGGGTGTCCCCCTCCCAGGTGACCCGGGAAAACAGCCGCGGTCGGTCCAGGCGGATGAAGGGCGAAGTCATCACCACTTCGGACACATACCCTTCGCCATAGGCCTGCACCTCGCTCAGATTGCCCTTCTCCTCCTGATTGCGGCTGTACTCCAGACGACGCACCTCGATGAAGCGCACCTCCTGCTGTGGAAATCGCTCCTCCACGTGCTGGTACCCAGCCAGATTCCTGCGCTCTTCGAAAGCGTTCCAGATCACCTCACCGGCCGGGTCGAGTTCCCCAGTGGAAACCCGCACCTGGTAGGCGGGTGGCGGACTCTCCGGGCTCAGCAGCTTGATCCGGTCGAGCCAGTACTTGGCACCCAGATCGATCTCCAGCTGGTTCTCATCCGTCACCGGATCGTAGGATCGCATCGAAAACCAGGAGCTGAAGAGCCCGTCGGTGAAAATGCGGAAGAACAGAAAGTCGAACCCTCCCTCCGACGCCTCCCTCCGGCGCTGACGCTGGGTCAGGCTGACGATGTTTTCGCCTATGGCATAGACTTCAATCTCGGCCAGACGGGGCCGCTCGTGCCGATAGTGGCGTATAGGCCCCTGGTCCTCCTCGGCCAGCGCCACGTAGGTCTCCCGACCGACGGCGATCTCCCGGCCGCTGACCGTGACGCGGTAGTAGTCGATCGCCCCCTGATCCTCCTCAGCCAGCGCCCCGTATTCGGCCGCGCTCACCTCTTCGGCCCGGGGGCCGTCGGTATCCAGGATGTCTATGCGCACCAGCTGCGTTACTTCCCCTTCAATCCCCTCCTCCACCTGCCGCTGGGGGAGTACTTCGAAAGAAAAATCCCGTTGATCCCGCTCGTTGCGGGTAACCAGCCCCACCCGGTAATACCGGCGGCGCTGCTCCTGGCCGAAGCGGAGCCCGTCGGATATCATCACCCTGAACTGCTGAAAGGGATCTCCCTCCCCTTTTTCGGCAAAGCGCAGTACTATCCGGCGGGCGATCACCGTGCGCCCTAGATCGATCTCCACGAACCAGCTGTCCAGCGGATCGTCCCGCTCCGGCTCCCAGTAGGTGGCCATATCCCCGTCCAGCAGGAAAGGAGCGGTTTCCCGGCCGGTGCCCGCACTGCTGATCCCCCCTCTCAGGGTATCGGAGGTGACATAGGGGTCGATATATTCGAATGAAGCGGCGTCGAGCGTGACGTCGATATCGCGGCGCAAAAAGTCGGGTCCCACCGTACCATCTTCGCCGATGACGCGCACGCCCGGAGGGCTCTCCCAGGCTTCCCAGTGTTCGGGTCGGTCTACCAGCACCTGATTCGGCAGCAGACGATAGCCTGTGGCTTCCTGGGCCCACAGAGCGGTACTGGAGCCCAGGAACAGGAGCAAGTACGGGAGGAATAGGGGAAATTTCAGCTTCACGAATCGAGATGGCTCACAAGGCAATTGCCGATCTGCGGAGAATCGCAGAGAGGGAATGTAGAGGGGCACGGTGGCAGGGATGCGGTTTCTTGAAAAAATTCACTTCCGCCAATTTCCTATCTACCATACAAAAAAGAAGGATAGGTCGTGCACCTTGTCAACGCGAAAGCTCCGGGAAGTTCGAGATCGGGAAATTCGTTCCTGATGGGATATCGACCTGCGCTGGTGCCAAGGGTTATTTTTCTCCCTCCTGCCTTCCGATATTCCTTGATGGGCACAGAGCGATCTCTTAGTATTCACGGATGAGCTTCATATATAAAGAAGGGGCGCTCATGAAGAGTGCGGGAAGCCGGGATGTCGAGATGGTACCGGCCGAGGTTTCCGTTTTTATCTCGGGAAGAGGGATATTACCAGCTATCGGATGGAGAGTGTGGGATGAGAAATCACAACAATGGATATCTGGCGGTGTGGATTGTTCTCTTCACACTTTTTCTTTCCGCAACCTCAGGATGTGGGGAGGACAGGATGACACGAGAAGAAGTGATCGGCAGGATGCAGCCGTACAGCGGCGAACACGTGAAGGGCGTGGATACTGGAACCCTCTCCAGCAAGGTAATGTGCGGGTACCAGGGCTGGTTCGCGGCGGAAGGGGACGGATCGGGGCGAGGTTGGTTTCACTATGCAGCCCATCATCGCCGTTTTGAGCCGGGATATTGCACATTCGATCTGTGGCCGGACATGGCGGAGATGGACGAGGACGAGAAATACCCGACTCCGTTCCTGCACGCGGACGGCAGCACCGCGTTCCTGTTCAGTCCGTTCAATCCGAAGACGGTATTGCGACACTTTGGCTGGATGGAGGAACACGGAATAGACGGAGTGTTTCTTCAGCGCTTCGGCAGTTCGGTCAAAGAGCCCAGACGCCTCAATCACCGCAACGTGGTCACGGCCAACGTGCAGGCCGGGGCCAACCGGCACGGACGCACGTGGGCGATGATGTACGACCTGTCGGGGATGCAACCCGGTGAGATCGAACAATGGGTGATGGAGGACTGGAAGCTGCTGGTCGAGCGGATGAAGATCCGCGAGGATCGGGCCTATCTGCACCACGAGGGCAAGCCGGTGGTGGCGGTCTGGGGAGTGGGATTCAGCGACGGACGGAAGTACTCCCTGGAAGAGTGTGAACAGCTGGTGCGGTTTTTGAAGGAAGATCCGGTGTACGGGGGCAACACCGTGATGCTCGGTCTGCCGACGCACTGGCGGACGCTGGCCAGAGACGCGGTGGCGGACGAGAAGCTGCACGAAATCGTTCGCCTAGCGGATATCGTCAGCCCGTGGATGGTGGGGCGCTACCAGAAACCGAATCAGGTGCGAGAACACGCGAGGAAGACCATGAAGGCGGATATCGAGTGGTGTTCCGAGAACGGTATGGAGTATCTGCCGGTCGCCTTCCCCGGGTTCAGCTGGCAGAACTTGATGAAGACCCGCGACAGAGCAGAGGCGTTGGGGGCGATTCCACGGCGCGGAGGCAAATTCCTCTGGGCTCAGGGAACGGCCTTTGCGGAGGCGGGGGCAAAGATGCTCTACGTGGCGATGTTCGACGAAGTGGACGAGGCCACGGCGATCTTCAAATGCAGCAACGATCCGCCGGTGGGAGAAAGCTCCTTTTTGACCTACGAGGACCTCCCCAGCGATCACTACCTGTGGCTCACCGGTCAGCTGGGACGCCTGCTGCGCGGCGAAATCCCGATGAGCGAAGACCTGCCAACACGGGTGCGGATAGACGCTGCGGAATAGGCCCCCCCCCGGATTATCATATCGATCGACGGAGGGGGAACCCCTTTCCTCGGAAAGCAGTCGTCTAACCCGCCAGGAAGACCGGGCTGGTCCAGGCCATCTCGCCGTTCGTCTGGCGGATTACGGCGTAGTAATAGCTGCCTGCCGTCTCATCCCGCCACGACAGATCGACCGCGCTATCGAGGTGCAGCCAACGGTGTACCTCCTCCCCGTCGCGAACCACCGTAATGGACGCAATATCCGTCGTGCCCGCGACTCGGATGGAGAGTTCCGGTGCCTCGGATGCGGGGATCTCACTGCCCATCAACGCGCCGTCGACCCGGAATTCGACGAAGATGCGGTCGCCCGTTGTGCCGTAGACGCTGCGCCGGCGCAGGGCGGCGAAGATCCCGTCGCGCGTCAGCTCCTCGGCAAATACGGCTGTGACGCCAACTCCCTCGTGCTCGCCGCCGGCCGTGAAACCGAGTTTGTAGTTCTTGCCCAGAACGGTGCGGATACAGCCCGCATCGATCGTCTCACCTTCACCCCCGACGCGACCGTACGCCTGCGGTCCCATCGGGCAGTTGGCGTATTCGTAGGAGCCGCGCACCTGGAATATCTCCACCAATGGCACAAAGTCCGGGTGGTAGAAACTCCAGTCGACCAGGAAGCGCGGACAGCCCGGGTGATGGGGAATCGTCAACACCTCTCCGACCTGCAGCTGCGACCACAGTTTGGCGGGATTGTCGCTCGCCGGATTCTTGCTGCTGTAGAGCGGCCCACTGTCGCGAAACAGCACATTGTAGTGACCGTAAATCGGCAGGTCACCCCAACCGTTAGCCGTCCATTCATAGCCCAGAAACGGCACAAAGTGCCCCGGCTCGTGAGCCCGTTCCGCCGCGTCGACCGTTCGCTGCCAGTCCCGGCTCCGCTCTTCCATCGATTCCGCGTGGTCGGTCATCATGGCGAAATCGAGTCGGCCGATGTCGCGCGCGTAGCGATATTTCTCCTCGGGCTCCGTGCAGTGGAAAAAGGTATTGAGACTACATTCGGATATATTGGTGTGCATATGCAGATCGCCCCAAAAAAGCTGGAGCTTCCTGCCGCCCTCTTCGACACCGTCGGCGGCTGCGGAATGGGGCATGCGAATCACTTCCCTCCGAGACAAAGGTCGGACGGCAGCCCTGAAACACGGGCGTGAACCAGCGACCAGGAGATCCACGTCCACCACCATCATTTCGCCGTCGGCCGTTGTCCCCAGGGCCGCCAGCTTGCCGTCTTGCAGAACCACGACTGCGGGGGGTACGCGCTCGTGCTGGTACAACTCGGGAATATCGAGCTCCTGCCACATGCCGTCCGACAGCTGTTTTAGCACCAGCTGCCAGCTCTTGGAACTGATCGTCAGATAGGCGAGCACTGGACAGTCTTCCACAACGACGATCGTGGGCGCACCGGCCGATCTGTTCGCATCGAGCTCGACCTCTGGAGCGCCGTCGGTCGTCAGATCTTCGCTCTCGACGCCGTTATCCGCACAGCTCAGACGGCGCAAACCGACCTTTGTCTCGACCCGCCAGCCGTGACCAAACGCCGGCATAGTGATGTCGCTTTTGGGTGTCGCATGGGTCCACCCTGCCTGTAGTGGAATGCTGTTCTCCCACGCAATGAAAACCCCGTCGCCGTCGACAGCCAGCGACGGCATCATGTCGTTTCCATCCGGGAAGCCAATCACCGTCGCTTCGCCGAACCCCTTCGCAAAATCCGTTGCAACCCGGCATTCCAGTTGGTACCGGTCGCCGGTGAAGCGTTCATAAGCCAGATACAGCGCGTTGCCGGCGCTGGCAAGGATCGGCCGGTAGCATCGTTCAGCCGGGGATGGAATGGGAATCGCGCTGCCTGTTTCCACATCTACGACCACGATATCCACCCGGCCGGCGCGGTGATCTTCCCACGCGGCGACTAATTCACCGCCATGGCTGCAGACCGCCGGATTTCCATGCCGGCCTTCCGTGCAAAGATCGCGCGCTCTGCAGGCGGAGTCGGAAGCAAGCGAGGAAAGGACGATCTGACTCGTGGCATTCTGCCATCTGGTCGCGATGCCGTGAAGATCTACACCTGCACTCGCCATAGCTGCGCGACCGTACTGGCCCGGCTCCGCACTGCGGCACAAATAGAGAGCATCGCCGTGAGCAATCAATGAGCCAATAGAGGATGTCGACTCGCCCTCACTCTCCGCAACAGCCACCATCGGCAGACTGTCGAGTTGCCGTAATCTCACACTGTTACTCCTCTCTGTAGGAAATCGGTAGAGCAACTCCCAAGAAATAATCTACCACTGATTGACCATCATGCTGAAGACGCGTTTCATGAGTTCTCGATAGAGTTGCAGAGTCCACGTTGGGCCTTTGGCCAGTTGAGCCGGTATTCTATTTTCTGCGAGTTGCCCAAAGCTCCTCCACTTGACATCAAATAAGCCGAGGTCTCTGTTTATATAGTGAGCAGCCAACTTGCTGTCCTGCCTGAAAGGTTCAGTATACCATGAATAACCAATCTCGTCGAGCCTTGCCAGTCGTCTATATCTGTAGCCTCTTTCTCATCCTGATCGCTGCGTGCATGGGACAGGTGGGGACAAACCCCAGGGAGGATTCGACAATGGACTCGGACTACACAGTGGGGGTCTACTACTACCCATGGTATGGGAGTGACTTCCACGGAGGGGGCTATTTGCGCGAACATCTCCTGCCGCCGCAGTTGCCGAGTCTCGGTGAGTATGACGATCGCTCCCCAGAGGTCATCTCCCAGCACCTGCAGTGGAGTCGCGCCGCCAATATATCTCTGTGGGTCGCCAGCTGGTGGGGACCGGGGCGCCGCGAGGATACCGCTCTGCTACAGCACATCCTGCCCCACGAGGAGCTTGGAGAGATGCGGATTGCGCTGTTTTACGAGACGACCGGACGCATTCCCGGGTTCGACGACCTGGACAACGTCGCCTCGGACGTGGCCTACATGGCGGCTCGTTACTTCGATCACCCGAACTACCTGCGAATCGACGGTCGCCCCGTGCTGTTCGTCTACCTGACGAGAGTGCTGTCGCGCAATGGCAGGCTGGCCGAGGTGGTCGCGCTGATGCGGAGCGCGGCGACAAAAGCGGGTTACGATCTCTACATCGTCGGCGACGAAGTGTTTGGACGACCACCGTCGGACTCATCAGCTCTCGTTCTGCTGGATGGCGTGACCAACTACGATGTCTATGGCAGCATGGGCTCCAAAGGGTACGCCGGCCAGCAGGCTGTCGATACCTATTATGAGACCCAGGCCGGATGGCAGGCATTGGCCAACGCGGCGGGAACGGCGTTTATTCCCGCCACCACGCCGGGATTCAACGACAAAGGAGTCCGCGATGGCCACCAGGCGGTATCCCGCAGACTGACGCAGACGAGCGAACCCGGCACGCTCTTTTGCGCCATGTTGCAGCAGGCGGTGACCTATACAGAAAGTGCTACAGGCAACATGCTGCTGGTCACCTCCTGGAACGAGTGGCACGAGGACACCCAGATCGAACCAGTGGCCGAATCGGCGTCCACGACCCTGGACGACAGCGACGGTGGAACCTACTACAGCGAGGGGTTGGAATACGAGGGCTACGGCGAGCGCTACCTGGATATTCTGAGAGAGGAAACGACAAAGTGATGAACCCCTCAGATCGATTGCGCACCGTCCGCGCTTAGGGTTGACGCGGAAATGAGTACGCAGTTTCTGAGCTGCTCTCCGAGTGATCGGGTCGAGTTGAAAATGTGAAGTTATTCTTGTCTCAACCCTTGGGGAATCCAGACGCTTGAAACGAGAGATACCCACAGAATACAGGGATCACCTGACCGCACGCAACCGGGCGGGGATGCTGGGCGGAGAGGGACGAGGGATCACCGCATGTGGTTTCTGGACCGGAGCGTTTTTGAGCTTCTTTCTGGCGATCGGGGTGCCCTATGCCAACATGGTGATGCACTCCACTTTCATGGCGTGGGATTTCAACACCCCGGGGGCGATCTTTCTCTTTCTGGTGCTGGTCGGCCTGCTCAACGTGCTCTTCAAGGTGGCGTCGCAGAATATCTTTCGAGCCAGCGCTCTGGCCGCTCTGGCGGGGGTCGCCTATCTCTACTACTACTGGCCGCTGACGGATATCGACTGGTACTCTCCCGGCTGGATGTTCGTCACCTTCATGACGGTCTCCTCTCTTGTCAACGTGCCGCTGGTATGGAGCGGACGCAGCCTGGCTCTCAACCGCTCCGATCTGGTGCTGGTCTATTTGATGCTGCTGGTGGTCTCGTCGCTGTGCAGCATGGGTATGAGCCAGCAGCTGCTGCCGATCATCACCGCCTTCTACTACTACGCCTCGCCGCAGAACAAGTGGCTGGAGAAGCTGTCGGACCACTTTCCCAACCGCAACATTCTGGTCGATGACGGAGATGAGAACAAGGCATTCTTCGAAGGGCTGGAAGAGGCGACCATCCCCTACGAAGCCTGGGTCGAACCGCTGATCTGGTGGTCGGTGCTCCTGCTGGCGCTGTACGTGGTCATGATCTCGGCGGCGGTCATCTTGCGCCGCCAGTGGATGGAGCGGGAGCGACTGGCCTATCCGATCACCCAGGTGGGGGTGGCGATCGTATCGGGAGAGGAGAAAGGCAGGCTGATCAACGGTTTTATGCGCAATCGGGCCATGTGGTACGGCTGCGCCATTCCGCTGCTGATCGGCAGCTTGAACGCCCTGCACGCGTACGATCCAGCGATGCCGAGGGTGAGTCTGCGCTGGACTCAGAAGTTTCTGATGCATCAGAGTCTGGAGCTGAACATCCACTTCGCCATGGTCGGTTTTTCCTACCTGATAAACACCAGCATTTCAGCCGGGCTCTGGGTGTTTCAATTGCTGGTCAAAATCGAAAACGAACTGCTGCTGCTTTCGGGTTTCAAGTCGGATCAGAGGTTTGTGTTCGGCATCGCCAACCAGCCCTACCTGGCCTATCAGGGCGGCGGTGCGCTGATCGCCCTGGCTCTGCTGGGATTGTGGATCGGGCGGGAGCATTTGAAAGACGTGTTCGGCAAGGCATTCGGACTGGCCCCGGAGGTGGAAGACGGAGACGAAATCATCTCCTACCGAGGCGCGGTATTCGGGCTGCTCGGAGGCACGGCGGTGATGGTGGCCTGGCTGTGGCTGATGGGCACTCAGCTGTGGGTGGCACTGCTGTTCGTGGTGCTGGCGCTGCTGATTTTCATCGGTATCAGTCGGGTGGTGGTGGAGGCGGGGCTGGCGGCGGTGCGCTCGCCGATGATCGCGCCGGACCTGATGATCCAGGGATTGGGGTCGACGCTGGTCGGCACCAGCGGAGTGTTCAATCTGTCGCTGTCCTACATCTGGTGCGCCGATATCCGGGTCTTCGTGCTGGCGATGGTAGCCAACGGCCTGAAGCTGATCGAGGCGATGGATCACAGGAGCCGACGGTTGATCCTGTGGGGGGTGTATCTGGCGGTGGTGATCGGAGCGGTGGGATCGTGCTGGATGGTGCTGCACATGGCCTACCGCCACGGGGGGATCAATCTGGAGGGTTGGTTCTTCAAGGGCAGTCCCGAGGTGGTCTACAACAATATTCTACGCAACCTGAAACCGGCAGGGGTGGCCTGGGATGGTTTGACCTTCTGCTTTGGCGGGGGAGCGGTCATGCTGCTTTTGACCTGGGCGCGGCAGCGGCTGGCGTGGTGGCCGCTGCACCCGCTGGGTTTCGCGGTGGCCAACAATCACCTGATGGACAAAATCTGGTTCAGCGTGCTGATCGCCTGGACCATCAAGAAGGTGGTGATGCGCTTTGGAGGGGCCGCGGTGTACCGAAAGAGTCAGAGCTTCTTCCTTGGACTGATCGCCGGAGAGGTAATGTGCAACGGACTGTGGATCATCATCGACTATCTGACGGGAAAAACCGGGAATAAAGTCTTTATTATCGGCTGAGATCCATCCGGGATCTAAACTATACAGAGAGAGGCAAGATGAAAAAATACGTCAAGCCGGGAATCCTGATCCTGATCGCCGTTCTGGTGGGTATGGATCTCCTCGGGTTCAATGATTTGGACAGCGATGTGCAGATGATTATTCCGCGGGTGGATACCGCGATGCTGGGAAACTCCACGGTAGCCATAGCCAGTTCGCTGGATCTGGACGAACCGGTTCCCCTGGACCAGGAACTCACCTATGAGCAGGTGGATGCCGTCGTAAAACGCGCCATCCATCTGGATACTTCAGCTGAAAATCTGGCGGCCACCATCGAACCGGGTGACTGGGTGGCGATCAAGGTCAACATCGTCACCATGCCGCTGGTCATCAACGGCAAGAAACAGACTAACTTCTGGTACAGCGGCCGGCCTCACTGGGGCCAGGCCACGGATCTGCGCGTGGTCAAGAGCGTTATCGACTACCTGGTCAATGAGGAAGGAGATGCTTCGCGGGTCACCATCGTCGAAGGGGGTGCTGAGTGGACCAGGGTGGGGGAATCGGGCACCGATCCGGCGCAGACAGAAGACGGATGGACAGTGCAGTGGGAGAAATTCGACAATCTGACCTACGTGGATATCGTTTCCGAGTTCGACGGCACCAACGGAATCACCGTGGATATCGTCGATCTGAACTACGACGACTGGGTGGGAACCGACGGCGTGCGCGCTGGCAACCCGCTGGCTGTGCCCGACCCCAATCAGATGGGCATAGGCGGTTTCCAGCGTCCCGAAGACGGCTATTACATCTCCAAAACGCTGCTGGATGTGGACAAGCTGGTCAACATACCGGCGATGAAGACGCACGACACTCCGGGAGTAACCCTGATACACAAAAACTACGTGGGAACTTTCATGCAGCGGGCGTACGGGGACCGCGGTAATCACAAGGGCAAACTGCACAACTTCATCGCCGGCGCTGGAAGCGGACAGGTGGTGGCCGGTTTCATAGATCTGTTCTCCTATCGACCGACCGATTACGGTATCATCGAGGGGTTCTGGGGCACGGAGGGAAAAGGGCCGCAGTGGGGCAAGGACGTGAATCACAATGTGGTAATTGCCGGTGGAGACCCGATTGCAGCCGACGCGGTGGGCGCCTCGGTGATGGGCTTCAATCCGGACGATCTGTGGTTCCTCAGATATTCGGCGGCAAAGGGATTCGGCACCTACGATCTGGACAACATCCAGGTGGTGGGCCGATCGATCGATGAGGTGCAGCGCGATTACGAGAAGACCCCGAGCCCGAATTTCTGGGGCTGGGGCAACCGGCAGTGGTTGGTCAATGGACCGTATGAAGAGGACGATCTGGCAATCGAGCACGTGTCCGGAGAGGCGGATTTGCGTCCATTGGCAGGACAGGAGCTCAGCGGCATCGCCTGGACCAAAGTCGAAGGCGTGCAGATACCGCACGAGCGCCACGTGGTTCTGCCCGATGAACTCATGGCTAATCGCAGTATAGCCTACGCCTTCACCTATATCTACTCTCCGGAGGCGCAGGATGGATATCTCTATCTGGGAGGGGAAAACGGACTCAAGGTCTGGCTCAACGGCCAGGAGATTTTTGTCAAGGACAAGGTGGTCGTCGATACCAGCCGCGAGAAGGTGGCCGTATCACTACAGCAGGGAATGAATCCGGTGGTGGTGAAGGTGCGCAATTTCTACGGCCATGCGGGGCTGTCGATGGTGGCCGGCGACGAAGACGGAGATACGCTGCCCGGCGTCCAGTATCTGCTGACGCCGGAAGCGCCGGTCACTGCCGTCGGAGAGGCGACCAGCGCCACGCCGAACGATTTCTCGCTGGGAAAAAACTATCCGAACCCATTCAACCCGGAGACGATGATTCCGTATTCACTGCCGGAGTACACCCACGTTGAACTGACCATCTACGACGTGCGGGGGGCAAAGGTGCGCACGCTGGTGGATCGGCAACTGCCCGGGGGACCGCACGTGACTCGCTGGAACGGCAGGGACGATTCCGGCCGTGAAGTAGCCAGCGGCATATATATCTACCGGTTGGCAACGCCTGGAGCAGAGCACACCGGACGCATGGTGCTGGTTCGCTGACCTGCCGCTGAAGACAGATCGGATGGGGGGCGAGACCTACTTCGCCCCCCATCTTCCATGTACAGCCCCGACTTGATTGGCACAGAGGTATCTCTTAGTATTCAAAGCGGATTACACACATAAAATCGGGTTGTTTATGAAGAGAGTAAAAAGAAACACAGGACCATCGAAGCGATGCGATATGTCGGGCAATCGAGGAAAGCGCCTGATCATACCGGCAATTGTCCTTCTCTTTCTCCTGGGCGGTTGCGGTAGCCAGAAAGAGCAGCAAGAGGAACAGAAGGAAGTGGTAGTGGTAGTGGTAGTGGTTCTGGCCGAGGTCGACGGCCGACTGATTACGCTCGCAGATTACAATGCCTCTGTAGGCCGCGTGCCGGACTCGCTCAAGAGCGCAGTCGACCCCGGGCATTATCTGCAGGCGCTCATCGACGAAGAGCTGCTCGCCCAGGAGGCTCAGCGCCGCGGTTTGGACAGTTCACCCGAATTGGCGAGATACCTGCAACAACAGCAGCAGCTGCTGGCCACGCAGATCTTGTATCAGCAGGAGGGCATCGAGCAGTACGAAATGACGGAAGAGGAACTGCGGGCTTATTTCGCCCGGAGCCCGTACAGCCGTCGAGTGCGTTTCAGCCTGTTGATGGTCAAAACGGCCGAGAAGATTCTACCCCTTCTGGAGCAACTGAAGGCCGGTGCCGATTTTGAGGAACTATCCATGCAGCACTCTGAGGACGCCCGCATCCTGGGGCGTGGCGCCGACATGGGATACCACCGCTGGGGTGAGACCATACCGCCGTACGCGGCGATCACGCAGAAGGCTTTCACCATGAAATCCGGCGAGATCGCCGGTCCTCTGCAGGTGGCCGATGGGTATTTCCTGATCAAACTCACCGCTATTGACCCGGTTGACTTCGAGGAAGAGCGAGAGAAGATCGAGCCGCTTTTGATGCGGAAATTTCTCGGTCGGCAGTTGCGCGAATACTACGCCCGCCTGCGGGAGCGCTACGCCCTGGAGTACGAGCCAGCGGGACTCAGGACGCTCGTCGGTGCACTGGCAGACAATTCTGCATCGAGGCTGGGACGCCGTGGCTTCAAGGATGCATCCGCGGAAGATTCCGACCCGCCGATCGCGACTTTCGAGGACGGCGAGTTGACCTTGAGTCAGTGTCTGCAGCTTCTGCGGGAATCCACCCAGAAGATATCTCGGGATCCGGAAATTTTGCGCCGACAGCTCGATGGCCAGATCGTCCGCCAGGTTCTGATTCCGCTGGAGATCGAAAGACAGGGGCTGGCTCAAAAAATTCCGGTGCAGGAGGGCGTGGCGCGCGCGCGCCGAAAATTCCTGGTCGGCGAACTGCAGGCCCTGATCGCTTCCCAGACGGCTCCCCCCGAGACTGACCTGCTTCTCGCTTATTTTGAACACAACAGGGAGCGCTACCGCCTACCTGCCCGGGTAGAGGCGCGGCGCATGCCGGTGCCGGACCAAGCGAGCGGCGAGGAAATCGCCGCAAGACTGCGCTCCGGCCGGGACACCCTCTCTCTGGTAGACAGTTTCGTGCCGGTGACCTACGAGGGTGCGGCGCTGGAGGAGGACAACCCGATCGGCAGAGCGCTGAGCGCCGAGGAGGGATCGCTCCACGGACCTCTGGCTGCGCAGAGCGGCTATGTCGTCCTGCAAGTGCTGCACCGACACGAGTCGCGGCTTCCGCTTCTGGATGAAATCCGAGATCGGGTAACGGCCGATCTCGAGCAGAGCCGGATAGCCACCCTCCTCCAGTCCCTCGTCGAAAACCTGAGAACCCGCCATACACAACAGATAAAGATCTATCGGGAACGTCTCCAGAAACTGGAACTTTCTCGCCCCGAAGAAGTTCGCGGCGAAAGCCATTAGCACTCTGCAATGAAACCGGAAAAGCGGCAGCAATCCGCCCTGAGGTTTGCGATGAGGATATGCCCAAAAATTCTCCGTTTCAGACATCTTCTCATCGCCTGTCTGATGCTGGTCGGAGAGGACCGCAACCTTGACGCCGAGCAGATGGTCTTCCGACCAGCCGACATCTGGGACAGTTGGACCTATCCGGCCGGCGCCCTGATCCTGGAAGGAAACCGCCTGGAGATGGTTCGCTCCCGCAAAAATATCGATGCCGCGCAGAAAGCCACCATCCGCGGCGCCGGCACCAACCTGGCCGCCGCTGCCAGCATCATCGACGGCGACCCACAAACCAGCTGGAGCCCCGATGCCACCGCCCCGGTGGAGGACTGGTGGATCGAAATCGACCTCCAGCAGGTGCTGCCCGCACAGCAGATCCGCCTCTACTTCGATGAGCAACATGCTCCCCTCTCCTTCTTTACCGTCTCCCTGTCCAACGGCGAGCGCTTTATCAACAGCGCCAATATCCCCGTCGAAGGCACCCTGGTCTTCAACAGCAGCGAGCGTTTTGCCCTCAATGAGGAGCACGCAATCTCCATCGATCTGGAAGACGCACTGGTGCAGATCGTCCGCATCGAAGTCACCCGAGGCCAGGAGAGCGTTTTTGCGCTCAACGAGATTGAGATCGACGCCTACGGTGACAATATCGCCCTCGATCTGATTGAAAAGGGGGGAGCTGTAGATGCGGAGGCCGCCATCCTCACCGTGGCCGGCACCCCTTCTGTCATGTTCGACGGCGATCTGGTCAGCTTCTGGCGGGTGAGTCCGTTGGCCAAAGGCTCGAGCGGCGGCAGCGAGACCTTCGGCGACTACCGCATCGACCTTGGGGCCGTGTACTGGATCGATTCCATCTGGATTCTGGGCGATCCCATCGGCATCCCCTCCAGATTGAGAAATCTCTATGGCAATTTTCTGTCCTACCGGATATTGCACTCGGACGGCTCTCTGGCCCCCGACGGCACCCTCGCCTGGCAGGAGCTGGTCTCCGTGCCCTCGGATCCGAAAAACCTGCTCGAAACGCGGGATTTTCTTCACCAATTTTCCCCTGTAGCAGCGCGTTACCTGCGCCTGCACTACCCCACCAGTACGGGAGGAAATATCATCGGCGGCGGCGATTGGGGCGACACTGGACTCACCCGGCTACTCTACGGACTGGGACTGATCGGTGAATTCCAGATCTTCGGGGAGGGACATCCGGCGCGCGTGGTCCTGCGATCTCCGGTCGTCGATCTGGGAGAGGAGTGGAACATTACCTCGGTGGATTGGCGGGCGGATGTTCCGTCCGGAGCCGGACTGCTGCTGCGCAGCCGCAGCGGAGACGAGGTGGAGGAGGAGACCCGTTACTTCGACAAAAACGGCAAAGAGGTGACCCAGCGGCGCTGGGACAAGCTGATCGGATCCTTTCGCGGACCGGTAGAGACGACGCTCAGTCCCGGCGCTGACTGGAGCCCGTGGAGCGAGGCGTATCGAACTTCGGGCACCTTCTTTCGCTCTCCCTCGCCGCGCCGCTATTTCCAGCTCGAGGCCGAGTTCCTCTCCGACATCCCCGAGGCCGGGGTGTCCCTCGACGAACTGACCATCGACTTTTCGCGTCCTCTGGCGCGCCGGGCCGTGGGCGAAATCCAGCCGGGACAGGTGGAACCTGGCGTGGAGACCGAATTCTCCTATTTTCTGCGTCCCGACCTCGGGACGGGCAGCCAGGGTTTCGAGCGCATCGTCCTGAAGGCATCCGTGCCCCTGCGCTTCCGCCAGGTCCTCATCGACGGACACTCTACCTCCGATGCCGAATCCGAACCGAACCCGGACGGCTTCCGCCTGACCTTTCCCGCGCGGCTCGACGATGCCGCTCTGGTGGAAATCCGCTTTGCCGCCACTGTTTTCCAGAACGGCACGCGTTTCAGGGCCTTTCTCGAGCAGGGAAGCGGCTCCGAAAGGGTGCGTCAACAGGTAGATCCGGGCGACGCCGTCCGCGAACTGGCAGGCGCTACCGACGTGGTCGTCCTGCCGATCGACGACGAGCTGCTGTCCCACCTGGATCTCGGGTCTCGCATCTTTACCCCCAACGGCGACGGCCTCAACGACGAGCTAAAGATCTCCTTCGACGTGCTCAAGCTACTCGAACACCGTCCTCTCGATGCCTGGATCTACGACCTCGGGGGACGAGTCGTTCGCCAGCTGAGTAGCGGCAGCGGCCTGGCCGACCACTACGAGCTGCGCTGGGACGGCCGCGACGACCGCGGAGCGCTCGTCGCTCCAGGACTCTACCTCTTCCGCCTGCGGGTCGATGGTGACTCCTCCACCCGCACCGTCACCAGCACGCTGGGCGTGAGCTACTGAGCGTGCATGGGATGGACCGGGGGATCCTATTCACTCTTCTCAGAAGGAATTTCCAATGCAGCGCAAACTGATCAATGCGGGGGATCCGCTCAGCGAAGATTTTTCTACCGGTCCGGATGTGGGGCAGAGGGTGCCCGATTTCACACTGCCCGATCAAACGGGCAATCCGGTCAACTTCGCAGAGGCGCGGGGCGCAAAACGGGCGCTGATTCTGTTCTATCGCAGCGCTTCGTGGTGAGGATTCTGCAAGACGCAGCTGGTCGAGCTGCAGCGAAATCTCGAAACCTTCACAGCCAACGGCATCCGCGTCTTCGCCATCAGCCCGGACGATCCGAATATTCTAAACCGATTCGCCCAAAAATACGACATTACCTACCCGCTGCTCGCCGATACGGACAGCCGGGTAATTCGCGCCTTTGGCATCCTCAACACCAATATCCCCGAAGACCACGAATGGTACGGCATCCCTCTCCCCGGAACCTATATGGTGGATGAAGAGGGCGAGGTCTTCGCCAAGACCTTTTTCGCCGACCACGCGGTGCGCGAGTCGGTCAACGACATGCTGCAGGAGAGCTTCCGGGTGGCGGACGTGGAGCACGGCGAGGTGCAGACCTTTGAGAGCGCCCACCTGTCGGCACGGGCCTACTTCGCCTCGCCCACGGTGCGCCAGGCGCAGCAGCTCGTGCTCACAGTAGAGGTGGAGCTGAAGGAGGGGATGCACGTATACGGCCAGCCGCTGCCCGAAGGCTATATCCCGATCGAACTGTCGCTGATGGACGATGAGACCCTGAAGCTGGTCGAGGTGGAATACCCCGAGCCCAAAGAGATGCGCTTCGATCTGATCGACGAGACGCTGCCGGCATACGAGGGGCGCCTGGAGGTCAGGGCACACTGCCGGGGTGTCGCCAGCGATCGGGAAACGCGGCGAGTGCAGGTGCGGCTCCGCTACCAGGCGTGCGACGCCAGGGAATGCTATCTACCACAGACGGTTGTCTTCGATCTACCGGTCCAGGTATTGCCGCACGACTGGGAGAAATTGGACTGAAACTGTTTGGATATCTGTCCCGGAAACCTTCGGTATCCGGCTACCCGCCGCAGGATCTGCAGCCGTCGACGAGAATCGATTGTCTAAACGATCTACTCATAGGCCAGGTTCCGGGCCTGCATCATGCCTATCATGTGCCCGAAAGCGAAAATTTTGGCCAACATGCCGTAGCCGCGGGTCTCCTCCGCATCCTCACTACCCATGGTTGGAGCGTGATCGGGGCGGATGGGGCCATTGAATCCGGCTCTGGCGAAGATTTCGAGCATTCTGGCCATATCAGTCGGACCATCGTCGTGAAACGTCTCTGTAAACCGCGTGCCCGCCGTTCCCTCGACATCGCGAAAGTGGATGAAGAAGACCTTGCCCTTCTCGGTGAATTCTCTGGCCACTGAGTAGAGATCCCCACCCATGGCTCTGAAATTTCCCTGGCAGAACGAAACGCCATTGCACGGACTCGGCACAATCTCTATCAACCGACGATAGGCATCGGCGCTGACCATGATCTGTGCGGAGCCTCGATAGGGAGAAATGGGAGGATCGTTGGGATGATAGCCCATCTTGACATTGGCCTTCTCGGCGACGGGTATAATGCGCTCCAGTAGCCACGTCAGATTGTCCCAGAGCTCTTCCTCGGTGAAAACCTCCTCGTCGGACGGCTGTCGCTCCGATTCGGCATAATCGAACTGCGAGGAGATGGCGCCGCCGCGCACCGGAACCCAGCCGGTCCGCGCCCCACCTGCGCCCAGGTTATAGCACAGCACCGGTATGCCGGCCTTGCCCATAGCTTCCACGGCGGCAATAAAATTTACCAGCTCTTCCTCTCGGCCAGAAGTCCCCCGACGTATATTCTCGGCGGGGACCGGGGTCATGGTTTCGTAGACGGGAATGGAGAATCCCGCCTCTGCCCACTCATCTTTCTGTTGTTTCATTGCGGCATAGTATTGGTCGCGCCCGATGCCTCGAAGCGGTGGACCGGTTACGCAGTGCTTGATCCCCATCTGCCGACAGATTTTCACCCGTTCGGGAAAGGCATTGGGGCTCTGCCCCAGAGTCATCGCCAGCTTGAATTTCCCTTGCCTCATAGAAACGTCCTTTCTGTTTATTGAATCCAACGACCCGCTCGCCAACGCTTTGCTTCCGAATTTAACCTTTCTACCCGCAGAAAGTAGCAAAAATCTGGACATGTTTCAGCTCAGGACAACATTCCCAGTATTCGCTCCGCCTTCACGTGAACGCCTCGCTTCTCCTGGCTTTCGGGCGGGGTCTCCACATATGGCCGAGAAGTTTGCCATGTGGAGACCTTCGTTATATTATGGCGGGAACCTTTTGTAAGAGGTTGAGAGAGCTGTCCCACCGCGCAGCTGCGAGAGGTTGGACTATAAACACCACCACGGCTACAGGAGAGTTCAAAGATGGATCGACGCCGTTTTTTGCAGACTACCGGAGCCGGGGCTCTGGCCGGCCTGACGGGGGTGGCGTGGGGCCAGGAAGAAAAATCTCCGCGCATCGCCAGATATCGCCCGTTGGGCCGCACGGGTATCGAGATGTCGGACATTTCCCTGGGCAGCTACGGAGGAATCTCTCCCAGGCTTATCGCCAGAGCCTTCGATCTGGGAATCAACTACTTCGACACTGCTCCCGATTATCGGGGCAACGGCATCGCCAGCGAAGAATCGATCGGCGCGGTCTTCCACGTTCCCTCTCTGCGCGAGAAAGTAGCCATCGCCACCAAGATGTGTGCGCCCCGCAACTATCCGGCACATTGGCCGCTGCACACTCCAGCCGCTAAGATCATCTCGGGAGTCGAAGGCAGCCTGAAACGCCTGCGCACCGACTATATCGACGTGTTGCTGGTGCACGGCGTCGGCGAACTCGAGGACGGCGATACCGAACGGGTAAAGGACACGGAACTGCTGGAGGCGTTCACCCGGATGAAAAAGACGGGGAAGGCCCGCTTCCTGGGGATGGGCTGCCACGGTCCCCGCAAGATGGTCGAGACCGTGGAATGGGTCGTCGATTCCGGCCACTACGACGTCGTCCAGGTCGCCTACAATTTCTTCAACGGCACCGGCTTCAACTTTCGCCAGGACGGATTGGATGGGGTTCTAGAGAAGGCGCACCAAAAGGGGGTGGGCGTCATCGCCATGAAGACCCAGGCCGGGGCCAAACCGGAGGACGTGGCGCGAATTACCGCCGACGGCACCCAATTCTCCCACGCCTGCTTCGAGTGGGTGCTGTCCAACCCGCACGTCTCCGGGATCCTGACCACGGTTGGGAATCGCGAACAGTTGGAGGAGTTCACAGCCGGCTCGGGTAAGCGAATGGGATTCGGCGACAAACAACTGCTGCGGGAATACGCCTCCCTTTACGGCAGCGCCTCCTGCCGGATCGGCTGCGGCGACTGTCTGGACGCCTGCCCACATCAGGTCGCCATTCCAACCGTGCTGCGCTATCAACTCTATCACGATGTCTACGACAGGCCGGAAGTCGCCCGCCGCGCCTACGAGCGGCTACCGGTTGCAAACCGACCCGTCGACTGCGCCGGCTGCGCCGCCCCCTGTGCGTCCAGCTGTTCCCACGGCGTGGATATTCCCGGCATGCTGCTCGAGGCGAAGGGAAAGCTGGATGGAGACCTCGCCTGATAGCCTTCTCGGATATTTCTATCCGACTGACAGATCCTCTTCCCACGAACAGAATCGATATTTCCCTATGCCCAAACGGTCTCTCCATCGCATCCCGAAGCTGGCAGCGCGAGTGCTACTGCCGATCATCGCGATCGCACTCGCCTGCAAGCCCGTCCCCCATACGCCCTCTGCACCTTCCTCCCCCTCCGCTTTCCTGCCCTCAATAGCGGCAATTCCGCAGGCAGTCGATGCGGGAGAGATCGAAGAGTTCGACCGGGAAAACCTGTGGATCAATCTCAACGGAGCGGCCACCTACTACCTGGACTACGGCTGCCTGCGCATGGCCACGCGCTCCTATCGGGTGCGGACCGACTCCCTGCCAGAAATAGAGATCGTCGTCAAGATCTTCGACATGCAGAATCCGCTCTTTGCCTTCGGCCTGTTCAGCCAGTTCCGCTCTACGGACATGGAATTCCGCAAAATCGGAGCGGAAGGGAGCCTGAGTTCCAGCGATCTGCTGTTCTATCGGGGACGCTATCTGGTAGACGTCCTGCTCGCCGATCCGAGCCTGCGGGCTCCGGCATTGCTGGAGAGCGTGAGCCGTCAGATCGACTCCGGCCTGCCGGTCGGTTCCGGACGTCCGGTCGAATTGGGCCTGCTTCCCGCCGCAGACCGAATCCCGTACAGCGAAAGGTTCGTCCGCCAGAACGGTCTTGGTTTCGGCTTCCTGCGGAACGGTTTGAGCGCAGAATATCGGATCGGGACCGATCCCACCCGTCTGTTCGTCTTCACCCTCGCCAGCGCCGACTCCGCCGGGGAGGCATTGACCCGCTTCAGCGCAGAGCTGAGCGAGGTGCATCCTCTCACACCTCCTCTTGGAGATCGCGCCCTCAGGGGGATCGATCCGTTCGCGGGAGAGACATTGCTGTTGACCCTGGGAAAGCGCCTGGTGCTGCTCCAGGGAACAGCCGACTCCGAGGCGTCCCGGAATCTACTGCGAGAATGCGTTGGAACTGTGGGCAAGCGATGAAGCTGCTGTTCGAAGTTCTGGGCGATCAGGTCGAGCTGGCGCGAGAGGAGATCGCCGGCCTGATGGAGGTCATGAGCATCGTGCATTCCACACCCATCCGGGAGAACCTCCTTCTGGGCATAGAGGTCGAGGATTTCGACGATGTCGCTCTCAGCATCCTGCGAGGTCGTCTGGGGCTCACCAGGACGGTCGGAGAGCTGGTAGCCGGCCCCTGCGAAACGCCACATCAACTTCTGAAAGAAGTCGAAAAAATCGATCTGCCTGGGCAGGGATCTTTTGCCGTCAGGGACAAGAGGCGAATGGGTGGCTATCAAGAAATAAGCGGCGGCGAGTTGGCGGGGCAGATAGGGGCATTGGTCCAGAAAGCTTCCGGGCTCCGAGTCGATCTGGAGACCCCGGATAGCGTGCTGGATCTCTTCATGTCCGAAAAACTCTATCTTTCGAGACGACTGACAAAAATCGAAAGATCTCCGATGCAGAATCGGAGAGCGCAATTTCGCAAGTACTTCTCGCCCGTGTCTCTACATCCAAAATTTGCCAGAGCTTGCATCAATGTCACGCGCAGTAAAAGCAATATGCTCGACCCGTTTTGTGGGACCGGAGGATTCTTAATCGAAGGCGGCCTCATCGGACTCACCGTCTACGGCTCCGACATGGATCCGCATATGGTGAAAGGCTCCGAAGAAAACCTGGACGAGTTGAATATTGAGAAGCGCCACCTCATCGAGGCGGATGTGGGGGAATACACCAAATGGAAAAGACACGACCATTTCCCCGCTGGCGGCTTTGATACGGCAATCACCGATCCCCCCTACGGACGAGCCGCAAACACCGCGGGTGAAAAGATAGAGCATATCTACGCCAGGGCGTTCACCTCCCTGAAAGAACTGATAAAGCCCGGGGGGTATCTCCTGATCCTCCTGCCCGAAGAGGCATATGCCGATCTCGCACGGGAACATTTCCGACGTGTAGAGATCTATCCGCAGCGCGTGCACGGTTCGCTGACGAGACACTACTGTCTGTTCAAGAACGAGTGATCACCGTCCCTCTTCCTATCCTTCGATCTGCCGCGCTCCATCCGCTTCCAGCACCAGCACCCAATCCTGGAAGATCGGAGCCCGAGGAAGAGGCGGCTGCCATCGACCCTCGGCATCCACTTCGACCGCGCCCAGTTCAATTTCGCCACCGTCCACCGGGCTGAACAGGTAGGCTCGGTAGGGGACATCGGCTTCGATCTCCCGCAGCTTCACATCCCACACCCCGCTTGGAAGAAAGAGGACGCGAACCTGCCCCGGAACGCCACCGGCGAACGGGCGATTGTACTTCTCCCGGGTGGCGTGTCCCTCCACCCATTCCGGATGCGGCTGGAAGCGCCACCACGCGTATCTCTCCAGCAACTGTTTTCCGAATCCCAGCTGTTTCGATCCCGGCAGCTGGTACGCCTCCTGCCATGGGGTGTGCCCCCAGGCCATGCCGTGCGGCGACGGGCCATAGGGTCGGTCGCGATCGTTGACCTGCCAGATACCGTTGGCCCCGTAGGTGTGGCCGCAGGCTCCCGAAAGCATGCAGTTCCAGAACATGAAGCGCTGCACTTCCTGGCGGCAGGCCTCGCCGATCCCCTCGTAACAGACTTCGCTGTTGAGGACCGGGATTGCGGGTTGGCGTTGGCAAGCTTCTTCGACCAGACGCATGGTGTTGGGGATGCTGCCGCGGTCGCCGTGGCCGGTCTGCAGCATGTCGAAGTCGAGCAAGGAGCGGTCTTCCACCTGATTGCAGGCGGTGTCGGTCGGATGAATACTGAGCGGATGATGATACGGATCGATCTGACGGACATACTGTGCGACTTCGGTCCATCCCTCTCTCTGGGAACTCCTATCCTCCTCCTTCGTCTCCGATAGGTAGTAGGGCATGATCCCCTCGCCGGCCAGGCACCAGACTGCGGGAAGCGCTCCGTAGCGGGCGACCAGATAACGCCAGTGCTGCTTCATCTTCTCGACCCCGAGCCAGAGCAGATAGTACCCCCAGCAACCCAGGAGGCAGGGGACAATGCCCTGTTCCACCAGGTGGTACATACGCAGATCGACCATGTCGAAGTAGGTGGGGTTGATACGGGCCCAATCTTCCTCCCAGGGAAAACCGACCTCGTTGACGCCGCGCGGGTCGAAAGCGGGCATGTCGGGATAGAGCCCGGCGACGATCTGGACGACATTGAACTGTTTGCCGACTCGATCGGCGGTCAGAGTCTGGAAACCGTCCGGCCAGTTAAGACGCTCGCAAAACCCCATCCACCAGGTATCGGCCAACCAGAAGAAGGGGCTGCCGTCGAGGTGCTCGAGATAGCGCCCGTCGGCGCTTTTGCGGAGGGGACCGTGGAGAAACAGAGGGTTATCGCCCGCATACGGTTTCACCGCCAGTTCTCCCTCCCGTCCATGAAGACCGGCGTCGGAGGGATCGGAGCAGAGGGAACGCCAGGTGTGTTTGCCGACTTTGGGGGAGGCGCAGCGCACTTTCCAGGTGTTGCCGCCGGCCCAGAAGGCGGGGATCTTCATCTCCTCTCCGTCCGGGTCGGTGAGCAGTATGTCGAGTTCTATTTCATTGAATGGATCGGGATGGGCCTGGGCAGCGATAAACGACCATTCAGTCATGGAGTTTTGCATAGTGCTGTACATATGGATTCACCTCCTATTGGCCGGTTCGCCGGTTGATTTGCCTATTTGCATGTGCTAACTTATGATTCGGGTTCTATGTCTGGAGCTCTCGATTTGATTGTCCGGGAGAGCGCTGGCACGAGTAGATGTAAATAGCTGATTTCCTTAAGGATCAAAATATCAATAGAGCCCCTCTCATCTTCTGTAATATTTAAGGAAATCAACCCGTTACAACTGGCCCTGTCAATATTCTCCTGGGCTACTCGACCTAAGCAGGGTTCCCTTTGCTGTAGAGCCTTCAATAACAGGAGAGCTATCTTGAGATCTTCCTTGCTGCAGGTGTTCTTTGGCGCCTCGATCCTGTTTTCCGCGCATGTTTCTGCGCAGGCGGAAACGCTGCGCATCACCCGTTCGCAGGACTGGGAACAATGGCGCCTGCCCGGAGATGCGATGGAAATCGTCCAAGGTACCCTCGGGCCGACCCTGGTGAGGCGCGATATCAACCCCGTGGGCAACGCCGCCGATTTCGGGGGGGGGATCTATTTGGTGAGCACCGACGCGAGGAACGGGGCCAACCTCATTGACGGAGATCCCCTCACCTTCTGGGCGCCCGATGCGGACGATCCTGTGGAGGACTGGGCGATTGAGGTAAACCTGGGGCGGGTGGTTTCGGCCCGCAAGATTCAGCTCATCTTTTCTGAAGAAGGGGCTCCACTCGAATTCTTCAAGATCCTCACCTCGGACGGCGAACCTTTCTTCAGCAATGCCAATTCGGTCATTCCGGGCACGCTACGCTACAACAAGAGCTTTCGCTACAGCTACAACGAAGAACGGATAATCGAGCTCGATTTTGGCCTCAAACCGCTCCAGTATATCCGCATCCAGGCCGATCGCCAGACGCCCGGTGTTCGCCTGGTTGAACTGGTCGTCGAAAGCGTGGGAGACAACCTCTCCCTGGGGATCACCCAACGGGGTGGCACTGTCAGCATCGTCAGCGAGGTGGGGTCTTCGACCAGACAACTGGTCGAATCGTCGGGCATCAGCGGCACCCTGATCGACGGGGATATCAAAACTTACTGGGGAACGGTGCACCGGGGCGGCTCCGGCACTATGGCCGAACAGCAGTTTGGGCAGTTCGAGATCGATCTGGGTGCGCTCTTCTGGGTGGATCGGGTGCGCCTGCTGGGAGACGGCAGTGGAGTTGCTCCCGGGAAAGGGGCGGGGCGGCACCGGGGTGGAGTCTTCAACTATCTCTGGTATAAGATGTCGGGGTCGGACGGCTCCCGAGCCCCGGATGGGTCGTTGCGCTGGGAAACTCTGGGCGAACTGCCTTCCTCACAGAGGAATCTGCAGGGAATCGTCCACTTCGAAGAGCTTTTTCCCCTGCAGAAGATGCGCTACGTGCGTCTGTTTTTCCCCATGTCGGACGGTTTCGAAGCATTCAATGGGCGGATCGGCACCACCGCCGAATTTCAGGTTTTCGGCGAGGGCTATCCCTCTGAGGTGATCGCCACATCACCGCTTTACGATCTGGGAAAATCGATGAACATCTCTTCGATCGAATGGGGGGTGGATACGCCAACCGCAGCCAGGGTCGAAATCCGCAGCCGCAGCGGCAACCTGCTGTCGGAGGAATTCACCTTCTACGACAAAAACGGGAAAGAGGTAACGGAGAAGAAGTGGAACAAGCTCATCCCCTCGTTTCGCGGACCGGTGGACACGCTGCGGACTCCGGGAGAGGATTGGAGCAATTGGAGTCGTCCCTACGATACATCGGGACAGCTCTTCCTCTCTCCTGTCCCCAGGCGCTATGTGCAATTGGAAGCTCGTTTTATCTCAGAAGACCCCTCTCTCAGAAGCATTCTGGATGAAGTGGCGCTGATCTACGACAATCCTCTGGCCGCTGAAACGCGCGGTGAGATCTACCCCCCCATGGCGGAGCCGGGACAACAAGGAGAGTTCACCTATTTCCTGCTAACTTCACTGGGTTCGAGAAACACCGGATTCGATCAGATCATGCTGACCTCGACGGCTGGGGCGCAGTTCCGAAGCTTGCGAATTGACGGAGGAACGGTGTCGGCTCAGGAGGAGATCGTGGAGAACGGCATGCTGCTGACGCTGGAGCAACCGGTCCGGCGCTCCAGCCTGGTGGAGATCGATTTTCAGAGCACGCTATTCCTCAATCAGACGCGCTTCGACGCCTTCCTCGCCAACACGAGGCTGGACGCCTCGGTGCGGCAGCAGGTGGACCCGGGAGACGCCAGCGAAGAAGTGGACAGCCAGGTCAATTTCATCTCGCTGCCCAGTAATTCCCAACTGATCGGTAACATCGTCTTTTCCGGCGAGATCTTCACGCCCAACGGCGACGGAATCGGGGATCGGCTGAGAGTTGAGTTCGATCTGCTGAAGGTGCTGGTGCCGCGTCCTATCCGGCTTTCGGCCTTCGATTTGTCGGGCCGTCGAGTTAAGATGCTGGAGGGAGAGGAGGCGACGGCCAGCCACTTGGGGCTGGAATGGGACGGCCGCGACGAAAGCGGTCAGTTGGTCGCCCCCGGGCTCTACATCGTGCGCATCGAAGTAGAGGGAGATATGCAGACAGAGGCGGTGAACCGTTCGATCGCGGTCGTTTACTGAGAAGTCGGCACTTCTCGGACCCGGATATTCTACCTGTAGACCGCCCGCCCGTACTCCGCGCCCAGCTGGAACATCATCGTGATATTTTCCACCGAAATGCCGTCGTGCAGGGAGTGATCGGAGGCCAGGATGTACCCCCCGCCCGGGGCGGCTATATCGATGGCATCGCGCACTTCTGCGGCCACTTCTTCCGGCGTGCCGTAGGGCAGGGTGCGGGATGAGTCGATGTTGCCGATGATGCAGAACCGATCCCCATAGGTTTCCTTTACCTCGCGGAGATCCATGCCCGCCGTGCGCTGCAGGGGATGGACGGCCGCGATCTTCGTCTGCGCCAGATCTTCCAGATAGTCGGTGATACGACCGCATGAATGGAGCAGGATCGGAACGCCGAGTCCGTCCACGTAGTCGACCAGTTCGACAAAGGGCGGCAGCAGATGTTCGCGATAGTGCTCCTGCCGGAAAAATCCCCTCGTGCTGTCCCCCAGATCCTCACTCACCCAGATACCCACACAGCCCGCCTCGACGGAACGCCGCGCCGCTTCCTTGAAAAATTCGTTGGATAGCGCGCATAGTTCGGCTATCAGCCCGGGATCGTCGTAGAGGGTGAGGGAGATGTTCTCGTAACCCATCAGCAGCCAGAGCGTGGTCAGCGGCCCCTGCACTCCGCCCAGCAGGGCGATCTGGTCGTGGTCCATTTCGCGAGCGATTTCGATCTCAGCGCTGCGGCCCGGCAGAGTGGGGTCGGGAGGTCGATAATCGCGCAGATCGGCGCGGCTTTTGATCGGGTAGCCGATGGGCGCGTCGATGGGCCAGGATGAGGGCGTTTTCCGGTAGATCGTGCCCCATTCATCCCGGTACACGTCTTTTTCCAGGAATTCGGGCTGATAGCCGCTGAATCCGCCAAACGGCAGCCAGACGCCATCGTGGTCCAGAGCCAGGGCGCAGCGGACGGCATCCGCTCCGTTGTACCCGTCGGGACGGTGGCCGATCAGTGTCTCGAACATCGGCTGCTGGAAGAGAAAGTCGAACATGGGCACGCGGTCGGGTATTTCGCGTCGGAGTGCGGCCAGGAAGCGTTCGCTGCGTTTCATGGAATCTCACCTCTTTAAATTCGCAAGTTTAGAGAATCGACCGCAAACATAGGACACCGAGACTACACTAGCAAGGACCCGGTGCAACTGGACAGTTACGACACCCGCTGCGTCTGCAGCTCTCTGCGGGCGCGTTCGACCACGGCGCGCATTCCATTCAATTTATCGGGATCTACATCCGGTTTTTCATAACTGTCGATCAGCGAGTGCACCCGGTAATCCAGTCGCTGCAATACGGCCGCATCTGTTTCGGCCCCGTTCCAGCCGGAGCGGTCGGCCAACTCGGGACACCACAGGTGCTGGCGGTAGTTGTACAGGGTTTCATCCGTGGCGAGGTAGTTTTTTTCGAGACCGAAGCCGACGTCGATGATACTGTCCAAACAGATAGTCTGCGGGGAGACCTCTATGGTTCTGGCAAAGAGTTGCACGCCGGTGCTCAGCTCCCTTTCGAGCAGCAGCTGCACCGGACAGAGAACTTTTCCCTCGTCGAGCATACCCTGACCGATGCCGGGATGGTGACCGGTAAAGGCGGCGATGGTCATCGACTTGTACGCCTTTTCCTGAGCGGCGAAATATCCCGGTTCTTTGGCATCGCAGTACTCCCCACCGCCGACCGGCAGATCGATACCGGTCCACTTGCGCAGAAATTCGGCGAGGGCGAAGGAGTAGGACATGGCGTCGAAGGAAGAATAGCTGACGGCGCCGGTCTTCATATCCATGCTGCCGCCCCAGATCGATCCGGATAGAGGGGTAGCGGGATTGAGAGCGCGCACTGCGAGCCAGGTGGCGAATATCTCAGCCGCGGCCACGGCGATAAAACCGGGGATCGGAAGAGGAGTGGAGACGCCGGCGACCGGCATAGCGGTGAGACCGGTCGCGTATCCGGACTGCGCCCGTCGCACCAGCTTGTCGGCCACGTCCCGGTCGAAGCGCAGCGGGTGGGCAAAGCAGATCGCCCCCCACGCAAACCAGTCGGAGCGCCCCAGAATTTCGCCCATCTCCGCCAGATAATCGACCTGGCGCACATTCCAGGCAAAAGCCGGAGAGGGATCGATCGCGTACTCGGCCAGAAGCATGGCCGCCTCCAGCGGTTCCATCATGGGCGGAACGTCGGTGAGCAGCAAGGCGTGGCCAACCGGATCTTCCGGATGCAGGACGCTGCCGAGTTTGATCAGCTCGATAAAATCTGCGCGGTTGCCGCTGCGCCGCTGCCCGCTCCCGTAGTCGTAGTAGAACTGGGCGATCTGCGTGCCCAGACCGGGCAGCGACGGGGCGACGAATCGGTTTTCCCGATCATCGGTGGATGATGGAGTTTCAGCAGGGATCTGGTCGAGTAGAGAAATGCTCATCGGTTCGGGAAAGGTGGCCCGTTCTTCGGCGAAGTCGACCACGGCACCCCGTTCGGCCAGAGCTTCGAGAAGTTCGCGATTCTGACAGAGAATGCCGACTTTCTCCAGCACTGCAAACACACTCTGGCCGAGGGGCTCGATATCGGCATCCTGCAACATACTGTATTGAGGCATGTCTTTCCCCTCGATGCTCGGAAGAAGAATGGATTTTGCCCGGTAAATGGAAACGACTAAATTGAAGCGCAATACGCATCGCAGGTCAACTGCTTACTTACAGGCGATGGCACAGAAAGGGCAAAACAGCATGGTTGACAAAAAGAAGGCAGTTCCCGGAAGCGAAGCGGAAATAGTGGACAGTATGATGGCGGATTCGCCGGTGACTTTTCTCGAAGCAGGACCAATCCCGGCCAAATTCCCACCGGATCGACCGGGAATCAAGGAGGGTGTGGAGGAGGATTACTTCCTGTTCTCCACACCGGAGAGATCGCTGGAGCAGATCGCGGCGATTCGGGAAGAGATGCCCGGGGGAGATTTTACCCCGCCCGAATCGGATTGGACCCATTTACAGCGGACTCGCCAGATTCTCACGGAAGGAGAGGCATTCCACCTGCTGGCGATGGGAGACAGCATCGTCAACGACACGATGCGGTCGGGCTGGGTCGCCCTGCTGCAGAAGGCGTATCCCGAGGCGGATATCCGGGCGACCGTGTATGTCCGAGGGGGCGGAGGCTGCCAGCACTATCGCGAGGAGGGCAGGGTGGAGCAGTACATGGTGCCGCGCCAACCGGACTGCGTCTATATCGGCGGCATCAGCCAGCGGTCCATCGAAGATATCCAGGTGGTTATCTGCCAACTGCGCGCCGGGCTGCCGGATGTGGAAATCCTGCTGGCGACCGGCACCTTCAGCCGCACTGATCCGCGGGATGAGACGGCATTGGCGGCTGCCTCTTTTTCCGGAACGGGGCCGTATGGCACCGAGCTGCGAAAGCTGGCAGAAGCCGAGAATTGCGCCTATCTGGACATGACCACGCCGTGGGCGGAATACATCCGCTCGTCCGGACTCCATCCACATCGATTTTACCGGGACGCAGTGCACGCCAACGAATTCGGAGAGCAGATTCTGAGCAAGATCATGATGGCCTTCTGGGGTTCTGGAAAATGTGCGAAATAGCGATTCGGGAAATGACTCCTGCGGATATTCCGGAGGTGAGTCGAGTCGTATGCGCATCGTTTGCCCGGGCCGGTGAACTGGAAGAGCGCTCGATTGAAGAGATCGATTCCTACGTCAACGAGCGCGGTTCCGAAAGCGCCATACGCGAGCAATTCGACGAGTACGACTTCCGGGTGGCGAACGTCGACGGACAAATCCGCGGCGTCATCGCCGTACAGGGAGACGAAATAACCAAGCTATATGTCGATCCCGATTTCCAGGGCCGAAATATCGGACGGACTCTCTGCGAATGGGCAGAGCAATTCATCGGCAAGAAAGGCTATCTCGCACTGATGGCCTGGGCGGCTTTCGACGCGGCCATTCCTTTCTACAAAGCCATCGGCATGTCGGTCATAGGACGAAAATTCGACATTCTCGGCCGATCCCGCGGAAGGAATGCCATGCTCATGAAGAAGCAGTTGGATCAGGTTTCGATAACAGACGAGGGCTCGATGGACGAGTACATAGAGGCGAACAAAAATAGCTGGGGAACGATTTCCAAAGACCACTACGAGACCTTCAAAAAGAGGCTTGAGGAAAATGATTCGACTCTCAGCCCGACGCAGATTCGGGAACTCGGCGATTTACAGGGAAAGAACTTGATCCATCTTCAGTGCAACACCGGAGCCGACACCATTTCCCTCGCCAGAATGGGCGCCCGTATCACCGGCGTGGACCTGGTGCCCGGGAATATCCACTATGCCCGGAAACTGGCCGCCGATTTCGGCATCGACGACGCGCGCTTCATCGAGTCCAACGTGCTGGAGATCATGGAGAAGCACCACGAAAAATACGACGTCGTCTATACGACGGAAGGAGTGCTCTGCTGGCTCCCCGATCTCTATCTCTGGGCGCGCAACGTGCGCCACCTGCTCGCAGACGACGGCTTTCTATATGTCCTGGACAGCCATCCGTTTTTCATGGCCTGGGATGAGGAAAAACTCCCCGAGCTGGTTGTGAAATACCCCTATTTTCAAAAGAACACCGACGAAGACGAGTGGATCGGAGGCTACGCCAGCGAGAGCAAGAAGGCGACCAACTTCAGCTGGATGTATACGATCGGAGAAATCGTCACCGCCCTGAGTCAGGCCGGGCTGCACATCGAGTGGCTGCACGAATTCGACTGGTTATTTTATCGAATGTCGGACGATAAGCAAACCCAGGACGAGGAGGGAAACTGGGTTTATCCCGAACACAGAGAGAAGCTGCCATACACGTTCTCTCTGAAGGCGACGGTCAGATAGGTCAGAGGAGCGCCTGCCGGATTCCAGATCTTTGGCGCATACTGTCCGCAAAGCGGGCAAAGCAGGATCGAACGAATTCGACAGTTCCCCTGTTGCCGGTCCCTCTATTCCCCAACCTCCAGATCCACTACCTCACCCGTATCGATCGACTCAAGCGCAGCCAGACTCACCTCGAGCGCGATCAGAGCATCGTTCCCATCCACGTCGGCTGACGCCTTCCCGGTTACTGCATCGACGAAGCGATCCACCCGCACCGCCGTTCCCGGCCTGGGACCGGGCCAGCTCTCGATGTGATCTCCGTACACCACTTCGCAGTTCCCCCCGGCGTTCCGCGCCATACCGTTGGGGCCGATGAGCATCTGCTCGCTGTGCGCGACAATCTGCTCCGGCATGCCCCAGTTCAGGTAGAGCTGCAGCTGATGCCCGCCGGTGAACGATACGTCGATGTTTGCCTCGTCCACGGCCAGGTCTTCGACGCCGCTCAAACGCGGCTTGCCCTGCCCGAAGATATTCCCGCTGGCGTAGACCTGCTTCGGCTCCTCTCCCGTGATATAGCGCAGCATGTCCACCATGTGACAGGCCATGTCGACCACCACCCCACCGTTGAGCGCACGTTTGTGCATCGCCTGCTTGGGCCGGACTTCGCGAATATCGGTGAAGCGGAGACGCACCGGGCTGCCCAGAGTGCCGCTGTTGAACAATTCTCGCTGGCGTGGATAGGGGGAGCTATCGCGGAGCTGGAAGCAGGGCATAAACTGCACACCGGCGGCCTCGACGGCAGCCAGCATCTTCCGCCCCTGCTCTAGATCCAGCGCTAGCGGCTTTTCGCAGAAGACGTGACGCTCATTATCGGTGGCACAGCAAGTCACTTCGCAGTGATACGCCGTGGGCACGCACACGGAGACAGCGTCGACGCCCTCGTGCAATATGGCTGCTTCAAAGGAGTCGCAGGCAGTCGCCCCGACCTCGTCGGCCAGGGATTCGCGCCGAGAAATGTCGACGTCGAACACGGAGACTACGCTGGCGTCGAACCGACGATTCCAAGTGCGGGCGTGGTCGATTCCTCGATCGCCGCAGCCGATGACGCAGATATTCAGGCTCATTCCTCTATTCCTTTCCAGATTGTCGGAGATCTCGCTGCTCCGCTTCGTTCCCCAAGCATTCGCAGACGCTGTGGATTCCGGCTTCGGTTTCCATCCGCTGTTGCATGGTTTCAGGACTCCGTTTCCCTTCCAAAATAAGACGTGAATCGTCGAGCCACCAGAAATGGAAGCAAGGGAAGGAGATGGGATAGATCTATTGAGCCGGTTGATTCCTTCCCCAACGATAGCTATACTGTCGAAGCACGGCATTATACAGTTATTGAATTCGCAATGATGGGGGTAGAATGGACGACTACAAACGCGGCTTGGAGCAGTTCAGAAAGATGGTCGGAGATGAGCACATAGATGCGCTTATTGAGCGCTTCAAAGCCGTCTGCCCCGACTTTGAGCAGGAAGTGGTTTCCGTAGTGGGAGGAAGAATCTGGACCAGGGAAGGGATCGATCTGAAGACTCGATCGCTGTGCAGCATCTGTGTCCTGGCTGCATTGGGACGGGATAGCGCCCTCAAGCTCAATTTCCAAATGGCACTGAACAATGGAGCGACGGTCGAGGAGATCTTCGAAGCCCTGTTTCAGGTGGCCGCGTACGCGGGTTTCCCAGCGGCCTGGGATGCGCTGATAAAGCTGGAAGAAGTGCTGGACGAAGCTGAGGGATAAATCATCCGTCGACAAGAGAGAAACGGGATCGCGGGGAGAAAGTCCGTATGGAGAACGGTAAAGAGATAGGCTTTTCGATAGATTGCGACTTCCCCGGCGGCGCGTTGTAATTCGAGACGGCGTCGTCTGCTGTCGAAGCATAGACCGTTGGCAAATCCTGGAGACAATCAAATTGAGCGAAAGAACGGCCGCAGAAGATCGCCTCCATTTACCCAGGGATACCGACGCCTCCGACTTGTATCTGGCCCCGGGTATATCGACCTGCGTCGTGCGCCCCTCCCGATTCGATCCGGTCTTGCACCTACCGGCGATTGCCGCCGCCGGCTTCAAATGCATCGAACTGAACTGTTTTCTCGGCTCCGACGACTTCCCATGGGATCGACCGGCACAGGTGGCAGAACTCGCCCGCATTGCCGAAGACACGGGCGTCCGCGTGTGCTCCGTCCACGCGGAGGGCGGATTCGGCAGCTATCGCGGCAATAGGTCTGAACGTCTCGCCGTGGATATGTGCAAGGCATATGCCGATCTGGCTGCGGAACTCGAAGCGTCCGTGGTCGTCTGTCACGCCGGAGTGCCAGAAGCGCGGAGCAGGGAAGAGGGACTGGAACAGCTCCGCGCTTCAGTCGAAGAACTGTCGAGTCACATCATCGGCATGCCCTGCAAATACGGCTGGGAGAACGAGCCCGTGGGACTGTCGACCGCCGAACATCTCGAGTGGATCCGCGGGCTAGCTCCGAACAGCTTCGGCTTCGTGTTGGACAACGGACACTCCAACATCGGCGCTACGACCGATCTCTACCTCGACTCCTGTCGTGGCTTGCTCTGCAGCTTGCATCTGAACGACAACGATGGCAAAAAGGATGAGCACCGCATCCCGGGTGCTGGATCCTTCCCGTGGCAGGGCTTTATGACAAGACTGGAGAACGTCGGCTACATCGGCCCTATGATGCTGGAGATCGAGGCCAGAGATCGCCAGGACGATCTGGCCGGTGTTCTGACAGAAGCACGGGCAGCAGTTGCGGCGATTGTGCAAGGGGATTGAGGGAAGCTGGGTCTATCGGATAAACTGCGGCAGAAAAGAGGAGGAGATCTTCATGGGTAAACGAAAAGCGTTGGGCCAGGACAGATGGCAACCCGGCTGGCACAAGGTGCTGGCGGACGACGGCACTTTGGCGAATATCTACGACGCGGATGATCGCCTTGTCGAGGTGGAGTACTATGAATTTACAGGAGAACACTGCGGCTCCGAACCGCTGGTGAACGTGCGCATCGAAACGGCGGATGGCAAACTGGTCGGACGCCACGAGAGCCATCGGATATCCGAGACGGCGTGCGATATTCACGTAATCGATGCGGAGGGCACCCTGCAGCTGATTTTGCACCACTCCGATATCGATCGCGGCGAACCGGTCACCATTCGCGAAGAATGGATCGATTGATAGCGTTCCTATCTCGATAAACGGGAGCAGAGACATGAACTGGGCATCTCGTGTGAAGGTAACCGCGATTCGCAGATTGTACCGTTCGGAGAGACGGGGGCTGCTCGACGAGAAATCCCTGCTCGACGTGGGATGGGTGCTGTACGCCCTGTGCGAGGACGTTGTCACCGCCGTTACTGCCATCCACCTGGGCGAGGTCCCCTGCCCCGAATGCGATCAGCCACTACAGCGCAAAAACATTCCAGCGCCGACGGAAGCTCAGCGCACGGCTCTCCTGCGCGCCCAGCATCGCGTTGGGTGGTTTCACTGCGAGCACTGTCAGAGCCGCCTGCTGTGGCAGGACTGTCGGGATGCCCTGCGGAAGAAGCCCCGCTGTTTCGACTGCAATCGCCTCCTGAAGAAGAGCGGCGCGAAGCTGCGCTGCACTGCCTGCGACAAGAGCTGGGAAGTGAAAAAATACCGGGAATCCGTGAGTCGGCGGGTTTTGCTGCCCTGCCCGCACTGCAAACAGCGCCTGCGGAAGCCGATCTTCGAGCATCAGCATTCATTCGGAGGAAGGGAAAGACTCCCCGAAGAGCGGAAATATCTCTGCTCCAAATGCAAAGGCAAAATGATCCGCAAGAGCTCTTCTCTCACCTGCAGTTCGTGCGGCCACAGCGTCCGCTGGCGCTCCTATAAGAAGTCGCTGAAGCGGCGGGATGAAACCCTCGCCTGTGGAAACTGCGGTTGCGAATTCCGCTGGCAGGAGTGGCGTCGCAAGGGACTGCGCTACGGCACCGGAAACCCATCGCCGGCCGCCGAGTTCCTCGAACAGTGGCCGAAGTGCACGACCACCCGACAGCGGATGATGCAGATCGACGTGCTGATCCAGGCGATCCACGGACAGGGAGCCCTGGCTCCCGTGTTTATCGAAGGCACCAAAGAGAGCATTCGCCAGCTTCTGGATGAGTTGGCGGCAAAATAGCTTTTATTGAGCATTGGGAAGATTTGGCGACCGATAATCCTCCGTTCGGCCGAAGAGAGTTCAATACGACAGAGATGGAGCAAGCGCACAATGAATAGAATTTCCCTTCTCGCAGATATGTCCGGAAAGCATACCGCACACGACATCTACGATCTGTGGGTGGAACAGCGAAAGAGCAGCATCCTTCTCGGTTGGGATTGCCACGATGGAAAACAGTGCACCTACAGCATCACTCCCGACGGCGCAGCACAGCCAGTCGGCAGACCGTGGTCGGCCGTTCCGCAGGGGGAGTCGTATCAAATCGCCGCTGGAAGTGTGGGTTCACTCACCGCCTGGCACGAGTTGCGCGAAGGGGATGACAAAGGGCACTTCACCGTCGCCTGTACCCTCCCGAACGGCGAAAATTTCAAATTCGAAGATGAAAGCGCATCCCTCCTGTTCCCCACGGCCTGCATCGCCGCAGACGGCAGACCGTGGATGGCGTGGATACGCTGCGGCGATGTCGAGAACGATGACGGAGTCATCGACCAGTTCAACGAGATCGAATGCGCGCATCTGCAGAACGGGGAGTGGGTGCGCGAAGTGGTCGCGGATTTGCGCTACGGTCTGCTGCCCATAGCCGGTGTCTGGGGCTATCCGGGCCGCCGGCGGCGACCGTATATCGTGCCCGACGACCGGGGCGGCGTCTGGGTGCTGTGGGAGCGCAAAGAGCCCCACGATGGACCGACGACAAAGGTGCCGGGCTGTTTCTGTGGTCGCAGATATATCGACGGACGTTGGGAGACCCCGGTTCGCTTGATCGAAGAAGAGTACATGGACTACTTCCCCGCCATGCGCGGCGTCGAGAACGGCACCATCGTCGTCGCGGCCCAGAAAGGGTGCGCGGAGGATGGCCCGTCCGAACGCGGAACGGTCGTCGCCCTCGAAGTCGCGGTCGAAGGTGCACCAGTAATCGAAACGGACACCGGCTTCGACCAGTGGCGCCCGACTGACCTGGTCGGACGCGAGTTTTTTTCACCACCCGATCGCCGACTGACGCACGCTGGAGAGACGTATCAGCTCCTGTTCGGCGATCCCCACACGCACACCTGTCTGTCCTGCGATGCGGAGGGAGAGCTGGTCGAGCTGCTGGCCTACGCCCGCCACAAGGCAAAGATCGACTTCGTCGCCATCACCGACAACGACTATGTATACGGCGGGAGACTGAGCGACGCGGGCTGGCACAAAACCATGACCCAAACCCAGGCGTGGTCTGCAGAAGGCAGCTTCATCGCCATCCCGGGCTACGAATGGACCCAGCCGAATTGGGGTCCGGTAAGACCGCAGCACCGCTCGGTCCTGTTCACCTCCTACGACCAGCCGATTCTGCGCTGGCGGGATGTCGAGGGAGATCCGATCGAGGCGCTGGTATCGTGGATATCGACGACGGACGGGCTACTGAACACGCAGCACGCCAATTTTTACCTTACCGAAAGTGAGCGGGAGGCGAACATGGAGGTCTGCTGCGGATGGGGAGACTACATCAACAAATCCGTCTGCTTCCATGAACACCTGAATCGGGGCTTCAAAACCGGTTTCGTGGGCACTTCCGACGGACATCGGCGGTCGCCGGGTCTGGGCGGAGGGCTGACCGGATTGTGGGTCAGAGAGTTCACCCTGGCCGGCATCATGGAGGCTTTCCGCAGTCGGCGCTGCTACGCGACCGCCGGAGCCCGCATCGGTCTCGGTTTCTGGATCGACGACGCTTTCATGGGACAGACGCTGACTACAGGCGGTCGCCCGACCGCCCGAATCACCGTGCAGGCCCCGCGCGAAATCGAGAAACTCGAGATCTTCGGAGACGGCGAAGTAGTGGCCTCGCGGACCGGACTCCCGTCCGTTTTCGACGAGGAAATACAGGATCTCCCTCCCTGCTCGTGGTATTACGCAAAGGTTGCAATGCCGGGCGCCTTTCCCGAATACCCGTCCAACATCGCCCCGGCCGAAGGCCCCTGGGCGTGGAGTTCGCCAGTATTTATGGAGAGGTAAATTTTTGAGATATTGGGCCCAAGAAAACAGCCACCTAAAGCGAAATTGAGCAGATTTATCCTGCGATGTTTATCTTTCCCATAGAGATCAACAGCAATGACAGGTCTACAATGAGGAGAAAATCGGATGACCATTGCTGCGAGTCGACTACCCGCCGAATACAAAAAAGATATCGATCACGCCGTCCAGATCCTCCGTCAGGGCGGATGCACAGAGGTCCACATATTCGGGTCAATTGCAGAAGATAGAGCGACATCTCGTTCGGATATCGATCTTGCGGTGCGGGGCTGTCCCCCTGATAAGTTTTTTGCTCTATTAGGTGAGTTGATGGTCGAACTAGAGCATGCTGTCGATTTGGTCGATCTCGACGCCGACGAGGAGCTGGCGAAATTCCTACAGCAGCACTCGGAGCTATTGCATGTCGGATGATCGTCTGAACCAGCTCATCCTTGCGCCCAATCGCAGTAACCCCCTGCCTTATTTCAGCCGCGCGAAAAACTCGCTGAATAGTGTGATCCCATCGTCAACGCGGGACCAGACGACGCGGTTTTCGGTGTCTTCCGGCGTGTGCCAGAGGGCAGTGGTCTCGGCGTCACCGGCGGTGTTGATGTTGAGGGTGGGCAGACCGGCCTGATGGAAGGGAGCTGAATCGACTCCGCCATAGAGGCCTTCTCTTTCGTAGCTCCCGTGATAGACGGAAAGCTGGACAGCCGCAAAGGCTTCGTCCAGGATCGGCAGCATGGCCTCCGCCGGAGGCGCAACACCCACCTTCACCTGATTCCCCCAGGTCAGACTGTCGAAATTGAGCGCCAGAACTACCTGGCCGCCCTCTCCTTTCCAAACCAGGTCCCGAACGTAACAGCGCGCCCCCTGGAGATCGATCTCCTCCCCGCCGGTGGCCAGAAAGTGCAGGGTGGGGCAATTGCGACCCGACATCTCCATCAATAGCTGCCCGAGGGCGGGCAGGCAGGCGGCGGAAGCGGCGTTGTCGTTGGCCCCCGGGGAGACATACACCGTATCGTAGTGGGCAACGACGATGACGTGGCGTCCGCGATCGCCGGGGATAATACCTTCCACATTCCAGGAAGGACAGCCGGGCAGGAACTCGGTTCGGCAACTGAAGGTGACTTTCTCGCCGTCTCGCTCCGCGGCCTGGAGGCGATCCCGCATACCCCCTCCGACGATACCGGCCGGAATCGAGGCGTAGGGATTCCAGAGCAGAGGGATAGCGCATTCGCTGTGGCCGGAATACGCCATGATGTGGGCGGCGGGACCGGCGGCTCCTTCTTCCCAAATGCCGTAAATCGAAGGCCCCATGGGACGGAGCCTTCCGCTCACTCCCCCCTCCGGGGTCGAAGGACAGGCGATACCCAGTCGGGTGGCGTGCGTTTCCCCGTTGATCTCCAGCATACCCTCGTCACCCGGACGCCAGCCCAGGAAGCGGTATTCATGTCGCCGGACCTCCGGAAAGATCCGTCCGAACTCCTCTTCGATAAAATCGGCTGCCTGCCGTTCACCTGCGGTGCCGGCCAGACGGATGCCGATCTCTCCTGCGAGGGTGTGAACCCAGCGGCGGGGCAGCTGGCTATCTAGATCGTAGGTGGAGTTATTCAAAATCCCCTCACCAGTCTTGGGTCGAGTGCAAATTCAGAAGGGTTACCGATACGAACCTGTGAAAAGTCGGGATGTTCCGGATTCAGGAGGAAGTTGTGCTCGCGTCGAACAACCGCACTGGGAACGACAAGTACTGCCGATTCTCGTGCGGCGACCCAATTCGACCCGATTTGCTGTGTGCCTGGCGGCGGTGGATCGGACGCCCAGTTTCCGGGCAGCGCGTCGAACTCCAGTGCCTTGCACAATTCCTCGTCGAATTCGACCGGGATGCTCAGGTATTGGTCGAGAGTATCAGGGGAGTCGAGGTTTACCAGGATTTCGAGAGTGGCCAATGACAGAGATTCCGAGGTGTAGATCATCCGAGTTCCAGGGCGATTCCAGCGCCCTCCAAAAAGACGCGCTCCTTCTCCTTCGAATGCCCTGTCCGCATAGCGAGCCTGTATGATGCGCCACGATCTGATACTCACGAGAATACGCCGTACTCAAGTCTGCCAAGGAGGTTTTCGACTTCGCGCGCTCCGGGTTCCGTGTCGGCGTATTGAAGGGGTGTTTCCCCCCCCAGGGCTTTCTTCGGACCTTTGAACCATACACGAGCCCTCTCACCGTCTCCCAGAACCTCGACAGCCCTGTCGTAGAGCGCGGCGATGCGGAACAGCCGCTCTGATTCGTCGGTCTGGAGCCTGCCCTCTTTTTTACGTCGGCTCAGTGTCCGGCCCGCGATGTTGGCAACGCTGGCCAGCGTTTTAGCGGGTATATCCATGGCGGACCGAAGGTTTTCAAATGCACTCATCGGGAAACCGTGTTTCAATGCGCGAATCAGATCTCCTGTATTCTCAAACGAGAATCCCGCAGAAATGCCATAAGGTATCTCCTGGAAGACATCTACGTGTACTGCCGATGTTTCCAGAAGCTTCGCACCTTCAGGCGTCCAGACATAGACGCCCATATTCTCGAGGTCTATTTTTCTCTTTTTTCGAGAGCCTGAGCAGGCAGCCTGTTTCGGGGTTCTTCTCGGCATTGTGAGATTACCTTTTCAAAAGGGCCATATTGCAATATAAAATAAGCCATATGGCCACACTATGCAAATATCTGCTACTGGATGCACTCAAAGCACAGATCACCGTCGGTTATGATATAGGGAAGCGCCCAGCGGCTATACCGAACGCGTAACCCATCTTCTTTCAGATCTCCTCGGGCGCCTGTCTACCGCCGTTGTAGGCATCCGGCTTATCCGTCCCCGTGGGCCAATAGCCTTTGGGGTTTTCGTCCCAGACTTTGCCACAGAGCGACGAAATCAGCAGCCACTCAGCGGCGCCGAAATCCGGCTCGGGATGATAGAGGAAGCGCTCCAGACCCGCGGCCTGGGCCGCCTGCAAAATGCCGCTGAGGGCGCCGGGCGGCATCTGGTCGCCGCCGTGGGGTCCACGCCCGGTCGAGACCCATCCGATGACCTTGGCCGGATCGCCGATACCCTCCAGGGCGCGTCTCGTCTCGTCGTAGACAACGCGGTCGAAGAATTCGTCGGTGTGGCCCCGCTCCAGATCCAGCAGCGATTCCACCCCCGGCAGGCGGATACCCAGCAGGGACTCGACGACGGCGAAGCAATCGTCCTGGGTGAGAGACGGGTTCCACGCTCCCAACCGCTCGACCCAGCGGGAGATCGTGCCGTACAGACCGTCGAAGCCGCGGTGCCAGTAGTAGTGCTTGGGGAAGATGTAGTCGAAATACGGCGCCATCTGCTGGTAGTCCTGTCCGGTGAGGGGCGAGAACACCGGCGTCCGGGGAATCCCCCCCAGCAGCACCTCACCATCGACCGCATCGACCTGCTCGCGGGCGTACTGCCAGTCATAGCGCGAGACGATCTGCCGCGCCCGCAGCCAGTAGAGCGCGTCCTCGTCGAGGTCGAAAAGCTGCAGTCCGGCCAGCATACCCCCACCGGCGTGGAAACGGACCCTATCGGGCGTGAGCTGGTGCAGACGGTCGCGAAAGTGCTGCATACCGCGCCGGACGCGGTCGCTATCGACGCCCAGTCGGTCGAAACGGGCCGCGTTGCCCTCGTTCACTTCGAAGACTTCGCCGCCGTGGTGGAAGGCCAGTTCGTAGGAGTGCTCTCCGGGGCCGTCGATAATGATCCCCTGAGTTTGGGGAAAGGCCCGCATCTGGTCCTGTATGTGCGCCGTCGTGCCGCCGCCGGCAAAGATCATGATCGGCCAGCCGCGCTCGGTGGCGTTGTCGAGCATCGCCTGCAACTGCCTCTCTTTTTCCAAATCGCGCGGCGCCTCCGGCGGGGGGTCCTCACCCCGTTCGACAAAGATTTTCGGGTCCGGCTCATACCCCCGCAGCACCGAGCCGTCTGTCTGGCGAAAACACATACGACCTACTACCAGACCGGTAACGCCCCCCTCCTCCCAGGCATCGAAGCGCTCCTGGTAGCCGTCCATCCAGTGTTCGAGAGGACTGTCGTTGCAGAGAAAAACCCAGGCTTTCATTTGATGGTCTCCGCGTTAATCCAGAGTGGATCTGATGAACTTCAGCGGTCCTGCGATTTCCCAGCCCCACCCTGAGTCTCGAAAAAAGAAAGCCAGCGACGACGCTCAGCCGACCGTCGTGGCGCTGAGAATGCGCCATTCCTGCTCCCCATCATTGGCTTCGTAGAACATGCGAAAACGGCCGTCCGGCAAGCGCACGATACAGGGTTCACTCACCTTCTGGCTCTGGTGCGGGCCCCCATTGTCCAGACAGATCCCCTCGTCCTTGACCCAGTCCAGTCCATCTTTTGAAGTGGCGCTGAAAATCCGTCCCTCCACCGGATCTCTCGACCAGCCGGCATAGTACATGCGGTACGTTCCATCGCCCAGTAGCAACACCTCTACCGCGTACACGGCAAAGTCTTCCAACGCGCTCTCCTGTTCAATGCGCACGCCCGGTTCCCGCGCAAACGTCAGGCCGTCGTCGGAGATGGCGCTGATGACGTGGTTGCCGGTGTGGATGCCGGTGCCCGCGGGTTCATCGGGGTATTCGTGGCAGTAGAGGCGCCAGCGACCATCCACCAACGGCACGCAGCGCGGTGAACCGCAGACCGCCTCGGGCACGGCAAAGCGAATTCCCGCTTCCCGGTTCCAGTCGAGACCGTCCTCAGAGAAGGAACTCAGCACGACCCCGCGATCCGCTGCCGAGTGCGCCTGGTAGTACATGCGGTAGCCACCATCGGGCAGAACGACCACGTCGGGACAGAGGGTCCTGTTTTCCGCGTCCGGAGCGTGGGCGTCCACGCGCAGGCTCTCCTCCTTGATCCAAACCTCACCGTCCTCGGAAAAGGAGCTGACAATACAGCCCGTAACGCCCTCGTCTCTGCGCTCCGGTTCCCCACTGTAGTAGTACATGCGGTAACCGCCATCGGGCAGGGAGATGACATTGGGCGTCAGCACGCGATGTGGACTGCGTCCTGCGTCGATATCGATGACCACACCCTCGTCTTTGATCCAGACGATGCCCGGATCCTCTTCCTGATAGTGATTGCGACGCATCCACGCGGATATAGAAGACATTGGCCACCTCAATCCTATTTATGTGATCGGTTCACTAAATGAAAAAATAAGGCGAAGAGGATGGGGACGCACCTGCGAATCGAGAAGCGCCGAAAATGACCGCCGTCACAGCGTCTGCCGGATATCCCCTTCCCAGCTACTAACTTTTTAATTGACAAACGCGCCGCCGTCGAATAGATTGCTACTAAGAATTTGGTAGAAAGGATTCAATCTATGGCCTCCAGAAAATCGCCGGACCGCAGGCTGACTCCGCTCGAAACCCTCATCATGAACGTTCTGTGGGACGAGTCTCCCGCCCCGGTCAGGCAGGTCCAGGAGCGGCTCAAGTCGATCAAACCGATGGCCTACAGCACCGTGCTGACCATGATGCGCATCCTGCGAGAGAAGGGATTTCTCACTTCCGAACGGAAGGGCAAGGCGGATCTTTACAGCCCGGCCGTCACCCGCGAGAACGCGGGCAAAAGGTCACTGGGAGAATTGATCGACTCGTTCTTCTCCGGCTCGGCCGAAGCCCTCGTCAGTCAGCTTCTGAACGGCCAGTCGCTGAGCGATGAGGAACTGATATCGATCAAAGGGGAGCTGGATAGGAAACTGAACGCTAAAAAGGTTGGCAAGCGATGAATGCGACATTGAACCAGCTGGGCAGCGAGCTGTTCGGTTCGTTGAGTCAGCTGAGCATAGAGCTGGCCGCACTCGCCCTCGTCGTTCTGCTGGCCGCTCGCGTTCTGCGCACCCAACCGCCGGCCCTGCGCCACTTCCTGTGGGTGGCGGTGCTGCTCAAGCCGATCGTCGCCGTGACGATCAGCTCGCCCTGGACCGTATTCACTCCGCTGCTGGCGTCTCTGGAGCCCGGTTGGCTCGCTCCCGGTTCTCTTCCCTTGGGATCGGGCATCGAGGCCACTTATGCGACCGGGGCCGTTGTTTCGACTATCACCGGAAGTCCCGCGCCGTTCACATTCGCCGGCTGGATGGGCGTGCTGTGGATATTGGGATCCGGATTGTTGATGGGACGAATACTCATCGGTTTCGGCGTCATCCGGCGCCTGCGGATTCGAGCACAGATCCACCGTGACGGCGCCCTTTTCGACACTTTCCGCAGGGCGCGTCTCGCCCTGGAGATCGATTCCGGTGTGGAAGTAGCCACCTCCCGTTCCATCCATTCGCCGATCGCGCTGGGCATCCTGAGACCGCTGGTCGTCGTCCCCGCCGATCTTTTGGGCAAACTGCGCACCGATGAGCTCGAGATGATCCTCATGCACGAGCTGGCGCACGTCCGTCGATACGACAATCTCATCCTGCTGCTACAGAGACTGGTCACCGCGGCCCTGTTCTTTCATCCGGCGGTCTGGCTGTGCGGGCGCATGCTGCGCCAGGAGGCGGAACAGGCGTGCGACGACCTCGTTTTGAACGCGACCGGCCGCTCGGAAGATTACGCCCGCGGCCTCACCAGCGTCGCCGAACTGACCAATCTGAAAATGCACCTGAAACGGAGGATTCCGATTATGAACTTTTTTGCCGCAACCGAGTCGGACCTGGCGCGCAGAATTCACCGAGCCCTGAGCGGCGGCGTGCGCCGCATGGGCACGCGGTCCCGCGTGCTGGCGGCCGTATTGATATGCGCTATGGCCGCAGTAACGCTGCCCTATTCGGGCATCGCCCAGACGCAAGACGATGTCGACTGGGAGACGATTAAGAAGACACCGCCGGAGGAGTGGTCGGAGGAGTTGAAAGCCCAGATTGTCGCCGCCGGCCACGACGTGGACGCGATTGCCGAAAGAGTGCGTCTCGGACAGGCGGAGAAGGAGGATGGGAAAGAAGCGGACCTCGATGCGCTCGGACGGCGTATCCGTGCCGCAGTCGAAAGCGGTGCAATGACTGCCGAAGAAGGCCGCAGGAAGATGGAAGAGGCCCGGCGGGCGATCGCCGGCGAACCCAGTCGTGAAAAGCGGATCTGGGAAGCGGCGATGGCCACGGACCCGGACGAGTGGTCAGACAGACTGAAAGCCGCAATTCTCGAACTCAAGCCCGACAGCACCATAGAAGAGATCGCCGATGGGGTCCGCAAGCGCCAGCAGATGGCGCGCACCAGGCGAGACCAGGATGACGGAGTTGACTGGGAGAAGGTCAAGACCACCCCGCCGGAGGAGTGGTCGGAGGAATTGAAAGCCCAGATCACCGCCGCCGGTCACGACATGGACGCGATTGCCGAAAGGATACGACTGGGGCAAGTGGAGAAGGAGGATGGGAAAGAAGCGGATCTCGATGCGCTCGGACGTCGCATCCGCGCCGCAGTCGAAAGCGGAGCAATGACTGCCGAAGAAGGTCGCAGGAAGATGGAAGAGGCGCGGCAGGCGGTGGGTGGTGAGCCCAGCCGGGAAGAACGGATCTGGAAGGCCGCCATGGCCACGGACCCGGATGAGTGGTCTGATAGGCTGAAAGCCGCGATTCTCGAAATCGCACCCGGCAGCACCATAGAAGAGATCGCCGATGCGATCCGCAAGCGCCAGCAGATGGCGCGCGAGGGAGGTGACGAGAGACTCCGCGAATTTCAACGGGGAGTCGCGGAGAGGGCGATGGCCACGGACCCGGACGAATGGTCCGACGAAATGAAGGAAGCGATCGCGCGTGCCGGCTGGGACCTGGAAGAGTTTACCGAGGGGATCCGCAAGCGCCAGCAGATGGCGCCCGAATCGGACGATCCGCAGGACGACAGACTGGAATCCCGAGCCGGAGAGGATACCGCGATCCAGGAGACTTCCTGGGGGCAGGTGAAGAAAGAGATCGGCGATCCAAAGTAGCATCTATCTGTATGATCGGCATTCCCTCGGCATGCCGACTGCGACCAAGCCGAGAATTATTCGCAATACTTCAACAGCATCCTGCACGAACGGCGCATTGGACCCGGTTCCTTCGGACGACGGTCATGCGCCGTTCGCGTAGGGGCAGGATCAGGCATGGAGAGAAGAGGATGAAAACAGCATTCGCTCATCTTTTTGCGGCTGCTTTCGCGCTGTTCCTGGCAGCGGGAAACTCGATTGCCCAGAATACGATAAGCGGCACGGTAAAGTATCGGCAAACTACGAGATACAATTTCGCAACCATATTCGATGGGGATGCTGTCGAGAGGGTGAAGGAGTATCTGGGAGGATCGCTGCGACAGGAGGTCAAGGGCGCAAAAGCAATCTACTTCACGGAAAAAGCCGCTTTTTATGGAGAAGATCCCGGGGCACAGGAGACTATACCTCAAAGATTGCAGGGCGTTCTGGCGAGAGTCAATTACATGAAGCCTCCCCAGTCCGAGTTGAAGAGAGCGTTTTACGATTTCGAGAAGAACGAGAGAACAGAGCAGGTGGATTTTATGACGCGGGTGTTTCTGGTCGAATCGGAGATTGAGGGCAGGCCCTGGAAGCCGACCAACAAGATGATAAAGATCCAGAATCATACCTGCATGAGCGCCGAGTTGAAAGAGGGCGAGGATTCCATCACAGCGTGGTTCAGTCCCGAGATTCCCATTTCGCTCGGTCCCGATAGGTTTTCCGGTCTGCCCGGGTTGATACTGGCGGTGGAGAGAAACGGAGAAACTGTTTTCATGGCGACGTCTGTCGACCTGACTCCTCCGGCAGAGGGTGCGCTGTCGAAACCCGAAGAAGGCAAGAAAGTCACGCGGGAAGAGTTCGACAAAATCGTGGAAGAGAAGGGGAAAGAATACAGAGAGACAAGAGGGGAAAGAAGGGATAGAAGGAGATGATCCGTTAATTCCCGTGGAATTTTCACAGATCGCTTCTATCGCATTCGACCGCACACATTATTCCAGGATTTCAACAGAAATGTACAGAAAGTTCTGGTTGCCGTTCATCGTCGTCGCAGTGTCGGGTTCATTCCTCCCTTGCTTCGCGCAGCACTCGATCGAGGGCAGGGTGATCGACGAAGAGGGGGAGCCGCTGACCTATGCCAATGTCGTGCTGTTGAGCCCTGCGGACTCCACTATGAGATATTTCGATGTGGCCGATAAGGAGGGCAAATACCAGATAAAGAATATCGAACCGGGCGATTATCTCGTGCAGTTTTCCTTTGTGACCAAGGAGACGATCTACGAGGAGGTCGCCATTCCGTCGGACTCGAGTGGGGAGTTCGGGGATACGGTGATGAAAGCGGCGACGACGATGGACGAGGTGGTGGTTGCGGCGGAGTACATACCGATACAGATCAAACAGGACACCGTGGCATTCAATGCCAAGGGGTTCAAGACCAAGACGGGCGCGGTGGTGGAAGATCTGCTGAAGAAGATTCCCGGGGTCGAAGTGGACAAAGCGGGCAACGTGAAAGCACTGGGCGAGGATGTGAACAAGGTGCTGGTGGACGGGAAGGAGTTTTTCGGCAAAGATCCGAAGGTGGCCACCAAGAATCTACCGGCCGACGCCGTCGATAAGGTTCAGGTCTACGACAAAAAGACCGAAGAGGCGGAGTTCATGGGGGTCGATGACGGGGTTCGCGAGCGGACCATCAATCTCCTGCTGAACGAAGACAATAAGAAGGGGTACTTCGGAAACGCGAGAGCCGGAGGCGGAACCGGAAGCCACTACAACACCGGAGGGAAGATATACAGATTTTCGAGTAGACTGCAGAGCGCTCTGCTGGGCATGTACAACAATGTCAACGAATTCAGGTTCACCGGAAAGGACATGGAGGAATTCGGCAAAAGGGTGAGCGGGCTCAACACGACGGCTGCAGGGGGATTCAATCTGTCCTATAACGAAACGGAATACAATCGGTATTTCTTGAGTTATCTGGCCAACTCGACCGAAAACAATCTGAAGCAGAAAACGACAACGGAGAATTTCCTGGAAGACGGCTCCTACCATCAGCTCGAAGAACTGGATAAAGAGGAGAGGAACACGCCGCACAGAATCGATATGGGGGTGCGTCACAAATTCAACAAGAGGCACAATCTGACCATCGATGGAGATATCGACATGGCTTCTAGTACCGCCCATACTCGGGTCAGTCGATTATTGAAAAACAGGCGCCTCGATAACCCTCCGACCAGCGATTTGGACAACGTATACGACAGCAAATCGGATCAGATCCATATCGACGTGCGCGGCGCCGATATGATCAAGCTGAGTGGAGACAGGACTCAACTCAAAACGAATATATTCGCTCTGTTCGACAGGAATAGTTCGGAAGCGGATTGGACGAATACGACTACCATAGTCAACCGTAACAGCGCGACTACTGAAGATCAGTATCGAGAAGATGATACCGAAAAATTCACGCTTTCCGTCCATCCTACATTGGTGCAAAAGATCAATCCATTCTGGCATCTGAGTGCAAGTGTCGATCTTGAGCTGAATAAGAATGATCTCAACCGCAGAGAGGAAACATTCGGGCAGGACGAGGCGACCATCGGCTCTCTCGTCACTGATTTCAGCACTAACGAGTCGTTCGTAAAACCCTCCCTCTCCCTGCAGCGAGGCACCGGCCAATCCCATTGCAATTTCATTCTGGGAACCAGCTGGAATCGATTCGACAGGATCCTGAGTAATAGTTCTGTCGGCAAATCGAATCACTTCTATTTTCTGCCCGGGTTCACCTATCACAACAACTATCGCAAGGGCAGGCATTTGCACGTGCGATACAATTCGAGCGCCCATATGCCCGCAGCACATCAACTTTTGCCAGTGACAGATACGGTCAATCGACTGTCGCTCTATCGGGGAAATATCGACCTCACCCCCGAGTACAGGCACGACCTTTCTCTAGGGTGGTCTTTTTTCGACCATTTTTCTTTCACGTCGCTTTTCGCCCGTCTGGGCGCCAGTTACACAAAGGACAAGATCAGCTGGTCGCAGACGGTAAATGAAGACTTTTCACAGCTGCGCACGCCCGTGAATGTTTCCTATCTCTATACGGCTTTCTCGTACATCTATTTCTCGACGCCGATGCGCACTCTCGGAATCAAGGTCAACGCAACGTCTCACGAGAGCTGGAGCAGGAGGATCAGCGTCGTAAATTCCGCAGACAATATCCAGACCGTTTTCACCCACACCGTAGATCTGAACTTCGAGAACCGGAGGAAGGAAACGTGGGACGCGCGGGTGGGAGGTTCCGTCAGCTTGACGGATTCCAGGTTCTCCATCGCCGATAACAATGTCTATTTCAACACGAAATATTACGCCGACGTCGGTTTCAACCCCGCCGAACAGTGGGATTTTTGGGTCGAAGGGAGCGTGGTGGACTACGATTCGAAGAGTTTCGGCGAATCCGCGAACATTCCTTCGCTCGATGCGGGTATCAGCTTCCACCTGAAAGGGGAGAGGGCTTCATTCGAACTGCGAGGTGTCGATTTGCTGGACAAGGACTCCGGTTTCCAGCGGCTCAGCGAGACGAACTACCTGATGCAGCGGGAGTCGAACAGTATCGGCCGGTACGCGATGCTCGCATTCAAGCTGAGAATCGGGAGATAGGATTTTATTGAACTCTGTGTCCCAAGGGTTCAACAGCGCGGTGCGGAGCAGTCCGGATCGCGCCGGGGATGTCACAGAAGCCCCCGTTTTCAGTATATTGATATAGGAATCGGGGAAGTCGCCGAAACTCACCGAAGAAGGAACCTGCCGATGACCGGGGAAGATCTTTTGAGGATGCTGGATCGCCGGACTTTTTTGAAGATCCTGTCTTTTACGGGGGTTTCGGGCCTGATCTATCCTCGCGAGGTGATTGCCTCCCTGACTTCTCCGCCGTCCAGCCGCCTGGTCGTGGTCGAAGAGGAGAGCGCTACCAGCGGAAGTACGATCAACGGCGAGGCGGTGCAGGTGATGGTCGACAGCGCCATCAAAGTGCTGGCGCTGAAGGATGACGTGGGGTCGGCGTGGATGAGCTTCATGCCCAATCTGGACCCCAAGAGCGTCATCGCGATCAAGGTAAACGGCATCAACACTTCCATGCCGACCCACCCCCAGGTGACCTACGCCGTGGTCGAGAGCCTCAAAAAGATCCGTTTCGGAGGCGAGCCATTCGCCGAGAACAACATCGTCATCTTCGACCGGGGCTCGCCGCGGCTGTCCCAGAGCGGATATGCGCTGAACAGTTCGGATACGGGGGTGCGCTGCATCGAAACACCGATGGTGGGGTATTCGCAGGAGACCTACGACGTGGGGGGGCGATCCCAGAGGCTCAGCAAGATCGTGACCGAGATGGCCGACTACATGATCAACCTCTCGGTCCTGAAAAACCACGGCATCGCCGGGGCCACGCTGTGCCTGAAGAACCACTACGGCACCTGCGACAAGCCCGGGGATCTGCACAGCCGCCACGCGGATCCCTATATCGGCGCCCTGAACGCGCTCGATCCGATCCGGAAGAAACAGTGCCTGAGCATCTGCGACGCGCTGCTGGGGGTCCGCTCCGGAGGACCGGGCGGGCAGCCGCAGTTCGCGGCCAACAAGCTGGTCTTCAGCCAGGATATCGTGGCGGTCGACTACTGGGGGAGGAAGATCCTGGAGGAGAACGACTGCGCCACGCTCACCGCCGCCTCGCACATCGACACGGCGGCGGCGAACTACGGGCTGGGCACGAATGATCCCCTGCAGATGGAGGTGGTCGAGATCGATAATCCCACGGTGAATCCCCCACCGACTGTTGTCAAATCTGCCGCGGAGAACAACGGCCGTCCCGAATCTTTCCAGCTCGTGCAAAACTACCCCAATCCCTTCAACGGCCGGACGCAGATGCGCTTCCATCTTCCCGGGGCAGTCGATATCAGAATGGCGGTGTACAACTCGGGAGGGCAGCGGGTGCGGACTCTGATCGGGGGAAGGATGGGGAGCGGCTGGCACCAGGTGGCGTGGGACGGGACGGACGACAGGGGCAGGACGGTGGCGAGCGGGATCTACATCTGCCAGCTGGAGGGTGGGGGATTCCGCAAGGGGATCGTCATGCAGTTTCTCAAATAGGCCGCCGGGATACGAGGAGAGCAATGGGAAGATACGTCCGCTGGATTCTGGGAATCGCCGTGATGCTGAATCTCGCCTGCAGCAAGCAGGCGACGAAAGGGGAGGGGATCCTGGCGATCGAGGATCTGCTCGTGCGCGACAACGAGATCACCGGCTGGGCCCATTCCGGCCCGGGCTGGGAAGCCCGCAGCATTTCCGAGCTGACCGTGTACATAAACGGCCTGGCGGAGATCTACCAGCGGCACGGATTCGCCGAAGGGGTGCATCGGGCCTACGCCGGGACGATCGACGGCGGCGGTCGCGTGCTGGAGCTGAGCGTGTACCAGCTGGACAGCGAGGAGAACGCCAGGGCGCTGTTCGAGGATCCGGATCTGGGACTGAGCGGGGCGACGCCGTGGACGGGAGGGGCAGGGGAAGGGGCGCAGTACGTCCGCTTCGGCGGTTTTTCCCAGGCGCTGGCCTTCTATCGCGGGACGTACTTCGTCTTCCTGGGGCTGGACTACGACACCGAGGAGAGTCTGAATATCCTCAAGCAGTTCGCCCTGAACGTCGACGGCAAGCTCCGGTGAGGGCGTCGATTGTGCGGAGTGAGAAGAGCGAGTAACGCCCCGGATCGGTCCGCGGGGCTCCACGAAAGGAATCGGATGGAAAGGCGGGAGTTCATCAAAACGAGCGCTGCGGCGCTGGCGTCGAGCCTGCTGCCGCTGAATGCGGTCGGCGGCGACGGAGGCGGGCCGGTGGTGTGGGAGGTGAAGGGACCGCAGCCGGCCGCGGTGGAGGCGCTTTTCGATGCTCTGGGCGGTCTGGAGAAGATCATGCCGGCGGATCCCGCCCGGGCGATTGTCCTGCTGAAACCGAATATCTGCCTGCCCCACTCCGCGGCCATGGCGACCACCACTTCGCCCGAACTGGTGGACGGGCTGTGCGGGTTTCTGGAATCCCGAGGCGTGGGGCGCATCATCGTCGCCGACCATTCCCTTAAGGGACATGGCTTCGAGCGCATGGAGCTGGTTACGAGGGCGCGGAAGCACCCGCACGCGAAGGCGCTGCTGTACAACGAGCGGCGCTGGTACCGGCCGGTGCAAATCGGGGGCCGGGTTCTGGAGACCGCCGAACTGCTCAAGCTGATCAAAAAAGCCGATCTGCTGATCAACCTGCCGGCCGCCAAGCACCACTCGGCCACGCAGGTGAGTCTGGCCACCAAGAACCTGATGGGGCTCATCTGGAACCGCACCGCCTTCCACACGCAGTTCGATCTCGACCAGGCGATCGGGGATCTGGCCCTGGCCGTGCGTCCCCACCTCAACATCGTCGACGCCACCCGCGTGCTGCTCGACGGCGGCCCCACGGGTCCGGGACGGGTCGTCGAGGAGAACAGGCTCTTTGCCAGCACCGACATGGTAGCAGTAGACGCGGTGGTCGCCGCGCGCTATGATTTCGGTGGAAAAAGCCTTTCTCCCCGAGAAATTGCCCATCTGCAGGCGGCCTCCGAGAACCGGGTGGGAGAGATCGATCTTGAGAGGATAAAGGTCGAAGAGATCAATAGCTGATGGCCGCCGTCAGACGGGCCCTTGCGCTCGTTCTGCTCCTTCTTCTCCTGCCGATTGCTCTGTCCGCCGCCAACACCAGGCTGAATCTCAGCCGGAAGTTTCCGGTCGTAGAGGCCGAGAACAGGATATGGCTGGGAACGCCCGACGGGCTCCTCCAGTACAATCCGGACGACGGCTCCTTCCGACGATTCCCCCTGCCGGTCGAAGACCGTTCCCCGCGAATCGAGCAGCTGCGCTACGCCGACGAGTGGCTGTGGTGCGTGCTCGACCGGGGACTGGCGGCCCTGCACGTCCGGCTAAACGAGTGGCTGTACTTCGACGCGGCGAGCGGCCTGCCCGACGATGTGGTCAACGGGCTGGACTTCCAGGATTCCCACGTCTGGGTCGCCACCCCCAAGGGGATCGCCCGCTTCGACATGCTGATCGAGGAGTGGGAAACGTTCGCGGAGTCCCGGGGGAAGGTCGAGGAAATCCTGGTCGAGGACGAAAATGTGTGGTCGATCGCCGCAGATGGTTTCGCGGAGTACAGTCCCCGGTTCGAGAAATGGCGACGCTTCAGGCTGGAAGGGGATTCGACTGCCCGGCTGAATCGGGCCTTCCTGCTGGAGGAAGAACTCTGGCTCCTGAGCGATCGCGGCCTGATCCGCTTCGACATCGAACTGCGGACCCGGCGGCGCTTTTTCACGCCCTTTTTGCAGGGGGAGAATCTGCTGGAACTACAGGTCGAGGACGGGAACGTGTGGGGCATCACGCGCCTGGGGCTCTACTTCTACGACCGGGAGGCGGAAACCTGGCTGGAATTCGCAGGGAACAGCTATCTCCAGGGGGTCACCCTGGTGGATGCCTGCGTGGACCGGAGCGAGATATGGGTGTTGACTGACCGGAACCTCCTGGTGTGGAATCGCACGGGCAAGGAGTGGGAGATTTTCGACTACGCCTCGGGTCTCTCCGCCTCGGAAACGGAGGTGGTCTACGCCAACGGGGGAATGGTCTTCTTGCTCGGTCCGGAGGGGATCGACTACCGGCTCGGCGCCGAAGAGAGCTGGCGCCGTCACGCCGTCGAGAGCCGCACGGGGGGACGCCGGGGCAGGCATCTCCTCGGGAAGCTGTTCGACGACCAGGAAGGAGGATCCATCTCTCTGGGAGAGAGGGAATGGGGAGGGGAGGGGAGCCATATTTCCCTGCTGCGCGATTACGAAGGGAGATTCCAGGACGGAAAAGACCATTCCAGCGCCGCCTCTGGCACGCGTTTCGACGTGAAGAGCCGGCTCGCCCTGGGGGAAGGACGCGGCGTCACCGGATTCTACAACGACGTGGACTACGGCGAGGTCATGTACGGCGCGCGCTACCGCAGCCGCGAGGGAGGCATCCTGCGCGAGGCCGGCTGGGGAGATTTCCGCCGGGAAACCGCCGATCTCCCCTTCGGCGAGACGTCCAGTCTCTTCGGCAGCCACGTCTGGCTGCAGTCCGGTCCCAAAACGGACCGGTTCAAGCGCAGCCGGGTGACTCTGAAGGGGTTTTCCGGGGAGCGGCGTTCGCAGAAGAGATTCGAGTATTTTCCAGGGACGGTCGGCCGGTCCCTGATTCAACTCCGGCATCCGAATCTGGTGCGGGGAACCGAGATCGTCGAGCTGGACGGAGTCAGGGCGGACGGAGGGAACGACTACGTCCTCGACTACACCAGCGGCACGCTGGTCTTCGTCCGCGAGGGGCTGGTCAACGCCGACACCAGGATAGAGATCGAATACGAGTACTACGTGGACGAAGGGAACGATCGGGCGCACGGGGCCGCGGTCGACTTCAGCCCCCACGACGACCTCGCGATTCGGGGGGGCTGGGTGCGGCTGAGTCGGGACAGAGCCGAAGCGGCGACGGATCTGCTCGCGGTCCACGGCGAAGCGCGCCGGCGTCTGGGGGGGTACGATATCAGGGTCGTCCCCGGCGTGGCTTTCATGCCCGGACCCGTCGTCGATTCAACCGTCCGGCAGGATGGCCAGGGTGGCTGGCGCGGCACGTCCGGTGTGCCCGAGAGCGACGGCGCGGCGGCCACCTATCTGGAGGGGCTGGCCAGTTCGTCGAGGGTTCGGTTCCGAACCCGGTACGAGCGGTATGCACCGGACTACGTCGGCTTCTACCGGCCACAGTCGGTGCTGGGGGATGTGGAGCGCCGTTTCGAGCTGCACACCACGGCGGATGTGAGCGAGGCGCTTCGCCTCTCCGGCGAGTGGCGGAGCGAGTGGAGTGTCAATCCCGGTGGTGGAAAATCGCCCACCGACCGGTACGGGAACCTGGGCTTTCTGCTGCACCCAGTGGACTGGCCGAGCTGGCAACTGAGGTACCAGGATTTCCACACCGAGACCGCGGAGGGAAGGCTGGAGCGGTCGGCCCTGCAGAACCGCTGGGAATACCAGCTGCCCGCATCTTTGAGCCGGAGGCTTCTGCTCCAGAGGGTGGATACCGAGGCTTTTCTGCGCTTCGGCCAGCAGATGTACTCGGAGGCTGCGGAGCGCGGCGAGGAGGCGTTTCGCCAGGGGCACGTGCGTCTGCGGACCGACATCGGCGACCGGTTCAGAGGGAGCCTGTTCTACCGGCGCGGCGATCGGAACGCGGTCGAAAAGGGAAACGGGGAGTCGCCGATCTCCCGGGAGGAGCGGCTGCTGTTCCACCTCACGCACGAGGAATGGAGGCTGGTGCAGGTCCACCTGCGCCTGGAAAATCGGCTGGACCGGGACTTCCACGCAGACGCGGCCGCCTGGGATGCACGGCTCGATCAGTTCACCCAGTTCGATCTGCGGCTGTCCCCCGGCCGTCTCTGGGAACAGCTGTCTCCCCTGCATTTCGAGTTCAACGCCAACCAGTCCTTCCGCGGCCGGGGAGCCATCGGAAAAGAGGTGAGGGGGTGGGTATGGCGCCCTTTCCTGCGGGATACTCGGCGTCTGGAGAGTGGACAGGTGGTCAGGAATTTCTTTGTCAGGAACGAGTTCCGCCCGGTCGCTCGCTGGCACCTGTTCAGCCTGGTGGAGTGGAACGTCCTAGAAGACGAGGGCGGTGGCAATTTACCGAAGACCCGTTCCTGGCGCTGGAGCGAAAAGCTGGACGCCAAACTCGGTTTCAAGACCCGTCTGAATCTCCAGTACAGGGAGTATTCCCGGAACCGGAGAGGAGAGGAGACGACCCGGTTCCGGGAGCCGGCGGCCTGGATCCAGCACCGCTGGACCCCGAACCTGCAGAGCGTGTTCAACGCCTCGTTCCGCCGCACTCGCTTTAGAGAGGGGGAAATCCGCAATTTCACGCACAGTTGGGACGGGCGATGCGATCTGACCCTGAGGAAGAGCCGCTTCCTGCACATCCGCCGACTGGAGGTGCGCCAGGAATTTTCGGGAACCCGGCGCCACACCCGGGGCGACGATCCCGAACGGCTCCATCAGCTCGCCGCCAGCTCTTCCCTCCACCTGTATCCCCTGCACTCCACGATCGTGCGCGGCCAGTTCCAGGTCGCCTGGCAGACGGACGTTCTGTCGAGCGGGGGGGACCGGGTGGACATCGGGCTAAATCTGAGAATTTCCCTGCGCTTTTGACGCAAATGTGAAGTGCCTGACCTCGGTACGGTCCATTTCTGCATATGCTTGACTGTCTGCCAGAAGCTGATATAGTTATATATCATAAATTATAGTTTACAGCCCTGACTGCATTGCCCCAAAAAGAGGAAGAATGATGGCACCGACAGCGAAGATTATCTATACCGAAACAGACGAAGCCCCTGCTCTGGCGACCTATTCCCTGCTGCCGATTATCAAAGTATTTACCGAAGCGGCGGACATTGCCGTCGAAACTCGGGACATTTCGCTGGCCGGCAGAATTATGGCGGCTTTTCCAGAAAATTTGACGGACGAGCAAAAGCAATCCGATGCCCTGGCGGAATTGGGCGAACTGGCCAAAACACCGGAGGCCAATATCATCAAGCTGCCGAATATCAGCGCATCGATCCCCCAGTTGACCGCCGCGATAAAAGAGTTGCAGACGCAGGGGTACGATCTTCCCGATTATCCGGAAGAGGCCGCGACCGAGGCGGAAAAGGAGATCAAGGATCGCTATGCCAAAGTCCTGGGCAGCGCGGTAAATCCGGTTCTGCGGGAAGGCAACTCGGATCGACGCGTGGCAGCGGCCGTAAAGGAGTATGCGCAGAAAAACCCGCACTCGATGGGCGCCTGGGCGGCTGATTCGAAGTCCCATGTGGCGCATATGGACGATGGTGATTTTTATTCGAGCGAGCAGTCGGCAGTAGTTTCGGAAGCGGGCAATGTCGCTATCGAATTTATCGACGGCGACGGCCAAACAACCGTTTTGAAAAAAGAGACCGCCGTGCAGGCGGGTGAGGTGATCGACGCTACGGTGATGAGCGTTTGCACATTGCGCGCTTTTTACGAAGCGGAGATTCAGGATGCAAAAGAAAAGGACGTGTTGTTTTCGCTGCACTTAAAGGCGACGATGATGAAGGTCTCCGACCCCATCCTTTTTGGCCATGCCGTTTCGGTATATTTCAAAGAGGCGATTGAAAAGCACGCGGCCCTGTTCGCCGAGTTGGGCGTCGATCTGAACAACGGCCTGGGGGATGTATACGCCAAAATCCAAAGTTTGCCCGAGACTCAGCGGGAACAGATCGAGGCAGATATTGCCGCCTGTTATAAAACGCGGCCCGACCTCGCAATGGTCAATTCGGATCGCGGCATTACCAACTTACACGTGCCGAGTGACGTGATCATCGATGCATCGATGCCGGCGGCCATTCGCACCTCCGGACAGATGTGGGGGCCGGACGGAGCGCAGAAAGATACGAAGTTTACCATCCCGGACCGCTGCTATGCGCGGATTTATCAAGAGACGATAGCTTTCCACAAAGCACACGGCGCGTTTGACGTGACCACCATGGGCAATGTATCGAATGTGGGGCTGATGGCACAAAAGGCCGAGGAATACGGCTCTCACGACAAGACGTTTGAGATGACGGGGAATGGCCGGGTCCGGGTTGTGGATGAGGCCGGAGCGGTGCTGATGGAGCACACAGTAGAAGAGGGAGATATCTGGCGGATGTGCCAGACGCGGGATCTGCCCATCCAGGACTGGGTAAAGCTGGGCGTGACGCGGGCAAAGCAGACTGGAGCAACGGCTATTTTCTGGTTGGATGAAAACAGGGCGCACGATGCCAACTTGATAGCCAAGGTGAACACTTATTTGCAGGATCACGATACGACCGGGTTGGATATTCAGATTCTGGCGCCAGTGGATGCCATGCGGTTGAGTTTGACCCGGGCCAAAGAGGGGAAGGATACTATTTCCGTTACGGGCAACGTATTGCGGGATTATCTGACCGATCTGTTTCCGATTATAGAACTGGGCACCAGTGCAAAGATGCTTTCGATCGTGCCGCTGTTGGCGGGTGGCGGGCTTTTTGAGACAGGGGCGGGCGGCTCGGCGCCAAAGCATGTGCAGCAGTTTGTGCAGGAAGGGCATTTGCGCTGGGATTCGCTGGGCGAATTTCTGGCCCTGTCCGTTTCCCTGGAAGACCTGGCTTATAAGACGAACAACGATCGGGCACAAATTTTGGCGGAAGCGCTAAATCGAGCGACGGCAACGTTTTTGATCGAGCGCAAGTCCCCCTCGCGCGTGGTGCACGAACTGGACAATCGCGGCAGCCATTTTTATCTGGCGTTGTTCTGGGCACAGGCATTGGCCGAGCAAGATAGAGATGCGGCGCTGCAAGAGCAGTTTGCCAAGCTGGCCGAGCAGATGGCGGCCAGTGAAACCACGATCATCGACGAATTGAACGCCGCACAGGGATCGGCGGTCGATATCGGTGGCTACTATCACCCCGATAAGGAGAAGACAGTAGCGGCAATGCGACCCAGCGGAACGCTGAATGCCATTTTGCAGGGAAATTAAAACGCAGAAAAACGCGTTTATCTGCGATTTTATCGGAGGAAAGATCATTTTTTAGATCCTGGGCATCTTTCATAGCAACTAAAAAGCAACGGGTCCGCTATCGAGTCGCGGGCCCGTTGCTTTTTTAAGGAATTGTCTATGATTTTTCACCCAGGGTCGCGACGGACCTGGCATATCGAGACAGCTACCCCTCGGATGCCTATTGACACTCCTTCTGGATTTTTCATAAGATTAATATTATCAAGCGCAGAGAACGTTTCATGTCTGCTGGAATAGTCATCCGAGGAGGAAGAAATGGCTCTGGATCCTACCAAGCACGAAGATTGGGAAATCGCAGAAGATTCCGAAAAGTCGATGAAGCGCATCGAGCAGGTTGCCGAGGAGCTCGGCCTGACCGAGGACGAGTTGCTGCCCTATGGCCACTACATCGCCAAGATCGACTACCCGAAAGTGCTCGAGCGCCTAAAGGACAAGAAGGACGGCAAGTTCATCGAGGTGACCGCCATCACCCCGACCCCGCTGGGCGAGGGCAAGTCGACCACCACCATGGGCCTGCTACAGGGCCTGGGTAAGCGCGATAAGAAGGTCTCGGCGGCCATCCGGCAGCCGTCCGGCGGCCCCACCATGAACATCAAGGGATCGGCGGCCGGCGGTGGCCTGAGCCAGTGCATCCCGCTGACCGAATTCTCCCTGGGTCTGACCGGGGACATCAATGCCATCATGAACGCCCACAACCTGGCTATGGTGGCCCTGACCTCTCGCATGCAGCACGAATTCAACTACACCGACAAGTTCCTCGCCAAACGCGGCCTGGATCGGCTCAACATCGACCCGCGCAACATCGAAATGGGCTGGATCATCGACTACTGCGCCCAGGCGCTGCGCAACATCACCATCGGCGAAGGTGGCAAGACGGACGGCTTCCTGATGAAGTCCAAGTTCGCCATCGCGGTCTCCTCCGAGGTGATGGCCATCCTGGCGATCTTCTCGGACCTGAAGGACTTTCGCGAGCGCATCGGCGGGATGGTAGTCGCCTACGACAAACGGGGCAAGCCGGTCACCACCGAGGATTTGGGCTGCGCCGGCGCCATGACCGCCTGGATGCGCGACGCGCTCAAGCCGAATCTGCTGCAGTCGATCGAGGGCCAGCCCTGCCTGGTGCACGCCGGTCCGTTCGCCAACATCGCCGTGGGCCAGAGCTCGGTCGTGGCCGACAAGGTCAGCCTCAAGCTCTCCGACTACCACCTGACCGAATCGGGCTTCGGCGCCGACATCGGCTTCGAGAAGTTCTGGAACGTCAAGTGCCGCTACTCGGGCAACACCCCGAATGTGTCGGTCATCACCGCCACTATCCGGGCGCTCAAGAGCCACGGCACCGCGGCCGGCGCCCCGCTGTGGGCTCCGGGCAAAGATCTGACCAATATTTATAACAAAGAGAACCTGGCGTGGCTGGAGGACGGGGCGCAAAACCTGGTCCACCACATCAACACCGTGAAAAAGGCCGGCATCAACCCGGTGGTGTGCATCAACGCCTTCTACACGGACACCGAAGACGAGATCAAGCTGCTGCGGAAGATCGGCGAAGCAGCCGGCGCCCGGGTGGCGGTCTCCAAGCACTGGCAGTACGGCGGCGAGGGCGCCCTGGAGTTCGCCGACGCGGTCATCGACGCCTGCAACGACGAGGTGGACTTCAAGTTCCTGTACGATCTGGAAACCCCGCTGCGCGAGCGGGTCGAGCGGATCGCCAAAGAGGTTTACGGGGCGGACGGCGTGACCTACGATCCGATCGCCGAGGAGAAGGCCAAGAAGTTCGAGGCCGATCCCAAATTCAACGAATACACCACCATGATGGTCAAGACTCACCTGAGCCTGAGCCACATCCCGACGCTCAAGGGGGTGCCCAAGGGCTGGACGCTGCACATCCGCGACTTCCTGACCTACGGCGGCGCCCGCTTCATCTGCCCCGTGGCGGGAGACATCACCCTGATGCCGGGCACCGGTTCCAAACCCGCCTTTGCGCGGATCGACGTGGACACCGATACCGGCAAGGTCAAGGGCGTTTTCTAAACCCTCTGACCGTCAGATAACAACAACAGATGCAGGCGTGGCTATCTGCCGTCGCCTGCATCTGTTGTTATATGCCGAACCTCCGGGGATATCGATCTCCAGCAGCACGGGGTGGAGTCAGCGATTTTTTTTAAACCGCAAGGCTTTTACCTCGATCGGGTAGATTGTGGGACCGACGGCAAGCGCGAAGTCGACCTCGGCATGGCAATTCCACAGCAGGTCGTTTATCGCGTCATAGTTGTTTTTATCTTATTTGACTATTAAATTTAGTCATATAATCCTTGTTTATAGTCATGAAAGGAAGATAATGCAAATAGCGGTCTCTGAGTTCAAGGCGCGCTGCACCGAAATCCTTCGCACTCTCACCAATCCCATTGAAATCACCAATCGAGGAAAGGTGATTGCCGTGGTCAATCCGCCGCCACCAGCCAGTTTGCGGAATCCACTCGTCGGCTGCTTGAAAAACACCGTCACCTACGCATCAGATTGGGATGAACCGCTGGGAGAGGAAGATTGGGAGGCGTGCAAGTGAATTACTTGCTGGATACCAGCGCCTGGATTTTGCTGGCTGACGCGCCCTGCCGGGTGCCAGAAGCGGTGCGGGACATCGCCGGTGATATGGCCAATGCTCCTCTCGGCCTGGCGGCCATCAGCCCCTGGGAAGTGGCGAAAAAAACCGCTCTGGGCAAGCTCCAGCTTTCGTTGCCGATTCGCCAGTGGGTGCAGCAGGCAAGCCAATCGGAGGGGGTAGAAATTCTGCCTCTTACCTGGGAGGTGGCCCTGGAATCCGCCTACCTGCCGGGCCTCTTCCATCGCGATCCGGCCGATCAAATCATCGTCGCCACGGCACGCGTGCACGATCTGACCCTGCTCACCAGCGACCGAAAAATCCTGGACTATTCTCATGTAAAGACATATTGGGAATAAGGGGTGTCGCGACTGCAAAACGATAGAATCTACTCATAAATTCAAAAGCAACAACGGGTCCGCGATCTTGGTCGTGGGCCCGTTGCTTTTTGCTGAAATGATCGTCTGTTCGCCGTGGCTCGCTTTTACGACCCTACCGCTTTTACGACCCTACCTGGACCTCCGTGCGCGCGATGAGCTCGTCCTGGACCTGGGGGGTGAGGGTGTTGAAGTAGACGCTGAAGCCACTGACGCGCACGGCCAGATCCGGGTGACGCTCGGGGTGTTCCCTGGCCTCGCGGAGCGTTTTGGTGTCGACCACGTTGAGCTGCAGGACCGAGCCGCCGCTGTCCAGGAAACGCTTTATCACCGGCTTGATGACGGCGCCGCCCCGCTGGTGACTCAGGGCGGGGAGCTTCAGATCGAGAACGGCGACTACCGGATAGTCGCTCAGATCCAGCGGCTCCAGAGCGGAGAGAACAGCGCCGATCTCCGAACTGTTGCCCAACGCCTCCAGGCTGGGGCCCATACTCTGGGAGAGATAGGCGCCCGCCCTGCGACCGTCGGGGGTCGCCCCCAGCGCCTCGCCCAGACTGACGCTGCTGCGGTGGGCGTAGAGGGAGTCGACCAGCGTGCCGATACCGGCCATATCGACGCTGCCCGTGCTGTAGCGACAGCCTCCCTCGGTCATATCGCGCCCGTTTTCGATGCAGTCGGAGATCGTCGATGATAGCAGTGGGCAGGGGTTGTAGCGCCAGCCGTCCGCTTCGTACCGGTTGCGGTTGGCCACCAGTCGATCGACGACGGTGCGCAGGTTGTCGATGAAAGCCCGGTAGAACTCGTCGAAGGTCTCGCAGTTTCCCTGGGGTGTCAGCTCCAGATCTTCGGCGTCCGTAAACCCGCTCCAGCGCTCCGGAAAGAGTCCCATGTCGAGCACCGCCGGCAGGCTGAAGAACATGGTCGCGCGACTGCTGATCTCGGTGTTCTGCAGGATGTTCTCCTGGCACCCGCCGCCCACGTAGAACCGTGCATCTTCGATCCGCTTCCCCGTTCTGACATTCGCCTCGATGACGATCGGGTCGTTGTACACGGCCATGACGTTGGTACCGGCCGCTATGTAGTCGGAGATCAGGTCGAAGTAAGCCTCCGGATGAGCCGGCGAGATGCGCGCCTGGAACTTGGGGTTGATCAGTCCGAGTTCCTCGAACAGTTCGACGATCATGCAGGTCACATCGTTGAAGACCGGCGTGCCATCCGCCTCGCAGCCGCCGATGAAGACGGTGGTGGAGGTCTCGTTGTAGTTGCGCCGGCTCTCGAACTTGACGTCGGTGAAGGCGAGAAAGGCGCCCAGCAGGTTTTTCGCCTCATCCCGATCGATCCGTCCGGCTTCCAGATCGGCTTCGTAATACGGCCCCAGCATCCGATCCATATGCCCGAAGGTGCTGATGCCGATCCCCTCGATGGAGCCGAGGATCTCGCGGATGAAGACGAGCGTGTTGAGCGCTTCGAAGAAGGTCTGTGGCGGCTCGGCCGGAGTGCGACGAGCGGCTGTCGCAATCCGCTCGAAGCGGCTCCGCACGAGCTCATCTGTTTCACCTTTGAGCATCTCCTCGGCGCGATCGGCAAAGCGGTCGGCGATGGTGCTGAGCGCGCACAGGCCGATGACGGCACTCTCCAGGAAGGAGCGCTGGCGCTCGTCCGTCGTGCGTTCCAACTGCATCTGGGCCCGGGCGATCAGACCGTTGAGCCCCAGTTGGAGGACGTTGTCGTAGCCGGCGCAGTGGTGGTCCAGGTCGGTGTCGGTCCTGCCGTTGAAGCGCACGAATGCGTCCCACGGCTGTTTCCAGGCGTGACCGTCCTCGTTGTAGCGCACTCCGAAGTCCGTATTCTTCATCCACGCCCCTACTCCTTCGAAGCCCCAGCGGGTCCGCCCGCGTCCGGCTTCGAGTTCGTAGTAGAACGGACAGCATCGGAACAGATGCACGGCGCATTGCTCCGCAGCCGTTTCGTAGATCATCCCCTTTCGACGATACGGGGACCATTCCGGATGTTGTCCACTCGTCTCGTCCATGTGCCGGTTGGCAGCGCTTATATCAGTTGGGTAGGTCGCGTAAAAATCATCCAACTCGCGCTCGAATGCATCCCGTTCCTGCAGAAAATCCATGCGATTCTCCTTCACTCACTCAGATATTGGCAACCGCCTTCTCCAGAATCTCCTGGCTGTAAATGTTCATACTGACTCGATGGCCCGTATTTTTTCGACTGTCGATTCAGTGGCGCAGCCAGTGATCCCGATCGGCCGGTTCCCGGGGGCCGAAGTGGGGAGGGGGTGCGCCCACCTCCCAGGCGCCCAGATCGGGGGCTGAGCCTTTGAATTCATCGGCTAGATTGGCAATCGATTCACCGGCATCGACGGCGTCGCCGTCCGGATGCAGGTGCAGGATAGGGCGGGGCTGCCGTGCCGGGTGTGTGGGAGGACGGTAGTCGGCGAAGGTCGTCTCCCGGTCGATGTGGCGACCGTGAATCTCGATGCCCGCAGCGGCGGCCAGATCTGGCACCGACTCATAGCGCTCGTCGAACCAGAAGAATTCACCGGCAGTGCCGTCCGAGCCGCGCAAGTCGTAGCCGCTGTAATCCCAGTCGGTGCGCCAGTCGGGCATTGTCAGATCCGGGGTGTAGTAGCCGCGCTCCTTGCTTTCACCGCGATACTTCAGGCGCGCCCGCCACGGCTCGCGCTCTTCGATGCCATCGCGGACGAACAGATTATTGCGCACCAGACCGTGCAGCAGATGGTGCATGATGTCGCGACCAAAGGTCGGCGCCACAAGGGTATTGTTGACGAAGACCAGACGGTCGGTAGTGCGAAATTTGAACAGCGCGCCGCGCGCCGTAGTCACCTGATTGCGCACGAAATACCAGGGCCCACAGTACATGCCCTGGAAACTGAAGGCGTGATAGTGGACATTGGCAATGCGATTGCCCCAGATGCGGATGTTGGCATACCCATAGTCGGGCTCTATACCATCGTCGGATGTATCGAAGATGTCGTTGCCGAAGATATCGACATTGCGCTGAGCGTAGGAGATTCCGTCGGCGACCTGGGTGATCGAATTGTAGGCGACGGTGTGATCGGAGGAATGCTGCAATTCGATCCCCTCGCCGGAGAACGCGGCATTGCCCTCCTGTTCGATATCCTTGCGGCCGACGATATGGTTGTCGCTGATCACCCAGGCGCTGTTGTCGGGGTTGAGCCAGATCGAGTAGTGGTAGCCGAGAAAGCGGTTGCCGCGCACGACCACGCCGGTGGCATCGCCGAGTCCCTTGAGTCCTCCGCGAGTGACGCTGTCGGGCCAGGCGTGAGCTTTGTCGAAGAGGAGGCCTTCGATCCACACGTGGCTGGCCTCGACCTCGAGTCTTTCGAGAACGGCATCCCCTTTCGGAGTTGCCAACCCCGCGTCACGGGCAGCCTGCGGCCCGAGCCAGGCGATAGGTGCGTCCGGCTCGCCGGAGTATTCCAGACGGGCCTGGCCGTAGCGACCGGGCAGGAGGCAGTAGGTAATTCCTGGCTTCTGCCCGGTCAGCGCGTCGGCGAAAGTCAGAGGGCGTTCCCTGGTGCCATCCCCCAAAACGGTGTCAGCATGCACGTAGGCGATCGGGCCGCGCGGCAGCACCGGCGCCGGACGAGTGGTCAGTTCGACGATCTGTCGCACACCGCCCCCATCTGGATCTTCGAGCCCGAGTTCCACTTCGTAGGTAGTGCCCGGCTCGAGGAAGAAGATACTGCCGGCGAGCATATTGTAGGCGCGGTCAGCCCTGGTGTCGGCGTAATATCCGTCGTAGTCGACGCGCAGCAAATCGAGTCCTTTGTGCCAGACGGACGAGCCCGATGGACGATAGCGCACACCGCAGGTCGCATCGTGGTCGCTGTCGCCGGTTACATCCCACTCAAAACCGAGGGAGTGGAGCGTTGCGTATGTACGCAGGCTGTCGGGACGAATGGTCGATTCATCGGCCCGGGCAACCGATGACAGTAGGCCGATCAGCAGGAAGATGAGAGCCGTTTTGCGTGTCATGCAACATCTCCGCTTTAAGAAAATCTCGAACCTATGTGAATTTCCATTGAATGATCCGCGCTGAAAAGGATCAGCCCTGCAGCACGGTCCGTTCGATAACTTCGTCCTGGATATTGCCGGGCAAGGTGGTGAAGTAGGCGCTGTAGCCGCTGATGCGCACGACCAGGTCGCGGTGGCGCTCCGGGTGCTGGCGGGCGTCGATAAGGACGGCCTGGTCGACCAGGTTGAGCTGCATGACCGATCCGCCGTTGTCGATAAAGCCGCGCATGATCGCGTTCATGACCGTCCGGTCAGCCGCCGAGAGGGTCGGCAGCTTGGCGTCGAGGACCGAAACCACCGGATAGTCGGTCAGGTCGATCGGCTCGAGCGCGCTCAGAACATCGGTGATGCCGGTCTGGCCGCCGAAGGCCAGGGGCGAGGGACTCATCCCGGGGGAGAGGTGTTCCCCGGCGCGGCGTCCGTCGGGTGTCGCGCCGGTGGCCTCGCCGAAGTTTGTGAAGCTCCGGAATGCAAACAGGCTCGCTTCGTATATGCCGCCGCGACCATTGGCGTGTCCCCGCGACACCCGGGCCAAATCGGCGAAAACCCGAGAAGAAAATTCCCGTATCCCAGCATCATCCTGCCCATACTTGGGCACCCGATTCACCAGATACTGCCGCAGCGGTTCCTCGTCCCTGAAGTCGTCCGCCAGTATGTTGCGCATGGCGGACAGGGAGACGATGGGTTCCTCGTACACCGCTTTGCGGATCGCGTAAAGGGAATCGATCAGCGTGCCGACGCCGGTAAGAGAGATGCTGCCGTTGCTGTAGCGGGCGCCGCCTTCCATAATGCCACGGGCGTTGGCGAAACAGTCGTCGATGGTGGCCGAGTGCAGCGGGCAGGGGTTGTATTCGGCGCCCTGGCGCTCCGCCCGGTTGCGGAAGGCGATATGCGCCAGGAGCACGGCGTGGAGATTGTCCAGGAAGGCGGAGTAGAACGCTTCGAATTCCTCAATATCCGCGTAATCGGCGAGTTCGGCCCCGTCGCGTTTAGCGAGAAATGCCAGCTTCTCCGGGAAGAAGCCGTTGAGGAAGACCGCCAGGAGATTGAGGTAGATCGTCGCGCGGCTGTTGATCTCGGTGTTCTCCAGCACGTTCTCCTGGCACCCGCCCCCCGCATAGAGGCGGCAGTCGCGCTCCGCCTTGCCCATCTTCACATTCGCCGGGATCACCACATCGTCATTGAACAGCGATATGGACTTGCAGCCGCTGATGGACAGGTCGGACAGCAGGTCGAAATACTCGGGTGGATGGTTGGCGGAAATTCGCGCGTTCAGTTTGGGATCGACGATGCGGTGCTGGCGATAAACCTCCACAACCATGCGCGTGACTTCGTTGAAGACCGGTTCCCCATTGGCGGTGCATCCACCAATCATGATGGTGGTGTTGGTGCCGACGTGATGGGTCGCGTCGCGGATGCCGAAGCGGACATCGCTCATCGCCAGGAAGAAGGATAGCAGATCCACGGCCTCGCCTCGGGTGATGCGCCCGGCGGCCAGATCGGCCTCATACAGCGGCCCGAGCATCCGGTCGATGTGCCCGAGAATGCTGATCCCATTCCCTTCGAGGGCCTGGGTGGTTTCGCGCATGAACAGGATCGCGGCCAGGCCTTCGTAGAACGTTGCAGGAGGATGGGCGGGCACCCGGCGGGCCACGTCGGCGATGCGCGTTAGGCGTTCCCGGATCGCCGGGTCGCGTTCGTCCACCAGCTCCTGTTCGGCGGCATCGGCGAAGCGAGTGGTAAGGGCGATCTGCGACTCCAGGCCCGCGCACATGCAGCGGAGAAAGGCGCGCTGATCGGGATGCTCGACGGAGTCGAGTCGCTCCCTGGCGCGCGCCAGCAGCCCGGAGAGGCCGTAGCGGAAAACATTGTCGTTGCCCAGGGAGTGGTGGTTGTCGTCCAGCACCAGCCAGCCGACCGACAGCGCCGCGGACCCGCACGGACCCCACCATTCGCGGCCGGCTGCGAGGAGGCGTTGGCCAACAGGCCGCGATTTCAGGAAGTTGCCGACGCCCCCTTCACCGAGGTTGGTGCGGGGTTTGCCGACGCCGAGTTCGTAGTAGAACGGGAAATGGCGAAAGACGACCACCGGGCATCGGGTCGAAACGGTCTCATAAACATGCTCCTTGAGCTGCCAGGAGGACCATTCCGGATGGACGTCGGCGATCCGCTCCAGATTCTGCTGGATATCCGACACATCGTTGGGGCAGGTGGCGTAGTAAGCGTCGAGTTCAGATTCAAAGGCAACACGTTCATCGCAGATCATATATCGGCGACCGCCTTCTCTAGGACTTCCTGGATGTAGATATTCATACTGATCCCATGGCGCGCGGATGCCAGAGAGATCCGGCGATGGAGTTCAGGGCTGGTACGGAGAAGTAATTTCCCGGAGAATGGCTTTTCGGGTTGTCGTCCTTCTTCCTGGCAAAATGCCAGATACTCATCGACTGAAGCGCACATCTCTTTCCGCAATTCCGCAACGGATTTGCCATAGAAGGTGATCACGTCGTTGGAATTGGTCACCGTCCCATGGAAGGTGTCGAGTTCGGGATCGAACTCGAAAATGCCGATATATCCTTTGTATTCGATCATGGCCTTACTCCCGCATTCTCCAAGAATCTCCGAACATCTCTCACTGCCCCTTTATCCATGTCCGGGTTGGGGTGGGGGCGATGGAATACGGCTATCTGCTCGTGGAGTCGCACCGCCACCCTCGACCCAGCCCGTTCACGGATAGTAGCTCCCAAAGCGTTGAGCAACGCTTCCACCTCCGACCAGCGAATATTGCCGGGGATGGGCTGAGTAAAGAGGGCCTGGAGAGTTCTTCTGTGATGTCTATTCATTTCGATTGATGATAGCATAATGTGATAGCTACGTCAAGGCGAGATCCTTCCCTTTAAGCCAATTGGGGTGGTGTAGAATGGGCGAGCAACCACGTCCGCCATGTCAAAGGCCATTAGATCTTCCCAACAGGCGCGGTATTTTGTCCTTCCCGGTGTCACTTTTCTCCTTCCCCGGTGTTCAATATTGCAGACGATCCGAGGATTGACTCACAAAATCAGACCAATTTCCTTTGATTTGTGGGAGATAGGGTCTATTATCTTGAGAAATGACGGCAACTTATAGCCTACTAAGCCCCACCGGGGGAGAATCTTACGCGGAAAGGGATTCTGTGCAGGCAGAGGCGGAATGGGTTCGGGAGATCCGCGCAGGGGACGGGCAGGCGTTCGAGCGGTTGTTCAACTCGTATTGCCAGCCTTTGATCCACTTTGTCCATCGCTATGTGCGCGATACACCCATTGCGGAGGGACTGGTGCAGGATATTTTCGTCGCCATCTGGGCGAACAGATCACAGCTGGACCCGGCCCTGAGCATAAAGACCTATCTGTATACCGCGGCCAGAAATCGGGCGTTGAAGCATTTGAGGCACAGCGATGTGGAGCGTCGGAGCGCTGAAGAGGTGATGCTGACATTTCCTCGCCAGAAAACGCCCGAAGACGAATGGCGGGGGAAAGAGATTGCGGATGCCATTTACCAGGCGATTGAAGCGCTCCCCGAAAAGCGCCGGATCCTCTTTAACATGAATCGATTCGATCACCTGACCTATGCCGAGATGGCGGAGATCCAGGGGATTTCCATCAAAACGGTCGAGACGCAGATGGGCCGCGCCCTGAAATTTCTGCGGGATCGGCTGGCACATCTTCTCTGAATTCTTCCTCTGAACGCTCTTCTATTTTTTGTTGCTGCAAGATTATCCTCCGCGCGGGGGGATTTTTTTTGGATTTTTGTCAGGTTAGTCGTGGCTTCAAGGGTATTATCCGGTGAGTGGGTCGGAGAATTTGCCGGCCATTGATTCGCATTTATTTGTTTCCACTTGAATATGGAGGCTATTTTGAAAAGAATAATCGGAGTTTTCGTCGCGCTGCACTTCGCATTCATGCTGTTCGGCATCGAAGAGCCGGCGGCGCAAATGCATGGAGGTGGGGATATGCTGAATGAGGTCCCCATCTGGCCGGTTCCGGCTGAAATGACTCTGGAGGAATACACCGACGCCAACCGCAGGTTGGGAGTTGGCCTGATGTTGATGTCCGTACCGCTTCCCGGAGCGCTGCATTTTTATGCCGGTGAGTCCAGAGCGGGATGGAAGCACGTCGGAGCAGCTGCACTGGGGGGCGCTTCCATCATTCTCGGCGCAGCTATGCTCGACGAGAAGAATTCCTGGGAAAAATCGGACTATGAAACCGTCGATGTAACCGGAGCAAGCGGCAAGATAGAGCGCTACAGGAAAATACCCGTCGAGGAAGAAGGGGGAGTATTCACATACCGGCTCGAAAAGCTCCACCGCAAGATCGATGGTGGCGGAGCCGCATTCGTAGCTTTGGGAGTAGGTATAATAGTGGGTGAAATACTCCACGACTGGATCGGCGGTGTAAAGACGATTGAGAGAAAGAGGGACGCCGTGAGGTATAAATACGGCAAAAAAGCCGGTTATAAGCTGAGCCTAAACCCGAATGTAGATATCGAACGAGGTAGTCTGGGGGCGAAGCTTTCGGTAAATTTCTGATTCGACCTTTTAGGTGTCACATCATCCATTTTGCAACTCGGGTCTGGTAGGAGAACCTGCCAGATCCGAGCGAAATGGAGGAGATATGAGCGAATCATCCGACTGGACATTGCTGGCGCGTTACTTATCGGGGGAATGCTCCGCAGAGGAGAAGATCCAGGTCGAGGATCTGATCGCCTCAGATCCCGAAAAGCAGCGCCTCATCGAGTCCATGAAAACCGTGTGGGATGTTCCGGACCCTCAACCGGGCACGTCCAATGTGAGCAGGCTGTGGAGCGAGGTTGCCGAGGAGACGGGGATTGCCACCGGGACTGAAGCCCCACGAAAACGCCGTCGTCGAGGAATTGTTGAGCGCCTGACCAAATGGTTTCAGCCACAGCTGCGTCCCGTCTGGCGCTATGCGGCTGTGGCTGCTTTGCTGATTGTTTCTTCGCTGGCATACTTCCAGGCACAGGAGGCGGGGACTTTCCCCTGGAGTCGACTGACTGTCGGATGGGTGACGCTGGCGGTTGAAAGCGGAGCGCGCGATGAAATCACCTTGAGCGACGGCACTCGAATTCGGCTGGACGCCGGAACTGTCCTGCGGTATCCGGAGGCTTTCGCTGGAGAGGAGCGAACGGTTTTTCTCAGCGGGGAGGGGTATTTCGAGGTGACGTCCAATGTGGAGAAACCGTTTGTTGTCCGCGCCGACCACGCTGTCGTCGAAGTGCTGGGGACCCGGTTCAATGTGAGAGCCTGGCAGGCGGAACAAAGGGTCATCATCGCGGTGGCGGAAGGGAAGGTCGCGCTCAGTTCTGAAAAGGGACCGGAAGCGGTCGAGATCGCCAGAGGGCAGACGAGCACGCTGCTGAAGACCGGACTCCCCTCCGAGCCGCAATCCGTCGATATCGACAGGCACCTGGGGTGGATGCATCAGGAGGCGTTTTTCGACAGCGTGCCGCTGCAAGAAATTCTGCATCAACTGGAACGCTGGTACGACGTCCAGTTCGTTCTCGAAGATACTGTAATTGCCGCAGAGCAACTCACCGTGCATATCCAGACGGATTCTCTGGATGATGCTCTGGAGCTGATTTCGACTCTGACGGATCTGGATTACCAGCGCACGGACCACCTGATCCGTTTGCAGCCGAGAGATTGACGACCGATAATGGTCTACGCTATGAGAGGGAATTGAGTCCATTGAAAAGAGCGATAACCTGGGTCGCCACGGTAGCGGCGATGGCCGTTCTGATCGACGCATCGTCCGCGCAGAACGCTCCCCTGGTCGAGTTCAACGGACGCAAGGTGCCGGAGTCTGTACTCGCAGTGATATCCGTCGACCTCGAGGATATGCCTTTCGAGGAGGTGCTCGCCGACATCGCGGCAAAGGGAAACTTCGAGCTGAACTACAATCGGAGTCGCATTCCGGTCAAAGAAAAACTCACCGTGCGCATGGAAAATATGCGCGCCCTGGACATTCTGATCCACGTGATGAAGAAGACGGGAACGGAGCTGGTCGTTACCAGGGAAGGACGGCTCGCGGTCGTGCCGGCCGAGGAGCAGAGTGATCAGCGATCCCGTAAAAAAAGCACACTCAGCGGTTTTGTCCGAGATCACAGTGACGGCGAGAGCCTGCCCAATGCCACCGTCGCCGTTGCGTTTGAAAGTCAAAAGAGGATGGGTGCGCTGAGCAATGCGGAAGGGTACTACGCCATAACCAGCATCCCATCGGGAATCTGCATGGTTACCGTCTCCTATATCGGCTATGCGACCTACCGGGATACCCTCTGGCTGGCGGCCGGCCAGGATCTGCGCCGGGACATCGAGCTGGAGCGGGAGGCTCTGCAGATGGAAGGGGTGGTTGTGGAGGCGAAGGCGGACCGGGTGGAGCACGAAATGCGCAAGCAGCCGAGTATGGTATCGCTGCAGATCAAGAGTCTGAAACAGATGCCGGCGATGGGCGAAACCGACCTGCTGCGCGGTCTGCAGCTGCTGCCGGGCGTGCAGACGGCGTCGGACTTCAGCAGCGGACTCTACGTGCGCGGGGGAGGGCCGGATCAGACCGGCATCATGCTCGACCAGATACGGCTCTACAACCCGTCGCACGCCTTCGGTTTCTTTTCTACCTTCAACCCGGATGCCATCAAGGACGTCACGTTCTACAAGGGGGCCTACCCGGCCCAGTATGGCGGCAGCCTGGGGGCCGTTCTCGACGTGCAGAACCGCGACGGCAACCGACGCGAATTCAACGCCAGCGGCGGGGTCAGCCTGATCTCCAGCCGACTTCTGGCAGAAGGGCCGCTGGGGGAAGGATCCTGGATGATGGCCGGGCGGCGCACCTATATCGATCCCCTGCTCAAGGTGATCAAGGGCGCCTCCGACGACCTGGAGGATCTGGGCTATCACTTCTACGACATCAACGCCAAGGTGAACAATCAGATTACCCCCAACGACAATCTGATGATTAGCGCGTACGGGGGGGATGACGACCTGAACGTGGGCGTGACCGAAGGGGCGGACAGCCTTGCCTTCGGCCTGCGCTGGGGCAATCGGGCCCTGATGGGGCGCTGGACCCACGTTTTTTCGCCGTCGCTGTTCGGCCGGATGATTGCGCTCTATTCCAAATATCACAGCGATATCACGCTCGATCTGTTCGACACGCCGATCGCGATTCGCAACCGGGTGCGGGACGTCACCGTGAAGGGGGATGTCGATTACTTCGCTTCGGCCGATCACACCGTGCGCTCGGGAATCGACTTCACCTCGTTTCGTTTCGACTACGGCTGGCAGTACGACCAGTGGAGCGACACCCTGACCGTCGAACCGTATCTGCTCTCGGTCTACGTGCAGGACGACTGGCAGATGACGCCGCTGACCGAGGT
>Ga0233431_1000116_pt1 | contig 179760 bp, 148 predicted proteins | sample SI_118_April2016_FD_179867 | JGI IMG/M metagenome (GOLD analysis project Ga0233431, IMG submission 179867) | Seawater microbial communities from Saanich Inlet, British Columbia, Canada - SI_118_April2016_200_MG | ecosystem: Environmental > Aquatic > Marine > Inlet | place: Canada: British... | reverse complement strand
TCCGTGCTAAGTCTGCTTTGCCTGCCATTTTGAAAGGTTTGCTTTTCATGATCTTTGAGTAATAGGACATTCTATCAGCAACGGGTTTTCCCCTGCAATTCATTATCTTGCCCTCTTCAAGTCTATCATAGACTTGCTTTATGTCTGCTTTAGCCAAATTCACCCAAGGCTTATTTCCCAACCAGTTATTGAGATTTTTAAACCGCTGGACATACGTCAGCAGAGTCTTGATGCAACCCTCATCGAGAGATGGAATGCTATTCTTACGTTTCAGTTTGTATTCTTCATATTCGAAAAATTCTTGCCATAACTGCCGATTTTCTTCACAAATTGACTCGTTAAGAAGAAGGGCTGCCTTGTTCCGTTTGTAGCTATCATGTAATGTCATTCACTTCGATATGTAGGTCATATTTAAAAAGGCTCCTCAAAAAAGGGGACAAAATGGTATAACTCCCATCCTTGGCGCTTCATCTTTTTGTCCCCCCTCTGCGGAGTTAGCTATTTTACTGGCATTTCGAGAGATTCTACGATTGGGTTAGAGCTCATTGAAAGGATTACTCGATTTTCCATATTCATTACTCTTTCATAACTTCGGACATCATATGAGTTAAAATGCACTTCAAATGAAAATTGGCAATTCCAGGAGTTGATGTCTTCACCTATATCCCATCTCTTTTTCCGTTCCATTTCCATCAAAACTTTTCTCTCATTGATATACTGATACATCTCGTCAATTTTCTTCTCCATCTCCAGAGAGCTTTTCAATAACTTCTCCCGGATCCACGGACTCAGGTTCTGAAAACCGTCATCTCTCATTTTCTGCAATATCTGCTCTTTTTCATCTTCTCTGAGCCTTATCTGAATCGTCCTGTTCTGGACGGCATTAATTCCCATCATTTTGCCTGAACCACCTTGGTGTATCATGGAGGCACTTGGGGCTATAAAAGCAACCAAACCTTTATGATTTCTCCCTGGGAAGTGACAATTATTTATAAAATTACCCTCAAAAAGGGAGAATTAACGGGTATTTGAGGAATGTGCTGGAATTTAGTTCTTCAAATTCTTACGACAGAGGGTATTGAGAAATGCATTACAAAATACTTAAACAATCCCTTTTCCCCCATCAATACATAATCACAGGCATGAGAGTATCCCTTACAAAATCCACCCTAATATTCACCTTAAGCACCAGGGAATCCTATAAAACTTTCTGCCTTCATCCTTCGGAAAATGGAAATCTACAACAGGCTACAGAAGCAGCGGGTTACCCAAATACGATTTGAACCTGTCGGTTGGAAATCTCTCCTCCAAATTCGTGGAGGGTCTTCGAGAATCTTGATTCTGAAATCCGTAGTGCGGGGACTCTGCCTCAATCGTGGGCAGTCTGTCTATTCCTACGTCGGCGAAGACCCTTCGGGGCGACCTGTTATGGTTTCCTATCTCGATGGGCATAAACGCGTGCCTGCAGAAGGTGGATATAATGGAGAAAAAGAGCCAGAGCAAGCTCCCTGAATGGGTGCTGCTTCTGCAAAAAGCCATTGAGGAGAATAAACAGTATAAGGGTGAAGAAAATGGAACAGAAGATAGACTGGAAAACGCTTGAAGGCCGCTATTTGCGGTTCAAGCCCGGCGTAGAGAAAACGCTGGAACTAACAAACTGGACACCGGGTAGTTGGTTTGGGAAAATGGGCATCGACTTCGATGTCCTGAAAGAGGATGGGAAGAAGGTCTCGAAGAAATTAACAATAACCAATAGGAGCCTGATACTGGCCTTCAAACCCATTCTTTTGAAGGCCGAGGAGAGAGGCTTGAAAACCGTATATGTGAACGTCTCGCGGACAGGAGAGAGAGCGGATACCCGTTACTATCTAAAGGCTCTTCCTGGGAACAAAGGCTTGCTCTGATAGAAGACGGAGCTTTTGACAGTCAACGAACAAAAGCTCCGTCCTGGGGACAAGGAAGATGAAACAAGTTGAGATGATTCGGTCATTCTACAGACGCCTTAACCATCAGGAGTATGGCGTTACAGAGCTTGTGGCTCTGGACAAAGACACTGGAAAGATTGTGGCGACAGGATTCTATGACTATGAGGAGTATTTCGTTACAGCATGTCTCGAATATGGGGAACACTGTAATATCTATGCCGGCAGGAATCCGAGGAAAACATCTCTCTCTGGTGTGATGAATGTGATGTCATCAAGGAGACGGGCCAAGGACAGAGATATCAAGTTTTTGACGTCCATCAGTCTTGATATTGACCCTATTCGAAAACGTGGAACTCGGGCAACGAAGCAGCAGCATGAGGCTGCTGTCGCGTTTGCCCTGGATGTGCAGTGGGATCAGGGAGGGGATGTGGATGATTCGGGAAATGGTGCGTACCTGTGGTTGCCGTTCCTGACGCCGATTGAGGTGAATTCTGAGAATTTTGACAGATTGAAGGAGCAATGTAAAGTCTGGCAGGAGAGGATTACTAGAAAATATCGACCAGAACTGAATGGTTTGAGGATTGATGCCTGCTATGACTTTGCCCGGATAAAAAGGGTGATCGGGACATTTAATCACAAAGCGCAGCGATATTCTTGTTATGTCAGAAAGGGAGAGATCAGCGATAAGATCCGTAATGCTATTCTGGCGGCGGAAATTGCTGAAAAGGTAAGATTTGATAAAATAACGATACCACCTCTGATACCTGCGAAAATTCCTCTGAAATTTGAGGAGTTGTTGAAGCGAAATGCTGTAGTCAGAGATTTATGGGAACATTCGGACGGTGAAGATGATCGGTCACGGCACGATTGGATGCTTGGGGCCGCATGTTTCGAGGCAGGACTTACCGATGCCTATCAACTCGCCTCAATTCTGATGGCAAACCCCTATGGGAAATATCGACGAGATGGAAGGAGAGATTATGTAAGGAGAACCGTAGAGAAGTTGCTTTTGAGTAGATAGAGAATTCGCTGAATATCTAAAGAAATCGGGATATTGGTTTGAGGTGATTTTTTCACGATATGCAGTAGAAATCTGGGTCTATATCAAACACTCCTTTGATACAGGCTGGGCACTTTTTACCTTCCAATAAATAAATATCAGCAATAGCAGCCGAACCGCATTTTGGGCATTGGGTTATCGGAGATCTTGAATCGACCATGAACTCCTCTGCACAGGCCAAACAAAGATGCGGTGAGTCATTTCCTGTGCACTGAGATAATCGCTCGTGGTCTGGGTGGTGAGCATATTGTTTTTCCCCAAGCGAATCGATAAAATACGGATTCCCGTCTGACCACGCCTCAATTGCCTTTCCGCAGACTTTGCAAATAAACCGTTTGCATTCCGCCATCTATTTTTCTCCTCAGAAAATGAAGTTCATCGACGAACGAAAAACTAGACGCTTCAGAAAAGGAACTCGTGGTAGCGTTGGGCGTACCATTAAGTTCATTGTTTTCAGATCTGCCAAACAAAAAATCACTCAAAAGTAGTCCAAGATTGTTCGATACTCAAGCTAATTCCATCTTCAATATCTTGAAGAATCCAAAGGAAATTTGGAGCACCAATCCTTCTTACCGTAACCGCTTTCAATATAGTGGCTGTTGGAAAATACTTCAGAGAATCTACTGAAATAAGTAGATCTGGTCTCGAAAGTGGCATTAAATGTGTTTGTGGTGCGCAACTGCTCAAGTCGTGCGATTTCTTTTCTCATTCGGTGAAAAAAGAAATCGCACAGTCAAGATGAGATTTCCAAGATGGTGAAAATGGAATCGAACAGAAGAGAATCATTTAAGACCAAAAATTGCCAAAATGAACAGGTGAAAGGTTTACCGCCAGTATCAGATAGAAATGAAATAGAACTAAAAAAAAAGGAAATATGCGCCTATAATTTGGATATAGTCGAGATTACTTCGGAGTTCGATTGTCCCGAGAGAAATTCAGAAAATGTCTCGATTATGGTAGCAGACTTTGCAGATAGTTTTGCTATCTTATTCCAAGATACATCCTTCCATTTTGATCTATCCCAAATAGAAGATCCACTTTCTCTCGCTAAAATACTTAAGAACTCTTTTAATTTTGCGTGCTCTTATAGGGTTATTCCTACTAAACGATCCTATTAGATAGATGATGATGAGAATTCTGATTCCCAGAGAACTAACCAGTTTTTTCTCTATATTTTACCCATCCTCACTATAATATCCCCTCTAATATTCCCCAAATCCTTTAAGTCTTTCTATTAGGTTCTGCACTGAATGCAATTAGGGAATGACGATGACTATTACATCTTTTCTCAAATCGAGGAAAAACTTCGTTTTCTCGAAGACTGCCTCGCGCAAGTCGAAGAGCAGATTAAGGAACGCGAACACCAGCGTGACGACCTGCTCTCCGAACTTCTCCAGAAGACCTGCGACATCAACACCGCCATTGCAATCGCAGACCCCTACCTACCTCGCAAGATCGCACTGGAAACTGAACTCAACGATATCGAAGAGGAGATGCGAAAACAGAAGGTGGAGTGCTGGCGCGACATCTCTGCCCTGCAAAGGGAACTCCGTCAACTCAAGAGAGAATACCGAGCAGTAAGAGCTGGTGCACTATGTTCACAGCAGAAGAAATGATACGCCGACTCAAACCTCTTCTGGGTCCGCGAGCAGATGCAATGTGGGAAGCCTACCTTGCAGCAGACCCTGACGAGCGCAGTATTATGGAGCGCTCTCTTGAAAATCTTCATTCCCGTTTTGTAGACGACTACAACAATGAGCGCATCCTGCTCACTCCACCATCCCGCCTTGAAGAACTCTTCGGCGAATATCCGGCAGGGATGGTCTGGTATGCTGACAGACCACTATATCCCTTCGCCTTCGAAGAGCGTGAACTCAATCAACACATCGGCGTCTTCGGCAGGACCGGTGCTGGGAAAAGTTTCTTCGTCCGGACCCTGCTCTCTCATATTCTGCCCCGAAAGCCGGTGCTCATCTTCGATTGGAAGGGCACCTACACCTACCTGCAAAAGAGCAACATCCATCTCTATCAACCTGGTTCATCATCCCATCCATTCGCATTCAACCCATTCCATCTTGAAGGTATTCCAAAGGAACGCCAGGCAACATACCTTCGTCAGTTCATTGACCTCTTCCTCGACTCCTACCTTGAAAACCTCAAACTCCTCACCGTCCACGGTGTAGAATACCTCCTGCTCCTTTGCATCGATGACCTTCTGGCACGCAAAGGATGCGTCAGCTTCAAAGACATCTACACCTGGATGAAAAGATTCAAAGGGACCTTCAGAGAAAAAGACTGGAAGACTTCAGCCCTGAATCTTCTCTATAAACTCACTACTGGACCGCTCGGGAAAGTGATGCACGGTCCTGGCATGGACATCGAATGGCTCACCAAACAACGGGCAGTCTTCGAACTCGATAATGTCGGCAGCACAAACGACAAGAGCTTTTTCATCCGCGCATTTCTCTTGCGATTCTATGAACATTTCCAGCAGCAAGGTCCATCAAAAAGGATGAAACTTTTCCTCGTTGTGGAGGAAGCTCATAACATTCTTCTTCGAAAGGGCACCGGGTATGAGACCATCATCGAACTGCTGCTTCGCCAGGTCCGTGAGTTCGGTGTGGGTGTCTGCATCGTCGACCAACACCCGAGCTTGATGAGCCTGCCTGCCCTTGGCACCTACTGCACTGTCGCATTCAACCTTCGGCTCAAAGCAGACAGGGATGCGATGGCATCTGCACTGACGCTCGAACAGCCGGCCTATCTCGGGAAACTCCCGCCACGCTTTGCCATCGTCAAAATCCAGGACAGATTTCTGACACCGTTTCTGATAAAGACATTTGATGTCCAGAAAACACAGTATCTTCTACCTGATATTCTCGGCGAAACACCCCGAAAAGATGAGGAGGTTATTAGAGTTATTCGGGACGACAAGGAGGTTATTAGGGGGTTTTCGCAGGTTATTAGGGCCGATTCTGAGGTTGTTCGGGTCATTCGGGAGGCAAGTAAACGGGAGGGAAAACCGCTGCTTTGGGAGGAAGTCATTCTGATACACATCTACACCTGTCCGCTGATGGGGACAGTAGAAAGGTATCGGCACCTTGGGCTCAATGACTACCAGGGCAACAAGCATAAGACATCACTGGAAGAGAAGGGATTGATTGCGCTTGAACCTGTAGCGACTTCGACCGGGCAGAAGAAACTGATGGTGCCGACACCCAAGGGATTTACCTGGCTTCATGGCCGGGGATTCTCTTGTCGTTCAGACAGACACGGCGGGATGCTCCATCAGTATTGGAAACGCCGATTACGAGACCGCTTCCTTTCCGAAGGGTGGCAAGTAGAATTGGAGGCGTCATTGGGGAAAAAGCAGACCTGTGATCTGCTGGTCTGCAATGGACAGAAAAAGGTGAGCGTGGAAGTTGAGACAGGGACCAATACCCAAGAGCAAATCAGGACGAATATCGAGAAGGGATTGGCTGCTACTGATGGCGTCGTCTGCCTGCTGCTCTCAGGTGCAAAAGCGACTGACCTTGAGCAACCTGTTGTTGCCATCACGATGGATGAATCTGCTTGTGTTCAAGCCGTCAAGAAAATGTTGCGGGGTGAAGATGGGTGAGAGAGCATGATGGAGTCTACGTCAACAAGTGCTATCGCAACGGCCCTTGTCTGTTCGGTGACCCGCTTCGCGTATCCCGCGAGGCGCATTGGGATTACTATGACCGCTCGTCCCGTTCCTATATCTATCTGCGCTGCCGTATCAATCAGAAATATTGGACGCCTTCACTTCTCCAGATAGAGGAGGACGAGAAATACGCCTCTGGCATGGGAAGCGCAACCTATGAGACTGCTGACCTGCAATTGTCAGACCTGAATGGTAAGTGGATGACGCGCAGTGATGACCCTGAGTGTTATTCTCAACTGCCATTCGAAGAGCCAAAGACCTGCTCAATCTGTGACATCGTGTGCGACATCAGAGACGATGAACGGTATCTGCTTGAGGATGGGTCTTGCCCATTTGATGACCCGCCGCCGCAGCTGCACTACTGGAAAGTCGATGATGCTGATAGACCTTGCCAGGACTTTCTGCATCCGCTGCTGTTGCAGGATGTCGATGCGATGAACAGGAAGCGCAGGAGGATGGCAAAGGCAAAGTTGTGGGGATATCTCAAGCAAAAAAGATGGCGAGATGCGCTTATCGAAAAAGGGGAGAGCATGCTTGATGTCTGGAAGAGGAATTATCAGCCGGTGAATTTTTATTACCGGTCGTTCGAGACGATTGTGCTTTATTTGAAATCGCTGCCTGCGGAAAGGAAGACGCCGATGTTTTTGAAGCATCTGCGCCGGAATCTGGAGACGAGTCCGAGTTTCAAGAAACTGGTAAGGGATGAGAGAGAGAAGAGGATGTTGGAGAGGATTGAGAAAATGGCTGACTATGATAAGTAGCGATTCAAACTAATCGCTACCCATCAACTCCAAATCCTACTCCTTCAAGAAAACTGATGAACTCATATGCTTCCTGTGGCGAATCGAATGTGATTTTGACGCTGTGTTTCATGGCAGTGAAGGGAGTTGAATTCTTTAATACTATTCCACATGAATCAGCGGAATATTTCCGGAACCATTTACTGTAATTCTATATCAACTTCATGCAAATCCTGTAAGGCTCCCAGTCTTTTCATATCTTCATCCATATTCCATTCAAGTCCTAATTCCTCTGAGCAAATCTTCCTGACATTGAGAAGATATCTAATTGAATCAGTCATCACTGTCGGAATAAAATCCTCACTCGCTCCCAACTTAACAGTAACTTTCTCCCCTTCTGCTCCTGATAGATATTCATGAACAGAATATGGGTCAGTATGCTCTGTCTGAGATAATCGCTGATAAGTAAGACCATATTCTTTCAGAAAACACATCCCATCCGTGTTTTTCTCTGTCCCTTTTACCTCGCACAAACTCTTCATCATATCGGATATTTGGGGAGCCCATTTCTTGAGCTTGTTCAATCGAGTCTCGTTGTCTTTTACATACCCGTATTTGGTTTTGAAATAATCTAACTCGTCCTCGATTTCTTTTCTGAGCTTTTTCCATTCCTCAACCGGTATCTCTCTATGGACGAAAAGTGCATCAATCTGATTTTTCTTTGCGACAATCTCAAAGTCTGCAAACCATTCAAACCGAGCGGGTGAATATCCTGAAGTCAGCCATTTAAGATTTATGAAAAGATTGAACAGGCTACGGCTGACTACGATGGCTTCTCGAGCGAACCCTTTCGAGCAGAGATTCAATACTGCATGCAAAAGATTGATGGCCTTGGAATAATGATAAAGGAGTATCAGATTCCGCCTTTCGGGTTCAAAGGTTTTTTCCTCAATAGACGAACATTCTCTGACAACTTCATCCGCATAGTCAAAATAATCCCGGAAACGCTCTCTTATCTGGTCATCCATTTTCTATATCCTTCAGCTCTTTTCATCTCCCAAGCTTGGTGTGTCCATAGTTCCTTGTGGTCAATAGGGAGGTGTGGCGGAGGGACAAGAAATCCACCACAGAAAGGAGGTGATATGATGTGACTGCACAGCTCACATCTTGGGCAAAGGCCAGTGTCCAGGTCTGCGATTTCTGCAAGACCCGGATGCACCCTGGCAAGGATAACTACATCTGTCCAAGATGCGGAAATGCCCGGCAGAGAAAACTCATCCATTGGCTGAGAGCCAATCTCCACCGGGCATAACCTCGCTGGCCCTCGGGACGCGCTCACGTCCTGGGGGCCTTTCCATGTAACGCTCAAGATAGAAGCAGGAAACAACCATGTCAAGCACAACCGGTTTCTACGTCAGAGAAGCCTTCCCCGCGTTCGGCTCCGGGCTTTCCCCCAGAGAGCGGGCCGACCAGGTAGGGCTTGAGAACCTGAAAGACGGCGAACTGCTCATGCTCGCCCTCAATGTCCAGGAAGAGAAGTCCCGATGCATCATGGAATCCTATTCCCTTGCAGAACTTCCCTCTCTTTCCCCTGATAAACTGGAGAGTATCGTCGGGGGACCCAAGGCCCAGCAGCTTCTTTGCACCTTCGAGCTTGCACGGCGGGCATTCCAGAAAGGACTTGGCATCCAGCCCGCCATCTCCAGTCCTGCTGACACCCTTCCCTTTCTCACCGCCATCAAAGACCAGCAAAAAGAGCACTTCGTCTGCCTCTACCTCAACGCCCGAAACCAGCTCATCTGCCAGGAGGTCATCTCCATCGGCAGCCTGTCCGCCTCGATTGTCCACCCACGGGAAGTTTTCGCCGTTGCCATCAGCCGCTCGTGCGCCTCAGTCCTGCTCGCCCACAACCATCCTTCCGCAGATGTCACGCCCTCAAAAGACGATATCGAACTGACGCGGCGACTGGTCAAGGCAGGTGAGATTCTCGGCATCGAAGTCATCGACCACATCATCATCGGTCGCGACGACTATCTGAGCATGAAAGAGAGAGGACTCCTGTGAAGACAATGACCTACCGCAGCAAAGCGGGGCGGATGCTGTATTGCCCTGTCATAGAGACCGAGGATGAGATGTATGCCGTGAACGGCTCTGATGAAGGCTTCTGTCTGGGGTGCGGCAACACGCAGGCAGGTGTGGAGCCGGACGCAAGAAGGTATAGGTGCGAAAGCTGCGCAGAGCATCTGGTCTTTGGCTTTCAGGAGCTTCTTCTCATGGGACTTCTGAAGTTCGAAGCGGAGGTAACCTGAAATGAAATTTGTGTGTCCAGAGGTGTCGATGATTTGTCCGTCTCCAACAGAAAGGTCTGCTGCGATGAAAGAGCGCAATGCTGAAAGGAGATTCTACTACATCGAGCGCACGGCCTCTGCCATCCTCGAACCTCTCGAACTCTACACCATAGAGGATGTCCGGGACGTAGCAGAACAGAGCCAAAAACTCAATCCGGAACAGGAACTCACCGTCCGGGAATTCGAAATAATCTGAACCACCACCAGCGGAAAAGCCAGCCCCGGCCTGAAAAGGCCGGGGCTTATGTATTCTGCTGCACAAAAGGAGAAAACGTTGATGCTCACCGATGTCCAACTGACCAGCAGGTCTGAATGGTATGCTGCGTCCTACAGCCTTTGCGGAACAGTCTATGAAACTGTCTTTGCAGTCCATCAATTTGGCGTCATGCAATGCGAAACACGCGAACTCGTGCAAGTGGAAGAAGACGGACGAGCAGTTTCTGATGATTGCCTGTGGATGAAGATTGCCAAAGCTGTAGATGATGAAGTTCTGGAAGACAAGTGCAATCATATCCGTTTTTCGGTGGAGCTTGATGCGAATTGGCAAGACATCCTTGAAGAGTTCATTGACCAGGTCCTTGCCTCTGCACCGTGCTCCCCGACTGAAGCACTTGAGTTTGAGATTTTCAGCCAGATTAGAAAGGAAGTGAGATAGCTGTTCCAGGCGTTGCCGCCAAGTCGAAGGCAACGCCCTTCACAGAATATTGAGGAAGAGAAATGGCAAAGTTGGAATCGAAAAATGGAGACTTGTTCATCGACGGCAAGAAAGTGCTTCGGGGCTGGGAATCCTACACGGGCTGGTATTGGTTTGCGACCGAGAAAGACTGCGAACAGGATTCTGTCATCGGGGGAGAAGTCGTCGAGAAGGACACGATATGGTTTGGCCTGGTTCAGGGACAGTATGAGGAGTGGGGCTACTTCAGCGAAGGCGAATTGGAGCGATTGGGTCCGAAAGTGTGGAAGATACCAGCGAGAAATTTATCGTGGTCAGGAAGGAGATAGAGAAAAATGACGAAGATGAATCCCAAAGTCCAGAAGGTGCTTGACCGTATCCTTGAAAGCTTTGCATCCGGCGATGTGCCTGAAGCCCTTACCATCGTCACTCTGCCGAAACTGGATGTCCCCTGTAGCGAATGGAGCCTTGCAAACAGACTGATCCTTTTCTTCTCCGGGACCTCTGATGCCCGTGGTTTCAGACAGTGGCAAACTGCCGGGCGATATCCCAAGAAAGGCTCAAAGGCGTGCTATATCCTTACGCCACGGCACAGGAAGATGAAGGATAAGGAGCATGACGAAGAGAAGGTATTGCTGACCGGCTTTGCGGCTGTGCCCGTGTTCAGGTTCGAGGACACGGACGGAGAGCCCATCGACCGGCCAGAATATCCTCCAAGAGAAATGCCGCCGTTGTATGAGGTAGCGCAGCGATGGGACATTGCCGTGAACTGGCAGGGGTTCCAGGGGAACGCCTATGGGTATTTCTCTCCAGGCAGAAAGGAGATTGTCTTAGCGACACATGATGAGCAGGTTTTTTTCCATGAACTCGCGCACGCTGCACATGAGAAGGTGCAGGGGAAGCTGAAAATTGGCCAGGACTGGAAGCAGGAGATTGTCGCGGAACTGACAGCAGCAGTGCTGGCGCATCTTTGCGGCAGGAAGACAAATGACGGCGGTTCGTATCGGTATATCAGACGGTATGCTGAAGATGCGGGGAAGGATGTGCATCGGGCGTGCTTGAGCGTGATTGGGGATGTGGGAAAGTGTGTGGAGATAGTGATGCAGACTGAAGAGGAGATGGTGGTAGTGGTGTAGAAGGCGAAGTTTCACAGGAAGGCACTGTGAAAAAAGATTACGATTCCTTACCGGTCTTTACACCTTTTGCTCCTTCGAAAGGGGCACTTTCAATCGCGTCTTGCTGATAAAATCATGGATGGGATTAAATTCATAATGGAGTAGTTCGCTGATGGAAAAAGATTTTGGTGAAGCTATCTCTCGTATATGAGAAATAATATGATCCTTCGTAATATGTTTTTTTCCCATCATGAGACTTACCCGCAAAATCATGGACCATGTTTTTTCCCAAGGAATATGGAGGAGAATATTTATGGAATCATCTCGTAACTCAGGATAGGGACTGGTGAACCATTCGAGAAAAGTATTTGCAGCCTCAAATTGTCCCTTATCTGCAAGTTGCTGTGTTTTCTGTGATTCAATCGCATATTTATCGGGGATACCCAAACTCTTTAAGTCAGGATAGGAATGGTAACCATGATTTATCAGGAGCCATTGTTTCAGTGCATTCGTGCGTACTTCTTTGTTTTGATGATTAAGTGAACTAATAAGCTTGAGTGTATAATTTTTTTCCTGAATTTTACAGAACAAACCGGATGCTTCCCAATACCATTTATCATTAGAACTTTGCTTCTGTTTGTTCATTTTCAATTGAGGTGACATCATTGGAAAGAGGTAGGGTATGACTCTTTGCGCACCAGGATATCGCCAGAAGAAATCAGGTAGGTCACGCAATTCTTCATGATCTTCGCGCAACTTCTGAACAAGGCTTTGGAGTTGTTTATCATTGGGCATCGTAAACGGTATACGGTCAGTTCCGTCAGGTAATACAGAGCTATGGTCTACAACAGGATGTAATGGATAATGTAGGTTTATTCCCTGGCGGGCAATTGCTCCATTTGCATGCTCGAATTTTTCCTGGAACGCTTTGTTGTCTTCTTCCTCGGCTGAGATATTTGCCAGAAGTTTCTTGATGTTGTGGAGGGCAAGTGTTTCTCCCAATTTACAATAAAGATAATTGTTACTGTTTTCAGGGAAAGCTTCAACTATTCTTCTGACGCATTCGCCACCGATACGTTCAATTGTCTCTGATTTCGCTTCATTGATGCATTTACCAGCGAGGCAAAGGTTGTGCCTGAAAATGTCGTCGTGCGACTCATCCATAATAGCAAGGATAACATCAGAGGCATCATCAACGATACCAGCATAATGAACAATAATCTCTTCCCACTCAGGGGTATAGATTTTGTCCTCACTCTGTGTCTGGAGAAGGATTGTTGCTCGTGCATCTTCTTGAGAAACATTATGGGCAAGGTGCCAGGCTGAGAAAAAACTCCTGAGTGAATCATGAGCGAAGATGCAGTATGCACCGTCTGAGGAATAGATAATTAGATTATCCCTTATGATATCTTCGATGACAGCAGACGGATCTGTTACCACGTATTCCTGTCGGGTTTCTGCAATTATCCTGTGTAGATGATCCTCTGCCCATTCCCGCTGCAAGACAGGGGCGTTTTTCTCCACTTGCATTGCATAAGCAAGAGAGGCAGTGGCTTTCAGTCTCAATCCTACAGGTGTTTTTCTTTGCTGAGAGGAAAGAGATGTCCTGGTAATTGCATTGACAAAGGAGATATATATCGATGTCTTTGCCACCATATGTGATGGCTCTGGACTTTTCAGCACGGCCAGAAGCATCTTCAGGCGATATGGATTCGTCCCCATTTCAAAGAAGATATTTTGTTGTGCCTGTCCATATGCCGAAAAAGATAATCCCTGCTTGTTCACACTCTCTTTTATTGCGTTTCTGTCCAACTCTGCAAGGCCAAGTCCCACAATCCCTTTCTCTACCAGAACCGAGTAGTGTCCCTCATATTGTGAACGGCAACTGACAATGGTCTGACTTTTCAGAATGGTGGCCAGCCTACAGATGATTCTCCCGTATACTGGATTCACTTGGTCAAGATGGTCGATGAGAATGACAAGCTCATCAAGAGTCTCCAACCCCTCTTCAACCAATGACACTCCTATGGTGCTATTTCCTCCATACGCCATTGCCTGATTGGCCAGCTCTTCTTTGAACCCCTCGACATCCTCTTTGAAGCAGAACCGAAGGTCAAGATAGACAGGAATCCGGCCAGCCTTTGCAGCTTCCAAGGCAATCTTGTCAAGCAGTGTTGACTTGCCGATGCCAGGCTCACCGAGAATTAGAGTATGCTGACGGCGGTCTATGATGTCGCTGACGGTCCAGTTTTCTGCCTTTTCTCCTCCAACCTGTGCAAGATTCCGCTCGATATAGGGAATTTCGTCCAGTTTCTCCTGAAGATGAGCTTCAAGCTTACTCAGGTAGCTGGACACCTCCTGCACTTCCTGTTTCGCTCCAGGCAGCTTCAACCGGCTGGCGATGATATCAGCAGTAATCGCCGTTCCTCGAAAGCTTAGAGCCTCAGCCAGACGCTGGAGTGTGGCGAGTTTAGGCGTTGTTGTCCCATTCCTGATGTTATACAACTGTGCCCGGCTAATGTGTTTCGTGCCAGGGATTTTATTAATCTCGGCGACTAAATCAGGGATATCCCCATATCCAGCCTCTTCCAGTAGCCGACCAAATGCATTTTGGATTTTGGTCTTTTTCTGTTCCCCCACGACGCCTTACCTCACAGAAAATGAAGCAGTTAGGCCAGTCTACAAATGTAGATTTTAATCTACGAATGTAGATAAGTCGTTAAATAACAATCATTTATGTTGAAATTGGTCTTGGCGTTGGTTATACTCCTTGCAGAGACAAGACCAATCCGGACACCAACGCAGTCTCTTGCCCCAATCTACATAGGTAAAAGAGCGCATGTCAATGAAAACCAATAACATCGCAGAAAGGAGATTTCTCTGATGCCTCTTGCATTCAAAGAACCAGAAAAAGTCCCCAAGTGGCAGCTTTGTCAGGATTACCTGCTGGACTGGAAATTCCTCGATACGCAGGATGTCGCTTGGCTCATCTTTACGTCTTCTATACAGAAAGGAATTATTCAGGGCGCTCAAGCATTTCTAAAGCAGCACACTAAGCCCGAGCGGCTACGGCGATTTCCTGCCTACATGCTCAATGGTTTCGAGGATTACCGCCGGGATGTCTACCACCTCAAAGAGTGCAAAATCGGACCGGAAAGCCCGCATCGTCTTCTCATCAATAAAGTTCGCATGCCCATTGAACTGATGCAGCGCACTCCACATCCCTTCGGGGACGTCCTCTACTACCAGGTGGAATATCACTTCATCCGGGAGGATGGAAGAGCGTTACCTGCAACGATTGAATACTTGGAAGATGCTACCAAAATCATCCCTGACCTGACCTTCGTCATCGGACTGCCCGATGGTGGGATAATCATCTGGTATATCGAGGCGGATACCGGAACAGAACCGATTCGCGCCAAAGCATCTGACGTAAAAGACGATACTGTTTTTGATCCGGTAGATGAGAGGGGACTCGCCTCCAATTGTCTACTGCACAAGGTCATCAGGTATAACAAGCTTCGCCAGCAGGCACACGAGGTGTGTAGCCGCTTTGCAGAGTATGGACCGCTGCAAGCTATCCTGGTGGGGTTCGTATTTCAGAATGAAAGGCGGATGACGCGGTTCCAAAAAACTTGCCTGGAACACTTTGATGATGAACTGCCAGATATCGTAACGACGACCCGGCAACGGTTTAGTGATCCTCGCGATTTCTGGTCTGCACCAATCTGGGAATGCACGGAGATGGACCCAACACCGTTTTCCCTGCTTTCCGAAGACCAGTTCCAATTCGATGACAGATGGTCCTTGCAATAGAAAGGAAATGGAATACTATGCTTCCTTCCACATCTCAGATTGACCAAATGCTTGGAATTGGACAGGGAAACTTCTCATCTGCTCCAGTCCACCTTGCGCCTTCATATGCATGGGGGAATGGTTCCCTACCATCATTTACCCAGCCTAAACCCACCTCAATGTATGCTGTGCCCATAGCATATGGAGTGAAAGATATCAGAATTCTGGAAAAGGAGGAACCCGGCCTTGCCCAATATGTTTCAACACTTTTGCCTGCTTCACATCAACAAGGGATAGTGCGAAGCCTTGAATATGTGCTCACACCGGGACAGGTGTATCCGCAAGTAGTCGTTAGCAAGCAGGAAGAAGTAAGAGCTCTCACTCAGATGATTGAAGGTGTTTTGCTTTGCAGCCAGACTCTTCCTCCCACACCCATCCTTGAAGGGCCGCTGGCACAGCGCATCTCATCAATAGAACATGACCCAATGTTTGGCCGGGACTATTCGCTACGATGCTATTCTGCCCTTGTCGAAAATCCTCCCTATGAAGTGCTCATGCCTCCGTGTCCCAGCAATGCTCTAAACCATCCTTGGCAGTGGGTAGTTGCTCTTGCCAATGAGCTTGAAGATGAAGAGCTCATCAATCTGCAACTACTTGTCACTCCCTGTCCCTCTGATTTTAACGAGATGCTCTGTATTCTTCGTGACCGAGTGCAATACCTCGCTAATCCTAAGTATGATGTCTACCGCAATCGGGCAGATCCACGGATTGATGATGAGGTAAAGGGGATGACGCCGGGTAAGCTTTTTTTCTGTGGCCTTCGGGTGGTTTCCATCCTGAAGAAAACCAAGTCGGCATCACTGGGTGAAAAGTTACATGAAGCATTGGAGAATTTCTATTACGGCCCTTCAAAATTCAAGGTTATCGGTGCAGGAGCGTCTCTGAACACAGGTATCAATCCTCAAATATTGCACCAGAGTCTTGTGATGCGTCAGGCGCACAATGAGGGATTCGTGTTGACGGAAAAAGAGGTGGGCCTGCTGTTCCCCTTACCCAATCAGCAGATGCTTCTTGACACCGAAGCCCCTATGCCTGCCGTTAGGGGCGAATGCATCGCTCGACTGCCTCCTCCTAAAGACTCGTTTCTGTTAGGACTCAATCCACCTGATGATAGATGCTTGTGGGTGGACCAGAAAGAAACAGTGCCGGGAATCTTTTTTGTCGGTGCACCTGGTGTCGGCAAGACGACGGGAATGTTAGACCTCTTGCGTCAGCACTCTTCATTGGGACATGGCATGTTCATCTGCCTGCCGCATTCAAGTCTTCATCAGATTCTGGGTGCCATCGGAAAAGAGCAGTATGAGCGGTGCGTCATCATAGACTCCATGCCTGCTGATGACAAACCGGTAGGGTTGAACCTTTTCGAAGGCAATGATGAGATTGTGATTTCCGAATTCGTCAACATCGTAAAGAGATTTGCCGAGAGCACATCATCATCTCCTTTCGGTTCACAGATGGAAGAATTGCTGTGGTATACCATCAAATTGGTCGCAGGACACGGCGGCACGATTGCCCACGTGCATGAAGCTGTCGCCAATGAGAAATACCGTGCACAGCTCATTGAGGGCGTTTCCGACCGTAACCTCAAGACATATTTCACCCAGACATTGCCTGATCGTAGACGGTTTGGTCGTGAATCAAACACTTCTGTCACTAACCGATTGAGTTTCCTGCTTGAATCCAGGACCCGTAATCTCTTCTGCCAACCTACTCCGACTGTCAGCATCAAAGAGTTAATCGAGAACGACCGCATCATCATCCTGGACCTCAAGGAAGGACGACTCGGGAATCTGATTAGCTCTGTATTAGCAGGGCCACTACTGCTCCTTATCAATGCCGAAGTGATGCGCCGTTCCATTGAGAAGGGAGCGCAGAGACCGTTTGCGAATTTCACTGACGAGTGCTCCTGGTATTTTACCGAGGGTATCACTGACATCCTTTCCAGAGGGCGCGTCTTCGGGTGCAGGACGATTGCCGGAGCTCAGTATCTCAACCAATTCAGCCCAAAAATTTTCGCTGCATTGATGTCCTGTCTGCCTGTAAAGATTGCTTATCGAATCAGCGGTAAGGATGCTCAGCTCATGCAACGAGAGATGAATGTCTCGGAAAATGCTTTTGTCCAGACACCCAACTACCACGCTTACTGCCGACTTGGAGAAAATACCTATTACATCAAGGGACATCCGCCTCTTGCTCAAGCAAGCGATGACGATGTGATGCGTGTTCGTGAGCAGACATCATCGGAGTTCGGGGGCACACCTGTGTCGTTAGACGATGACCATTACTTCAACCGAATCCTTCCGGACAAAAAACGGCCAACGCCCAAAAAAATGTCCCGGAAACTTCCATTTACACAGAGGAGGAGCGAGAGATGAAACGCAAGAATAGAAAGTATGCCGAAATCAGTCCGATGATAGCACAGGCTTCTGAAGAAATAGTGATTGCAGATGTCTCGCAATCCTTTGAGGTGCCCTCTTTTGTTGAACGGCCAGTAATACATGCGCGTCATGCTGACGACTATGCTGTCCGTCTTTGGGAAGAACCGGCTCAAAAACCAATGGCCGTGAAGCGTCATTTTTCTCCAGAGCAAATCGAATCTGATGGCTCCATTGACCTCTCCTCTGTTGATATGAGTAACCCCCGTGAAGTCATCGGGTGCATTTACTGTCTTAGTTCCAGTAGGTTCGAGGTAATGGTCGTTGCCCGGTTGGATAAAGATTTCTACACACATATGCGCCAGATAGAGCTGGAAAAGAAGATGATATTTCGGAATGGAAAAATTCCTTCCCATGAGGAGTATGATATGATGCTCGAAGCATTTGCTCGTGCAATGTCATTCCAAGGTGACATACCAATACGCAGTTCTCAGACACGGAACGCCGTGCTTCTGAGTTCCTTGGAAAGATACATATTGCATGCTGTCAAAGCCGCGACAAACATTGCACCAAGGGACAGAGAGCACGCTGTCGATATCGTGAGAAACCATTTGCTGAAGTGCCCCGTATTCATATCAAGTATGCTTCATTCGATTACAAGCGTATATGTAAGCAGTCTGGTCGATGATGTATTTGATCAATTCACTGCTGCTATTGGGCATCGTCTTAAGGCACTTGAATTGCTAAAGGCGGAAATGATCAGGTTGTGGCCTCGGAACTATTTTGAGAATGTCTTCCCTCGTGATATTCCAGATGCCCTTATCGAACATTTCGATTCCCTAAACCGGTTTTGTTCTACGCACGGTGTGAAAATGAATTTCCCAATGCCATTTGATATGTAATGATCCTTTTGGAGATGAATGGAATCATCAAGGGTTTAACTCAACGACTCAGCATATAGGAGAACTATCATGCCTAAGGCAACGCAGAACTACCTGGTGGAATTATTGTCACAGTTCAAGGAAAGCGACATGTCACCTGTCGAGATGGCCGACCTGCTCAGAGGACTGATGAAACTCCAGCCTGACCTTTTTGAAGAGGAGAAAGCGTCTCCAACACCCAAGCGCAAGTCGCCGTCCAGACCGGCAACGACTTCCAGGGAAGAAAAGCAGGAGAAAGAATCTGCACCGGCAACAACGTAAGGGATTGGGAAGTAAACCGGGTGCGAAGTTACCTGCCTCTCCTCTGATTCTTGCAACATGTCGGATGCAGCACTGACAATTGCCTCAATAATGACGTTGGTGTGTTTCGAAGTGGGGGGTGAGCTACCTGAGAACAAAAAAATCTCGCGCAGTTCATCCCCCACAGCATCCAACGGCAAGGAGGTAGAGGTGAAAAGCAGCAACACTCAGACTATTGCAGATAGCGGTAAGTCTCAGACAGCTCAGTAGGGAGTAATGATGATGGATGGCGAAAACACATACTTCGACGTTGAAATGCTCGCCCGCTACCTGATGATGAGCAAGAACACCATCCGGCAATACGTGAGCCGGAGCAAGATACCGTTCATCAAGGTGCCGGGTTCAAATCTGGTGCGCTTCAGCAAGGTTGCCGTTGACGAGTGGATGATGGGTGGGTTGCAGGGGGCCGGCATCGTTGCAGAAGCGACAACGGCTTACCGAGGAGATGCACATGGCACGACTAAGAGAAAGAAAAGACAGGGGTAATTGGGTGCTGGACTATATTGACCCGGCAGACGGCAAGAGGTATCAGGTCAATGTGGGGGATACAAAGGAGATTGCGGAGGTGTGGCTTGCCAAATGCCAGGAAAAAACTGCCCTGGTCAGGCTGGGGCAGATTGACCGGGTAGGAAAACTCACTCAGGACGACATCGACGGCAAGCGCAAGCAGGCTGAAGAGAGGCGCAAGAAACAGCTCAGAATTGCAGACTATCACTCCTTTCACGAGACCCTGGCTAAGGACGAACTCAACCACAAAGCCGACACCATCAGTGTCTATCGCAATGCCTTCTCCTCGTTCCAGACCATCATCGGGAACAAATTTGTCCACGATATCACCGTGGATGACATCCGGCGATGGAGAAGCACCTTGAGGAAGAAAGGCAGGTCAAAAACCTCTGAATCGATGTGGGGAAGAGCCCTGAAAGCCGCCTGGAACAGGGCAATCAAAGAGGGATATACCGAGGCGAATCCTTTCCGGGAGGTCAAGTTCCCCGGTCTTGGAGAGACCCGAAGAAAAGATAAGAGCATGAAGGTGGCGGAGGTCGAGAAACTTCTCTCTACCACCTTGAAGGTCGGTGGAATCCAGCTCTGGTGTTATTTCCAGTTCCTGCTCAATACCGGCCTTCGGCGCCAGGAGATTCTTACCATCAAAGGCAAAGACATCGACCAGAAAAACAATGTGCTTACCGCCACCATCACCAAGAAACGCGGCGAACCCCTGACAATGAAGGTGCCCATCAACAAGATTCTTCGCGGCATCATCAATGACATGGACCTCACACCCGACGAATATGTCTTCAAGACCACTGCCAGGAAACAGTCATACCGCAAGAAGGGCAATCCCTGGAACAAGTCGTATGTGACGCACAAGTTCAGGGAGATGGCGGACAAAGCGGGGCTACCTGAGCAGTATACTCTCCATTCACTTCGCAGGACCTACGTAACCCTCATGCACGAGAAGGGGATACCTACGAACGTCATCCAGCGTCTCATCGGACATTCGAGCCCGAGCATCACCTTCCTGGAATACGATAGTTCCGAAGCCCTGTCCTACGCACAATTTGCCGACCAGATGGACATCGGCAGTGCACAAGGGGAATCGGAGGCGTAAGTATGCAACCGCTCACCACTCCTCACCTGCCCTCACAGCTACTTTTCCCCCCGGTTTTCGTTGCAACCAGTGTGCAACCAAACGGAAAAGGGGCTACGGCTGAGGATGCCGTAACCCCTTTATTTACAATGGTCGGGGTGGTCGGATTCGAACCGACGACCCCCTGCTCCCAAAGCAGGTGCGCTAGCCGGGCTGCGCCACACCCCGATTCTTCAGAGGAAAATAGAGCACAGACTCAATAATCGCAATAGTTTCACCCCTGGCACTGCGGATGCTCGGATCTGCAGCACCCAGGGACAAGGTCAAGCCGGTGGGGCCACCGTGCGGTGCTGGTTGATTGCGTCGCGCAGCTGGCCGGCTTCGCGGCGGGCTGCCTCGGCGAAGTCCTCGCCGCAGGAGGCGTAGAGTATGCCGCGCGAGGAGTTGATCACCAGACCGCGGCCGTCGGCGTCCTGCCCGTCGCGCACGGCCGCCTCCAGATCGCCTCCCTGAGCGCCGATGCCGGGGACCAGAAAGGGCGCTTTCGGCGCGATGGCGCGTATGCGGCCCATCTCCTCGGGGCGGGTGGCGCCGACTACCAGGCCGATGTTGCCGTCTGTGTTCCACTCCATGGCGCTGCGGGCAACGCGTTCATACAGGGGGCCGTCATCCAGAAGCTGCTTCTCGAAGTCGTCGGCGCCTTTGTTGGAGGTGAGACAGAGGAGGAAGATGCCCCGGTCGGGCCGCTTCAGAAAGGGGGAGACGGCGTCTTTTCCCATGTAGGGATTGACAGTGAGGGCATCGGCGCCCAATTCGTCCAGAAACATGCGGGCGTACTGCTCGGCGGTGTTGCCGATATCGCCGACTTTGGCATCGACGATAACCGGGATATCGTCGGGAACGCACTCGAGCGTGCCCTTGAGGATCGACCAGCCGGCCTCGCCCAGAGCGCCGAAGAAGGCGAAGTTCGGTTTGTAGGCGCAGACCAGATCGGCGGTGGCGTCGATAATCTGTCGATTGAAGGCGAGAACATCCCCCTGCAGATGCGGGGGGAGTTTGGTCGGGTCGGAATCCAGGCCGACGCAGACCAGGGAATTATTGCGGCTGACTGTCTGTTCCAGTTTCTCCGAGAAATTCAAGGTCGCTGGTCTCCAGGTCGATTGAATCGATGGCGGTGGAATCGAGAAGGGTAGAATCGACGACGATCGGCTCCGGGCCAAGAAGGAATACCACCCGACACTCGCTCAGGAAATTGCTCTCCCCATCGGCCATGACTACCCTGAACACGGCCTCTCTGTCTATTACCAGATCGGCATCGTAGGGGCCTTCTGTGCGCAGGGCTTCGACGACGAGCGGGTGGGATTCGTCGCCCCCGAGACGGTCGCCGGTGAAGGCGCGCTCCCAGTCCTTGTCGTAGCCGACGACTCCGATGCTCGTGGCGTAGCTGCGCTCTACAAAGGCGGCGCTGTAGACCTCGCGTCCATCCTCGCCCAGCAGGCGCGGGGCCATGCTGGGCTGTAGATCCAGGCCGCGGGCGTCGACCAGCAGGCCGGTGTAGGGTTCCGGGGGGACGAAGATGATGGGCGTTTCCAGGCTGTCCAGCGAGTCCGCCTCGGTGGATAGCTCGGAGACAGGCGTTTCATCGACCTGTCCCGGCAACACGGCATCGGCAAAGCGGTCGAGCAGTTTCAGCTGGAGGGCGATGCGATAGAGGTCACCCTCCTCCTGCTGGCTTCCGGGGACCACCCGGGCGCCCTGGATGATGCCGCTGATCCTGGTGCGGACGGTATCGCTGACCACCATCGCCATGTCGACCGTGGTCTCGGCGTCGATCTGGACCTGGCCGACCAACTCGAGCAGGTTGCGATAGGCGGCCACCCTGGCGGCCCGCAGACCCATCAGGCGGCGCTGTGCGGGGCTCATCCCCTCGGGGGCGACGCCTTCCCCATAGGCAATCAGGAGGTTGTCGGTCCAGTCTATGCGGCCCTGGATGAGCTGCTCATCCTCTCCTTCAAGCGCGAGGGGGACTTCTACGTTCTGAGCGTGCAGTGGAGGGAGGGCGGCGCCCAGGAGAGCGATGGTGCCCAGAAGAGCGGAGGTCAACAGTAGGCGGAGCATCCGAGTTTCTCCGGTCGTCGCGTTGCCGAGAGTGAGAGCATTTCAAGGGATGAGATTCCCCAGATGCTCCGGGAGTTCCCATTTCATGGTGGGGACTCCCGCGTGCGCACCCATCGCGGGGGCGCGACCCTTTTCCCCGTTCCAATAAGAGGACGGGGAGTGGAACAAAGTCGGAGTGGGTCTGTAAGCCGAGTTCTGTCCGCGCAGCGGCGCACCGCTGCGCGGGGCGATCATTCATCTGGGGCAGCGGTTACCCGTCTGCCTCGGTGCGGCCTACCCGGGAATCATAGTGAGGCGGACCACCTCTCTTCCCCTATTTGGCCTTGCTCCGGATGAGGTTTTCCCTGCCATCTGCGTCGCCGCAGACGCGGTGAGCTCTTACCTCACCTTTTCACCCTTACTGCCCCCCGCGGCCTTAGCAGCGAGCGGTTAGCGGTATGTTTTCTGTGGCACTCTCTGTAGGGTCGCCCCTCCTGGGTGTTACCCAGCATCCCGTCCTGCGGAGCTCGGACTTTCCTCACCGCCGGAAGTCCCGGCGGCGCGATCGCCCGACCCACTCCGAAAAGCTCAATTGTCAGTTCGATTTGTCGTCCCAGACGAGGATGGTGCCGCAGCTCTCGCAGTAGAAGACCCGCGCAGTGTGCCGAACGTCGCTCAGCTGCTGGGCGGGGAGCTGGGTAAAGCAGCCACCGCAAGCTCCCTTGCGAATGGGCGCCACGCGCGTCCCCCGCCGTTTGCGACTGCGCTGATAGGTCTGGAAGAGATTGGCGTCGATGCCGTCGGTATAGCCCTGACGGCGGGCGCAGAAGCTGTCGACTTCCTCCTGAAGGGTCGACAGCTTCTTCTGGAGCTCGTCGATGCGCTCCTGCTGGGTCGCGCTCACTTCCTCAAAACTCTGGCGCTCTGCCGCCACCGTCTCCTGCTGTCTTTCGATGCCCTCGATCGTCTCGAGAATCTGGGTCTCGTATTCGGAGATCTTGGCCTTGCAGGCCTCGATTTCCAACTGCAGGGCGTCGTATTCCTTGTTGGTGGTCACCTCGGCGAAGCGCTCTTCGTGCTCCTTGAGATCGACCTTGGACACTTCGAGCTCGCGATCGAAATGCCGCTGTTTCTGGGACAGTTCCTCCAGCAGCTTCTCCTGCTGCTCCAGATTTTTTTTAGCCAACTCGATTTCGCGTTGCCGGCTGCTGATTTCGGTGGGGTACTTATCCTTGGCATCCTCTAACACCTGAAGCTCTTTGTCCACGTTCTGGAGTTCCAGCAGCTGTATCAAACCTTCATTCATGACCCTTCCCTATATGTGGTATGGAAATTGATTGAATATAAAGCATGGGCGATCCAGTGCGGGCAGATTCGATGTCGAGCGGCCGTGGCCAAAAAAAAGGTGCACCTCATTGGAGGTGCACTTTCAGCCAGAGCGGAGGAGCTTGTAGTTGCAGCTCGAACGCAGTCGGTTTCTTTGCAGACAGGCATGAAGCAGAAACCGATAGCCTGGGTCGGCGGTTGCTGTTGTGAGAAAGGAATGCGTAAAAAACACCTCATGAGTTCAGCGCTGCCCTCGACATCTACTCAGGTCTACTTCTCACGGCTGCAAATAATTAAGCCTTTTTTTCAAGGACGGTCAACCCTTTGGGAATGCGAGTGGATGGAGGGCGACGGCGTATATTGCACCTGCTTCCTGCACGGGAGCCTTCGTCGCTACCCGGAGAACTTCACTTGCCGCCCGGCAAGCGGTAGGCTAATATTTTCCATTCGAGGGACTCCCCTGGTATCGGGTGGGAAGATTTATCTGGGGGTTGCCCCACCCGGTGGAGCCCAAATGGCATCGCATGCAATGGTGCGGATTGAGCCGGTGTAGAAGGGGACTTTCATACATCAATACAGGAGAGCCAGAGATGACGACGATTGCGATTCTGGGTGCGGCCGGGAATATGGGCACGCGGGCCACCAACGCGCTCAAGAACGATCCGGATTGCGAACTGCTCTACGTCGAGGCGGGAGAGGCGGGTATGGAGAAACTGCGGGAGGGAGGGTTGACGCCGACGCCGATGGAGGAGGCGCTGGCCGGTGCCGATGTGGTGATCATGGCCGTGCCGGATGCTCTGATCGGCACGATTGCCGCCCAGGTGGTGCCGCAGATGAAGAGCGGCGCCATGCTGATGGGTCTGGACCCGGCTGCCCCCTACGCCGGTCGGCTGCCCGTGCGCGAGGATGTCACCTATTTCTTCGCTCACCCGGCGCACCCGCCGGTCTTCAACGACGAGACCGACATGGAGGCGCGGCGGGATTTCTTCGGCAGCGGCCAAGCGAAGCAGGCGGTTGTCTGCGCCCTGGTGCAGGGGCCGGAGAAGGAATACGCCAGGGGAGAGGCGATTGCCGTCAGGATGTTCGGGCCGGTGCTGCGCGCCCATCGAGTGACCATCGAGCAGATGGCGCTGCTGGAACCGGCGATGGCCGAGACCGTGGCGGCCACCTGCCTGTCGATTGTGCGCGAGGCGATGGACGAGGTGATTCGGCGCGGGGTGCCCGCGGAGGCGGCACGCGATTTTTTGATGGGGCACATCAATATAGAGTTAGCGATCCTGTTCGACGAGATCGACTGGAACTTTTCAGCCGGAGCCCAGCAGGCGATCGCCGAGGCGAAGAAGGTGCTCTTTCAGCCGGACTGGAAGAAGGTCTTCGAGCCGGAGAATCTGCTGGAGAGCACGCGCAGGATTACGGCTATTTGAGGGCAAGATTCCATTTTGCTCTCAAGTAGCTTGGCAGAAAGAATATCAGAGGAAAATAAATAGAGAGGCCGCGAGTGAAATCTACTCGCGGCCTCTCTATATGGTGGGCGATAGTGGACTCGAACCACCGACCTCTGGTATGTGAAACCAGCGCTCTAACCAGCTGAGCTAATCGCCCGTCCTCTATATGGTGGGCCCACTAGGACTCGAACCTAGGACCAACGGATTATGAGTCCGTCGCTCTAACCAACTGAGCTATGGGCCCGACAGGAACAATCGGGACAAAAATCGAAGCTTAAAATCTACGGCATTCTCAAGGTCGGTCAAGGGTTTTGTTCGGCGGCGAGTTGCTGGCGTTCGCGGATCAGGGCGACCAGTTCGGCATTGATGCGATCCACTTCCTCGGCGGCACCGGCCTGGGCGGCTGTCTGGAGCGTCTGCTGGGCGGCCTCGATGCGGCGGGTGAGTCCATCCAACTGGAAGCGTCGGATGCTGTCGCACCATTGCTGCTCCACCTGGGACTCGGCAAATCCCTGCACGGCGCAGGTAGATATCAACTGCGCGACGGCCGGATCTTCGACGCTGGTCATCAGTAGAGATATGTCGAGACGACTGTCGTCCGTCCTGGCAAAGAGCGTGCGAGCCAACGTCTGGCTGCGCGGATCGATGAAGACGTCGGGGGCGAGTTGCTGTGCGGTGGGAGGGATGAACTGCGGGTAGTTGAGTAGCAGGCCGAGAAATTCCTTTTCCCGCCGCGGAGGATCCTGCATGGGGGCCGATTCGGCTTCGGGCATCCGTTCCCGGGGTCGGGAGCGGCGCGATTCCTGGTGGAGTTCCTGGCGCACGGCCTGCTCATCTATGCCCAGGTGATGGGCGACTTCGCGCAGCAGGAGGTCGCGGCGCACTGGATCGCGGGCTTTGAGCAGCAGGGGCTTGAAGGCTTCCAGCGCCTGCGCCTTGCCCTGCATGGTGCCGAGGTCGTGCTGGAGGGCAAGCTGCTGCAGGTAGAAGGTGAGCACGGTCTGGGCGTCGGCGATGAGCGCGCGGAAGGCATCGGCCCCCTCCGCCTGGACAAAGCTGTCCGGATCGTGCTCGGGGGGGAGGGAGACGACGCCGGCGTCGAGTCCGGTGCTCAGCAGTACTTCAACGCCGCGCATGGCAGCCGTGGAGCCGGCCGCATCGCCGTCGAAGATCAGCACGACCCGAGGAGCGGAGCGCGCCAGCAGGCGGCACTGCTCTTCTGTGAGTGCGGTGCCGGCCGAGGCCACGACGTTGGCGATGCCCCGCTGGAACAGGCTGATCTGATCCATGTAGCCCTCGACCACGAGGGCCACTTCTTCCTGGCGGATAGCCTTCTGCGTTCGGTTGAGGCCGTAGAGCACGGCGCTTTTGCGGTAGACGGGGGTTTCCGGGGAGTTGAGGTACTTCGGCTCCTGATCCGGCTGGAGGGCTCGGGCTCCAAAGGCGATGGTGCGGCTGGAGAGATTGGCGATAGAGAAGGTGACGCGATCGCGGAAGCGGTCGTAGTAACCGCCGCCGCTCTGGCGGGGCAGGACCAGCCCCGCCCGTTCGAGAATGGGAGGGGGAAGTCCGCGCCGGCCGGCGACTTTGAGCAGGCCATCCCAGGCGTTTGGGGCATACCCCAGGCCGAAGTGCTCGATGGTTTCGTCGGTGATCTGGCGGGTGCGGAGATAGTCGAGCGCCTGCGTCCCCTGGGCATCGTTGCAGAGCAGATGGTGGAAGTATTTTTGCGCCAGATCGTTGGCCTGGTAGAGCTGGTCGCTGGCGTCCTCCTGCTCGCGAGAGCGGCTCTGATCGGGCAGGGAGATGCCGGAGCGTTGGGCCAGAAAGTTCACCGCCTCGACAAAGCTGATATGGTCGATTTCCTGGAGGAATTTGAAGACATTGCCGCCGACGCCGCAGCCGAAGCAGTGATAGATCTGGCGATCGACATTGACGCTGAACGAAGGGGTGTTTTCCTTGTGAAAGGGGCAGGGGCCGAAGAAATTGGTGCCGCCGCGCTTGGTGAGCTGGACGTGCTCGGAGACGATCTCGACGATGTCGGTCGCCTCTTTGATGCGCTCGATGATCTCTTCGGGGATGCGCGGCATTGGTAGGGAGAACTGTTTTGCGTATTATAAAGGGAAGAGCGTTCCGGTCAGTGGCTGCGTTTTTGTAAGATATTCCGGCACCCCCTCCCGGTCAAGGAGAGGAGCGAGGGGGGAGCACCGGGATTTTTCCGAAAAACAGGTGTCGTCTATCACAGCCGGACTTGACCTGATGCCCTAATTTTAATTATTATCCCGAGTTGAGGGATGGCGGGAATGCTCGCAACATCGCATTCCTTGCATAATCTCAAAAGAAATTCATATATTCCATAGAGTTATCGCCTTTTTTTTCATATCGCTGCGCGACTAGCGCGAGTTTCTCGCCGCTGCTTTTGTACGGTGGGCGAGAGAATCGGTTCTTTGGCATCGAGACGCGGAGCCCGGCCCTGAATCCGGTTAAAGAGAGGAGGGGGTGGCGGACGGTAGAAGAATTTGCTTGACTTGGCTCTACAAAACCATAAATTTACGTCGATTCTTGAACTATAATATAAGGAACCTAAGTTTAGAGTATCTTTTTATTTGTGACTCTATGCGCGCGGGTGCGTGGGGGTCCAAAAAACCTAACGAGCCGCTTCTGTTCTCCCGTCGGCACGGGAGAGTGGCTCGATAGCATTCTGAGGAGGATATTGGATATGTCGAGAGGCAAAAAGGGACTTTTTTCCGGCCTGGCACTGCTCGGGTTGGTGCTGTTGTTGGTCGGTTCGGCAGGTGCGCAGACGGCGACTTCGGGCGAGATAGGGGGTCAAGATAATCTGGCACCCGGACCTGTCTCCGAAGTGATGGCGACCGTCGATGAGACGGATCTTTCGGTCTCGATTACCTGGACTTCGTCCATGGACGATTACATCCGCCAGACGGCGGGAGGGACGGATTTCACCTCTGGGGGTGTCTTCATCAACGTCAACGACGTGGCTGCTTATAGGGTCTATAAGAGCGCGGCGGGTGGCGATGCGGAACTCCTCGGAGAAGTAGCTTCTGGTGCGACTTCTTTTTCCGCTGGTCCTATCGAGATGGATGTAACTTACATCTTCGGGATCGTCGCCGTCGACGCTGCGGGGAATCCGAGCGGGATGAGCGACTCGGAAGAGATTCTCGTCGAGACGCCCGCAGTTCCTTCGGTGTCGTTGATAGTGACCTTCGATGTCGACGGAGTGGTTCTAGAGGAGATTCTGCAGGACGACGTAGCGGCTGTGAAGCTCACAGAGGATATCAGGCGTGTATTGGCCCTTCTGACGGGCCTTCCCATCGAGCGCATCGTAATCTTGAGTATCCGAGCAGGTAGCCTGGTAGTCGAGTTCGAGATCCTCGCGGCTGAGGACGATCCCGAAGCGCCGACTGCCGAAGAGGTGGCCGCTGCTTTGACGCAGCAGATTGCAGATGAACCGGCGGTGATTGTCGCGGCTCTTGAAGAAGGCACTGTGCTCGAGAATATTGGCGAAGAGATCAAGACCACCGAGTTGGTTACCGGCGCCAAAGTTGATCTGGGTGAGGTCCTGCCGGATTCAGTGGCTTCCGAGGAAATCACCGTGACCAACGACGGCGCGGAAGAGCAGACCGTCACTATCAGCGTTTCGGGCGACGGATTCGCCGTCTCCGAGAGCGAACTGGTCCTGCCGGCGGGTGGTGATGCGGTCGTCGTAGTCTCTTTCGACGCCGCTGCAGTGGACAACATAGAGGGGGCCTATGCGGGCCGACTGATTATCGCCACCGATGTTCCGGCGCTCGAGACAGTACACGAGTTGATGGCTGCTGTCCTGCCGCCGCCGCCGCCGCCGCCGGTCATTGATCTGAGCGGGGTGGAGTTCAAGTTCGCTCAGGTGAAGATCGACGATTCTGCCGCCAAGGTTCTGACCATTGCCAACAAGGGTGAGGCTGATCTGGAAGCGACGCTGGTGGTGAGCGGGGACGACGTGTTCACGGTCGATCCGGTTTCTGTCACGGTGGTTGCGGGTGAGAAGGCGGAAGTGACGATCACTTTTGCGCCGGTGGCCGAGGCGGAGTCCAGTGCCACGATCACGATCACCAGCAACGATCCGGTCAATCCGGAAAAGACGGTCGCGATGTCCGGTGTCGGCGTCGCAGAAGTGGCCCTGTTGCTACCCGGTGACTTCGACAGCAGCGGCGATGTCGGTTTCGACGACTTCTTCCTGTTCGCCGACCAGTTCGGGACGACGACGGATTCGCCCACCTGGAGTGCGATTTACGATCTGGATCTCTCCGGCGACGTCGGTTTCGACGACTTCTTCATCTTTGCCGACAACTTCGGCAAGACGCTGCCGGACGAATAGGTCGGTTCGCCGGCTGAGTAAGCCGGTTTCCGAGCCCCAACTGGCTCGGTATAGATATGAAAAGGACGCGGTGCCCTCTGGGGCCGCGTCCTTTTTTTGTCGGTAGAAAATGCTTGACCGGCTGGATGGAGCGGATAGATTTATTGAATTCAGTGGATTTGGCGTGGCGTTTCTATAGGAAATAATGCATATTCAGCAATGTTCGAAGTTTCTTCAGATATGCTGAATCCAATAGAACCATTCGCTTTGAGAGTGCCAATTCATCTTCGATGCAGGAGGAATTTCCCGTGAAAAGAACGAGCTTGTTGCTGAGTGCCTTCGTCCTGATCGCCCTCTGGGTAGGAGCCGTTTGCGGTGAGGGCCTGGTCATCTCCGATGAGGTGGCGGCGATCGACAACATTCCCCCGGCGCCGGTTACCGAGCTGCAGGCGCTGGATGCCTCTGGAGAAGGCGGGGAGAGCATCGTGGTCACATGGATGCTCTCGATCGACGACGCCGTTTCCGCCACTTCCTCCGGCAACGGCTTAGTGCCGCGGGGAGGGGTGTACGGATATCGCGTTTACCGGGAGGCCGAAAGTGAGACGGCATCGCTGATCGCCACTTTGTCTCCGGGCGTATCGGAGTACGTGGATACCCAGATCGAGAGTGGTGGTGCCTATCTCTACGAGGTGCGGTCGTTCGATCTGGACAACGAGACCGAGTTGAAGGTAATCCCCGGCTCGGTAGAGGATCTGGCTCGATTTGTCGTGGTCGGCGGTGGAGCCGGGGTGGATATAGTGGCGACGATCAAGGGGCAGATGAGGCTGGACGCCGAACTGGATCTGGAGGATCAGGGGGCGGTCGAGGCCTTCACCACCCGGTTTGTGACCGATGTTGCCGCGGCACTGAGCATCAGCTCGGACCGGGTCAAGGTGACCGGGATCAGCGCCGGCAGCGTCGTCGTCGAATTCGAGATCGTCGCGCCGGCGGAGGGAGTGACCGAGCCGACGGCGGCGGATGCTCTGGTTCAGTTGCAGAGTCTGGTCGCAGAAGATCCTCAGGTCTTTGCCGATTTGGGCGAGGTGCTCGAACTGGCGGACGAATCGACGACCGAAATCGTCCGCGTCACGCAGCCGCTGGATGTGGATGGGGCGCCTATCCTGGGGTGGTTCACGCGCGAGGGGGAGTCGGTCGATTTCGACGATTTCTTCCTGTTTGCCGATCACTTCGGTCAGAGTGAAGGGGATGCCGAATACGATTCCATATTCGATATCGTGGCCACTGGGACGATCGACTTCGACGATTTCTTCCGTTTTGCCGACGACTTCGGCAAGGTGGTGGTCAACGCCGCCGACATACGGGCCCAGTTGGGACTGTAGACGCTGCTCCGATTACATAGAGAATCACAGGATGATTTTTAATTGGATCGGGCCCCGTCGAGTTTGGCTGGCGGGGCCTCTTTTTTGCGTGCTGCTGGGGTTGTTATTGGGAACTCGGGCGGATGCCCTGGTCGTCGCCGAGGAAGCGGTCGCCGGTGAGGATGAGATTCCCCCCGCTCCGGCCAGCCAGATTAGAGCGATCGACCGGCCGGAGGATGCCGGCGGGCATATTTTGATCTCATGGGCGCTGTCGCCGGATGATCGGATGGTCTTTCGGAGCATGCCCGATGGTGGGAATGCACTGGGGGTGGGCCATATTTTTCGTGCATTCGGGATCGGAGGCTATCGCCTGTACCGCTATCGGGAGGGAGAAACGCCGGAGTGGATCGCCGAGGTGGCGGCCGGTGTCGATCGGCACGTCGATGCCGGGGTGGAGGACAATATCCTCTACTTTTACGAAGTGCGCGCTTTTGATTCGGCCCACGAAACGGTTCCGCTCATCGAGCCGGGAGGGGAGGCGGACAGGGCCCGTTCGGCGCGCGCTGTCGACAATGCGCAGACGCCTGTGGGTGCCGACGGGAGTCCCGTGCTGGGATGGTTCGATCCGGTCGACGATACGGTCGGCTTCAACGATTTTTTTCTGTTCGCCGATCACTTCGGTTTTATCGACGGAGAGAGTGGTTTTGATCCGTTGTTCGATCTGGACGGAAACCATCGCGTCGATTTTGCCGACTTCTTCCTGTTTGCCGATTATTTCGGTCGCAAGGTGGTCAACTACGATGCCATCGTCGGGAGTGCTGGCTAAAGACCTTGACAAAAAAGGGGGTTGTCCATAACTTTGCCTTTGCTTTCCCGCTTGTTTGATCTTTCCTTTCTGCAAAATCCCAATAGGGACCACGAGCGCAAGAGCCGGAGATTTCTTGTCCGGAGTTGGTGTGTAGCCGGGAAGTGCCAGGGGCAAAAGGGTTCAGGTCCGCTTCATTTTCTTCTACTTCAGTATCGCGCTTATAAATCCCGTCCCATTTTTTGAGGTTCTGCTCGTTCCAAGGAAAGTCCCCTCGCCGACACTGTTCCAAATGCACGACAATTCCAGGAGTAATTGAGGCTTTTTCCGTTTATTTTTTCTCGCCTTTTGAGCCGAGGCCACCTCACTAGTTTCGACATTCCTTTCCACATCGTTCTTTTGGGCGCGCTTGCTGCCGGCACTGCTATGGCGAGAGGCTCGCAGCGCATCTGTGCACACCCACTTATCGAAAGGCCGCGACGAGAACCATGCCTCCAGGAAATAACAAGACCCAGAAGATGAATATCGTCGAACTCCAGCGCATGAACATTCTCGATCTGCAGGAGTTGGCGCAAAACCTGGAAGTGGCGGAGTACACGACTCTGCGCAAGCAGGAGCTGATCTTCGCCATCTTGAAGCACCAGACCGAACGGAGCGGATTGATCTTCGCCCAGGGGGTGCTCGAGGTGCTGGAAGAGGGATTCGGTTTTTTGCGGTCCCCCAGCTACAACTATCTTCCCGGTCCCGACGATATCTACGTCTCTCATTCTCAGATCAAGCGGTTCGGTCTGCGGACGGGGGATACTATTTCGGGGCAGATCCGACCGCCCAAGAACGACGAGAAGTATTTCGCCCTGCTGCGCGTCGAAGCGATCAATTTCGAGGATCCGGAGGTCACCAAGCACAAGACGATCTTCGAAAATCTGACCGCTCTACACCCGCGCGAGCGCTTTCGCCTGGAGCACAATCCCAAGGAGATGACGACGCGGATCATGGATCTGCTCAGTCCGATCGGCAAGGGGCAGCGCGGGTTGATCGTGGCGCCGCCGTTTACGGGCAAGACGATGTTGCTGCAGAAACTGGCCAACGCGATTACCACCAATCATCCGGAAGCGGTGCTGATCGTGCTGCTCATCGACGAACGGCCGGAAGAGGTGACCGATATGCTGCGCTCGGTCAACGGCGAGGTGATCAGCTCGACGTTCGACGAGCCGGCGACGCGCCATGTCCAGGTGGCGGAGATGGTCATCGAAAAGGCGAGGCGCCTGGTCGAACACAAGCGAGACGTGGTCGTTTTGCTCGATAGTATCACCCGTCTGGCGCGGGCGTACAATACGGTTACGCCCCACAGCGGGCGGATCCTGACCGGCGGCGTGGATTCGACGGCGCTGCAGTGGCCGCGGCGTTTTTTCGCGGCGGCGCGAAAACTGGAGGAGGGGGGGAGCCTGACGATCATCGCCACGGCGCTGGTGGATACCGGGAGCCGTATGGACGAGGTGATCTTCGAGGAGTTCAAGGGGACGGGCAATATGCAGGTCGTGCTCGACAGAAAGCTGAGCAACCGACGCACTTTTCCGGCGATCGACGTGACCGCCACCTCCACCCGCAAGGAGGAACTGCTGCTCTCCGAATACGAGCTGAATCGCTCGTGGGTGCTGCGGCGCATTCTCAACCAGATGGGGGTCATTGAGGGGATGGAATTCCTCCTGGAACGGATGAATCGTTCGACTTCGAACGAGGAGTTCCTCAAGGCGATGAACGACTGATGCTGTAGCGATCTTGCGCGTTCGGAGAGAGTGTTTTATCTTAATTATCTTCAGTTTGATTTTCGACAACGTTCAGGAGGTCGGACCGTGAAAGAGGGCATTCATCCCGAATTTGTAGAGGCGACTGTCTCCTGCGCCTGCGGCAATGTGTTTCAGGTGCACTCGACCGAAAGCAAGCTGCACGTGGATATCTGCTCCAAGTGCCACCCCTACTATACGGGCAAGCGTCAGCTGGTCCTGGATCGCGGGGGGCGCATTGAGCAGTTCAACAAGCGCTACAATCTGCAGGCAGAGGCGCCCGAAGCGGAGGCACCCGAAGCGGAAGAGGGACAGGAAGAAGCTCAAGAGGCTGTCCAGGCTTAGCTACAGGCAGCACATCGAAAGGTGGTAGGACCGGCTTCCGCGAAGCGGGGTCTTATCGCCTTTTGCATGTACGGATGGACGTGAAATTATGAGTGGTGCCGAAGAGGAGCAGCCGTTGTCCGCAGACGAGCCGCGGGTGCCGCAGGAAAAACGGGCGTTGGCCGAGGATTTGCCGGTAGGCGGTCAGGCGGTCATCGAAGGGGTGATGATGCGCGTGCCGGGCAAGATCGTCACGGCGGTGCGCGCGGCGGATCGCCGGATTGTGGTTCGGGAGCAGGCATACATGCCCCTCACCAAGAGATATCGCTTGCTCGGTATTCCCATTCTGCGCGGTGCCGTCTCCTTTTTCGAGATGATGATCATCGGCTTCAAGGCGCTGAATTTTTCTGCCGATGTGGCAATGCAGGGGGAAGAGGAGAAGGAAGGGAATGGGGAAGAACGAACGGTGACGGCGCCGGAGGAGAGCGGTTGGAAGAACCGGCTGATGCTGGGGGCCACCCTGGTTTTTTCCTTCGCTCTGGGGATCGGTCTATTCTTTTTTCTGCCGCTGCTGGCGGCCGAAACGCTGGGGGTACAGCGGGATGCGCTGCGCTTCAACTTGATTGCGGGAGCAGTGCGCGCCTCTCTGTTGCTGCTCTATATGTGGGGCATCGGCCACTGGGAGGAGATCCGCAGGGTCTTTCAGTATCACGGTGCCGAGCACAAGAGCATCTTCGCGCTCGAAGAGGGCGCGGGGCTGAACGTGGCAGCGGCGGCGGCCTGCTCGCGGCTGCACCCGCGCTGCGGCACCAGTTTTATGCTGATTGTCGTGCTGCTGGCCATCCTGGTCTTCGCCGTGGTCGATTCTCTGTTCGTCGTCGTTTTCGGGCATCCGCAGAGCCTGCTGGAGCGGTTCGCCACCCATCTGTGCGTTCTGCCTCTGATCGGGGGAACGGGGTTCGAACTGCTCAAGCTGTCGGGGAAAATGCGCAACCACCCGCTGACCCGGGTGTTGATCGCCCCGGGCCTGTGGTTGCAGCGGATCACCACGCGCGAGCCGGACGAGGATCAGCTCGAGGTCGCCCTGGTGGCGTTGCGGCACGCGCTGGATGAGCCGCCTATGGAGGGGGAAGGGGCTTCGCCGATCGTCCGTGTATAGAGTGTTTGCCCTGCCCCGATCTGCCTGAAGATTTTCCAGCCGCGATCTCAGAACAGTATTGCCCGGTTCCTGCAAAAAAACGAATTTTCATCCATTTATCATGCCCATAGACGAAAGTCCGGTCCTGCCGTGCTCGATAAACTGCGAGGATACGAAGAGCGCTACGAGGAGCTGAGCCAGCAGCTGGCCAGCCCGGAGATGGCACAGAATCCGACCCAATACCAGAAACTGGCCAGGGAGCTGGGCGATCTGCGGGAAACCGTGGAAAAGGCGGCGGTCTACCGCCAGGTGCGCGCCCGACTGCAGGAGGCCGAGGAGATCATCCAGGACGACGACGATGCCGAACTGGTCGAACTGGCCCAGGTGGAGCAGGAGGAACTGGCTACCGAGGTGGAGGCGCTGGAAGCGGAGATCAAGGTACTGCTGATCCCCAAGGATCCGAACGATAGCCGCAATGCCATCGTCGAGGTGCGGGCCGGCACCGGAGGAGATGAGGCGGGGCTCTTCGCCAGCGATCTGTTTCGCATGTACAACCGGTTTGCGGAGCGCCACGACTGGAAGATCGAAACGCTCTCTTCCAGCCTGAATCCGTCGGGGGGGTTCAAGGAGGTGGTGTTTATGGTCTCCGGTAAGGATGCCTTCGGCAAGCTCAAGTTCGAGAGCGGGGTGCACCGGGTGCAGCGGGTACCCAAAACCGAGGCGAGCGGTCGCATCCACACCTCGGCGTCGTCGGTGGCGGTGCTGCCCGAGGCGGAGGATGTAGAGGTGGAGATCGCCCAGGAGGAGTTGCAGATCGATGTATACCGCTCCAGTGGTCCGGGTGGACAGAGCGTCAATACCACGGATTCGGCGGTGCGCATTACGCACCTTCCGAGCGGGTTGGTGGTCTCCTGTCAGGATGAAAAGTCGCAGTTGAAAAACAAGAACAAGGCGCTCAAGATTCTGAAGGCGCGTCTGCTCGACGTGTATCGGGCGGAGCAGGATGAGAAGATTTCGGCCGAGCGGCGCCAGCAGATCGGATCGGGGGATCGAAGTGCCAAGATCCGCACTTATAATTATCCTCAGGGACGGGTCACCGATCATCGGATCAATATGACCCTTTACCGTCTGGAAGAGGTATTGGATGGGGAACTGATAGAGTTCGTGACGCAATTGGGACTGGTCGCCCAGGAGCAGGCGCTGGCCGCCGCTGCGGTGGAGGCGGGTTAAGATACAACTGACGGTGGAGCGAAGAGAGTTGGTGTAACATGCAGAAGAGATCCTGGAAGCTGCTCGATATTCTCAATGAGACGAGCGGCTTTTTTGCGTCCAGAGAGATCGAGAATCCGCGTTTGCAGGCGGAACTGCTGCTGGCCGACGTGCTGGAGGTGCGCCGGCTCGATCTGTATCTGCAGTTCGAGCGACTGCTGACTCCCGAGGAGGTAGACGGATATCGGGAGCACGTGAAGAAGCGCGTGCAGCGCGTGCCGCTGCAGTACATCACCGGAGAAGCCGGTTTCCGCGAACTGACGCTGGTCGTCCGCGAAGAGGTGCTGATCCCTCGACCGGAGACCGAAATACTGGTGGAGATAGCGCTGGAGTTTCTGTCCTCGCGGGAGGAGCCGCTGGTGCTCGATCTGGGCTGTGGTTCGGGGGCGATCGCGCTGGCGCTCGCCAGCGAGCATGCGACCGCTCGCCTGGTCGGCATTGATCTCTCTGCCGAAGCCCTGGCAGTGGCCCGGGAGAATGCCGAACGCAGCGAGATGACAGAGAGGGTGGAGATGCTGTGCGGCGATCTGTTCGCACCGCTGCGGGAGCGGGCGGAACAGGAGCGCTTCGATGCCATTGTCAGCAATCCGCCCTACGTGCGCAGCGGCGATATCGCCGAACTCGAAGCGGAGGTGCGCGAGTACGAGCCGCATCTGGCGCTGGATGGGGGTGAGGATGGTCTCGACTGCTATCGCCGCATCGCCCGCGAGGCGGGGGAGTTCCTCGAGCCGGAGGGATGTTTATTTTTGGAAGTGGGGGACGGCCAGGCGGAAGCGGTGAGCGGTCTGCTGGCTGCGGAGGGCTGTTTTGAGAATATTGAGACGAGGTCGGATCTGAACGATGTTCCGCGCGTGGTGACGGCGCGGTTTTCGGCAACTCGCAGGAAATAAGATATCGGCCGACGGTTCTGGTGTGGTATATGCAATATCCATAGACGCACAGTAGCTGGGAAACGAGTCTTCCACGTCATGTATAGTCACTATTAGCGCATTCTTTGAGAGTTGCTTCTCCTTCTTGAGCGAGTTATCCATGGCCAAAAAAGCGCGTTCCGTGTATGTCTGTCAGTCCTGCGGGACCACTGCGCCGCGATGGTTCGGCCGGTGCACCGGCTGCGGCCAGTGGAACACCTGTGTGGAGGAGCGCCCCCAGGTGAGCGACAGCCGCCGGGAATCGATGGGGGCGCCGGCTTCCAGTGCCAGGTTGCAGCCGATTACCGATATTTCGGGGGAATCGCACGAGCGCTTGCAGATCGGCATCTCGGAGTTCGACCGGGTGCTGGGCGGGGGGATCATGCCGGGGTCGGCGGTGCTGGTGGGCGGCGATCCGGGGATCGGGAAATCGACCCTGCTGCTGCAGATGGCCGGTCAGCTGGCGGCCTCGGGGTTGAATATCGCCTATATCTCGGCGGAGGAGTCGAGCGGTCAGATCCGTCTGCGGGCCTCCCGCCTGGGCGCCCTCAGCGAGGAACTGCTGGTGATGGCGGAGACGAATCTGGCGGCGATTATCGACCAGTTGAAGCAGGTCGGTCCGGTGGTGGTGGTCATCGATTCGATCCAGACGATCTACCTGCCGGAACTGGAGAGTGCGCCGGGCAGCGTGACCCAGGTGCGCGAGTGCGCCGCCCGCCTGATATACATGGCCAAGGAGAGCGGCATTCCGGTCTTTCTGGTCGGTCACGTGACCAAGGAGGGAACGGTGGCCGGACCGCGCGTGCTGGAGCACCTGGTCGATACAGTCCTCTATCTGGAGGGGGACCGGCACCACCATTTCCGGGTGCTGCGGGCGGCCAAGAACCGCTTCGGGTCGACCAATGAAATCGGCCTTTTCGAGATGCGGGATCACGGTTTGATCGAGGTGGCCAATCCGTCTGAGATCCTGCTCTCCGAGCGAGAGGAAGGGGTTTCGGGTTCGGCTATAGTCTGCAGCATGGAGGGGACGCGGCCGCTGCTGGTGGAGATCCAGGCGCTGGTGAGCCGCTCCAGCTTTGGCTACCCGCAGCGGGTGGCCACCGGCATCGATGCCAAGCGGCTGTCGATCATCATCGCCGTGCTGGAGAAGCGGGGCGGATTGGATCTGTCCTCCGAGGATATCTTCGTCAACGTGGTCGGCGGCATCCGCATCGACGAACCGGCGGTGGATCTTGGGGTGGGGTTGGCGATCGCCTCCAGTTTTCTCAACCGGGCGGTGGAGTCGAAGACGGTTGCGATCGGCGAGATCGGCCTGGGGGGTGAGATCCGTCCGGTCAACCAGATCGAGAGGCGGGTGGCCGAGGCGCGCAATCTGGGGTTCGAGCGCTGCCTGGTGGCGCGCAGCAACCTCAAAGGCTGGAAGCGGCCGGAGGGGATGGAGGTGATCGGGGTCGGCGGTCTGGAGGCGGCCCGGGAATTGGCTTTGGGCGAAGGCTAGCTTTACCATAGATACAGGAGATACAGAATTTCTTCGAATAAGCTCTCGCTGGAGCGCGGGATGATCCCAAGGCCGCACCGCCCGGTGCGGATTTCCCCGGCGTGGAGAAGTGCTGCACATTTTCCCCTCGCAGTGTTTCCTTTTTGATGCACGGGCGTTTCTTTCCGGTGTCGCTCGGATGCCGGCACGGCCGCATATATTTTTCTTTATAATATTCGTAAGATAATATTTTACAGCCTGTTGTGTGTTCCTCTCTGCGTCGACTGGCACGGGGTTTGATAAGGGGTATAGCGGCCCTGATAAACGGGCAAAAAATCACTTGACACCTGCACAAAAGAATAGTATCTTTTTGTTCAGAGGTTACGTGATAACAGTTTAATTTAAGTTTGTGTAACTGATCGAGCAGGCGGCAAAAAAGCGGCCTGTCCCTTTCCCCACGGATCCCGGTCGGAGAGTCCCCCTTCGGCGAGGGCGGCAGCAATCAGGAGGAGATCATGGCGGCAAAGCTCAAAGGCGCATCCAACGGTAACTTGCAGCAGGAGGACAGAGATAAGGCGATCAAGCTGGCGTTCGACCAGATCGAGCGGCAGTTCGGCAAAGGGGCCCTCATGCGCCTGGGCGAGTCCGCAGTCGTCGATGTCGACTTCATCCCAACGGGCGTCCTGTCGCTGGACGCGGCGCTGGGCATCGGAGGCGTTCCCAAGGGAAGGGTGGTGGAACTCTTCGGGCCGGAATCGGCCGGCAAGACCATGCTCGCTCTGCAGATTGTGGCCCAGGCGCAAAAGCGCGGTGGGGTGGCGGCCTTCGTGGATGCAGAGCACGCTCTGGATACGAGTTTCGCCGGCAAGCTGGGCGTGGATATCGACAACCTCCTGGTCGCGCAGCCCGACTCGGGTGAGGAGGCGCTGGAGATCGTCGATACGCTGGTGCGCAGCGGGGCGATCGATCTGATCGTCGTCGACTCGGTCGCCGCCCTGGTGCCGCGGGCCGAGTTGGAGGGGGACATGGGCGATTCCCACATGGGTCTGCAGGCGAGGCTGATGTCCCAGGCGCTGAGGAAACTCACCGGATCGGCCCAGAAATCGGGGACTACAGTGCTCTTCATCAATCAGCTGCGCATGAAGATCGGGGTGATGTTCGGCAGCCCCGAGACAACCACCGGAGGACGGGCGCTGTGCTTCTACGCTTCGATGCGGCTCGACATCCGGGGGATAGGCACCATCAAGGACGGCGACGTAGTGATCGGCCGCCGCACCCGCGTCAAGGTCGTCAAAAACAAGGTAGCACCCCCCTTCCGGGAGGCAGAATTCGACATCCTCTTCAAGGGGGACGAGGCCGGCATTTCCAGGGAGGGAGATCTGCTCGACCTGGGGGTTAACAGTGACATTATCAACAAGAGCGGCACCTGGTTTTCCTACAACGGAGAGCGGTTGGGGCAGGGCAGGGAGAACGCACGGCTCTTTCTGCGCGACAACCTCCAGGTGGCCGGCGAGATCGAGGCGCAGGTCCGTCAGGCGCTCAATATGCGCGTCGATTCCGCGTTGCTCGGGGAGGGTGCGGATACGGAAAACGCGGAATCAAAGGAAAAGGAAGCGGAATTAGCAGAGGCTTAGAGGCCCGGACAACGAACTGGCGCGTGCGCCGCAGGGGGCGGCATTCCCATACACTCCTTCCCCACAAACTTCCTGCCGCTCCCCGCGCGCACGCCCATCCAACTCTCCCCCGCCTCGGTGGAACGCTGGCCTCACCCCAGGCACGGCGTTCCACCGCATTTCGGTAGACATTGCGGCCGAAGACGGGACTGCAGCGCAACCGTCAACTTGAAGAGGTGAGCTGATGCATCCCACAGAGCTGACAGCCCAGGTAGACGACACAGGCATCCGCACAGAGCAGCGCGGTCGATCTTTCCCGCCCCCGGCTTCCCGATTTCGACTGGCTGTGCAAAAGGCGCGTTCCTGGGACGAACTGGGGACATTGTGTGGCCGGATCGACGCCTCCTTTCGGGCCGGCGATCTGGAACGCAAAGTGGCAGAAGAACTGGCCGGTCTGGCGGCCGAACAGGCGCGTTTCGTGCCCGAGGGGATGCCCCAAAAGCAGGTGGTGTTTGCAGATGAACTGCTGGATCCCAAACGGCGCAGCGGTCCGACTTGTTCCTGCTGTGGAGAAAGCGTCTGGCGCGAACGGGCGGGACGGCGGATCTGTGGGACCTGTCATCCCGCGCCGCGCTGGCGGGTCGGAAGAGAGGAGAGGGATGCTGCCTAGCGGTGTAGCTTTTTGAGTGTGGATATGTGGGTATTTCGCAAGTTTTCGCAGATTCCGATGTGATGCTGGTTAAAGTTCTCCAGCTGAATCTGGAGGAGTTTGGCAACTGATCAAAAAGTGGAATTGCAGAAAGAAAAAGGTCGGTCCTCAATGAGGGACCGGCCTTTTTTTATTGTCTCCGAGAATAGGTGAATTTCAGGCGTTCTGCGGAACTAAGGAAACGTCGATACTCTCAGGTATCCGAAGGCCCATTGATCTCGACGACGCTCTTCAGCACTCCGTCCTCACAGGCCGACTGGAGGGCGAAAGCCGCGGGTGTCTGCTCCAGCGGGAAGCGATGGGTGACGAGAGGGACGAGCTGCACGCGGCCGCTGGCGGCCATCTGGATGGCGCGTGGGTAGGTGTGCTTCATGCGCCTCACCATCTTCAGGGTCAGCCCTTTGCGTCGCATGACCGATGCGTTGAAGGAGAACGTTTCCTCTTGGGGAATGCCGACCAGGAGCACCTTACCGCCGATGCGCGCAGCCCGGGTGGCCTGGTCCGGTGCCAGGGATGAGTTGGTCGCCTCGAATACCAGGTCCACCCCCCGGCCATCGGTCCATTCGAGCACGGCTTCGTGTGTGGAGGCGGTGCGATCGGCTCCCAACTGCTCGGCGATGGCGGTCCTGGAGGGGAGGGGATCTATGGCGAATAGCTGGCCGGCTCCGGCCAGGCGGGCGACCTGGAGGATGAGCAGGCCGATCGGTCCGGCGCCGAGGATGGCTACGCTGTCCATGGGGCGCAGGTGGGCCAGATCGACTGCGTGGATGGCCACACCCAGTGGTTCCAGCAGAGCGGCGGCGCTGGGGTCGATGGAATCGGGCACGGGGAAGAGCGCCTCGGGAGGAGCAGTGACGTACTCCGCCAGGCCGCCGTGGAGGTCGGGTGGCGAGCCGGCGAAGTAGATGGTTGGGCAGAGGTTGGGGTGACCCTGGAGGCACCATTCGCAGGAGCCGCAGGAGCGGGCGGGTTCCACGGCTACCAGAGCGCCGGGGGTGAAGCCGAATTCACGGGCGCGCACGTCGACGATTTCGGCGGCGAACTCGTGACCCAGGATAAGGGGGGCTTCCACCGCGGCCGAGCCGATCCCCCCTTCGAGGTAGTAGTGCAGATCGCTGCCGCAGATGCCCACGGCGCGCACGGCCAGGAGGAGCTCGCGGTCGCCGGGTAGCGGTCGGGGAACGGAGGCCAGGCGCACGTCGCGCACGCCGTGGATGAAGGCGGCTCGCATCAAATCTTTCATGGATTGTCATCTCCTGCTGTAGCTGCCGAATAGTTGCTGGATGGACCGGGTTAAAATCTGTATACTCAGGGTTGGAAAAGGGGGGTGTGGAGAAACTATAGATGGAGTTGGATTTCTTCAAGGGAATCGGGGGAAAGGGGGGGCAGCTAATGTGCGGGGATAGGGCCATTAGTTGATTCCCTCCATTTACACTGATATGGGTTTATGATAGAGATACTGATCGACAAAGGGGCGGTCGAAGAGCGGATCGGCGGACTGGCTGGCCAGTTGGTCGCCGACTACGGAGATGAATCGCCGGTGTTCATCGGGGTGCTGAACGGCGCGGTGCAGTTCATGATGGATTTGATCGGTCAGCTGCCCGCAGAGATTCAGGAGAGACTGGATTACGATTTCGTCGACGTCTCCAGCTACGACGGCGGCACCAGCCGCGGTGAGGTGACGGTCAACAAGGAGATCGCCATAGAGATAGAGGGGCGGGATGTGGTGGTGGTGGATGGAATCGTCGATACCGGATTGACGCTGGAACTGGTATTGTCCATGCTGGAGAAGCGGAAGCCGAAGTCGCTGCGCGTCTGCACGCTGCTGGACAAGCCGTCCCGGCGACAGCGGGAGGTGCCGGTCGACTACTGCGGTTTCACTATCGAGGATCGGTTCGTGGTGGGATACGGCATGGACTTAGATCAGCGCTACCGCGCGTTGCGCTATATCGGCGTGCTGGAATAGATAGACTTTTTCTACCCACCAACGGATCTGCCGATAGCGTGCGGACAGGGTGTATCAGTGCTCGGGATTGCAGTCTGAAGATCTATAGAAGTCTTTTCAGAGAATGGGGGTGAGATGAGAGCCAGGGTCAAGAAAGAGAAGGTGGAGCGGGGGGTGCGGGGGGAGGCGGGGCGTGCCAGAGAGTTGGCGCGGCAGATCCATGGATGGGCGGAGCCGGCGTTCAAAGAAGTGAACTCCGCCGGGGCGCTGGCCGCGTATCTGGAGGAACGGGGATTCGACGTGGAGTTTCCGTTCCGGAAGATCCCCACCGCCTTCAGGGCGAGTTGGGGGAAGGGAAAGCCGGCGATCGGCATGCTGGGAGAGTACGATGCCCTACCGAACTGCGGACCGAGCGAGGGGGAATGGGGGCACGGCTGTGGCCATCACCTGCTGGGCGCGGCGCCGGCTGCCGGCGCGGTGGCGGCGAAGGTAATTCTGGAAGAGACGGGGGGGAAGGGGCGGATCGTGTACTACGGCTGTCCGGCGGAGGAGACGCTGGCGGGCAAGGTGTACATGGCCAGAGATGGAGGCTTCCGCGATCTGGATGCCTGTCTGGCCTGGCATCCGGGGAGCAGTTCCGGGGTCAACAACGCGGGTGGCTCCTCTCTCGACTCGATGGTATACGAGTTCTTTGGGCGGACGGCACACGGGGCGAGTGCCCACGCCGGGCGCAGCGCGCTGGATGGGGCGGTATTGATGGACGTGGCGGCCAACTACCTGCGCGAGCACGTCCCGGAGAACGTGCGCATCCATTCGGTCATTCGCGACGGAGGGGACGCGCCGAACGTGGTGCCGGCGTATGCCAAGATCTGGTACTACGTGCGGGGTAAGGACCGCAAACAGGTCGATGAGGTGCGGGAAAGACTCACCGCCTGCGCGCGCGGGGCGGCGGAGGCGACCGGCACGGAGATGAAGTGGCAGCGGTTGACCGGGGTGTACGAGCGGCTGCCCAGCGACAGTATGTGCGCGATGACGATGGGGAATCTGGAACTGTTCGGGGGGCCGCAGCCAAATCGGAAGGATCGGGAGCGGTTGGCGGAGATCGGTCAGGAAGGGACGTTCAGCCGGGGGGTCGAGGAGGGTACCGGTAATCAGGGCAGGGGGAGTTCGGACGAGGACAACGTCTCCTGGCTGGCGCCGCTGGGGCGCTTCCAGGTGGCCTGCGTGGCCCAGGGGACGCGGGGCCACCACCGCGACCTGGCGGCGCAGGGTGGGCTGCCGTTCGCGGAGCGGGGGATGCTGCAGGCGGCCAAGGTGTTTGCCGGAGCGGCGCTCGATCTCTGCCAGGATGCCGAGTTGATGCGCAAGGTGCGAGGGGAGTTCCGCAAACGGACTCGGGGATTCACCTACGATCCGCTGGTTACCAAGCGACAGAAGGTGCCGATAGATCCGCCGTGAGTGGCAGGGTACCCGATGGCATAAAACAGATCAGCGAAGGGGGGAAAAGTGGCCGAACCTGAAAAGGGAGGGGTGGCCAAACGGTCGTTCTATCTGCTGCTCCTGATCGTCGTGTTGTTTTTGATAGCGTCGATGCGGAACTATTTGCAGGAGGAGCCGGAGTGGGGGCGGTTCGTTGCCGAGGAGGATGGTTTTTCCGTGCTGGTGGCCGGCAGTCCGGATCGGCGCACCATTGAGGAGGAACTGCCGGGGGGAAAAATTGCATCGCACTATTTGATGTTTGCCAGGGAAGGGGTGCAATACGCGGTGGCGCGCGTCGAACTGCCGGCAAAAGAGCCGGAGGAGATTGGAGTAATTCTGGAAAGGGCGGGGGAGGCGCTGGTCGAAAGGGTGCAGGGGGAACTGATAGAAAGAGGGGAGATCTCCGCATCGGGATATGCGGGGCGGAGACTCGAGGTCGAGGCGGGTGACGGGAGCGTGCTGCGGGCGAGGATTATTCTGGCCAACGGTCAGTTGTATACGCTGATGGCAGGTATGGGAGAGATGCAAGAGGGATTGCAGGCGGAAGTGGATTCGTTCTTTGCATCCTTCGAAATTTTAACAGGCGAAGAGGGGAAGGAAAATTCCCCGGCTGCCGAATGACTGTGGGAGGAAAATTGTGAACTGTGTACGCGCTGAAGTCGTATATACGGGGAAGAAGGTGGTCGAGGATGCCTACGTCCTGTTCGATGGGCAGAAGATGGTCGGCATCTCCGCCAGCAAGAAGGGAACGTTGGTAGGGGAGTGCGCGGCTGTCACTCCTGCCTTTATCGACGCGCACAGCCATATCGGCATGCACCGAGCGGGGGAACCGGGTGCCGAGTCGGAGACTAACGAGCACCTGGAGTCGATTATGGCCCTGGCGGACGCGCTCGATTCGCTGCAGATGGACGACGCGGCGCTGCGGGAATCGGTGGAGATGGGGGTGCTGTATTCGTGCATCGTGCCGGGTAGCGGCAATATCATTGGCGGTCGATCCGCGGTGATCCGCAACTACGCGGCCGACAGCACGCAGGCGCTGGTGGCCAGGGCGGGGATCAAGGGGGCGTTCGGGTACAATCCGATGTCGGTGCGGTCGTGGAAGGGGACGCGACCGAATACCCGGATGGGCGCCCTGGCTATTCTGCGGCGCCGGCTGGACGAGGTGCGGCAAAAAATGGAGAAGCAGAGCAAGGCAAAGGGAGCCAAGAAGCAGGAGATCGCCTTCTCGGCAGAGGAGGAGGTGCTGAGGGATCTGTTGACTGGAAAGGAACGACTGCGGGCGCACGTCCACAAGATCGACGATATCGCAACTTTGCTGCGTCTGGTGGACGACTTCAAGCTCAAGATCACGGTCGAGCACGCCATGGATGTGCACCAGCCGGGGATCTTCGATGAGCTGAAGAAGCGGAAGATTCCGGTCACCTACGGCCCGGCAGATGCCTTTGCGTACAAGGTGGAGCTCAAGCACAACGACTGGCGCAATATCCGCTACCTGGTTGAATCCGGAGTGCAGTACGGGCTGATGACCGACCATCCGGTCGTCCCATCTCGCCAGCTCTTTTTGCAGACCCGGTGGTTTACGCGGGTTGGGCTTTCGAAGCAGCAGGCGGTGGAACTGGTGTCGCGTCGGAATGCGGAGCTGCTGAAGGTGGAGCGGATGCTCGGATCTCTGGAGAAGGGGAAGTGGGCTTCGTTCACCTGCTGGAACGGAGATCCATTCGACGTGACGAGTTTCCCGGTGGCGGTGTACGGGGAGGGGAAGTTGCTCTTTGCGGAGGAGTGAGTGTCGGCGAGGGGGATTCGATTTTCGACAGGGCGGATTCTGGAAATGTGCCCCCCTTCTTTGAACAAACGTTTTGCGGAGCGTTGAGGATTTTTTTCAGGAGCGGATGAGATGGGAGAACGAAGAGGCGACATCATCGAGCAGTCGGATGCGGGCGAGATCGGCCAGGGGGGGCAGCCGGAGTGGCTGCAGGAGCGGCTGGAATGGTTCCAGGATATGAAGTTCGGGCTGTTTCTGCACTGGGGGATCTACTGCCAGTGGGACTGCTGCGAATCGTGGCCACTGGTGGAGGTGGACGACTGGTCGCGGCCGGATCATCTCAAGTGCTGGACCGAGCGGGACAGGGACTTCGCCCGTTTCACGCGCGACTATCGGGCGCTGAACAGGACGTTCAATCCGGTGGATTTCGATCCGGCGATATGGGCGGAGGCGGCCGGGTACGCGGGGATGAAATACGTCACGTTTACCTCGAAGCACCACGACGGTTTTTGTATGTGGGACACGGGGACTACGGACTATCGGATCACGCATGCGGACTGTCCGTTCCACGCCGACCCGCGCGCCGATATCGCGAGAGGGGTGTTCGATGCCTTCCGGGCGCGCGACCTGGCCATCAGCTGCTATTTTTCCAAGTCGGACTGGCACGTGCCTTACTATTGGAGTCCGGATTGGCCGGCAAAGACGCGGAACCCGAACTACGACACGCACGCGCTTCCGGAACTGTGGGAGAAGTTCGTGCAGTACACGCACCGGCAGATCGAGGAGCTGATGAGCGGGTACGGACCGATCGACGCGCTGTGGCTGGACGGGGGACAGGTGCGGCCGCCGGACCAGAATATACGGATGGACGAGATCGCGGCGATGGGGCGCCGGCATCAGCCCGGTCTGCTCGTGGCCGATCGCACGGTGGGTGGGCCACATGAAAACTTCGTCACGCCGGAGCAGACGATTCCGGACGCGCCGCTGGAGGCGACGTGGGAGTCGTGTCTGACGATGGGGCACAGCTGGAAATACGTGCCCGACGATCGCTGCAAGCCGACCGGAGAGCTGATCCGCATGCTGGTGGAGGTGGTGGCCAAGGGGGGGAATCTGCTGCTGGGTACGGGGCCGACGCCGCAGGGGACGCTGACCGACGAGGCGCTGGGGCGGCTGCGGGAGATCGGGGACTGGATGCAGGTGAATTCGGAGGCGATCTACGGCACCCGGCCGATTGCGCCGTATCGGAACGGGGAGGTGTTTTTCACGTGCAAAGGGGAGAGGGTATACGCGATTTGTTTTGCGGACGAGCCGCCTGCGGAGATCGCGTGGAGTGGGCTCAGGCCTGCTGAAGGTGTATCGATGCAGTTGCTCGGACAGGAGAGAGAGCTGGAGTGGAGGGATGAGGATGGAAAGGTGCGGGTGAGATTGTCCAGCGAGATGAGGAATGCCGTTCCGGTGGAAGGGCCCTGGGTGCTGGAGTTCATGGGGAGGGTGTGATAGAGGATTCCGGATATCCTGGAGATCTTCAGGAGTAGATCCTCAGGAGATCCGGGATTCTGACAGTTTTGAGGTATGATCTCGGGATATCCGGTGTTCGGGACTTTGTCCCGGTGGATGTAAGATTACAACATCTGCGCGGTGCCTGGATGATCTGCCGATGTCACGATTTCGGAGAGCGCTTTCGACGCGAGATCAGGGCACTGCGGAAATCGGTCTGACGTGGAGAGTTAAAAATGCGGACGGCCGCAAAACATCCGTCCCAATAGACGCATAGATTTGTCCAGATAACGAGCCCGGAACGACGATCAGCGTTCCGAGCCGTTTTTTTCGAGCCAGTCCAGGATCAGGTCCAGCAGGCGGTCGGCGGTGCCTTTGGCGAAATGGGTGGAGCGTTCGCTCGCTTCGTAGCCCCCCCGGGCGTATTCGTATTCGAGGGGGAGGTAGCCCTGGTAGCCGCCGGCGCAGGAGACGAGGGCGCTGTGCGGAAAGCGCTCCTTCATGCGCAGGGAGATTTCGGAGAGGACTTCGAAGGGGAGACAGGTGAGCACGATCCCGCCGATGCGCAGGAACTGGACTTTGACGGAATACTGGTTATCGGGATACAGGCGGGCGCGGTGGAGAATGGCCTGCTGGAGATGGAAGATGTCGAGCGCCTCCCGGGATTCCGGGCTCTCCGGAGCGGCGTCGATCAGGGAGAGGGAGCGGTGGCGGGCCTGCTCGTATTCCGCTTCGATGGTTTTCGAGTCGGCGTCGATGATGGTGTGGACGTCCAATTCGCGGCAGTCGGCGGAGACAGTCGGTGTCGGATCCTCGCGGAAAAGGCGGTCGCCCAGGGTGGCGGTGTGGCCCAGGGTCTGGCCGATTCGCTGGCGGCAGTCGGTGTAGCGGTCGATCGGCACGGCGTCGCCGGCGGCGCCCAGGGTGAAAAAGACCGGGCAGTTCCACCTGGCGGCGATGGTTTGACGCAGGTAGAAGGGATAGTCGGCGGAGATCCGGTAGTGGGCGGCCTCGGCTTCCTGGCCGCCGGTGACGGGGTGGCAGCCGAAGTTGGCGAGCACTGCCTTAACGCCACAGTCGTCGACGATGCGCAGGACGGTCAATTCGTCATCGGTGGGGCTGATCGTGTAATTCTCGGCGTCGAGGGGATAGCGGAAGTTGGTGGCCACCGAGCCGTCGGCGCGTACGGTGCGGCGGTTGAAGAGGACCTGGGGGACGCGCAGGCGTGCCGTCTCCAGGCGGCCCGGCTGGAGATTTCTCAGGCTGTCGCGGGCGGCCTCGACGAGTTTGACTTTGAAGTCGTCGACAAAGCGCGGATCCGGTTCCACTATGCCGGTCTGGGGGGCATAGTAGGAGCCGGCGTGCAGGGCGGGGGCGAAGTGGGTGTGGGAGCAGGAGAGAAGGACGTTGGGATAGCCGACGCCGATCTCTGTTTCCAGCAGCGCGTACAGCTCTTCGCAGACGTGCGACTCGATGCCGATCATGTCGCAGGAGACGATCAGGAGGCGATGCTCCCCATCATCCAGGACCAGGCAGCCGAGGGAGATCGGTTCGGCTACACCGTCCGATTTGCGGTCGCGGTTGGCGTAGCCGTGGAGAGTGGCCGGGTAGGGAGGTGTGATTTCGCGGCTGGCGGTGCCGCAACGGAGAGTGGACATGTGGATGCTCCTTTTCGGTATATATCGACGGCGGGTGTCAGCGGCACCCTACGTATTGGGTGAAGAGGCGGGCGCAGCGGCCCTTCAGATTTGCGAGAGCATCTTTGGCGCCTTCGCAGCCGGCCAGGTGGTCGAGCATCAGGCGGCCCTCCTCGCGGCAGAGTTCGTCGTGGGCAGGGAGGACTTCATTGATGAGGAAGAGGGCGTACTGGACCAGGCGCAGGGGGCCGTACGCGCGAATTGCCTCGCCGGGAATGGCTTCGACGGCGACGCTTTTCAGCTCTTTGATTCCGGCGATAATGCTGTCTCTGGTCGTTTCCTCGGCAAAGGTGAGGGTGTAGTACCAGCCGAAGAGATCGGCGTTTTCGCAGCCGTGGGCGTCGCTGACGCCGACGATGGGGATTTGTCGCCCCTTGATTCTCTCTTCGTGGTAGCGGGCGACCTGCAGAGTGTTGGAATCGACCGCGTCCCGGGCGTATCCGCCCAGCAGTTCGTAGGCGTCGTACGGCTGGCGGTCGAAAAGGGCGTCAGTGACCGCTCCCGAAGGGGTGTAGCCGTGTCTGACGTGCCAGTAGGGATGGCAGAAGATGCCGAGGCCATTGCCGCTGCGGATCTGATCGAAGACCCAGACGCAGGAGGAGAACTGGTGGCGGACTTCTTCCGGAAGATCTTCCAGCTTTGCCTCCTCTCGGCGCACGGTTTCCAGATAGGCTTTCTCATCCCGGGCGATGAGTTCGTTGACGCTGAAGTCGCCGCCGAAGTTGACCATGTGCACGGGGTTGCCGGGAGGGTGGACTTCTTCGCCGCGCAGGATCAGGAGGTCGAGAGCGACGTTGGCGAAGGCTTCCTGGGATGCAATCGACGGGGCGTACTGGCCGTGGTCGGTGAGGGCCATGAAGTCGAGGCCGATCTGGCGACAGGCAGCGGCGACGAAGCCGGGGGACTCCCTGCCGTCCGAGCGGAAGCTGTGCATGTGCACGTCCCCTTTGAGGGGGAGGCGTCCGTAGAGATCTTCGCGAACGGAGTAGAGGAGGGTGCGGAAGCGGACGGTCGGTTCGGCTGTGGAGGTGTCGAGAATTTCGAGCACCTGCTCCTGTTCTCCGGAGAAGAGATGCGTCACTTCGATCTTGCCGTCGGTGAGAACGAGGTCGGCCTTTTGGGCATCTCCGGAAGGGGGACGATAGCGCTCGGCCGGATAGACGATCGCCTGGTAGGTCTTGTCGGGAGAGAAGTGGACGTGCTCGAAGCGAGGGTGGATGGTAACGGTCGAGCGGGTGTCGGCCGGGACGACTCGGGGATAGATGTCGTAGTAGCGGTTTTCGGTCTTCATATCTACTCGCTTTCGAGTGAAAAACGCTTGCGGATGTACTCCGAGACCACGTCTCTGGCATATTCGAGAATTTGCTCCGGCGAGTCGTCGGGATCGCACATATCGGGCGTCTCCACGATATCCTCCACCATCTCCTCCCACCACGGGACGCGGAGTATCCGCTTCACCCCTTCCGCATTCAACCCCGCACCGATCATCTCTTCTTCCAGCGGTGCATGAAAGGTGATGGTGACCGAGGCTTCAGCCTCCTTGGGACCCAGGTGTACCCTCTCCCTGAGATAGGTCATGATAGCTCGGAGTTCTTCTGGAGTCATGTTTTACCTCGAGTTAGTAGTGTTGTAATAGTCGAGCATCCCGATGCTATTTCATGCTGTCGAATTGTCTCTGCAGACGGTCTGATTCATCGGCGCGGGGCGCCTTTTTGATGAACGATCTCTGTCACCGTCTGTGATATAGGTTAAGAAAACTAAGGGAAACAGCCCAGGGGTATTCGAGGGAAACAGATTCGCAGCACCGGATTCAATAGATCGAGGGGGCCACCGTTGGTGGAGGTATTTCGGTGCGAAGATTGACGCCGGTCCGCAGATTGCGTAGAACTGGGGTTGCGGTTGATGCGAAATCGCCTGCGAGGATTGGTCGCGTTTTTTCGCAGCCGAGAGAATACCGGAGATATGCTATAATCAGAAGGGACATCTGAGTATCTACAGTGACGGATTCGCAAGAAAGGAGCGATGGTGAGATGACGGAAGAGCTGAAACAACTATTGGATCGACACGAGGCGTTTTGGAAGGCGGAGGAGAAGGTGCTGCTGAAGCGGGTGGCGGAGCATCAGCCGCTGGGATCGGGCGGCGGGAGGGGGATTCCGCTGGCGAATGGGGAGCGGTCCCAGGAGGGGCAGGAGATCACGCCGGAGCTGATAGATCCGCAGCTGTTCTACGGAGAGGGGAACGGTCCGGCGAATATCGTCAATGGGGATTTTCTCGCGGGTGCGGGGTTGCCCGGTCTCTGCTGGACCGAGGCGATCGTGGGCTGTCCGGTGCGGATCGTGACCGGCGGGCCGTGGGCGGAGCCGTCCGCGGCAGACTGGCGGAAGTCGGCAGAGGTGATGCCGGACGAGCGCTGGCTGGAAAAACTCGACGCTTTCGTCGATCTGCAGGTCGAGCGGGCGGCGGGTCGGTGGCCGGTCACCCAGCCGCTGATGCGCGGGCCGATTGATATGATAGCCTCAGCCCTGGGGCACGAGGAGATGTGTCTGGCGCTGATGGAGGAACCGGAAGCGGCGGACGGCTTTCTGGCTCGCTGCGCGGAGATTTTCATCGAGACGGCGAAGAGGCGATTGGAGCACACGCCGCCGTTTGAGGGGGGGTATCTATCGGGATACGGAATATGGGCGCCGGGAAGTGTGGTGCGGACTCAGATCGACAATGCGGCGATGTTGTCGCCGGAGGTGTATCGCGAAAAGGTGCTGCCCCACGATCGCAAGGTGATCGAGACTTTCGACTTCCCGCTGATTCATCTGCACTCGGTCTGCATGCACGTGGTGGATGCTCTGCTGGAGGTGGAGGCGCTGAAAGCGATTCAGGTGTCGATCGACTTTCCGGGCGGGCCTCTGGCGGAGGAGATAATGCCGACGTTGGAGAAGGTGGCCGGGAAGAAGTCTTTGATTATAACCGGGCCGGTTACGGAAAGTGAGCTCGAGGGACTGGTAGGATTGGCGGACAAGGGCAGTATTTGTATTAGCGTTGCTCTGGTTAAGGCTGGATCTGTGGAATAGAGAGGGAACGAACGGGGAGTCCATATTTCGATGTGAGGTGTCGTATGTCTGCCAGGATTCTCGACGTGACCGCGCGGGTGTTGAAGTCGTACGAATATCCCAATGGCGGGTGGGTGCTGGTGCGAGTGCAGGTGGAGGGGGGAATCGAGGGGGTGGGAGAGTGTTTTGTGCCGGACAGGGAAGGGAGGAGTGTATTGGCCGCCAGGCAGCTCATTGAAGAGGGTTTGAAGGGAGCTGTGGTCGGCGAGGATGTGCTGGATATCGAGAAGGTGTGGGAAGGGATGTATGCGACCTGCCGTCGTCTGTACGATCGTCGAGGGTTGGCGGTGCATGCGATCAGTGGGGTGGATATGGCGCTCTTCGATGCGGCGGGGAAGAGGTTGGGGATTCCGGTGCACCGCCTTCTCGGAGGGCGCTTCAGGGATCGGGTCAGGGTTTATGTCAGCAGTGTGTGGGTCGATCCGGAGGCGCCCGAATCGGCTTTTGAGTATACGGCGAAGTACGTGGAGCAAGGTTTCACGGGGCTGAAGTATTACGGCTGGCCGGGATTCGGTGAAGAGAAAGGGCGGGACAGGGAACTGTTGAAGGAGATTCGGCGGAATGCGGGGGAGGGGGTCGAGCTGATGCTGGATCTGGGGCGGCCTGGGAATTTGGCGGATGCGGTGAAGGTGGCGCGGATGATCGAGGGGGCCGACGTGGACATTCGCTGGTGGGAGGAGCCGCTGTCGAGTTCGGACGATGCCGAGAATATGGCGCAGTTGACGGCCAGGACCGATCTGACGATAGCGGCGGGAGAGGCGGAGATGACGGCGTTCGGATTCCGGGATCTGATTGTGAAGAGGGTGGTGGACCTGCTGCAGCCGGATCTTTCGTGGGTGGGCGGGCTGACCGAGGGGAAGCGGATTGCCGAGTTGGCGCGACTGTTCAACGTGCCGATGGTGCCCCACAACTGGGGGACCATGGTGAACTTCGCCGCCAGCGTGCAGCTGGTGGCCTCAATGCCGGACGGTTTTTTGTGCGAGTATCCGATTACGCCGCGGACGTGGGAGGCAGGTGGGACAGAGAAACCGAGTCCGATGATGACGGAGCTGGCCGCCAGGGGGATCGCCGTCGAAGATGGATACGCGCTGGTACCTCAGGAACCCGGATTGGGAATCGAGCTGGACGAAGAGGTGGTGGCACGGTATACCGTCGACTGATAGAGGAGAGGGAGACACGCGGACGGTGGGTTGGAATCTGTCCGGCAAGTTCGGGAATCTGTGAGTTACCCACCAGTGCAGCCTCGAACCAAAATGCATAAGCCGGCACATCCTGTGCCGCCAAGAAGGTGACGGTCGGACCCAAGCGAACGCATGATCTACCTAATCCAATAGAGATCATATGTGGCCAACATTGCGCGACTTCCTCCGTGTACCTGCTGAACTCACGGGTAAAGGCATTCGCATTGCTGTTATCGACGGGGAATTTCCGAACCACCCTGATATCACGACGAACGAAGGACGTACGACCCACATAGTCCGAGTAATGTCTGAATCTAAACCGTGCCCCGAGGTGTTCCGAGCGAAGCCTGAACCGTGGAAAGGTGGGTGGCATGCACTTTGTGCTGCCGCCGCCGCTGGCGGATCGGGTGCCGAATCATCGGGATCGTACAAAGGTGTGGCACCCGAGGCAGATCTGTTTCTCCTTGCCGAATACTTCCCTGAGCAGAGTCGGAGTCCTGAAAAGAGACATTTGGCACATATCAGGGCCCTGGAGTGGGTTCTGCGCAATTGGCGAAAATACGAGATACGAGCAGTGATGTCAGCACGCGTGCATCACACGGATTCAGATTCAGGAATCCTACCGTGGCAGATTGAGCCCCTTCGCATCCTGTGTGAGAGACTCTCCGCTGAGGGAGTGCTTGTGATTGCCGGTTCGGGGAATGTCCCTGACCGGACTGCTGCAGTTGTCGAAGCGGCGGCTCCATCTGTTCTTTCTGTTGGCGGTGTCGCGATTCCCCTGGATGCGGACCCAAGGCGAGCCGAAGGATATCAAGGATCTCGGGGGACCACATTCGAAGGCAAATGGGTTCCGGAGATTCTGGCTCCCGCTGAGAATATAGTCCTTCCTCATAGAACTGATGGAGAAATCGAGGAACACTTCTATGGAAAGATAGATGACCTACCGCGACGTCATGCTCGCACAAATGGTACATCTTTTTCTGGTCCGGTCATTCTTGGGGCAGCGGCGTGCCTGTGGCAGGCTCACCCAAGTTGGTCCGCCCTGGAAATGAGATCAGCTCTTATCGCTTCCTCGATGAAGAACCATCAATGGTCGGCTCTACGCTCCGGGCTCGTGTCCGTGCGTGATGCGCTGGATAGGAAGCCTGAGGCTACACCTGAACCATCGACCAGTCCTTACGAGGAATGGTCACTGTGGAAGAAGGAGCCCTTGGAGTACAGATTGGATGGACTCGGCGAGAGCAATCCAGTAGAAAAGGAGGGTGCAATCCTCTCCTTCATCGGCGACAGGATTCCGCCTAAGGCTATAGAGCCCATACACAAGCAAGTAGGTCATCCCGAACCGCGTATTCGTGCAGCAGCCCTATGCGCCCTGGCTGGCGAATCCTCCCGAATACAGGCAGAAAGTATATTGGGAGCCCTTCAGGATTCTTCTCCAACTGTCAGGATGGCGGGTGTGTACCTGATACAAAAGCGACCTGATTCCTGGAGCGAATGCAGGCCGTGCTTCATAGATCTCTTCGATGATCCAAGCCTAGATGTGCGCTATCAGTCCCTTCGCATAGCAGTAAAAATGGCCTACGGAGATTTCGCCCGGACAATTGCTGCCCACCTTGATGAAGACGCCCGGATGGGCCGAATCTCCAACTTTGCAGCTAGAACGGATGCATTGGAAGCAATTACCGGCCAGCGGTTCGCCTTAGACCCACCATGGGTGCATGGAAACACTCCACATGCGAACGGTGTGCATAAAGCTCGGGTGAATCTGGGTCGACGCTGGGTAGATTGGCTCAGGGATCACTCGCCTGGCAAAACATGAGCTGAATCAGGTCGTGACAATGAAGGAGAGAGCGGTTTTCTCGGAGGTAGACACCTACTGGGTGTCCGATCTTTTGGAAGGATCGGACGGCAGCCTGTGGGCGGGCACGTCGCTGGGGGCGGTTCATTTTTCCAAAGAACAGATCAGGCTGTATACGACGGATTCCCTGCGGGCAGTTCGGCCCGAACTGGATGTGACCTTTGTCATGCCAAAGGGAATGCACCCCAGGATGATGATATGACTTGTGTAGTTCTGTGCGTTGAATAGCACCGAAATACACGCTGCTCGGCTGGTTCCCCTCGATCCCCGACAACGCCTCAGTTCTGCCAACGATTCATCTGTTCGGCAAAGGCGTGGAACATGATCTCGGTCATCTCCGGCTTGACGGCCAGGGATTCTGGGTCGCCGTAGTTGAAGACGATGAAGCCGCCTTCCGGGGTGGACCAGTGTTCGACCAGCTCTTGGACTTCGGCGCGGACCTTTTCGGCGTCGCCCGAAGGGAGGGTCGCCTGGATGTCGGCGGTGGTCAGGAAGCAGACCTTGCCGGCGAACTGCTGGCCGAGTTCCCGGATGCCGTACGCCTGCGGTTGCTGCATGTTGAGCACGTCCATGCCTGTGTCGATGAAGTGGGGGACGAATTCGTTCACCTTGCCACAGCTGTGGAGGATGAAGTGCCAGCCGTGGCCGTGGACGGCGTCCACCATTTTGCGGTAGCGCTCCGTGAAGAACTGGTGGAACAGTTGCGAGCTGATGAAGGTCCCTTCCTGCGTGCCCCAGTCGTCGGTGAGGAAGAGGCCGTCGACCCGGTCGCCGAAACGGCGGTGGAGTTCGTCGAACTGTTCCAGCTTGAATTCGAGGATGAGATCGAGGGTTTTTTCTATCTTCTCCGGGTCGAGATAGAAATCCTCCAGGGTGCGGACAAAACCGCGCAGCATGTGCAATCGCTCGACGAGGTTGAAGTGGCAGGTGACCACTCTGTAGCGGTCGCCGGCTTCGGAGAGTGATTCTTCGAGCCGGTCGTAGTAGAACGGGTTGCGTGGATCGGGGGGGCGATAGCTGTCCAGCGCGCTCCAGTCTTCCAGGGGATGGCGCATTACCTGGCCCATGTTTTTCTGGTCGGTGACCTCCCAGCCGCAGCCCCAGTCATCGTCATCGGGGTTGTCGAAGAACCAGCCGTTTTCGGCGCGGTCCATTTCCCAGCAGTCGCAGACATCGTCGGGCACGTCGGCAACCTGGTGCTGAAAAAACGGGAGTCTCGGGGGACGCTTGAATTCGATGGCGCGTTTGACGATTTCGCGGCTCTTCATGATCTCTTCTCCGCAGGTCCGGTTCCGGGTCTTTCTATGAGGCGATGATGTTGGTGAAATGCTGTTGATCAAATTAGGGACGTCTGTTTGCCAGAGCAAGGGGGAGTAGCTGTGGATCTGGATTCTCTCCGGATGTTCTATTATGATTCCATATGCCGGTAACTGAAGGATGTTCTGGCAACGCTCGGAGATCTTGCTGCGAACGCGATTTTTTATTTCAATGTGAGGCGCTATATTCTGCGGAGCGACTCACTCTACTTTCGGGAACGCCTGCAGGCGGGAAGCCTGTGGCATCGATGAAAAGGAGCTATTTCATGAGTAAGAAACAGGTCGTCGCCACCGACAAAGCCGCTCTTCCGGTGGGACCGTACTCGCAGGCTATACAGGCGGGGGATTTCATCTTCGTGGCCGGGGAAAAGGGCCTCAATCCGAAGACCGGGAAGATCGTCGAGGGTGGGATCATCGCCGAGACGCGGCAGACGCTGGAGAATGTAAAGGCGATCCTGGAAGCGGCAGGGGGGAGTATGGACGACGCGGTGCGCTCGGTGGTCTACATGACCGACATGGGGCAGTTTGCCGAGATGAATGCGGTGTATGCCGAATACTTCACTGTGGATCCGCCGCCGCGCTCCTGCGTGCAGGTGGTGGCGTTGCCGGCAGGCGCCCACGTGGAGATCGAGATCACGGCGGTGCGCTGAATGTATCGGTCTGCGGGTGATCGAATCTGATCTGGAGGATATTTTGAAGAGTTATCAGTGATGATCTGAAGAAGCTGTCGGCGGAATCGGGAAAGCCTTTTGGGCCTTTCCCGATTTTTCGCTCTGGTCAGAGATAAAAAAGGGAGTTTCCCATGGAAAAGATCGTGAGGCTCGGTCTGGTGGGCTGCGGCAAGCGAGGGGTTGCGATCGGTAGATTGTTCAGAGATCATCCGGACTGCCGGGTCACCGCGCTGATGGATATCTATCCGGCGATTGCGGAGCGGGCGGCCGGAGCGCTGGAATTGTCGGAGGCGCGGCTGTTTGCGGATTTCGACGAGATGCTCGGGGCGGGAGAGGTAGACGCGCTGCTGCTGACCTGCGATCCCACGGTGCAGGTGGAGTTGGCGTGTCGGGCGATGGAGAAGGGGGTGCACGCGTGCACGGAGGTGCCGGCAGCCTTCACCGTGGACGATTGCTGGAAGCTGGTGCGGGCGGTGGAGAAGACCGGGTGCAAGTACCAGCTGATGGAGCAGACGCGGTACTGGGGGTTTGTGGAGGAGTGGACGAAGATGCGCGAGCAGGGGGAACTGGGACACGTCTGTTTCGCTCAGGGGGAGTACGTCCACTTCGAGGAGGTCTGGAACAACTGGGTGGATGTCGAGACCGGAGAATTTTCGACGTCGATCGGTCGACCGGAAGGAGGGCAGTGGGAGCCGACCTGGAGATATGAATTGTGGGCGGACCCGATCTACTATCTGCCGCATACGCTGAGTCCGCTGCTGAGGATTCTCGGCGATCGGGTGACCCGGGTGTCGTGCATGGGCACGCGCGTGGGGTCTCACACTTACCCGGAGGAGAATCCGCCTTTCCGCGAGATCGAATACGCGCTGATGCACACGGCCGGGGATACGGTGATGGCGGTGGGCGCGGGATTCACCCTTCCTTACGTGCGGCGTGGGTCAACGGGGTGCCACTGGTACGAGCTGCGGGGGACGAAGGGGAGCGTCGAATCGCCGCGCAGCGTGGAGGATGATTTTCGCGTCTGGCATCCGGGGATGGAGAGTTTCGAGGGGATGGACGTTTCCACTGCCCCGATCGACGCCGACGCGCAGCAGGCGAAGAGCGGGCACGGGGGGGCGGACTTCAAGCCGGTGGATACCTTTATCCGGGCGATCCTGGAGGATGGAACGCCGCCGGTCGACGCGCTGCTGGCGGCGGAGATCACCGCCCCGGCGATCCTGGCGGCGGAGTCGGCCCGGCGGGGAGGGAAACTGCTGGAGGTGCCGGACTTTCGGGCTTAGAGGCGAACCTCTATGCTATGGCTTCCCGCAGTCAGGGGAATGAAGGTCCAGTGCTGGCCGAATTCGGCGGCGCTTGTGAATTCCGCAGGTGAGCCGTCGACCTGACATTCGGTGGGTGGAGCCTCGCCGGTGGGAATTTTGGCGACGTAGCCGTCTTCCCAGGCGCAGTCGATCTCGAATGCGATGGTTTTTTGGGACTGTCGGGCGTTGCGAATGACGGCCTGTTCCCGGGCCGTCCACCAGTGGTAGAGTCTGTCGAGGCCCATCAGGATCGGTGGGACGGGGAGTTTGCCGATGAGGCGGATGAGTTCGTCGATCGCCTGGCGGCAGGCGGGGTACTGGGCGATGTAGACCGGGTGGTAGAAGAACTCCAGGGTCAGGCGGTAGCGGAGGGCGAGGTCCAGCGCCTGGTGCACCTTTTCCGGAATAAAGGCCTCGTCTTCGTATCCGACTTCGTAGCCGGTGATCGGAATCTCCAGAAAGTCGAGGCGGGCGTTTTCGTGCTCTGCGTCCTCCCAGATCCGGCGGGGGAAGGCGGAGCCGTGGACAAAGCCGAGGGTGTTGACCGGATTGTTGGGGGGCGAGGTCCAGCCGAAGAAGCTGTTGTCGGCCTTGTTGCCGGCCTCCAGCATCCAGCGAGCCGGTTCGGCCCAGCCGGTCCAGCGGACGCAGTGGTTGACGCCGCAGACCGAGTCGCGGCCGAAGCGTTCGCGGAACTGGCCCGCCTGTTCGAGTACGTCCTGGCGGGTGAAACCGCACGGATGATCGAAATTGGTGACGAAGTCGTAATGTATGGCGATTTCGTGACCGTTTGCCTCGATACGCGCCTGTTCGTCGGCATCGAAGGCGAAGCGGCCGTCGAGAGGCATGGCGTTGATGTGGTACGGGAGATTGCGCGAGGCCATGAAGTCGCTGGCCGGGATCTGGACGCCGGGGGTGCACTCGTCGTCGCCGCCGAAGTAGAGGAGGGCGGGGGAGACGCGGCCTTCGTGGGGTGGAATTGAGTGGATTGAAGGCACGGGGGCGCGGCCGATCATGTTGGTCAGCAGAAAGTGGAGGGCGTCGGCATAGGGGACGGCGCGGCTGTTGTCGCCGACGACGCTGGCGTCCATGCGTCTGAGGCGGCCGTCGCCATCCCGATCCCGGTCTACCGGGCGGCCCTGCTGGAGGACCCACATGGTCTGGGCGATGTCGAAGGAGAAGTAGAAGGCGTGGCCCGCTCCTATGGTCCTGTGGGTGATGACCGGGGCGTCGGTCTCTAATGCGTAGCTTCCGTCTTCTGGATGGGATGGGTCGCAGGTGAAGAGGTGAGCCAAAGGCTGGGCATCGATGCAGCGCAGGGGGCGGATCGGAGAGGTGATGAGCAGGTGCTGATCGGGGTCGATTGGGGCGCGACAGTCGCGGGTGATCGGGGAGGGCAAGAGGTCGAAGTAGCCGGCGATCGAAAAGGGGTCCGGCTCCTGGGGAATCGTCTCTTCTCCGGAGACGCCGAAAAGGTCGTCGAGTCCTTCGGTGGCGAAGCCGATCAGGATGCCGCCGTCTTCGACCCAGTTAGAAAGAGATTCCGCCGAATAGGAGGGGATGGCGGATGCCTGGAGATTGCCGAGGAAGAGGACGCCTGTGCGGGACAGGAGGTCGACGTCGGCACAGGTGGAGAGTGGAAGGGCTTGAGAGCAGAGGCCGAGGCGGGAGAGGATTTCCTCGATGTAGGCGTACCAGTAGTTGCGTCCCTCCGCGTTGGCTGTTTCTCGGAGCTGCTGGTCGAAGGCATAGCCGATGGTGAGCGACCGTTCCATTTTGTTTTCCCCGTGGCTTTTTTGCATGATTTTGGTTTTTGTGTTGCGTTGCGTTTGCGCAGGAGCGGAGGAAACCCCGACCTCCGATCTGCCGGACAGCAAAGATACTCAATCTGTCGATCAGAGAGAAAGGGATGTGATGGCTCGATTTTCGAAAGATACTCTTTCCGATCCTCTTGTCCATCCGCTGATGCCGGGCGTGCGCTGCGCCGAGCTGTGGAATTCGGATTGGCCGCGCGCGCTGCACGACGCGCAACTGAGCGGTTTTTCTCCTCTCGTCTGCGACATGGAAACGGCTCCGCAGGTGTGGGCCACGGTCGACGTGGGTGGGGAGCTGAACTGGATCGAAACGGTTGAGGGGAGGGACGGCAGACGATTGCTGCTGGTCAACGACGGTCGCCTGCGCCGGGTAGAGGAGGATGGGGAGGTCCGCTGGACGAGCGGGGAGGGCGGAGGGCTGCTGTTCTTCGGGGATCTGCGCGGCGACGGTCGGGATAGGGTGCTGCTGGGAGCGGGGCCGCGTCTGGCGGTGCTGGATGCGGAAAGTGGGGAGACGGAATGGACGCGGACGTTCGAGCCGGCGCACGCGCAGGTAAGGGTGGCGGTGGGGGATGTGCTGCCGAAAAAGAAGGGACTGGAGGTGGCGGTTTTTCTGGCGTATCACGACCGGGGCTGTCTGCTCCACTTTCCGCCGGTCGGTGAACCGGAGGTGATCTGGGAAAGGGTCGTGGTGGTGCCGGAGGAGTGGCCGGAGCGGGCGGACCATGGCTGCTCTATACAGCTGGATCTGAGCGTGCCGGACGAGCCGCTGATCTGGAATGTGCGCCACCACCGTTGCCGGGGTTTCGACGCGCGCACCGGGGAGATGATCAGCTCGCTGGTGTACGATATCGGCGGGGGACAGCGGCGGAACTACGGCCCGTGGAGCTTTGGACAGGGGGAAGGAGGGCGGCCGCTGATCTGCGTGACAGCGGAGCAGATTCAGACCCACGTGCACGTCATTCGCCTGAATCGGGATGGACCGAGTGAGCTGGCCTGGGAGCATTACTACGGCGAGGTATACGTGGTGCCCGGAGTGGTGGTGCGGCAGGTGGCGGTGGCGGATCTGGACGGGGACGGAGAGACGGAGATCGTCTACAATGTGCGCGATCCGGAGCGGGATTTCCGCTCGTTCGTGCGGGTGCGTCGCGCCGATGATGGAGAGATCAAGGCGGAGCTGGAGAATCGCTGGTGTGCCGGAGTCGTTGCCGACCTGGGCGGCGAAGGGAAAAATGGATTGCTGGTCCATCCGGCGCCCGATGGCTCGATGCCGGAGCAGGGGGATCTGGAGGTATATTTGTTCGAGGAGTTGGGAGGGCTGCGACAGGTGGGGGTTCTGGAAAAGGCGGTTCTGTGGGGGGGAACGACGCTGGTGGGAGAGCGGGGGAACGATCTGCTGGTGAGGCAGACGGGGGAAGATGGGCGTGCTGCATTGAGGCGATACGGGATGAGCGGGGATGCGCTGGTGTCGATAGATAGCACGTCGGCGGAGGGGTTGCTGGAGGCGCCGCCGCGGCTCGTTCTGAGACGGGAACGAGGAGAGGAGATCTTTCTGGCGACCGGGCAGCGAGGGACGCTGGAGGCAGTGAACTGGAGTGGCGAGCGGCTGTGGGAGATTCCGCTGCTGGGGGGAAGTCCATCGGTGATGAGCGCTGCGGATCTGGACGGGGATGGGAGCGCCGAACTGGTGGCGGCGACGGTGGGAAACAGGGTGCGGGTACTGGATTTCGATGCCGGGGGGGATGTGAGTGAAGCGGTGAATCACGAGTTCTATGGGCCGCGACAGCGGTTGGGACCACTGCTCTACGATCTGGAGGGGAACGGCAGCTGGTGTCTGATTGCACCGGGGCGGACGGAGGATGGTCGGGTAATGGTGCGGGCTTTTCGGGCAGACGGTGGGCTGCTCTGGGAGACGGCGCTGGATGCGACGACGGACGACGGAGGGAAGGTGGTGGCGTGGAATGCAGGGCGATTCCTGAGTGGCGGGAAGACGGCGGTAGCTGCGTCGGTGATCAACAGTAGTCGGACGGTCGAGGGGACTTTTTTGCTGGACGGCGCCACGGGGGAGGTGCACTGGTTTAGGGACCTGTACTGGGAGGGGGAGATCGTTCGGGGATTTATGCCGACCGGGATGCCGACCGCCTTCGACGTGGATGGGGACGGGGTCGAGGAGATCGGCATGGATCTGTACAGCTATATGGCCTGGGTGCGCGGCGACGACGGCAGTTTTGTCAGCCTGAATCACGGGCCGAATATTCGCCCCGAGGGGGCGCTGTATGCCGCTCATCTCTACAACAGCTATTGTCCGGTTTTCCGGAATCCGGAGGATAAAGAGCCGCATTGGTTTGTGCCACTCGGTCACGGGACGTTTGGCCTGATGAACCCGGATCCTACGGATGGGCCGTGGCGCGAGGAACTGGGATACGACGTGCCGCCCAGGGTGGGGATGGTGGACGTGGACGGCGACGGGGTCATGGAGGTGGGATACGCGGCGCAGAACGACCGGGTTTTCAAGTGCCGCGACCTGTGGAGTGGGGATGTGAAGTGGGAACTGGAACTTCCCCAAGCCCCGAACAGCCCGGTGATCGCGGCGGATGTGGATGGGGATGGAAAGGGGGAGTTTCTGGTGGGGCGGTACTGCATCGGGACGGATGCGGAAGGTCGGGGTGAGATTCGCTGGGAGGCGCCGGTGCCGCTGGGCTGGGCGATCATCGCCGACTTCGACGGGGATGGCAAAGGGGAGATAGCCTGTGCCAGCCAGGGGAAGATCTACATCCTCAAGGCGGATATATAGTGTGCGAGAGGTTGGATGGCAAAATCGTTTTCACATGGAGATTCCCAAAATGGAACGCGGACTGATCGATCAGCTGGCGGATTCTGAAACTGCTCTGGTGTGCAACGCCCTTTCGGCGCTCGGTCTCTCCGAGCCGCACACCTACGCCATGGATGGCACGATTGCGTGTCTCACGCCCGACTTGCCGCCTATGGTGGGGCAGGCGATCACCATCAAAATCGACAGCTGTACTCCGGGTGGAGAAAGTGAGATGGAACTTTACCATGAGATGCTCGATCGCATGGAAGAGTCCGGTCTGCCCCAGGTGGTCGTCGTGCAGACGACCAGTGGAACTCCCATGCGCGAGTGTGTCGTGGGGGACGGTATGGCCAAGAATTTCGTCGCCGTGGGTGGCGTCGGCTTCGTCACGGATGGAGGCGTGCGCGATCTGCCCGGTATTATCGATCAGGGATTCCGGATTTTTGCACCCGGGCGGGTCGTTCAACACGGGCAATTGCGCTGGAGCGGTCTGGGAGAGCCGGTAGAAGTCGGCGGCGTGACCGTGCGGACGGGTGATCTGATCCACGGCGATGAGGGGGGATGCATTGTCATTCCAGAGGAAAACCATCCGCACATCGTCGAGGCGTCCACGCTCGTCGCCCATTTTGAAAAGCAGGCGCACACTGTTTTGCGGCGCACTGATATTTCCAACCGGGAAAAACGAGCTCTCATGGAGGAGATCAGCGGCGCTCACATGGAGCGCATCAAAGCGTTGATGAGAGCGGATAGGTGACGAAGGAAATAGTCGATGGATTCAGAAGTTGTATCGGAATTCTGTCTAATCCGAGTTCTTTTTCTTCCGATACAATTCCAGGAAATTCCTCGGCGAGACGACCCGGATTCCCTGCCGACTCTTTGCCGGGAAATGCTTCAGATTTCCGGTCACCAGATAACGAGCCTGAACCGCCAGCGACACGGCTAAGAAAACCTCATCGTCGGGGTCCGGCAGGTGCTCTGGAAGGGGATGTGCCCCCACCAGAAGCCCGGTGGTTTCGATATGATTCAGCAACGTTTCCACCTGCTCCGGGCTGAAGGGAAAGATCGGTCGCAGAAGTACCTGGCGATACTCGACGAGGATGCGGAGGTCATAGCATACCTGCACGGCCTCGATCGTCACCAAGCGCACTATTTCTGCCGGTGGCCCGAAGGGAGAAAGCAGACCGGACACCAATACGTTTGTGTCCAGGACGATCTTCATCGAGCGCGTTCCCTGCGAACGGCTTCGATTTCGGCCTCGATTTCTTTCTGGGTGAATTGATCGGTACCGGCCTTCAGGGATGCCTGCTGCATGGCCGTCACCTCGGCCAGGACGCGGGAGCGACGCACGGCGGCCAGCGATTCCTCCAGGGTCTCCTCAGTAGTAGCCGAAAGCAGGGCGATGGGCTTGCCGTTAGAGGTGATCACCAGATCTTTCTCTTCGGCCAGCTCTTTCCATATTGCAGCCGATCGACCGCGCAGTTCTCGGACGCTTACAAGACGCATATCTTAACTCCTTTGTGTACTCAAAAGTGTACACGATTATCATACAGTAGTCAAACCAGGAGGTGAACCGGGTTGGTATTCATCCCCGCCAAAGAGTGGGGCATCCTGCGGAAAAGGTATGGAAGAGTAAGCAGGTGTTGCTTTGATGCGGCCTGATAATTGTGACAGAGGAGATTTTATACGATGACTGGATGGAGATATGCCCTGACCCTCGATGCTTCGCGCAAGGTTGTCGAGGGTAACAGCAAGGATCTGGCTGACGCGATTGGTCGGGGGGCCGATTTGCGCATCGGCACGGAATTTCGCCACAACGAGCATATCGATACCGCATCGGCGAACGGTGAACTGGTGCGCGAAGTGGCGGAATTTGCGGTGACCTACTTGATAGACGGTCGCTGGACGGCCGGGATCATGAGCCTGCGGCAGCCGGTGGAGTTGCCGGTCGGCTTCGGGCCGCGCCCGTCCATGTCGTTCTTCCTGTACAATGAGGATGGGGAACAGGCGATCGCCCGTCCCTTTCTGGATGGGGAGCCGATAGTTGGGCAGCCTGGACCATCTCCGGAGGTGAGTCCGGTGGATATGCCCAAATATCACCAGGGCGGCAGCTGGGATGAAGGGACCAATGCGCCCAGTCACAACTTTGTGTACGACTTTGACTGCTTCCGCTACTTCGTCCGGCAGCGCTGGGAAGAACTGCTGGTCCACGACGCGGAGGGGAACGTGCAGTCCGGTTCGGTGGCCGCGCTGGCCGCGGCGTTTGCGGAGGGGCGCGCGGTCAAGGTTGGAGTCTGCGGTCTGTGTGCGAATCTGGGAGACGAGACTGGGCTGCGACACGAGCTGTTCATCGAGACGGGTTCGGGCTACTACTACACCGAGAAGCAACTCTTCATCGCGGGATCCCACCCGGTGGTCCGGGTGAGGCCGGGGATCCCCATGCGCTACGCGAGCAGGGGATGGGACTTTGGATGGCTCGTGCTGCGCACCGACGGAGCCGTCGCTTATCGGCGCTGCGACCCCTACACGCTGGCGTTCCAGGATCTGGAGCTGCGGTGTTCGGTGCGCTGGTTTGCCGACGCGACTCCGGATGTTTGAGAAACCAGAGTCGAACCTACACTGATTGATATCACAGCGCGTTATAGGAGGTCGGCTGTTGAAGGTCTCCGACGCGAAGTGATTGAGCGCTATACCCCTGCTTCTACACGTTCTCGGCCTTCAGCACGACATTGCTGGCCGACAGTTCCCAGGTCTCGTTGTAGACCGTGGGACGGGGACGCGGCGGCGGGTAGTTCGGTGGAGGATTTTTCGGGTCGATCAGTTCCAGGCGGTCCCGGCCCCGGGGTTTATCGAACCATTCCAACTCTTCCGGAGCGACCTGAACTTCCCGGGACAGGATGAACTCCACGTGATCGAACTCCGAAAAGGCAACGTGGGCTAGAAATACGCGACCGACCTCGCTCCCGTCCCAGGTCGACAGATCGGGCAGAATGACCGGGCCGGTGCAGATCTGGAACTCCCCGTCCGCGGGATTGATATTGATCAGATTTGCCGGATACTCGACAGATACTGTGAAGCCGTGTTCCGCATCGCGGTAGGTGGAGGTTGCGCTGAGCACGGCGTTGGCCAGGGTGGCTTCCACAATCCGATCGGTATCTGTCAGCTCGGTTGATTCGGTAAAAGTGCGCACGCCGATTTGGTGCTCCTGGAATAGCTCGTCGAGTTTCGCCGTCGGTGCTTCTTCTACCTCATCGCTGGGGCGATTGGCGATGTTCAGGCGAGAATTCCGGCTGAAGACCAGACGGAACTCGTTGCTGGGAATCTGGAACAGGTTTCGCCGCGCGATGGTGTACTCGCTGCGGCAGGGGGCTCCCAGGAAGAGTTCCACTGTCTGGCCACTCTCCTCATCGCGCACTTCGCAGCGGGCTTCGAGATTGAAGCGGACGTGGTAGACCTGGCCGGGGATGCCCACAAAACCGCCGGCCCATCGGTAGTGCGGATCTGCCTTCCAGGGATGCGATTTCCAGGTAAAGGTCGAACGCGGGAAGTCGATCATTTTCTCCTCCGGAGTTTGACGGAACGGTGCGAATTTCTCGATATATCATGTTATAACATCTTTTATAAAAAGTGACAATCCAAAGGGTTCGCCATGGTACAGGAGATGGTCGTTCACTCGTCAACAGAGATCTGGGGCGATCTATGTTGACTCGGAAGGATAGCCCTTGATCCTTAGTGTGAACGTCGTCCCTTTGCCCACTTCGCTAGCCGCCGAGAGCGTCCCTCCTAAAAGCTCCACCGACTTCTTCGCAATCGCCAATCCCAAACCCGTGCCTTCCTTCTCCGTGCTTCCCTGGCGTTCCACCTGACGAAATTCCTCGAAGATATGGGGCAAATCCTCCGCCGGTATGCCCATTCCCGTATCGGCCACCGATACCTCCACCTGATCCCCTACGGGTTTCACCGACAGGGTAATGCTTCCTGCGTCTGTGAACTTGACTGAATTGCCGAGCAAGTTCATCAGCACCTTGCGCAGGATCTCTCTGTCCGTATGCAGAGAAGGAACCGCTTCAATATCCTGAACCAACTTCACCTCTGCTTTGATCAGCGGTTCAATGGTAGCTGCACACTCGACGGCCAGCTGCTGGAAGTCGACGGATTCCGGTTGCACCTCGATGCGCCCTGCTTCAACCCTGGACAGATCGAGGATTTCATTGATCAGCGACAGCAAGTTATGAGCACTGGTCTGGATGTTCTCGAGATTGCGCAGCTGACGTGCGTCGAGTTTGTCCTGGGCTTTGCGCAGGAGGAGCCGGGTGTACCCGATGATGGCGTTCATCGGGGTGCGCAAATCGTGGGACATACGCGCCAGGAAGTCGGACTTGCGGCGCGTGTTTTCCTGGATCTGTTGGTTGGCTTTTTCCAGCGCCTGGTTATGCACCTCCAGTTCCCGCATCAGTGTCTGTTCAGCACGGCGCTGAGCGCGGCGCTTGCTCAGACCGTACGCAATGGCACCGGCCAGCCCCAACAGCGCCAGATTGAATCCGCCCACCAGCGCGAGTCGAGCATAGGGTGGATGCACAGATAGCCTTAATTCAGCCGGTTCCGAGTAATTCAGGTCCTGGTCGACCGCTTTGACCTGGAAAGTGTATTCGCCAAGAGGCAGATCGTCGTATTCCACCTTGGTTTGCCGGGTCTGTCGCCACATCTCATCTTTGCCCAATAGGCGATAGAGATAGACCATACCGGCCGGCCGGGTGCGCAGGCTGGCCCCCTGGAACTCGACGAGTAGATAGTCTTGATCGCTGGTCATTTCGAGCTGGTGCACGGTGCCGTAGCTGCGATCTGTCGCCACATTCACCAACCGTACCTGCGGTGGGGTGTGCATCGACCGATAGCGCAGAACGCCTCCCTCAGTGGCGATCCAGATCGTGCTGTCGGGGCTCTGGAAGATATCCTGGACCAGATTGTCGGGCAGACCATCCCGTTTGCGTATCGTCTGGACGACCGTGTGGTCATAATGGAGGATGCCCTCTCCAAAAGTGCCGGACCAGATATGATCTCGCTGATCTTTGAACATGGCCATCGTGTAGCCAGACGCCAGGGGATCATCCTCTGTAAGAACGGCAAAATCCGTCCCGTCGTAGCGCACCAGCCCGCCTCCCATAGTGCCCAGCCACATATTTCCGCTCCGATCCTCAACAATGGAGGTTACTTCATCGCGGGGGATACCGTCCGCAGGAGTGAAGTGCGTCCAGGTGATCCCATCGTAGACACTCACGACTCCATTTCCCCCGAACCATAGCTTGCCTTGCCGGTCTTCGGAAATGACATTTACTCTGGCGCCCATTTCAGTCGAAAAATCCGTCCAATGCTCCCCGTCGTAGCGACTCAGACCTGCCCCTCCCACCCACAGATGGTCCTGTCGGTCTTCCAACATATCTCCAGCGATCAGCTGGTCGATCAGTCCGTCTGTTCCCGCAAAGGTCGTCCACTCCTCACCGTCGTAGCGAATCACCCCCCGAGTGGTGGCAAACCAGAGCCATCCCTGCCGGTCTTCCAGCATGGACCAAACTCTATTATCCGGCAGGCCGTCCTGTGTGGTGAAGGTCGTCCAATCTTCCCCATCGTAGCGACTCAGACCTTCCAGGGTACCACACCACAGATGCCCCCGGCGATCCTGGAGGACGGAAAAGACCAGATTGTGCGCCAGGCCGTCTTCTGTGGAAAAGGAGGCAAGATGCTCCTCGTCGAATCGGCTCACTCCGCCGCCTATGGAGCCAAACCACAATGAGCCATCCTGATCTTCCAGCACGGAAAAGATCTGATCGCTGGCCAGTCCGTCTGTGGAGGTAAAGGTCGTCCAGGTCTCACCATCATATCGACTCACGCCGGAACCCCAGGTGGTGATCCATATATGGCCTGTACGGTCCTCAAGGACCCTGATGTACCCGTCAGCAGGGGCAGCCAAACCATCTTCCGTCGTGAATGTCACCCACTCTTTTCCATCGTAGCGGCTTATTCCGGCTTTTTCGCTGAGAAACCACATTTGGTCTGAACGGTCCTTCTCGATCGCCACCACGCGATTGTCGACCAGTCCATCTGCGGAGGTTAAGGTCGTCCAGGCCTCACCATCATACCGACTCACGCCTTTATTCCATGTGCCGAACCACAGAGCGCCTTCCGCATCTTCCTCAATGGCATTCACCAAGTTTTCTGCCAACCCATCTGCGGTCGTATAGGTGGTCCAGGTCTCCCCGTCATAGCAGCTCACACCGCCGTCGGTGCCAAACCAGAGTTTACCTTCTCGGTCCTGAAGAATGGCTCGCACGTAATTGTGCGCCAGGCCCTCGGATAGGGCATACGTCGTCCAGGTCTTCCCATCGAAAAGACTGACCCCCTCCTGGGTGCCGATCCATATGTTTCCCTCTCGATCTTCCAGCAGACATTCCACCCTATCGTGGACCAGACCATCCTTCGTCGTGAAGGTGGTGATCTGCACTCCGTCGTAGCGCACCAGGCCACCGCCTCCCATAAAGTACCCGCTGCCGAACCAGAGCGTACCCTTGCGATCTTGAAGAATGGCGCTGATCGACCTGGACGGAAAACCATCCGACACCCCGAACGTCTGCCAGGAACCCTGGCGCCTGCCGGGCCCGGCAGGTACGGTCCGGCCTTTTCCGGTCGCCACGGGGCTGCGCGAGAGGCGGACAACGAGTTCTACCTCTACCTCCTCTCCTCTCCTCAGTTCCACTTCGACCGGCTGGCCCTTTTTTCCTCTCCACAGCGGCACCAGCCGATATCGACCCTCCGGCATCTCCACCGAGAAGATCCCCAGCGAGTCCGTGATGGTTCTCACCCACAGAGCGCTGTCCCGAGACGAGGTGAGTTGTACCCCGGCTCCAACCACCTCTTCTCCCGTTTCCCACAGCGCCCGACCTTTCACGCTTCCGGTTCCAGCATCCGCAGGAAGCAGGACCACATCGCCCATGTGCGTCGAGAATTTTTTGGACCAATTCGGCCCCCAGGCGATCCACGAATAAGACGCATCCTCATCCTGGTCGACCAGGACGATATCCAACCCCAGGCTCGTGGCCGGCCGTAGATGCACCTTGCCCCGGATCTGCGCTTCCACGTCTATACGCCACTCGTAGCGATGCACCCCTTCCCCTCTCTGGATACCGACCTTGGTGTCTCCCCAGACTATGCCCGGTCCCAATAAGCCCTTGCGGGTACCGAACGCTGTATATGTCCCGCTTTCTACGGTCCTTTCACCGTGGTTCAGATCCAGATACAGTGCTACTCCATCCCTGTCATAGTCACTACTGCCTTCGAGCACGATAGACTGATCGTGCATCTCCACCGCCAGGTAGAGCGCATTCTCGGCGGCATTGTAGCCGATGCGGAAAGAACCCTGAAAATCCTCTTCATCTTTCGGTTTATCGCCAATCAACACCCGTGCGGTCGGATAGAGCCTCATCCCTTCTGGCCAATCGCTCAAATCCCCATCAATAATGATCCCCTCTACCGGCACGGCGATGGCCACCGCACCGTTGTGGGCGTGGGAGAGATGGGAGAAGGAGAGTAGGAATATGGTGCAGAGGAGGAGGAACTGTTTCATGAAATTCACCTCTTTTTAGCAAGCAAGCTTCGATTTCAGAGATGCGCCTGCGGCTTGTAGAAGCTGGACAGTCTGTGCTCTACGATGCGCGGGTTTTCCCCGTTCTGCATCCCCTTCACCCCCTCGATGATCATCCGGCAGCGGATCTCGTAGCTGTGCACCAGGGCCTGCATTTTCGTCGTCAGCAGCTCGGTGACCAGGTCGTTTCCGGTGCCGTCGACCGCGAGTTGGATGCCGTCCTTCAGCAGATTCTCCATCCGGTTCGACTCATCGGCTATCTCCTCCAGAGCCAGGATTCCCTCGACGCGGGCGATCTCGGCCATTCCTACGATGACTTCGCTGAGTGCGTCTAAGTCCATCTGGAGAGATGGGGTGTTCTGGAGTTTCTGCTTCAGGGCGTTCTTAGTAGCCAGATACTCGTCGGTCTTTTGCCGCGGTTTGGGCTCGGGGAGTTTCAGGGGGATGTCGATGCCTCGACTGCGGAAGATCCTCTTCCCTTTGTGGGGGCCGACGGCTATTTGTAGGGCGGCGAAGGCAAAGGGCACGAACTTTTCGTCCGCCGGTTTGGCCCCTCCACCGTGCTGCTCGAACTCCGCGATCATTTTCTGGCGCTGTTCGGTGGGCACGTCCTCCAATTCGGCAAAGCCGACGATGACCTCTTCGATCTCGCGGTCGCTCATGTACTTCAGGGATTCGCCGGCCGTATCCAGGCCCAGAACAGTCAGGAGCACGGCCGCCTTTTGAGCCCCTTCTTCTGCGAGCAGGCCGCGGACAAGAGTGGCGGCCTCCTCGGGGAACGGGACGTTCTGTGAAGAGGTCGATTTGGCGATGTATGCGGTCAGCTTTGGCCAGCTGGGGAATCCGTGCTCGCGCGCAATGACGAGCTGGGCATCCTGCAGGCTGAAGCCGACTTCGAGGATATCCGCGTCGGGGAGGCCGGAGAGGCGGGGATGGTAATTCGCTATTCGCTGAACGACTTCGGGATTGGCTTGCTGGTGCGCTTTGTAGAGGTCTTTCGCCCTGGTCTTGAGCTGGCGAAGATTCGGCTGGGCAGGCAGTGGTCCGGACATAGCAACCCTCTCTCGTGTGGTCGCCTGGTGTCCGCATGACAGGCAGAAAGAAGGTCGATCTGTTTTTTTGTGCGGGAAAGGTGGACTCAGTCCTTACCGCGGACGTGGCGGCTCCCTTTTGAGCATCTGGAATAAAACATAATCGGCACGGCAGAAAAAGCAAAGGAGAATTCGACGTTGCCGGGATTTGCTTGACAGGGGAATGACGGCTCTCGTAACTTGACGGTCGGAGAAGTGAACGGATCTATTGAGGAACGCTCCGGGATTCGGACGAAATCGGGAATTCGTCGGAATTCAGAACAAATTGAGGCATCATGAAAAAGATAGTTTTCGCCCTGTTTCTGTGCTGCTGCACGTTCGTCGCCTGCGCCGACGAACTGCCCCTCGCAGGAGTGAGGGAAGCGGCGGTCGCCGATCGGTTCTATCCGGGGGATGCGGGAAAGTTGGAAGGGGCAGTGAGAGCGTATCTGGAGAATGCCCTGCCGGCGAACGGGGAACGGCCGATTGCGCTGGTCGCCCCTCACGCGGGGTACGTGTATTCGGGGCAGGTGGCCGCCGATGCGTATGCGCAGGCGGTCGACTACGATTACGACGTGGTCGTCATCCTGGGCACGAACCACACGACTCCGGGATTCGATCAGATCTCCGTGTACTACGGAGAGGGGTATCGGACGCCGCTGGACGTGGCGGAGATCGATGCGGAGCTGGCGCTGGAACTAATGGAGAGCGATGCGGATTTTATCTTTCGGGAAGATGTGCACACAGGAGAGCACTCGGTGGAGGTGCAGGTGCCTTTCGTGCAGGTGGCATTTCCGGAGGCCGAGATCGTGACAGCGGTGATTGGCGCCCCGGACCCGGATCTGACGGAGCGGTTCGGGCTGGCATTAGCGCGGGTGCTTGCCGGACGGAAGGCACTGATCGTCGCCTCCTCGGATCTATCGCACTACCCGTCGGGCAAAGGAGCGGACGAGGTGGATCGCAAGGTGCTGACGGCAGTCGCTTCCCTCGATCCGACGGCGGTTTCGGGGACGATCAGCCGGCAGATGCGGGCGGGCGTGTCGGGTCTGTCCACGTGCGCCTGCGGTGAGGGGCCGATGCTGGCCGCTATGGTCGCCGCGAAAGCGCTCGGGGCGACGCGAGGCATCGCGGTGAACTACGTCCACTCCGGGGGAACGCTGTTCGGTGAGAGTTCGAGGGTTGTCGGGTACGGGGCGGTCGCTTTTACTGGTGGTGAAGGTGGAGCGGACACGCGGGGACTGGATAGAGCGGAACTGGCCTCCGCATCGGGAGGACTTTCGGCAGAGGACAGGGAATATTTGCTCCACTTCGCCCGCGAGACTATCGACCAGTATCTGACGACGGGCACGGTGCCTCTGCCGCGCATCTCCAGACCGGCGCTCTGGAGCAGGCAGGGGGCTTTTGTGACCCTGGAGAAGCACGGTCAGCTGCGCGGGTGTATCGGCCATATGGCGGAGGACACGCCCCTCGTGCTCACGGTTGGTCGAATGGCGCTGCAGGCGGCGCTGCGCGATCGACGATTCCGGCCGGTCGGCGCCGAAGAGATTCCGGAGCTGGAGCTGGAAATTTCGGTGCTGACGCCGTTTGCGCGAGTTGCCGGACCGGAGGAGATTGTCATTGGGCGGGATGGGGTGGTGGTGCAGAAGGAGGGGCACCGGGCGGTCTATCTGCCGCAGGTGGCTCCGGAGCAGGGATGGGATCGGGAGGAGACGCTGGGGCATTTATGCGTGAAAGCCGGGTTGGGGGCTGACTGCTGGCAGCAGGACGCGGAGTTTTACACCTTTCAGGCGGATGTGTTCGGCGAAGGGGAGGAGTTCTGATCTGTGTTTTCGAGGTCACCGGCGCCGATTGCTATGAACGGCGATCCGGGACGGCAAATGGCGTATGAGGAGGGTTTCATCGTGGATCCCTTCGAGAAAAGTGAGAGATCGGGCGACGCAGAACGCGGAGGTGAAAGATCATGCTGAGACGAAGGCTGGGCAGGACGGATCTGGAAGTTCCCATTATCGGGCTCGGAGGAGTCGGGTTGGGGCAACCGCTGGAAGCGATTACGCCGCTGATAAATCGCGCTCGGGAGCGGGGAGCCAATTTTCTCCATATGTACGAATCCCAGGAGGAGAACATCGGCCACGTACTGGCCGGACAGCGGCAGGAGTTCATCCTCTCGGCGCACGTCGATGTTTCCGCAGACCCGAAGATGAAGATGGGAACGGCGGATGAGATCATGGGGCGGATCGAAACCTGTTTGAGAAATTTGCAGACCGACAGCATTGAGCTTTTCCAGTTCCACGCCGTGATGGATTCAGATGCGATGGATTTCATCCGCGCGGGGGGAGCGCTGGAGGGGATCAAGAAGGCGAAGGAGCAGGGGAAGGTGCAGCACATCGGCATCACGGGACACAATTCTCCAGCCCTGGTGTATGCTCTGAAGGAGGATGACTTCGATACGGTGATGGTGCCCTTCAACGTCATGCGGAGGGATTTTGGGGAAGATCCGTCTTACGGCCTCTTCTCCTTTACCCGCCGCAAGGATATCGGCGTCATCATCATGAAGCCGATCGCCAGCGGGCGGGTGACGCAAAATCTGTCTGCGGCATTGAAGTTTATTCTGTCCCACGATGTCACGCTGACTATCCCCGGCGCCGGGACTACCGAGCAGCTCGATGCCAATGTCGACATTGCCGAGGAGTTTACGGCGATGTCCGAAGAGGAGCGGAAGGCGTACACCGAAGAGCTGTTCTTTCTCGGGGAGCCGTACTGCCGGCAGTGTCAGTACTGTCTTCCGTGTCCGGGTGAAATGGATATTCCCGCTATTCTGAAGATGGGGCGTACGTGCGATTTCTTCGGCTTGAAGGAGTGGATTCGCGCACAGGAGGTGGGCACTCTGGAAGTGCATCCCGAGAGATGCGACGGCTGTAATTTCTGCGAGTCCCGCTGTCCCTACGATCTGCCCGTTCGTCAGATGGTCAGGGATGCCCAGCAGTACAGCCAGCAGGCGTGAGACGAATCAAAGGGATGCACTCAGGCCGATCGCTCATATAGCACCTTTCCCTCCCGCAACGCGGAACGGATAAGCGTTCCTGACCGGGTCCAGATGGAACAAGGAGAGTGCTGTTTCAGCGGACGGATGTCGCCGAAATTCTGCGCCGACATGGCGGGAAACGGGCGGAGGAGATGATCGAGGTATAGCAGAGTCCAGGGGCTGATAGAAGTTATCAGGCGCGGGTTATCCAATCGGGCCAGTTGATGGTGGCGCCGTCGCAGCCGGCGGCGAGGATACGATGTATGAGGTCGGCGACCTGCTGGCCACTGCCGCCCAGTCCCCAGGCGCGCACTTCTTCGACTACTGTCCTGCTGTGCTCCACCATTTCATTGGTGACCGAGCCGGCGCGGGGACAGAGTTGCAGTAGACCGATCTCCCTGGCCCGGTCGCATTCCTCCTCACCTACCTCTCCCACCAACCATCCCAGTCTACAGTCCGAATCGATTTTTCGCATGCGCGCCAGATGCTGGTAGGCGAAGGAGGTGATGATGCAGTGCTCCTCCATGCCGGCACTGCGGATGACATCGCACACCGCGTCGGGGAGGGTTTCCACCTTGCCTTTAAGTTCTACGTGGTAGACGAAAGCGTCGCCGTAGCGCTCGAAGAGTTCGGCCAGGGTCATGATGGCGGTACCGCCGTAGAGATGGGGAGAGAACCAGGAGCCCAGGTCGAGGGGGCGGAGAGCGTCGATGGAACTGGATTCGACGACTACGCCGGGATGACCGAGTCGGTCGAGGTTGAGATCGTGGCACAGGATTACGGTGCCGTCGGTGGTGAGCTGGGTGTCGGTCTCGATTTCGACGGCGCCCATCTTGCGAGCCAGATCGAAGGCGGGGACAGTGTTCTCGGGGGCGTAGCCGGAAGCGCCGCGATGGGCGATGATGCGGAAGTCGGGTGGGGCCTGGATGGGAAACATGGTCGTCCTGTGATTGTTTGAGGGGCTTCCTCGAATTTTCGTGGAAAGTGTCTTCGCGCTTGTCCGGGATTCGTGGAGAATTTTGAGGTCCGAATGTCACCCGGATCTTTCGAAGCGAACCGGAGGGCATCCGGACCTCTGGAAATCGAACCGGATGTTTCAGGAAGATTCGCTCAATCCGGATTGGATGGTTTGCGGTTGCCGCTGAAGGAGTCCAGCCGGGGGGTGGCACCGGGCCAGTAGCCGTCGGCGGTGTCGTCCCACAGCTCGCCGCACAGGTTGGAGATGATGCGCCATTCGGCGGCGCCCAGGTCCGGGTCGGGGTGGAAGAGGAAGTGCTTGAGGCCGGCTTCCCTGGAGGTGGTCAGTATGGCGTGCAGATCCCTGGCCGACATGGAGTCGCCGGCGTGGGGGCTGCGGCCGGTCGAGACCCAGGCGATGACTCTGTCCGCGTCGCCGACGGCATCCAGGGCGCGTTGCGTTTCGCTGTGCACGATTTTGAAGAAGAACTCGTCCGGGAAGCCCAGCTCCATGTCCAGGAGAGAATTCACTCCGGGGAGATGGATGCCGAAGAGGGCGCGGACCACGGCGAAGCAGTCGGCCTCCTGCAGCGATGGGTTCCACTTTTTCAGGCGATGCACCCAGCGCGCCACGGTGCCGTACAGGCCGTCGAAGCCGCGGTGCCAGAAGTAATGTTTGGGGAAGATGTAGTCGAAGTACTGCGGCATCTGCTGGTAGTTCTGGCCGGTCAGGGAGGAGAAGGTGGCGGTGCGCGGGATGCCGGCCAGTTTGACTTTGCGATCGACGCCGTCGACGCAGGTCCGCGCCTGCTGCCAGTCGGAGCGGGATGCTTCCTGGCGCATGCGCAGCCAGTAGAGAACGTCCTCATTCAGATCGCAGAGGAGCAGGGAGCCGAAGAGGCCGCCGGAGGCGTGGTAGCGCACCTTTTCCGGGGTCAGCTGATGCAATTGATGGCGCATGTGGTCGATGCCGCGCTGCAGCCTGTCGAGATCGGCGCCGATGCGGGTGAAGCGGGACTCCTCGCCCGGGCGGATTTCGAGGAGTTCGGCGTGGTGATGGAAGGCCAACTCGTAGTGGTTTTCACCGGGGCCGTCGATGACGAAGCCGCTCGCCTGAGGAAAGGCGTTCATCAGGTCCTGCGCCTGCGCGGTGCTGCCGATGCCGCCGAAGAGCAAAATAGGCCAGCCGCGGGCGGCGGCATCGTCGAGCATGGCCTGCAGTTTCTTTTCCAGCTCCGGATTGCGCGGCATCGCCGGGGGAGGTTCCACGCCGTGGGCGGCGTAGACTCTGGGGTCGGGAACGTAAGCCTGGACGCTGGTGCCGTCTTCCTGAACGAGCCGCATATAGCCGACGACGAGGCCGCATACCCCTCCCACCTCCCAGGCGTCGAAGCGCTCCTTGAAGCCGTCCAGCCAGTTTACTCGGGGGTTGTCGATATGGGTGAAGATCCAGCATTTCATGGCATTGACCTCCGTTCGATAGTGCTTCGGATTGTTTCTTTTGCGCCCTTTAATTTCCCATCATGCGTCCGACCAGTGGTAGCGCTCAACGACGATGACCGATCGGTCGGAGTGATTGGCGATGAATTTCGACGGGGAATCCTGGATTTTGGTCATGGACTCTGTCTGGCATCCAGGCGATCGAGGAGTTCGTCGAGCCACTCTGCTGCCCCGCCGTGAAGGGCGAAGGTCCCCTCGATATTCTCGTCGGCGTGGCAGTCCGAGCCCCCCGTTGAGAAGAGATCATGCCGCTCGCAGTATTCGCGGTAGAGCGGAGTGATCTCCGCGGGCACGCTCTGATGGGCGCACTCGATGCCGTCCAGAGCGCACTCGTCGCGCAGGCTGTCCATCCTGGTCTGGTCACATCCCTTGAAATAGCCATGCGGATGGGCGATGGCGATCGGGACATCGAGCTGTTTGACTACGGGCACCACGTCACTGACGTGTGGATAGGGAGGGGATGCGGTCTTTGCGCGGACCTGGCGAGTCAGTTCGGGGTATTCTTCCGCATCGGAGATGAAGCCGCGATCCACGAAGTAATCTTTCAGAAACTGATTCTTGACGTGGGTGTTTCCCTGCACGGCGATGGCCCTGGGTGGTCTGTAGCTCTCGAGCAGTTCCAGGCGATGGGCGTCGGTGAAGTCGTGTCCCAGCGCCTGCATGCCGCGAGACCAGGCGGCGCCCGCTTCGCGCTGCCAGTCGTGGTAATTTTCCAGGACTCGGGATAGTGATTCCGGGAACGGCTGCGGGAAGCCGTAGCAGAGCAGGTCGACGGCACCGATGGAGGTGGTCACGGTGAGTTCGGCGGAGGGGAAGGTGCGGATCTCCGGGTAGTTCGAGGCGATCTGCTGAACTTCGTCCCAGCTATCGAGGATGTGGTGATCGGTAATGGTTATGCAGCGCATAGCGAGCTGGCGGGCTCGTTCGAAATAGCGCTCTGCCTGCGCCGTGGCATCGTAACTCCAGCAGGTGTGGAGGTGCAGGTCGTACGGTGCGGGATCGGAGGATCGGGTCATGTTGGAGAGCTCGCTTGAGAGAGAATTCTGCGTGGGTGAAAAAAACCGGAACGGCTTGAAATAAACGGTTTAAAGGAGGAGCCGTAAAGCCAAAACTTTGGGTTTGGAAATGCCGAAAATCTTGCAGTAGCGCGTCGATATCGCTACCTTGCCGGCTGGTGGGCCACATTTCGATAGAGTGTCCGGTTCGGTGGAAGGGTAAAAACCGATTTCGGCAGAGACTCTTTCGCCAAAAGGAAATTGATTTCAGCAGGAACATTCAATTCTACGCCAGGGAGCACGCCATGAAAATCGAACGGATAGAAGCGATTAATCTCTGTTATGAATATCCGGAGGGAGGGAAATTTACCTATGCGGGAGGGGTGTGCACGCACAGGGTGACGACGCTGGTGCTGGTCCATACGGAATGCGGAGAAGTCGGAATCGGGTCGGTCTATTCGCATCCGGGGCTGGTTTATATGATCGTGCGCGACCAACTCGATCCGCTGCTGCGGGGAGCCGATCCCCTGGAGGTGGAGCAGCGATGGAACGAGATGTACGGTCTGACCCGATGGTACGGGCGCAAGGGAGCGGCGATGTCGGCACTGGGGGGAGTCGACACGGCGTTGTGGGACCTGCGCGGCAAGAGCGAGGGGAAGCCGGTCTGGGCACTGTTGGGAGGGGAGCGTTCTACCTGTCCGGCCTATGCCAGCGGTTTGTTGTGGAATGAGATCCAGGGCCTGGCGAATCAGGCCAGGAGGTATATCGACGACGGCTTTCGACGAGTAAAGATGCGGCTGGCGCGCAGTGAGGAGTACGATACGGAGGCGGTGCGGGCGGTGCGCGAGGCGATTGGACCGGACAACGATGTGATTGTCGATGCTTCGATGCGTTACCACCTGGAGCTGGCGCGGCGCATGGGGCAGTTTCTTGCGGAGCAGAGGGTGTTCTGGTACGAGGAGCCGTTCGCGCCCGAGGATCTGGACCGGTATGTTGCGCTGCGGGGCACGGTGGAAGTGCCGATCGCCGCCGGTGAGAACGAGTTCGGGCTGCAGGGGTTTCGCGAGCTGGCGCGGACCGGTGCGGTGGACATCGTGCAGCCGGATGCATCGCGGTGCGGCGGCATCAGCGAGGTGCATCGGGTGGGGAAATTGGCGCAGGAGCACGGTCTGCGGGTGGCCACGCACAGCTGGAGCGATGCGGTCGCCATCGTGGCCAATGCCCACGTGATCGCCACTATGGATAATGGCATCACCGTCGAGGTCGATCGCACGGGGACGCCGCTGGTGGATGAGCTGCTGGTCGGAGGGCTGCGGGTCGAGGATGGATTGCTCGACCTGGGAGACACTCCGGGATTGGGGATCGAGTTGAATCGGGAACTGGTCGAGCGGCTGCGGATGAAGGATCCGCTGGCGATGCCCACGGGGATATATTCGGACATGGTCTTCGGGGGCGCGCGGTTTTCCGAGCCGGTGCCGTACGAGGAGAGAGGATGATGGCCTGCCACCGAATTGCCGTTGGGGGAATTTTTACCGAGTGCAACCAGTTCGGGGGAGCGCCGATCGATATGCGCTGGTTCGAGCGCTACGATCTCTGTCGGGGAGAGGAGATACTGCAGTTGGACTCCGGAGTGGTGGGAGGAATGTTGCAGGTGCTGGGGGAACGGGAAGTGGAGGTTGCGCCGCTGCTGTACGCCGGAACCTGTCCCGGGGGAGCGCTGACGGTGGACTGCTATCGGCAGCTCAAGACCGAACTGCTGGAGCGACTGCGGGCGGCACTGCCGATGGATGGTCTGCTGCTACCGCTGCACGGTGCGGCGGTGGTGGAGGAGATTGGGGATTTGGAGGAAGATCTACTCGCGGCGGTGCGGGGAATGGTGGGAGAGGAATTGCCGGTGGTGGCGACGCTGGATCTGCACGCCCACATCAGCGAGGGGATGGTGCGGCACGCCGACGGACTGGTGGCCTGGGAGACGTATCCGCACAGGGACGCCTTTTCCACCGGAGAGCGAGGAGCGAAGCTGCTGGTGGATGCGCTCGACGGGCGCTGTCGTCCGACCATGGCCGTCGCCAAGGTGCCGGTGATCACCAGCGCCATCCACGCATCGACCGATGGGGATGATCCATTCGCCAGAGTGATGCGGTTTGCCAAGGAATTGGAACAGGAGGAAAGAGTGCTGTCGACCAGCGCCTTGCTGGTGCATCCGTATCTCGATTTGCGTGGGATGGGGAGCGGAGGTGTGGTGGTAACCGATGGGGATATGGAGAGGGCGGAGAGGTTGGCGCTTGAGATCGCCTCCCGGTACTGGGATATGAGGCGGGAACTGGAACCCGAGATGTACACCCCACGCGAAGCGATCGCCCGGGGATTGGAGAATGAAGAGGGGCTGATCTTGCTGGTCGAGACGGCAGACTGCTGCGGTGGGGGCGCTGCCGGCGACAGCGTGGCGAGTTTGATGGCGCTGCTGGAAGCGGGGATCGAGCAGCCGGCGCTGGTGCCGGTGGTCGATCCAGAGGTCGCGGGAATCTGCCATCGGGCGGGAGTGGGAGCGACGGTGGAGGTAGATCTGGGGCACAAGGTCGATCCCCGCTGGGGAGAGCCGATTCGGGTTAAGGGGCGAGTGAGCGGAATCGGCGACGGGCAATTCGACTACTCCGGCGGGATCTTCGCCGGCACCGGGGGGGACATGGGACCGACGGCAGTGCTGGAGGTCGGATCGGTGCAGGTGCTGGTGACAACGCACGCGACCTACGATTGGATGGACGAGCAGTATAGAGCGATGGGACTGGACCCGACTGCGGCCAGGTTTGTCGTCGCCAAGAATCCGATGAACTACCGGATGGCGTACGGGGAGATCGCCGGGGAGATATTCATCCTCGACACACCTGGGCCGACACCGGCGACCGTTCGGCATTTCGACTTCCAGAAACTCGAACGTCCGTTTTTTCCGGTGGATGCGGATATGAACGAGTTTCGCCCGGTGATCTATCGAGGCAGGGAGGCAGGGTAAGCCGGTATAGAGTACAGATATAACTGAAGTTACTATCTGGTTTTCCGAAGGTTCCTGGGGGGTGCCCCAGGAGCGGCTTCTGTCCCTTTGGCGGAGCCAAAGGGCCGTCCCGGAGCCGCAGGATTGCGGCGCAGGGATGATTGCCTCGGAGCCGTCCAGGGATGGACGGCGAGAATGAGCGACGGAGCACCCCCCAGGAACCGTAAATCTGCCAAGAATCTCGCTAACTCCAGGATGATTTTGCGTATTCTCCCAGAGCGATCACCTGCTCGATATCTCCGTTGGGGGGAAGGATATCGCCGACATTGAGAACGGCGCGGCCCTTCAAGGCGGTTAGAATCCGGTCGGCAAACTGCAGAATCTCTTCGGTGAGCAGATTCTGACAGAACAGGGTGGCGGGTATGCCGCAGAAGGCGTACATGCCGTCCGGCAGAGCATCGGCCAGCTCTTCGACCTCGAAGTTGAACATCGGCGCGGGGGTGCAGCCGTCGAGCAGGTCGAAGCCCGGCTGGTCGAGGATGTCGAAATATCCCTTGAAATTGCCGTCCAGATGGGTGGAGACGAACTTGTCGGCTCCGTGGAGAATATCGGTGATCTTGCGGTAAAACGGCACGCAGTAATCCCGCCATTGGGACGGGGAGATCAGGATCTCGTCGGTGTGGTCCGACATGATCACCAATCGCTCGGGGGCCCGGGCGGCGAGCGCAACCAACTCCAGGTCTTTGCGCTCCTGGATTTCCATAAATTCAAATAGCGGCTCGGGGTCGTCGTTGAGCGTGTAGATGACCTGCTCGAAGCCCATGTACTCGTGTACCAGCTTGCCAAATGGAGAGCGGGAGAGGACGATGTCCCCCTGGCCCCAGTCGCCGAGCTCCTGGCGAATGGCGTCGATCTTTTCAAACTCCGGTTCAAAGTGGGTGTGCTCGACCATGTAGCGCATGGTTTTCAGATCGCGCATCTCCTTGATAAAGAACTCCTTGCGGGACCAGGTGCCGTCGGACGCCAGCATGTCCATGCGGGTCATCTCTCCCAGGGGGGTGATGACCCGGTAGTAGCGCTTCTGGCCGTCGACCCAGGACTCGGTCTCAACGCCGCCGGAAAAGATGGTGCGATACCAGTGGTAGAGGTGGACGTGGAAGCCCCAGTCGAACTGGCGGTAGAAATCGAAGAGGGTGAAATCTCGGTATTTTTCGGGCATCGAGCCGGGGTTTTTGTGGATGTCGGCGGCGTCGGGGATGAACTCCCCCGGGGAGAATTGGCGTGGCTCCCCCGGAGGGGTGCGGCGGTCGAGATACCAGTCGGTTATATCGGGAAAGAACGGCATATTAGCCGGCTTTTCGCCGGTCAGGATGGAGAAGAAACGGGCGCGTTGGGATGTCATCAATATGGCCTCGATTCTATGCCAGGCCCAGAAGAGCCAGAGAATCCCGGTGGATGATCTCTTCTATGGCGTCTGCGGAGACCTTGGGCAACGGGGTGCCTTCGACGATGTCGTTGACGCGGCGTAGATGGTCGATGGTCTCCTGTACGGTGGTCACCGGGAAATCGGTGCCGAAGAAGATTTTGGGGAGGACGTTCCACTCGGTAGCCTTGACCATCTGCTCCCAGAAAGAATACGGTCGGTAGAAGTTAGCGGAGAGGTCGGCGTACACGTTGGGGTGCTTGCGGACGACCACGCAGGTGTCCACCTGCCAGGGATGGCCCAGGTGTGCCATGACGATCTTCAGGTCGGGGAAGCGCATGGCGATTTCGTCGACGACCAGGGGATGGGCGTAGCGGATGGGCGCGTCGCGGTTCGGGGATGTGCCCTGGTGGAACATGATGGGTAGATCGTGCTTCTCCGCCTGCTCGTAGATGGCGAGGGCGCGCGCTTCCAGCGGGTCGAAGTTCTGGTAGTTGGGGCCGAGTTTAACCCCTTTCAGGCCGAGATCGGTGCGGCAGCGCTCGAATTGATCCATGCAGTCATCGGCGTGGGGGTGGAGCGACATGAAGCCAATTAGACGTTCGGGATAGGCGTTGGCGAAGGTCGCGGTGGCGTCGTTCTGATCGCCGGTGTACCAATCGAGAACCTCCTCTGCCGCAGCTTCGGGTTGCCGGGCGATGTTGAAGACGATCGATTTTTCCGCCGGTTTCTGCCCTTCTAGATAATCGTTCCAGCAGACGGGGACTGCGACTGGACGGTCGGGGCGCCAGGCGGTGTTGACCGTTTTTTCATTTTCGGGCACGGCGTCTTTGAAGCGGGGCGTATGCGTGTGCGCATCGATTATCATGGCGACTGTCCTCCGGGATGCGAGTTGATTTCGGCAGCGGCTCCCATAAGTTACATTGTAGCACAAACCTCGCGGACTGTAAATGAGATCGAATTATGCTCTCTCAGGACCACGCGCTTCGACTCCAATCGGATCGATGTCGCAAAGAGGATATCCGTGCAAGGAATAGTAGTTCTACTGGTCGTTCGACTCAACACAAAAGCAGATGCGGAGGCTTATCGACATGAATTCTCAGAGAGATAAGACGCGTCCCAGGATCGGCATTTTCGGCATTGGCCTGGCCGCGTACTGGCCGCAGTTCCCCGGTCTCAAGGAGCAACTGGAGGGATATCAAAGGGAAGTGGAGAGCAGAGTCGGCGAATGGGGCGAGGTGGTGTCCGCCGGCCTGGTAGACAGCGCTCCCGGGGCGGTGGAAGCAGGCGATCTGTTCCAGCGCGAGCAGGTGGATATGATCTACTGTTACGTGGGCACCTACTCGACCAGTTCGCAGGTGCTGCCGGCGGTGCAGATTCCCCGCGTGCCGGTGCTGGTGCTCAATCTACAGCCCTCGGCGGCGCTCGACTACAGTCGCACCGATACCGCCGAGTGGCTGGCAAACTGCTGCGCCTGCTGCGTGCCGGAGATCAGCTGCGCCTTCAGCCGCTGCGACATCGACTTCCACGTGGTCAGCGGCATGCTGCGGGAGGAGGAGGGATGCGAGGAGCCGGCGCGGCGCGCCTGGCGGGAGATTCGCGAGTGGACCGAGGCGGCCGGCGTGCAGCGTCTGGTGCGTCGCAGTCGCATGGGATTCCTTGGCCACACCTATCCCGGCATGCTGGATATGTACAGCGACTTTACCCAGCACCAGGGACAACTCGGCACGCACGTGGAGATACTGGAGATGTGCGATCTGGCCAAGATGGTGGCCGGAGTGACCGGGGCGGAGGTGAAGGGGAAGGAGGAGGAGACGCTGGCGATCTTCGATCTGAGCGAGGATTCCGAGGCGGATCCGCTGGCGACCCGCCCCGATCCCGAAGCGCTGGACTGGGCGTACAGGGTGGCGGTCGGACTCGACAAACTGGTCGAGGAGTTCTCGCTGGACGGTCTGACCTACTACTATCGGGGATTGGATCACAACGAATACGAGCGGTTGGGAGCGGCGTTTGCGCTGGGCTGTTCACTGCTGACCGCGCGCGGGATTCCGTGCAGCGGCGAGGGGGATCTAAAAAACTGTCAGGCGATGAAGATCGTGGACGGGTTCGGAGTTGGAGGCAGTTTTGCGGAAATTACGGCGATGGATTTCCGCGAGAACTTCGTATTGATGGGGCACGATGGCCCGTTTCACATCGATATTGCCGAAGGGCGGCCACTGCTGCGGGGGCTTTCCCTGTTTCACGGCAAGCACGGCGAAGGAGTGGGGGTGGAGACTCAGGTCAAGAGAGGGCCGGTCACAATTCTGTCCATGAGTCAGACGCGGCAGGGGAACCTCGAACTCCTGGCGGCCCAGGGGGAGAGCCTGCCGGGGGAGGGGCTGCAGATAGGCAATACGGATAGCCGGATACAGTTCCCCCTGGGGCCGGGGGAGTTTCTCGACACCTGGAGTCGTCGGGGGCCGACGCATCACTTTGCTCTGGGGGTGGGACACATTATTCCCAGGATCGAGAAGTTCGCCCATCTGGCCGGACTCGAGCTGAAGGTGGTGTGCGGATAAGGAGTCGAATTGGGAAGATTGCAGGAACTGCTGCATTAAATACGAAAGGGGCCGCGAATACGAGGTATTCGCGGCCCCTTTCAATTACATCGAGAGGTGGATGATCGGGGAACTATCTCTCCCTGATGTAGATGGGATTGGAGAACGCCTTGCGGTTGTCCCTGGCGTAGCACTCGACGCGGATGTAGGCGTGGCCTCCTCCGAACTTCATCTTGAAGGAGCCCTTGACCACCTGCTTGTCTTCGGGACGCAAATCTTCGACAACTTTGCCGTTGGCGATGACGCGGACCTGCTGGAGCCCCAGGCTGTCGGCGCACTCGTAGCGGACTTCGACCTGGCTCCCTTTGCGCTTTTTGACGACGTCGCCCATGACCGCCTTGCCGCAGCGCAGGTTTACGAAGGGGGCGTCCGAGGCGAAGAAGTGGCCGGCCCAGAGGGCGTCGATCACCTTCTTTTTGGTGGGGCGTTCGAGCAGCACGCCGTTCCACACGTCACCGATTGCCTGATATAGATGGGCATCGGTGTTGCCCATGCCGCGGACGATCTTGCCCTGGGAGAGGTGGCGGTCCCACAGGGAGATCGACATGTCGTCGGTGATGTCGTAGCAGTCGAAGATGTTGTTGGCGCCGTTGATCAGCTCGATGGTGAAGTCGTCGCCCAGCAGGTCGAGGGCGTCGATCTGCTCCTGGGAATAGCGCGTGGTGGGGAACCAGCCTGTCGGATGGGGTATGAAGGGGAAGCCGCCGAGTTCGATGACGTTGCGGTAATCTTTGACCAGGTCGCGTTCGGTCACGTATTTGCGGTCGAGTCCCAGGATGCCCAGGTGGTGATACTGGGTGCCGGGCTCCTGGCCCCACCACAAATTCTTGTATTTAACGCACTCGACTTTCTGGCGCACGGTCCAATGGTCGGTGATGAAGTGGAAGTCCAGGCCGGCTTTTGCGACCCATGCCGCGGTCTCGGCCACCGTGCCGATGCCGTCGCTGTAGGTGGAGTGATAGTGGCAGTCACCGCGGCTCACGGGAAAGCCGGCCAGTTTGCGGGTGGCGTCGATGCGCTCGCGCATCGCCTCCTTCCAGAAACCGATGACGCGGTCGGGATAGGTGGCGCGCTTGACGGCGAGGTTTTTTTTGCGACGGGTCAGGGCTGCTTTTTTTGGCATGATTCCTTCCTTTCGTAGGAGAGGGCATCTTTTGGCCTGGGAAGGTGTACTGTTTTTCTCTCCGTTTGACAAGGCAAATCGGAATTGACCAGGCCGGCGCCACGAGACCGCTCTATCCATCCACATGCCGCCATAGTCGTGGCTGAGTATTTTTATGTAAGTATTTATTTTATCTAAAAATAAGATAATTTATTAGGTTGGAAAAGAGTATTCCTTGCTCAAGTAGCATTAGGCAATTGGTATATATGTACAGTAATATTAAGAAGATGATAAATTTTTTTGTATTATACAAAAAAACAAGAAGATGGGATCGAGACTACTGGGAGGAGTGAGAAATGAGAACAGGGCTTTTTCTGTCCCGCGATGATGGGAATATTTCGGAGGCGATAGACGTCGATTCGCTGGCCGGACATTTTTCTCATCTTCCCGTGGCAAAAGTGTACGACAATTTCTTCAGATACTCGGACCATCGGGATATCCTGAAGACGGTGGATGAAAATGGACTGGATGCCGTGGTGCTGGCCGGTGATTCTCCCAAATATTACGATACAGTGAGGGATGGCAGGCTGATACTGGAGGGGTTGAAAAGCCGCGGGATCAATGAGAACAAGATCGCCTTTGCGAATATCAAGGAACAGGGGGCACTGGCCCATGGGGGCGAAAACGGGGAGGTGACCAGAAAGGCGCAACTGCTCATCGACGTGGCCCTGGCCAAGGTGGAGATGTGCCACAGGGTCAAGTCGATGGTGGTCACCCCCAGAAAATCGGTCCTGGTGATCGGCACCACGCCAGGAGGGATTATCGCGGCAAGGGAACTGCTGGAAAGGGATTACCGGGTGTATCTCGTCGAGAGGGAAGCTGCCATACGCGAGCACGCTGGGATCGAAGCGGATATCTTACCTGGCCTGACGGCGGTGCAGATGAACGACAGGGCGGATATTCTCCTGCAGACCGAGATCGAGGATATCTCCGGATGGTGCGGTGAGTACAGCGTCGTGTTGAATACCCGGACGAGCAGGGAGGAGATCAAGGTCGGGGGAATCATCCTGAGCGTCGGTGACGATGCGGAGTGGATCGGGAAGCTCAGACCCAAGATGCAGCTCGATATAGACCACGAGGGGCTGCTGCGAGGCAAGCAGAAATCGAATCTCATTGGGGAGACGCGGGAACCGGGGATATGGTTTATTCCGTTCAGGAAAAACGGCGACTTCCTCGCCGCCGAGACCAGCGCGGCCAGCGTGGCGGTGGTCTCGCTTACCGCTCTTCTCGACCGAACCGAGATCGAACACTCGGTGCTCATTTCGGAGGTGGATGAAACGGTCTGCGGAGGCTGCGGGACCTGTGTAAAGACCTGCGCGTTTTCCGCCTCGAGCATGAATCTGACGCGCAAGCTCTCCGTCATCGATACGATGAGATGTAAAGGGTGTGGAAACTGCGTGGTTGCCTGCCCCACGGGCGCTCGAGATCTGGTGAGTTATCCGGAGAAGTTTGTCCTCGAGGCGATAGAGATCATGAGTCGGGCGGAACTCGACGATTCGGAGCCCAGGGTGCTGGCCATCCTCTGCAACGGATGCGGGTACCCGGCGGCGGATGCGGCAGGGAGGTTCGCGATCCAGGCGCCGGAGCTGAAATACTCGACCAATGTTTTGCCGATCCAGGTAGAATGCGGGGGAAATATCGATACCCTGTACATCCTCAAGGCCTTCAGTCGGGGGTTTGATGGCGTGGCTCTGACGGTTTGTCGAGACGGGCACTGCTATCACGTGGTGGGGAACACCGATATGGAGCGCCGGATCGGGCTTTTCCGCGAGGTGTTGCGCTCGCGGAACATAGATGCCGAAAGGCTGCGCGTTATCAACGTCTCACCCCATGAAGGGGAGCTTTTCAGCAGTGAGATCAGATCGTTTTGCGATGAACTCAAATCGATGTGCTGTGAAGAGGGGAGGCCGTAAGATGGCAGCAAAAACCAGCGTCGCCACAACGTGGCTGCAGAGCTGTTCGGGGTGCCATGTTGCATTTTTCGATCTGCACGAAGGGCTGCTGGACGTGCTGGAATCGATCGAGATAAAGTACTCCACCGTAATGGACGTAAAAGAGGTGCCCGAGGTAGATATCGGGATCGTCGAAGGAGCGGTGGCGAATGAAGACAACGAAGAGATCCTGAAGACATTCCGCGAAAAGGCGAAGACGATCGTGGCTCTGGGAACCTGTGCCTGTTTCGGCGGAATTCCCGGATTGAGGAATCTGTTCCAGCGCGCCGATGTCCTCGAGCGCGGATACGTGGAGACCGAAAGCAGTGTGGATGGAAAGATCCCCACCGGAGCTGAAATCCCAGCCCTCAAAAAGCACGTCGTGCCGATCGACCAGGTCATAGAGGTGGATCACTACATTCCGGGATGCCCGCCGCTTCCCGAAGCGATTGCGGATACGCTCATGGCGCTGGTCGAAGGCAGAACTCCGGAGAGAAAAACCCGCAATCTGTGCGAAGAATGCACCCGGAAGAAGGACAGGATGCTGGTGGCATCGAGGGATTTCGTCACCGATTCGGTCCTGGCCCCGCACGAACTCGAGGAGATCGACCCGGAGAAGTGCTTCCTCGAACAGGGGGTGCTGTGCATGGGGCCGGCCACCTGCGAGGGATGCGGAGCGAGGTGTATGGATGGGAATATGCCGTGCCGCGGTTGCATGGGGCCAACGCCGGATGCGCTCGAACAGGGGGCGAAGATAATAAACGCGCTGGCCTCAATTCTGCCGGCGGGGGGGATGCTGTTTCAGGAGGATATCGTGGGTGTGGGGTATCGCTATTCCCTGCCCGTTTCGATCTCTCCCCATCTGGTCGATCGAGGAGGGGAATGAAGATGAGCAAGACAATCGAGATCAACCCGGTCACCCGGGTCGAAGGGCACGGGAAGGTCACCATTCACCTGAACGACCAGAATCAGGTGGAAGAGTCGCATTTTCACGTGGTGGAGTTCAGGGGATTCGAGAAATTCTGCGAGGGGAGATTGATGTCGGAGATGCCGGTCATCACCACGCGCATCTGCGGTATCTGTCCGGTCAGCCACCACCTGGTCTCGGCAAAGGCGTGCGACGACCTGCTGGGCGTCGATATCCCTCCGGCCGCGAAGAAGCTCCGCGAACTGATGCACATGGGCCAGATCATCCATTCTCACGCGCTCCATTTCTTCTATCTGGCCGCGCCCGATTTCATCTTCGGGCCCGCGGCCGATCCGGCGGGGAGGAATATCTTCGGAATCATCGGGACCGATCCCGAATTCGCCCGCAAGGCGATCCGTCTGCGCAAGATCGGCCAGAATATCATCGAGCGCATAGGGGGGAGGCCGATCCATCCGGTGACCGCCATTCCCGGCGGTATGAGCAAGCCGCTGTCGCACGAGGATCGCTTCAGCATCAGCGGTGAGGTGGACGAGGCGATCGAATTGGCGCAGATGGGAATTCAGGTCAGCAAACAGATGTACGAGAAATACGCCGATCTCATTCCCAGGTTCGCGGTCATCAAGACCAACTACATGGGGCTGATAAAAGAGGGCAATCTCGAACTGTACGATGGGCGATTGCGCATTATCGAGGAATCGGGCAGTCTCCTGAATGAGTTCGAGCCCGGGGATTATCTCGACTATCTGGGCGAGCGGGTAGAGGATTGGTCGTACATGAAATTCCCCTTCTACAAAGAGAGGGGATATCCCGAAGGGACGTATCGAGTCGGTCCTCTGGCCCGGCTGAACGCTGCCGACGCGATTGGCACGGAGCGGGCCAACGGGGAACTCGCCGAGTTCAAAGAGATGGGCAACGGCGGTCCCGTACACGAAACCCTGTACTACCACTACGCCAGACTCATCGAGGTTCTCTATGCGGCGGAGCGGGCTCGGGAACTGGTGGACGACGACGAGATCGTCAGTCGGGATGTGCGCGTCAGGGTGGATCGCCAGGCAGGGGAAGGGGTGGGAGTGATAGAGGCGCCCCGGGGGACGCTGATTCATCACTATTGGGCGGACGAAAGCGGCATGATCGAAAAGGTCAACCTCGTCGTCGCTACCGTGCAGAACAATCCGTCGATCGACAGGAGCGTCAACGAAGTGGCCAGGGAATTTGTCGAGGGGGATAAGATCGGCGAAGGGGCTCTGAATATGGTCGAAATGGCCGTTCGCTGCTACGATCCGTGTCTTTCCTGTGCCACTCACGCCATTGGCCAGATGCCCCTGGTGATTGAACTGGTGGCGGCCGATGGATTGGTATTGGATGTTGTGGAAAGGAGGGCGTGAGTATGGATGCAGAGGCCGCTGGGGAAGCGGTTATCAAACCCAAGCTGGTAGAGATCTTCGGGGCCACCATTGCCGATCTTCTCTTTACCAAAGCGATCTTTGCCGCGATGCAGGGAGGCACGGCGGAGGAGAGTTACCAACTGATGGTCGATTCCATCTGCTCCCATCCCAAGGTAGTCAGCATGTGGGGCGCTGCGCAGACGGAGAAGATGAAACAGGAATGGCTGAAGGGCGCGGCGTTGGAGTTGGTATAGACAACCTGGTAAGTAGATACAGAGATTTTTCAATTTTCAGGATCATCATCTGAAGATCAATATTTCCGCATCGAGAGGAATTCGGAATGGCGTCGATTCTGCTCATCGATGATTCAGAACTGGTCCAGCAGATGGTTTCTTTGGCACTCGCAACTCAGGGACATCAGGTCACAGTTGCCCGGGATATGCGCCACGGCGTGCGCAGGCTCCGCGATGCGAGTTTCGACTTGATTCTCATGGACCTGAACATGCCGGAGGTGAGGGGTGAGGCCGGGGTCAGGCTGCTGCGACAGCGCCTCGAGCTGGAAATACCCATCATCATCCTCTCCGGCGAGATAACAAAGGACACGATCGCGGTAATGGCGCCGCTGAAGGTGAGCCATTTCGTCGCCAAAGGGGAGGATTTCGAAGTGAGATTGGACGCCGCGATCACCCAAGTGCTGGGAGAGAAGGCCGAGGGGGACTGAGTAGTCTGTCAACAAAATTTATGGCCTTCGGAAACCACGTAAATATATTTATTTACTGAAAGATCCCGATCGCAATTTTGTCAAAGTTTTTATTTGACAAAACACTGAGCCGCAATGATTTTGCATCGATCTCCACTCCGGAGATCGATGGCATGGGGGGTGAGATCCGCATCAGGTGCAGGAAGGGGAAAGGTCATGAAGTTTTTCAATTTCGTTTTCAATTTTCGCCAGATCGTGAGCCAGATCCGGGATGCGGGTGCGCAGATAAATGCGGTCGTCGAACAGATGTCTGCGGCCAGCAGCGAACAGATGGGCAGCGCCGCACAGCAGTCCGGGTCGATAAGCGAGATTACGTCGACGATGACGGAGTTGGCCCGCACCTCCAAAGAGGTGACGGAGAACTCCGAGCGAGTGGTGGAGATCTCCACCCAGAATCAGGAGGATGCGCTCAGCGGGGTGGATGCGGCCAAGGATACTCTGACTGCCATGGACGCCATCAGAGAGGCGCACGAGAACAGCACGCAGGGGATCGTGTCGCTTTCGGAGAGGGTGCAGCAGATCAACGAGGTAATGGATGTCATCGACGATATCGCCGACCGGACGAAGATGATCGCTTTCAACGCGGCTCTCGAGGCGGCGGGGGCTGGTGAGGCGGGCCGTAGATTTGGCGTGGTGGCACAGGAGGTGCGTCGACTGGCGGATACTGTGGTCGAGGCGACCGAGGACAGCCGCTCGCGCATCGTGGAGATTCAGGAGGCGACCAATAACATGGTGGTGGCCTCGGAGCGCAACAGCAGGGTTTTCGAAGAGGGGTTCAGGGCGACGCAGGTGACGGCGGATTCGCTGCAGAAGATCATGGATAGCGCCAGCAATACGGCGGATTCGGCCAAACAGATTTCCCTTTCGACGCAGCAGGAAAGGACGGCGCTACAACAGGTTCTCGATGCGATGATGGAGGTTTCCGAAGGGGCGGCGCTCTTTGCCAGCAAGGTGAGTGAAGGGGATGAGATAATTTCGAACTTGAGGGGACTGGCAGCCGGGTTGACAGAGCTGATCGAGAGATACGGCATGGATGAGGGGGCGGAAGAGTTCCGGAAACAGGCCGGCGAAACACAAGATGGAGGAGCATGACACTGTTCGATCGCGGCTCATTTGTGGAGAAGTTCGTTCAGGAGGCGCGCGAGTATCTGGAAGTTCTCAACCGGGGGTTGGTGGATCTGGAGAAGAGCCCGGAGGATACGGAACTGCTGACGAGACTGCTGCGCGCGGCCCACACGTTGAAGGGATCGTCGCGGATGCTGAAGTATATGGATGTCAACCAGGTATCCCACTGCCTGGAGGATGTTCTGGAGGATGTTCGCGATGGGCGGCTGGAGATGAATATGGAGGTGGGGGACGCTTTTTTTTTGGCGCTGGATGAGATCGACGTCTGTATAGAGGATATTGCCGGAGGTGGAGAGGGGGATCGAGATGTGAGTGCTGTCTGCCGTTCGCTGGAGAGTTTGAGAGCGGAAGGTGAACCGGCATCGGCAGCGGACGCCGAAGCCGGAGACGGAACGACAGAGGAACAGGCCGGAGCGGAATCGGGCAGCGAAGAGAGGGTGCCTCTGGAGATCGCCCGGTCCGAGCCGGGCGTGGAGGGATCGTCCGCATCGGAGGTGGAGGAAGAGCGGAGTGATGAACCGGCGAAGAAGAGTTCGGCGCCGGCCGTAGAGGAGACTCTCCGCATCGGCACATCCGGCCTGGATGCCACGATCCGCCTGGCGGGCGAAATCAGAGTCAGCGGCATGCGCCTGGATCACCACCTCGACGAACTCGCCGAAATGTGCAGGGGGTTTCGCCATTATCAGGGGGAGATAGAGCGGTATCTGGAGGGGATGAACGGGCAGGCCGGCGAGTTGAAGCGGTTCTGCCAGGAGACCAAGGGGCTATATGCGCAAATAGACGGCCTGTACCGCAAATACCGGGAGGATCTGGCCGGTCTGGAGCGGATGGCCGCCGAGTTGCAGGAAAAAACGCTGGATATGAGGATGTTGCCCCTGTCGACCGTCTTCGACTCCCTGCCCCGGGCGGTTCGCGATCTGTCCAGAGCTTTTGGCAAAGAGATCGAACTGATCGTCGAGGGGGCCGAGACGCACATGGACAAAAAGCTCATCGAGAGACTCGACGGTCCCATAGTGCACATGGTGCGCAACTGCATCGATCACGGCATCGAGACGCCAGAAGAACGAAAGAAAGCCGGAAAATCGGCGCGAGGACAGCTGCGCATAGCCGCCTCGCAAGAGGGGGATCATATCGCCATAGTGGTCGAGGACGATGGCGGGGGCATCGACCTGGAGGCGGTCAAGAAGAAAGCCCTGACCAAAGGTTTGATCGATCGGGAACAGCTCGAGCGGATTCCGGAGAGGGAGATCGCCAATTTTATCTTTTTGCCGGGATTTTCCACAGCTCCCATCATTACCGATATCTCCGGCCGGGGCGTGGGGATGGACGTGGTCAGGAGTACGGTCGAGGAGCTCAAAGGGGCGGTTTCGGTGGAGACTGAGAAGGGGGTTGGCAGTCGCTTTATTCTGCAACTGCCGATGACGCTGACGACGATACGGGCGATGTTGATCGAATGTGCCGGTTTTTCCTTTGCCGTTCCCGTTGGCTACATTACGGAGACGGTGAAGATCGGGCTTGGCGATATCATCCAGATCGTCGACCGGGAGGCGATTTCGCTGAAAAATCAGATGATACCCGTTGCCAGACTGGATCGGGTTCTCGGTCTGGAGGATCCCGGTCTGGAGGGTAAGGAGCGATTTCCCGTTCTCGTGCTTCGCTCCGGTCATGAGCACATCGCCCTGATCGTCGATGAGATAATCGATGAGCAGGATATTCTTCTCAAACCGATTCCTCCGCACATGGGTAAGACGCCCTGCGTCTCCGGTGTGAGCATCTTTGGGGACAACCAGATCTCCGTGGTGCTCCACGCTCCAGGCGTGGCCGATTCCATGAAGAATATTGCGGGGCTGCAGCCGGTCGAGGCCAGGAGGGGCCGCGAAGGGATGGGCCGAGAGATCCTGGTGGTAGACGATTCGCTCAATACGCGGGAGATAGAAAAGAGCATTCTGGAATCTTACGGTTACGAAGTAGATTTGGCCCGCGACGGGATCGAGGGATTGAATATGGTGCAGAACAAGCTGTATGATATGATCGTCACCGACCTCGACATGCCGCGAATGGATGGCTTTACTCTTGTCGAACGCCTCCGGCAGGAACCGGACTTCGCACATATTCCGATCGTGATCGTTACCTCCAGAGAAAAAGAGGAAGACAAGAAGCGGGGGATCGAGGTGGGGGCCGATGCCTATATTCTGAAAGGAGGTTTCGATCAATCGAATCTGATCGATACGATCGAAAGCCTCATCGGTTAGTGTTCGACCAACGGGAACGGTGGTGAGCTCTCATGGATGAAAAGCGCAGATCGATAGAGAAGATTATCGGAGAGAGAGAGGGACTGGAGCTGGGAGTAGAGCTCAAAGAGGAAAGCGTGCAGTTCGTGGTGGTCACGCTGGCCGATCAGTGGTACGCCTTCTGGGGAAATGTCGTCGCATCCATCGCCACAGTACAGACCATCACCCCGATCCCCGGGACGCCGGATTTCATGCTGGGGGTGATGTACTATCAGGGCCGCGTCGAATCGGTGATGGATATCAAAAAGGTACTGGGATTGGAAGATACGACTATCACCAAGAAGAGCCGCGTCGTCATCGCCTCCTCAGGCGAGGTGCAGTCCGGTATTCAGGTGGACTCCGTTGAGGATGTGGTCGAGCTACCCACGAGAGAGATCTTCGAGCCGCTGCACACCATGGAGGCAGGAAAAAAGGAGTACGTGACGGGGGAAATCGATTTCCGGGGACAGAATGTCGTGATACTCGACCTGGCCCGAGTGTTCGAGCGGTTGCTGGAGCACGAGAGTGACTGATCACAGTTCGGGGTTGGATCTGCTGGTCTTCAGGGAAAGAGGACATCGGTTTGGTCTGGATGCAGCTCAGGTAGAGGAGATGCTGAGGCTCCAGGAACTGGAACTGCAGAGGGATAGGTCCGACCGCATCCGCTCTTTTTACCGGGATGGGGTCGAGATCCCCGTGGTGGAGATGACCGCGGTTATCGGCATGGAGAGAGCGACCGAGGATGAATATTCCAAGCTCGTTCTCGTCAATGTGAAGCAGTCGACGTGGGGTTTTCTCATCAGTGAGCCGGAGGAGATCGTGCCGGTCGAGGTCGAGGATATCGAGTTGCTCCCGGCCCTCATAAGGCGTATGGTAAAAGGTAGCGGGATATGGGGTGTAGTGAAGGGGGAGGGGGAGATGGTGGTGCTCGTCGATCTGATGGAAGCTATCGGGAAGGTAGTTACTCAGGGAAAATCAGGGGAAGGCACTCGAGATGGCGACAATACTGCTCATTGAGGATTCTGAGATTAGCCAGGAGGCGGTGTCTCTCATTCTGGGGAATCAGGGGCATCAGGTCGAAGTAGCCAAGGATCTGCGGACGGGGATAAGGATGCTCAGGGAAGTCGAATTCGATTTGATCCTCATGGATCTGAATCTGCCGGGTGTGAGGGGGGAATACGGCACCAAATTCGTGCGGCAGCGCCTGCAACTGGATACGCCGATCATCATCGTTTCCGGAGAGATTCAAGAGGAGACCAGAGAAAAGCTGGAGCCTCTGGGAGTATCGGGTTTCGTCGCCAAAGAGGAGGATTTTGAACCGAAATTGACCGGGGAAATTGCTCGAGTGCTGGGTGAGGAGGGAGGAGGGAGCTGAAGCAGATCTCCTTTGGTGCAGCAGAAACCCACTTACGGCCCCTTTGACAAAGGGGCCGTAAGTATTTTACAGCATCAGCGGAGGATAGTTTTGGGATACGCCGCCGAAGAGATATGTTCGCAGCATTTTCTCAGAAATGGTAGGTGGGTGTTGAAGGGGCAGATTCGGTGGTATAGATTCTTTCGGGGTGAACTTCAGACAGTATTGCTTACAATAGAGATTTTTTCTGACCTGGAATTTTTTTGAGGAGGAGTCCCATGATATTCAATCCGATCGGCAAGACGGGCCTGGAGGCTTCGGCGCTGGGGTTCGGGTCGATGCGTCTGCCCATGACAGATATCGGCAATATGGAATTCGTCGATCTGGATCGCGCTGTCGAGGTCATTCGGCACGCCCTCGATGTCGGAGTGAACTACATCGACTGCGGGTTTCAGTACTGCAATTTCCAGTCGGAGATCGCCGTGGGACGAGCGCTTCGGGGGCGGCGCGATCAGGTGATCGTCACGGGCAAGGCGACCAAGACGCGGATGTTCAACCCCGGGGATATGCGGCGGATGCTGGAACACCAGCTGGAGCGGTTGGAGATCGACTACTTCGACTTCTACGGCTTTCACGGTATATCCTGGGATCGGTTGCACAGTATCGACGAGGAGACAGGCTGGCTCGATGAGATGCATCGAGCCAAGGAGGAAGGACTGTTCAAGCGGATGTGTTTTTCGTTTCACGATGATCCGGAGAACATCCAAAAGTTCGTCGACCTGGGCTGGTTCGATCTGCTGATCTGCCAGTACAACTACCTGGATCGGAAGAACGAGGAGGGGATGGCGTACGCGGCGGAAAAAGGGATGGGGGTCTGCGTTATGGGGCCTGTGGGGGGAGGACGCCTGTCGACTTTGCCGCTGCCGGTGCAGGAGCGGTTGGGGATCGACGAAGCTCAGGCCGTATCTCTGGCCCTGCGATTTGTGCTGTCGAACCCGAGCGTGAGTATCGCTCTGTCCGGTATGGGATCGGAAGAGATGGTGGATCAGAATTTGGCGACGGTATCGGAGGGAGCCCTGAGTGATGGGGAACGGGGAGATTTGGTCAAGCTGCTGGAGAAGTTGGAGGGGATGGCAGAGCTGTACTGCACGGGCTGCAACTACTGCGCTCCGTGTCCCCACGATGTGAGCATTGCCAAGCGGTTCGAGCTGATGAACCAGCACCGGGTGTGGGGGGAGACCGAGAAGGCGCGCAGCGGATATCGAGAGCTGATGGCGAAGGAGTCTGAAGGAGAGTGTGAGGAGTGCGGTGAGTGTCTAAAAAAATGTCCCCAGGAGATTCCGATCATCGATCAATTGAAGGAGACGGCCGCCGTGCTTGGGGGCGTGGGGGGAGTCCAGCAATTCTACAAGGGGAAAATGCGATGAATGCAGATGTCGATGATGATTCCCGAGACTTCGCTTTTGTGCACCTGCCGAAGATCGAGAAGCGCGTTTTCAGGATGGGCATCGCCGGGAATTACGGGATCGATTCGGCGGATATCCGGTGGGCTGCTGAACAGGAGGCCAACTACTGGCTCTACGGCGCGAGCTTCAAGCGGGTCACCGATGGAATCAGGGAGGTGATTCGAGAGGATCGGGAAAAGCACGTGGTCGCATTCCTGGGCTGGGGGATCTCCGGCGGGCAGGTGAGAAGGAGCGTGGAAAAGGGGCTACGCAAACTGGATACGGATTATCTGGATGTCTTCAAGTTGGGATGGCTGGGACGGACGTCGGCCTACCGTCGGGGGATCGTGGAGACGCTGTTGCAGTTGAAGGAGGAGGGGAAGATCCGAGCGATCGGGACCAGTATCCACGACCGCCAGAGAGCGGGAAGACTGGCTCTGGATTCGGAGATCGACCTGTTCATGATCCGCTACAATGCGAAGCATCCGGGTGCCGAGAAGGATATCTTCCCCCATCTGGCGAAGCGGAATCCGGCCGTGGTGAGTTATACCGCTCTGGCGTGGGGACAGCTGATCAAGCCGCTGAAGGGGATCGAGATGCCGTCCTGGCCAGGTGGAGAGGTACTGGATGTGCCGCCGCTGACACCGGAGCTGTGCTATCGGTTTGTTCTGAGCAATCCGCATGTGCATCTGGTTTTGACCGGACCGAAGAACAGGGAGCAACTGGAGGGGAATTTGCGGGCTGTGCAGCAAGGAGTTCTTTCTTCGGAAGAGCTGGATTGGATCAGGCAGTACGGGAAGCTGGTCAAAGCCAGAAAAAGATTGAATTACGTTTGAGGTAAGAGGAGGAGAGATTCCGATGCGAACGGTTTACCCGATCGATACGACGCTCTACAAACCGGAGAAGTGCTGCAACGGGTATACGATCATCTTCGGCGGCCTGGATGTGAAGCTGATCGACATGAACGGTCGCAGCGTGAATGCGTGGAAATTGGATAGTTCGCTGCACGACCACGGCACGGATCGAGCCCATCTGCTGCGGAACGGCCACGTTCTCGTGTCGCGGGGAGGGATGGTGTCGACCGATGGGGTAATCGACGAATACGACTGGGATGGTAATTTGGTGTGGCGCTATATGCCGGAGGGGAAGATACCGCACGAGCGGCTGCTGGGACCGCATCACGATGTGTGGCGAAAAAAGAACGGCAATACGCTGTTGATCTGCCGGGAGGCGGTGCCGGAGGAATATCTCAAAGAGGTGCGCAATCCGCTGTGGCAGAATCAGACGATCTGCGGGGATACGATTCTGGAAGTGAACCTGGAGGGAGAGGTGGTCTGGGAGTGGAACAGCCACGGGCATCTGGATATCAATCATTACCGTCTGCTGGCCAGCCCGGGATGGTTTGCCGGACCGCACAACAGCACGGTGGTCGACTGGACGCATATCAACACGGTGCGCGAATTGCCGGAGAATCGATGGTACGATCAGGGGGATGAGCGGTTTCGGCCGGGGAATGTGATGATCAGTCCGCGCCAGCTCGATACGATTTACATCATCGACCGCGAGACAAAGGAGATCGTGTGGGAATACGGAGGCGACTACTTTGGCGGACTGTCGGGACAGCACGAGCCGTATATGATACCGAAGGGTTTTCCGGGAGAGGGAAACGTGATGATCTTCGACAATGGGGCCTCTCCGTGGAAGGATCTGGGGCACGCCGGGATGAGCTATGTGTTGGAAATCAACCCGATGACGAAGGAACTGGTGTGGGTCTACGATGACAAGCTGCGCTTTCACTCCGCCTATACTTCGAGTGCGCAGCGATTGAGGAATGGGAATACGCTGATCTGCGAAGCAGCGGCCCGGCGCGTCTTCGAGGTGACGCCGGAGAAGGAGACGGTGTGGGAGTATGTCGGCTGCGGTCCGCGCTCCTATCGATACTCCTATGACTACTGTCTGCAGACGGCCGGGTTGGGGAGACCGAAAGAAGTATCGGTGACGCCGCCGGCGGAACTGCGGATTGCTCCGGATGCGCGGCTTGATTAGCGGAGATTCTTTCGCTATAGAAAGGAAAAAGGGTGGATGATTAGGGAGAGAAAAGCCTGGCGGAATAGAGATTCATCGAGCGCATAAAGGAGAGAGCTGATGGATGCAAATGTTGCCGAACTGCACGCCGGTGGTATGGACTGCTGTCAGATTGCTGCGCGCGGGATTCCGTCGATCGGACTCGGCATGGGGGAATTCGCCGCTCATTCCGTGGATGAATGGGTGGACGTGCCCGAGTTCCTGAAAGCGTGCAAAGTGGCCGTGGCGCTGGCTACGGCCTAAAAATACCTATTGTACTTCCAACCGTAAAAGAAGGTGTGTCATGTTGAATATGGGTCTTACATCGATTACGTTCCGCAAACTCAGCCTTTCTGAAATAATAACTTTGGCAAAAGAATCTGGACTTCATGGGATCGAATGGGGGGGGGATGTCCACGTTCCTCCTGGCGATCTGGAAAGGGCCCGAGATGTTCGGGAGAAAACCGAAGCCGCAGGGCTGTCTGTCTGTTCTTACGGCTCTTACTATAGATGCGACGAGGAAGCGGGTGATTTTTCCGATATTCTGGCCACGGCTCAGGAACTCCATGCTCCGGTCGTCCGCGTTTGGGCCGGAGGTAAGGGGTCGGATGCAGCAGAAGGTGCGTACCGGGAAGAAGTGATCGAGAATCTGGACAAAGCGGTAAGTGCGGCCAATGAGATGGGCATTACCGTCGCGCTCGAGTATCACCGCAATACGTTGACCGACACCCAGGCATCCGCTCATCAGTTGCTCGAAGAAGTGGGCCTGCCCGAATTGAAGCTCTACTGGCAGCCGCGCACGGGCGGTACCTTCCAGGAGAATATCGCTGAGCTCGAAGCCGCGCTGCCCAAACTGGCGTATGTGCATCTCTTTCACTGGGGAACGGACGAGGATGGCTCGATCGATCGGCGTCCGCTGGCGGAGGGGGTAGAGATCTGGGAGGAATATCTGCAGCTGATTCGCCAGGCCGACGGCGATCGTTTTGTCCTCTTCGAGTTCGTTCTTGGCGATAGTCCGGAGCAGCTGCGCGAAGATGCAAAAGTATTGAGCCACCTGCTCAATAAATAAGTAGCTTCCGCGCATGTAGAAATATTTGACAACGGCGGTGTGATTCTTTTCATTGAATTGGTATATACCAGTGGTCTGCACCAATTTGGGTTTTCAGTCCTCGATTGATCGATGCGAAGGGTTTCTTTTTCAGGAGCGGATGAGATGAACAGGATCGACGTCGGTTTCGGGTCTAACCTGGTAACACCCGGGTTGGGAGTGTACATGGCCGGATACTTTGAAAAGCGGCGATCAACTGCGATGCACGACGAGCTGTACGCCCGGGCCATGGTTTTCGACGATGGCGCGACCAGGGGGGCGCTGCTTTGCTGTGATCTGATAACCGTGCCTGCGGAAGAGGTGGCGAAGATTCGTGAGATTGTGGAGGCGAGAACTGGGATTCCCGGAAAGAATGTGATGGTCTGCGGCACCCATACCCACACCGGGCCGAATACGCGGAGGGGTAGCCTGGAAGAGGACGACCCGACGATCGAATGGCTCGATGGAATGCCCGCGCGGGCGGCGGAGGCGGTGGTGGCGGCGGTCGGAGATATGGAGGGGTGTACGCTGGCTGGAGGGAGTGCCTTCGAGGATCGGATCGCCTTCAACCGGCGGTATCATATGAAGGACGGCACGGTGCGGAGCAATCCCGGGCATATGAATCCGGAGATCGTCGAGCCGGCCGGGCCGATCGATCCGGAGGTGGGCGTGCTGTCGTTCCGTCGGGAGGATGGCACGCTGAAGGGTTTGTATGTGAACTACGCCTGCCATCTGGACAACGTCGGGGGGACGGAGATATCGGCGGATTTTCCGGGATATCTGGTGAATCGGCTGCAGGAGCGAGTGGTGGGGAGGCCGGCCGTGCTGTTCACCAACGGATCGTGTGGCGACATCAACCACATCGACACGCGCAGCCGGCACAGACGCAAGGGACACGAGCACTCGCGCTGGATGGGGGAGACGCTGGCCGGGGATGCGTGCGTTGCGCTCGAGCAGATGGAAGAGGTGGCGGCCGGATCGGTGCGGATTGCGAGCGAAGTGATCCAGCTGCCGATGAAGGAGGATGCGGACCAGAGTATCGGGCAGACGGAGATCCAGGTGATGCGAGTGGGGGAGGTAGCTTTTGTGGGGGTGCCGGCGGAGTATTTTGTCGAACTGCAGCTCGATATAAAGGAGCGGTCGCCGTTTGCACGCACGTATATCTCGGAGCTGGCTAACGGCTGTATCGGGTATGTGCCGACCCGGAAGGCGTTCGCGGAGAATATGAAGGATGTTTCGTCCGAGCGGATGGAGCAGTTCGACCACATGGGGTACGAGGTGCGTTCGGCGCTGTCGCGGGGGTATTTGCCCGGGATAGGCGAGGCGATGGCGGATGCGGCGGTGCGTCTGCTCGAGCAGGTGACCTGTTGAAGCAGGTGCGCCTGCTGAAGCTTGTGCATCGATTGGGGAAGGGGGACTGTGGTCGAGCTGTCGGCGGAATTGGGGAATCAGTTATCGGGGTGTCGTTTGCGAACGGGTTTGTGCGAGAATAGGTGTCGTTTTCACGGAGAGAGATATGAGCAGAGGAATGCCGAGTCCGGCGATTGTGCTGGCGAACGGAGGGTATCGGAAGAGCGACGGCAAGGTGGCGCACGGGCTGGTGCGCAGTGGCTCCCGCTTTAAAGTGCTGGCGGTGGTGGATCCGGAGGCGGCAGGCGAGGATGCGGGAGAGATGTTGGACGGGGTGCGGCGGGATGTGCCGATCGTGGGATCGCTGGATGAGGCGATTGCGAGCGCGGGAGAGACGCCGGAATTCTGTGTGATTGGCGTGGCAACGCTGGGAGGGCGGTTGAGCGATGAACTGCGGGAAGAGGTGAGGCGGGCGATCGAGAAAGGGATGTCGATCGTCAACGGGCTCCACGACTGGCTGGCGGACGATCCAGAACTCGCCGGAGTGGCTGGGGAGAAGGGGGTGCAGCTGATCGACCTGCGCAAACCGCGTCCGCGGAGAGAGCTGCACTTCTGGTCGGGAGAGGTCTACGGGGTGAAGGCGAAGCGGATCGCCGTGCTGGGGATGGACTGCTCCATCGGCAAGCGGACGACCACGCGGATGCTGGTGGAGGCGCTGGAGCAGGACGGACTGCGGACGGAGATGATCTACACCGGACAGACCGGCTGGATGCAGGGAGCGGGATACGGTCTGGTGTTCGACTCGCTGCCCAACGATTTTGTCTGCGGTGAGTTGGAAAAGGCGATTCTGAACTGCGATCGGGAGGTAAGTCCGGAGGTGATGGTGATTGAAGGGCAGTCGGCGCTGCGCAATCCGAGCGGACCGTGCGGGGCGGAAATGTTGCTGTCGGCGGCGGTGGCCGGTGTGATTCTGCAACACGCGCCGGGGCGGGAGTTTGTCGAAGACTTCGAAGAGCTGGGACTGCGGATTCCGCCGGTGGAGGATGAGGTAGAGCTGATCAGGCGCTATGGCGTGCCGACGCTGGCGGTTACGATCAACGGTCACGGGATGAGTGGGGAAGAGCTGATTGCAGAGCAGCAGCGATTGCGCGAAGTGCTGGGAATTCCGGTGGTTCGACCGCTGGAAGAGGGGGTGGGTGAACTGGTGCCGGTGGTCCGGAGGCTGGTGAAATGAAGATTGCAGAGATCCGGGTGCGCGAGGAGGAGATTCCGCTGACGCGGCCCTATACCATCGCCAACGCCAGCTACGATCGGGTGACCAATTTTGTGGTCGAGCTACGTGCCGGTCGACTGCGCGGAATGGGGGTGGCGTCGCAGGACGACGAGGTGACCGGGGAGACGGTGGAGATGTGCCGACAGGCGCTGGATGTCGACGCTCTCGAGTGGTTGGCGGGGCGGGATGTGCGGGAGATCCAGTCGATTTGTCGCGAGTTGGGCAAGCGGATGAAGAAGACGCCGGCTGCACGTGCGGCGGTGGACATCGCCCTGCACGATCTGCTGGGGCGGTATCTGGAAATGCCGCTGGTGAAGCTGCTGGGTGGAGAACTGCGCGGCATGCCGACGTCGATTACCATCGGCATCGAGGATGTGGAATCGACGCTGGAGGAGGCGCGCGAATATCTGGGGCGGGGATTCCGCAGGATTAAGGTGAAGCTGGGGCGGGATCTGGAGGAGGATGTGGAGCGGCTGGAGCGGCTACGGGAGATTTGTGATCGGGAGATAGGTATCCGGGTGGATGCCAATCGGGGGTATACGGTAGAGCAGACGATCGATTTCGTCGAACGGACTCTCGATTTGGATATCGAGTTGATCGAACAGCCGCTGCCGGTGGGGTGGCCGGAGCGGATGGCGGAGCTGCCCGAAGAGGTGCGCGGAAAGCTGGCGGCGGACGAGAGCTTGCTGGACGAAGGGGATGCGCTGCGGCTGATCGGAGAGCGACCGATTTGCGGGATTTTCAACATCAAGCTGATGAAGTGCGGCGGGATCTGGTCCGGGCTGCGGATCGCTACACTGGCGGAGACGAGCGGGGTAGAGCTGATGTGGGGGTGTATGGACGAGAGCATCATCGGCATCAGCGGGGCGCTGCACGCGGCTCTGGCGTCGCCGGCTACCCGGTATCTGGATCTAGACGGGAGCTTCGACCTGGCCCGGGACGTGGTAAGCGGGGGTTTCGAACTCAGGGAGGGATGCCTGTATCCGCTGGATGAACCGGGACTGGGGATCGAGTTGGTCTAATGTCGATGCAAACTGCAGCAATGACTTTGGGGGATGGTGGATCATCGAGGGGGAGTATCATAGTTGAATTTGAATCCAGGCAGGGGATATGAATTTCGAATCCGCACTCCGCAAGGTGGACAGGCGCAAGCCGCTCGCCTGTCATCAGCAGATTCATCAGGTAATCGTTCAGGCTATAGAAGAAGGGCAGCTCGAAGCGGGAGCGCGCATTCCGGCGGAGCGCAAGCTGGCGGAACTGTGCGGCGTGAGTCGCACGACTGTGCGTCTGGCCATGGAGAGCCTGGTGCACCAGGGATACGTGGAAAAGCACGCGGGGAGCGGCATCTTCGTGGCCTTCCAACCCGCCAGGCGGAGGGTGGGCTGCATGCTGCCGGCGCTGAATCCGTACGGACGATACCAGTGGAACGTGCTGCTGGCGCAGAGCATTCTGCGGGAGGTGCGATCTCGGGGATATGAAGATGTGGTCTATTTGATGGACTCAGCCGAAGATTATGCGCATCTGGAGAGAGATATCGGGCGGGAATGGATCGATGGATTGCTGTCTGTCAGTCTGCTCGAGTCGGTGAGTCACTCCCTGCCCGTGGTCTACGTGAATTTGAAGACGGATGGTTTCCGTGTGAGTATCGACTACTCCCGTATGGTGCGTCAGGGAGTGGAGTTTCTGGCGGCTCGGGGCAGGCGCAAGATCGCACTGTTTACCTATGGAGCCAAAGGCGAGGACGAGGGGCAGACTGAACAGACTTTCCGAGGGCGAACGGAACAGGCCTTCCGGCAGATTCTCCGCGAATGCGATTTGCCTTTTAGAGAAGGGTGGGTCGTCGAGGTCGAGAATTTGGGAGAAAAAGGCCACCCCGAGGAAGAGGGAGGAAAGCAAGCCCTGCTGAGGCTGTGGCAGTCCAGGCAGCGACCGGACGCCATTATATTTATCGACGACTGGCACGGCCTGGGGGGGATGCAGGCGTTGATGGAATTGGGAGTCGAGGTGCCCGATCAGGTCATGGTCGCCACCCATGTGAATCAGGGATACGACCTGCCTTTCCCCTGCCCGGCGGCCAAGTTGCAGATCGATCCGCGGGAGCTGGCGCGGAACATGGTCGATCTGCTGCAGGAGATTTGGGATGGGAAGACCGAACCGCGCGAGGCGCTGGTCACTCCGATCCTGTCCTCTTGATGATTTTCCGTGCGCGCTCCATTCGGGAAAGGAGAGCGCTTCAGCGCGTTAAAGTGAGAACGGCAGGCGCCCTTTGCGATATGAATTATTCCCGTTTCGGGTTTGAGTATGCGGCAGCGGATGTCGCCACAATTTGAGAGGCAAGGAGAGAAGAATGTCAGAGATCGCCTACGTCAATGGAAAATTCATGCCTATAGAAGAGGCCGTGGTCTCCATAGATGACCGGGGTTACCAGTTTGCCGACGGCGTGTACGAGGTAATCGGAACATACGGCGGCAGGCCGTACGCCATGGAGGAACATCTACAGCGGCTCGAACGGAGCTTGCGGGAACTCTATATAGACGTCGATATCAGGGAGAACGGGCTCGATCTGGAGCGGCTGGTGACCGAGGGGATGGAGCGGTCGGGTTTTGGGGAGACCTTCATCTATATCCAGATCACCCGCGGAGTGGCGCCACGCAACCACGCTTTTCCCGATCCCCCGCCGCCGCCGACCGTGGTCATGACGTTCAAGGAGGCGTGGAGGCAGTCGCCGGAGCGGTATGAAACCGGCACGAAGGTGATCACTACGCCCGATCTGCGCTGGAAGCGGTGCGATATCAAATCGATCTCCCTGCTGGGCAACATCCTGGCCAAGGAGGAGGCCCATCGCGCCGGTGCTTCCGAGGCGCTGCTATTCGACGATCAGGGGCGGATTACCGAGGGGTCTTCCACCAGTGCCTTCTGCGCGATCGATGGCGAGATACGCACAGCGCCGACCGGACCTCATATCCTGCCGTCGATCACTCGCAATATTCTCCTGAGTTTGATCCGGGAACTGGCTATTCCGGTGCGGGAGGAGTTTTTCACGCGCGAGGAACTGCTGGCGGCAGACGAGGTGTTTATCGCTGGTACCACCCTGGAGGCGATGCCGGTGGTCGAGGTGGATGGAAAGATTATCGGCGACGGCAAGCCCGGGCCGCTTACCCGGAGAGTGCGGGAGGCGTTCTTGAAGAGCGTGAAGCGTTCATAAAATGAGAATTTCAAACCAGGTGATGCGAATAGGAGCGGCAATATTCGCGGAGGCACGTTACCTGTGTGAGTTGATCAACGACCCCATAGACAGCCGCGTTTTAGCGAGATGCCATAGTACGGAAAGCGAGATATCAATGTGGAGACTGATTGGATGAAGAGTATACTTTTGACTGGAATCAATGGAACGGTTGCACAGGTGATGAAGAAGGAACTCGACGATAGATACGACGTGTCGGGGATCAGTATCGTCCGGATGGACGATGTGCTGCGCGACCTGGAGGAGCCGACGTGGAACGGTCAGCTGAATGCATTCAAAGAGAGAGTGATGGATCAGCTGACCACGGCGATGAAGGGGAAGGATGCCGTGGTGCATCTCGGCTGGAACACGCGGGGTGAGAACTGTAGCAATGACGGCCTGGATCCATTGAATATCGCGGTGGTCGACTGCGTCTATCGGGTTGCGATTGCGGAGAAAGTCTCTCGGATCTACATGGCCAGTTCCGTGCATTCCTACGAATTTACGAAGGACTATCGCAAAGATGTCGAGCCTTTCAAACCGTTTCCCGATATCAGGGAGAATCCGTTTGGCGTGCCGCCCACCAGTCTCTACGGGGTGAGCAAGAGGTGGATGGAGATCGCGGGACAGCTGTATGCCGAGAGGCTGGGTGAAGGGCAGAAGATTCTGGTGGTGCGTCTGGGTGGAGTCGGGATGAATGAGAAGCCGCACAGGAGAGGGGGGAGGCTGTGGGACAGCCACGGAGATCTGGCGGGACTACTGGAGGCATTTATAGAAAGCGAGGATGCGCCCAAATTCTGGATCGCATTCGGGGTATCGAATAACTACGGGGAGGAATATCCCAGGCCACTTTTCGATACAGTGAATCCGTACGGATTTGAGCCGGCGGACAATTCTTACGACGGAGAGTGAACTGCTCAGCTGAAGGAAAATGATTAAACCATCGTGCAACTCATAGCGCGATATCCTCAAGAGGAGAGTGTGTGATGAGAATCGGAATAGCCGGTCTTTCCCACGAGACCAATACGTTTGCGATGGAGAAGAACGACAGTATGGACTGCGTTCATGCGCGGCGCGGGGAAGAGGTGATACGCGGGGCGCATCCGAAGAGTTTCCTCGGAGGCTTTTTAGAGATCGCGACCCAGCGGAACGACGTGGAACTGGTGCCGACAGTGGCCATAGGCTTTCCACGCGGCGGGATCATCGGGAAAGAGGTGTTCGAGGAGTGCCGGGGGATGATCGTCGATGGATTGAAGGGGGCGGGAGGGCTGGATGGTATATACTTCGCCTTTCACGGGGCGATGGTGGCCGAAGATCCGTATACCGATGCCGAGGGGGAAGTGGCGCGGGCGGTCAAGGATGCGCTGGGGGATATGCCGATGGTGGCGACCTACGACTTCCACGCGACCATGAGCGACTGGGAGAACGAGAATGTGGTGCCGTTTCCGAACAACACCAATCCCCACATCGACGGGTACGAGCGGGGGAGGGAGGCGGCGGAGAATCTGCTGCTCATGCTGGATGGGAAGCTGAATCCGGTGACGCGGCGGATCTTTGTGCCGATCATCGGGCCGAATATCGGGCAGAGCACCTGGTCGCAGATTCCAGAGGACGAAGAGAAGCTGCTGCTCTATCAGCTGAACTGCAAGCGAGAGGAGATGGAGAAGACTCCGGGCGTGGTAAACATCACCATCCTTGGGGGATACGGGTACGGGGATTCGCCGGACGCGGGGATGTCGATTGTTGCGACCGCGGATGGGGATGCGGAGCTGGCTCAGAAGATGTGCGAGGAGCTGGCACGCGATCTGTGGAACCGGCGCGATGAACTGCTGTCGGTGCGGCCGATCCACTCGGTGGACGAAGGGATCAAAATGGCGATGGCGCGGCAGGAGAAGCCGGTGATGCTGGTGGATCTTGGAGACGATCCGGGGAGCGCCTGTCCGGCGGACAGCCCGGCGGTGCTGGAGAGCCTGGTGCGATTGGGGGCGAAGGACTGCGCCCTGACCATCCGGGATGCCGAGGTGGTGGAGGCGGGATTGAAGGCGGGTGTGGGAGGGGAACTGACTATGAAGATGGGGGGGAAGATCGATCAGCGGTTCTACCAGCCGGTCGAGATTACTGGCAAGGTGCGATCGATCGACGACGGCAATTACATGGTCCTGGGACCGACGCACGGCGGCTGGGGGCGCGATGTGAACAAGGATGCGTTCCGCGAGGCGAACGTGGGACCGCGGGTGGTGGTGCGTATCGGCGATAAGATAGACGTGATCTTCTCCAGAAGCAGAACGGGCAAGGACCGCGATTTCTTCAAGAGTGCGGGGATCATTCTGGAAGAGAAGCAGATTCTGGTGGTGAAGTCGAACCAGGCGCACCGGGCGTCGTTCGATTCGGTGGTGGCCAGCACCATCGAACTGAGCAGTCCGGGGGTGAGCACGGTCGATTACGCCAGTCTGCCGTACCGACATCTGCAGCGGCCGATCTGGCCGATCGATCCGGATCTGCAGTGGGAGGTGTGAGAAATCGGGATGATGGCACGAAGATGTGCGAGTCGATAGAATTTTTCGAGGAGAGGATGGATGAAGATCGAGATTTTCGAGATGGAGCGGATGCAGTCGACCTATGAGAACCTGGTCGACTACGACATGTCGGAGAGTGGTATCAAGCCGGTCTCCATCAACGACCTGATCGGCATGGGGTTCGATCTGGACGCAGTGCTGGACATGCCGCTGGGGTACAGTCAGTCGGATGGGACACCGGAGCTGAAGGAGTTGCTGCAGGAGATCTATCCGGGAGCGAAGCTGGAGAATATCGAAGTGACTAACGGCACTTCGGAAGCAAATTATCTGATCGCCTTGAGTCAGCTCAAAGAGGGGGATGAGTTTGCTCTGGAGGTGCCCAATTACATGCAGCTGTGGGGGGTGCCCCGCAGCCTGGGTGCTCAGGTGAATAGTTTCTCCCTGCGGTCGGAGAAGGAATGGGAGATCGACTGGGAGGAATTTGAGAAGGCGGTCAATCCTAATACCCGCCTGGTCTACATCTCCAATCCGAACAATCCCTCGGGGGCGGTGCTGAGCGACGAGGCGATGGCGCGGATCGTCGAGCAGTGTGAGAAGATGAACGCGTATCTGATCGCCGACGAGGTGTATATCGGCGCGGAGCACGACGGGCAGCGGACCAGGAGTTTCTGGGGGATGGGCGACCGGGTGGTGGTGACCAGTGGATTGTCAAAGGCGTACGGCATTCCGGGTATTCGCGTGGGATGGATCATCGGTCCGGAGAAGCTGGTTTACGACTGCTGGTCGCAGCACGACTACATCACCATCGGCCCCAACAAGCTGTCGGATCAGATGACGCGGGTGGCGGTCCTGCGGGAGAATCGAGAGAAGCTCTACGCGCGGACGACGGCGATTCTGAAGGAGAATCTGCCATTGTTCGAGGAGTGGGTCTCGGAGGTAGAGGAGCTGGATTACACTCGGTCGCAGGCCGGAGCGTTCAGCTTTTTGAAGTTGAAGACGGATGCGCCGAGTAAAGATGTCGTAAAATCCTGTCTGGAGAGGCGGAACACGCTGATCGTACCAGGAGCGCATTTCGGTATGGAGGGGTATATCCGGGTCTGGCTCGGAGGGGCGCGGGATTATCTGGAAGAAGGGTGGAAGCGGATTGCGGAAGAGCTGAAGGAGTGGTGAACAACCATGCCGGTGGAAGCGGATATCCGTCGATAGTGCCATGGTCGATCGGAGTAGAATTCAGCTACATCGCCGCATAGGTTCTGCCGCCTGCATAGGGGCGCAGCGAAGGAATCTCCCAGCGCGGTGTCCAACGCGAAGGAACGTAGATGCAACGACTCAATCTGCTGGTTCTGTGTTGAAGGTTAGAATGATCTCATCATATTGTCTCAGAAGGGCTGAAAAAGGACTGATATCAAACTACGCCAGCTACTGGCTGGACACTCATTACTCATATCTGGAGGTATTTCAACATGGGCGCTTTCTACGACAATTCCATCATCCCCGCACATCTGCGGAGGGATTTCGACGTTTACGACCGGATCAAAGAGCTCGATCTCGATCTGGGCAGTTTTGACCAATCTATGAAACGAGATCTGAAGGGGGCCAATATTTGTTCGGTCATCTTCCACGAGTCGGGGCTGGTCTACCTGTCGGGCCACGGCTACGGTCCGGGGCAGATGTACGACGATCCGGCGCGTATCAAGGAAGGTCAGGATGCGGCGCAGTTCGTGGCCGATTCGATGATCGGTCGCCTGCACTGGTCCCTGGTCTGCGGTGGCGAGGGGGGCGATCTCAACGACCTGCTCTACACCGTGAAGGGACTCGGCATGGTGGTGTCGACGGATGTGGCCTTCAACGGAGCGCCGGCGGTGATGAACGGCTTCTCTCTGCGCTGGCAGTCGGTCTTCGGCGGAGGGGCCGGGGCTTTTGCCGAAGAGGGGGAGGATAGCAGCTACGCCGGCGTGCATGCGCGCAGCGCCATCGGCGGTTTTACCGGCCGTTTCTCCATCGAGCCGGAGTTCATCGTCGCTATTCCTCCGGATCTGGCCAGGGCGATCATCCAGAACCGCGGCTGGATCTTTCCACTGCCCCCAAAGGAAGCGCAGCGGGTCCGCGCCGAATACAAGGCGCAGAACGACTGAGGACTGTGACGCGGTGGTCCCGGCACGAAGATCGACAGCGGAAAATTCAACCTCTGGGCAACAAGGAATAGCCCCTAAGTGTATCGCGAGAATAAGCTGAAAAAGATGTTGATGGATGGTGGTAAGTCACCAGGGGAATAGGCTCCCGATGACAGACAGAGACGGCGTGCCGACGACAATCGACGGTGGCAGCGCTGGAAGTAGACGACAATCCTCGTATGGAATGGAGTATCTGATGAATAGCATCTACGACGAGATCGGCGTAACTCCCGTAATCAATGCCTCGGGCAGCATGACTTATCTGGGCGGTTCTCTCATGGCACCCGAGGTTTTGGAAGCGATGGATCGGGCGGCCGGTCAGTTCGTGCGCATGGACGAACTGGTGGCCTGGGGTGGAGCGGAGATCGCCCGTATCACCGGGGCCGAGGCTGGCCATGTGACCACGGGATCGGCGGGTGGTCTTCTGCTGGGGACGGCGGCCTGTTTGACCGGCCTGGATCGGAAGAAGATGTATCAGTTGCCCGACACCACGGGGATAAAGAATGAGATGGTGGTGCAAAAGCTACACCGCATCAGCTTCGACCACGCCTGCCGCGCTGCCGGGGCGAAGCTGGTGGAGGTGGGGGACGAGAGCGGCACCACGGCGGAACAGTTGAAGGAGGCGATTACAGACAGCACGGCCGTTGTGCTCTATGTGGAGCTGCACCCGCAGCCGGTGGTGCCGTTGGAAGAGGTGGCGGCCATTGCCCACGAGCGCGGCGTGCCGGTCATGGTGGATGCTGCTGCGGAACTGCCGCCATCGTCGAACCTGAACGCCTTTCTCGAACGCGGGGCGGATCTGGTGATCTTCAGCGGGGGCAAGGATATCGGCGGACCGAACGACTCGGGGATTCTGTGCGGTAGGCGCGATCTGGTGCAGGCGGCCGCCATGCAGGCATTTCCCAATTCGGGGATCGGTCGGCCCTGTAAGGTGAGCAAAGAGCAGATCGTAGGGCTGGTGTATGCACTCCGAAGGTGGGCTGCCCTGGACCACGATGCCCGCATTGCCGCATGGCAGGAGATGGCAGAGCAGATGTGCGCCGGGCTGCAGGGGTTGGACGGGGTACAGGCGGAAGTTGCTTTCGCTACGGACGGAGCCCGGCCTCTAGTGGTGCCCAAGACGCGGGTAATCGTGGAGGAGCGGGTCGCGCGGATCGGTCAGGTGGCGCAGGGGCTGATGCGGGGAGAGCCGGCCATCGCTATCTCCGCCGAACCGGGCATTCGCGCTCTGTGGCTCAACCCGCAGCATCTAGAGCCGGAGCAGGTCGAAGTGGTGGTGCGCCGGGTGCGCGAGGAATTGTCGGCATAGAGCAGCAGTAGCAGATGATATAGAAAACCGGGAGAATTTTTATGGATTGCAGCAACGGGGTCTTTGGAAATGTAGTCGACGCGATCATCGGTGAATTGCGTCCGGCGGCCTGTTTGCGGGACGTGACGCAGTTCTGGCAGTTTCGCAGCACGGTGCCCGGACCGGGCTTGCGGGCTGCCAGCCAGTTTCTGTGCGAGCGGCACGGCCAGAACGGTCTGGAAACAGAAGTCATCTCGTATCCGGCCGATGATCGCACCGAGTTTGTGGACGGACGGCGCAATCCGCTGGAGTGGGTGCCCCGGTCCGCCAAGCTCTGGATGGTCGGGTCGGAGGATGAGGACCTCCTGTGTCGATATGAGGAGGAGCCGCTGTGTCTGGTGTCCAACAGCACTGGTACACCAGCCGGCGGCGTCACTGCTCCGATAGTTGTGGTCAATCGGGCGAACGAGGATGCTGCGTATGAGGGAATGGATGTGCAGGGCAAGATCGTCCTCACCGATCTATCGCCCATGGTAGTGGGGCAACTAGCTCGCAAGCACGGTGCCGCCGGTCTGGTGAGCGACAGCGTGTGCCCTCCCTGGCTGGCGGATCATCCGCCGGTGCGTCGGGGGGCGGACGTGCCCGATCTGACTATGTGGAGCATTCTCAACGGCCATCGCCAGGAGCGAGGGCTGTGGGGTTTCAGTCTGACGCCCCGTCAGGGGACGCGTCTGCGCCAGCGGCTGCAGGAGAGTTCTGGAATGCTGCAGTTGCGAGCCGAGGTGGACGCGGAGATGATGGAGGGACATTCGGAAGTAATCAGCGCATTGCTGCCGGGCACGGATCTGGCCGATCAGGAGATCTGGGTGCTGTCCCACTCTTCCGAGCCGGGAGCGCTGGACAACGCCTCGGGTTGCTGTTTGGGAGTAGAACTGGGCAGGGCGATCAGGGCGCTTGTGGAAGCCGGAGGGCTTCCGCCGCTGCGACGCAGCATTCGCTTTCTCTCCGGGGTGGAAGTGAGCGGTTTTCTGCCCTATTTGCACCAGCGGCGGGAGGAATTGGGCAAGGTCGTGGCGGGGCTGTGTTTGGATTCGGTGGGCATGGACTTCCGCCAGTCCGGAGGGAGTCTCGAACTCATGAACACGCCGGATGAGAATTCCTCCTTTGCGGATGGATTGCTCGATCATCTGTTTCGCATGGTGGCCGCCCAGCCGAATGAGCGCTTCGGCGCGGACAGTTACGATCTGTTCGCCTGGTCACGGGCGCCGTTTTGGGGGAACGACGGCTTTGTATCCGAGGGGTATTTCGACATTCCCACGCCGCAGATGTCGTGCTGGCCCGACAAGTTTTATCACAGCTCTCAGGACACTGTGGACAAGCTGAGCGCTATTTCCATGGGTCGTGCTGGCACGATTGCCGGAGCCTATCTCTATGCGCTGGCTGCGGCCGGGAGCGAAGAGGCCCGCCATTGCGCGAATCTGGGAGCGCTGGATTGGAAGCGCCGCATCGCGGGGCGGATGGACGAGGGAGTGACCATGGGTTATGTATCCGATGTTGGTAAGGGGCCTGATTTTCTCCGGCAGAGCCGCCATATGGGGTTGCTGGCCGGGGATGCGGTGCGCGGTGCTCTGATATTGGCACCGAATGATGCGGCGCTGCGCGGACATGTGGGGATGTTGTCCGGCGATCTGGCGCGATTTGCCGAGGAGGAGGCGCACAGAGCAGCTCGGTTGACTGGTGAGAGTGCTGCGTTGAACGGAGAGGCTTCTGAGTATGCGCTGCCATTAGAAGGGAATACAGAGCCGCGTTGGCGCCCGCTCTGCTGGAGCCGACCGGGTGATCGACAGCTGACCGAGGAGGGACGGGAACGTCTGAATGAACTGCGCGCCGCGGCGGGGAAGGTGGAGCGGGCCTGGCCGTGGATCAACGGACGGCGCACGGCCGGGGAAATTTGCCAGCATTTGCAATTGGGGGGAACGGTCGAAAAGAGCACTGTTGAAGGATATCTGGAATTGATGGAGCAAGAGAACTTTCTCGAGAAGGGTTGAGGTTTTTGATAGGGAGTTCGATCGCTAACAGGTCGACTAAAAGATAAGAATACGGAAGCCATGGAGCGGATCCGGAAAATAAGTCGATAACCATTGTGAGGAGGATAACAGGCATGTCACAGACCACGAGTTTTTACCAACGTTTGGATATCGAGGGTTTTATAAACGCCCACAGTTGCAATACCACCATGGGGGGATCCATCATGGCGCCGGCTGTAGTGGAGGCCATGGTCGAAGCTTCGCAGAATTTCATCTCCCTCGGCCGGCTGCACGACCAGGCGGGAGCCCGCATTGCCGAACTCACCGGGAATGAGGCGGCCTTCGTCTGCGCCGGCGCGGCCAGCGGTCTGCTGCTGGCCGGCGCGGCCTGTCTTGCGGGCTCCGATCGGGAGCGGATCGAACAACTCCCGGATACGGGTGAGCGGCCGAATGAATTCGTCATAAGCCTGGTGGACCCGCACTACTATGTGCACCAGGGCTTTCAGATCTGTGGAGGGAAACTCGTCGAGGTGGGCACGAAGAAGAAGGTCTCGCCGGCCGATTACCAGGCCGCGATCGGAGAGCGCACGGCGGCGGTCGTCTTTTTCTTTGGTCGGCAGCCCAGGGAAGATTTGGGAGAAGTGATCGACATTGCCCATGCCGCCGGCGTGCCGGTCATCGTAGATGCGGCGGACCAGGTGCCGCCGCGCTCCAATCTGACCGATCTCACCGGGCGCGGCGCCGATCTGGTAGTTTTCAGCGGCGGCAAAGGAATGGCCGGTCCCCAGTCCAGTGGACTGGTGCTGGGGCGGCGCGACCTGGTGGAGGCCTGCCGTCTCAACAGCAGTCCCCATTCGGCCATGGGCCGCGGCATGAAGGTCGGCAAGGAGGAGATCGCCGGTCTACTAACTGCCGTGGAGCTGTTTATGGCCCGCGACGAGGAGGGCGTCATTGCCGAATGGGAGCGGCGCTGTCGCCATATTGGGGCAGTAGCGGACGGAATAGAGGGGGTCAGCGCTCATTATCTTCCTCCGTTTTCACAAGTCATCTTTCCGGCCGGTCCTATCGTAGAACTTCACTTCACCGAGGGCGCTCCCATTTCGGCGCGGGATCTCGTGAAAGCTCTTGAAAACGGTCGGCCCTCTATAAGGGCCTGGGGCGAAGAGACGATCGTTCATTTGGCTCCTTATACTCTGCAAGAGGGCGAGGCCGAGATCATCGCCTCCCGACTCGAGGAGATATTTCAGAGCTGTTGAAGGATAGTAGGATATGAGTGAAAACAGTTATATGATCGAGCCGATTCGCACATCGCGCACCATTCCGGAACTTGACTGATGGGCTCGAAAATGCGATGATTGCCGTCTCTGTAGAGACGAAGGGAATGACCACAAAATCTGATAGGGTTACAGACATGGACGAGCGTATCAGCCGCATCATCGAACACTGGACATTGCCCGAGGCGTATCAGGTAGTCGATCACGTTCGCCGAGCCAGGATACAGCTGGTGCAGGCGGGAAATTTCGGGATGGAGTTCTACTCGCTCGCCGGCGATGGCGATATCGAACGATCGTGGGCGGGGATGCCGCTGCTGGGTGCGAAAGCCAACCTGGAACGGGCTGCCGAGGTCATTCCACAGATACAGGAGGAGGGTGCGCGAGTCGTCGGCCAACTGTCGACGACCATGCACTTCGGCAATCACGAAGAAGGACTGGGGCTGTTCGGCGAGGCGTGGGGGCGCATGTGGACTGACGATCTTCTGGGACCGCCGCCGTGTGCAGGAGTTGCAGAGGTTACGCAGCGGAATTTGGACGGATCGCTCGAGTGGCGAACGATAGAGGGCCGGCCTTATCGCACCTATCGCGGCTGCATGTGCAATCCTCAGTTGCTGGAGGTCCTCAAGGCGATGGTGCGGAAGGGGATCGATATCGGACTGGACGGTTTCAACGCCACTCACCACTACGAGTCCTTCTGCCACTGCCACCACTGCCGGGAGTATGTGAGTTCCTATCTGCGCGCGCGCCTGAAGGAAGAGGAGCTTCAACGCATCTTCGGCACCGCCGATCTGGAGCAGGTGGCCGACCTCCTCTCTGCGGGGCCAGGTTCTTCTGAAGAGCTGCGGGCTCGATTGGAACTCGTTCTCTCTCAGGGGGCCGCGCTCAGGCGCAAAGAGTCGTTCGACGCGGTTTTCACCGAATACGGTCGCTCGCTCAAGCCGGGGCTGCTGCTGGCCCAGTGGAATCACAAATACGACTTCAGGCCCCACGACGAGCGCAGTCTGCTGCCGACGGCACTGTGGGCGAGGGGAGAGGATTACATCTGGTACAGCCAGGGTCCCTCCAAAGGGGCCAGCTCGCTCGCCCAGGGGTATCTGGCCGATATGGGTCTGCCTTCCCGTTTTATGTATGCCGCGGGGGGAGGCCGGCCATTCGTCATTAACAAATACGATTATCGACGCTGGCGCATATGGGCGGCCGAGGCGGCGGCTCATCACGGGACGGCACTGGCCTTCCACGCAGGACCTCCGCGTCTGGAACAGGAAGAGACGGTCAATGTAGCGCCGGAAGACTACTATGCGCCCGTCATTCGCTACCAGCGATTCATGGCCGCTCACGAGGAGCTGCTCCATCCGGCGACGCCGTGGTCCCAGATAGCTCTGGTCTATCCAAAGAGAGCCGAGATGCAGGCGGAGATGGACTGTCTCGACGCGCTCAAGAGACTGGGACAGCATCTGGAGGACGGGCACTGGTTCTTCGATATCATTCTCGACGAGCAGTTGATCGAGTGCGCCGGTGACTACGATGCGCTTATCTTGCCGGAAGTGGAGAGGTTGAGTGCCGAAGAGGGGGAGCGGTTACAGGCGTTTGTCCGCGCCGGAGGGTTCCTCGCATTTACGGGTAACAGCGGTTGTCGCGATGTGGATGGGTCGCGGCACGAAGAGCCGCTGCTTCAAGCATGGCGAGTAGAACCGACTGAGGGATTGAGCGGAAATTTTGCAGAAAGCGGAAGCGGTGGGGAAGGGGGGATGCACATTCCCGACGGTCCCTGGAGTCCTGAGATGGTGCCGATCAAGGGTATCAGAGCGGAGATGCCCGTCTATCCGAAACTCGAAAATGATGCCTTTGGGCAACAGTTTCTGAAGGAGCTGGAACAATTCTTCGGCAGGTCTCGGCTGGTCACGGATGCGCCCTGGTTCGTGCGCGTGCGGGCATGGCGTCCGCAGACAGTGGACGCTCTGGTCATTCATTGGATCAACTACCAGCAGGACGAGGAGGCCGCGATTGAAATTCCGATTCCGATCGGGCCACTGCGGGCAGAAGTTGAGGTGCCGGATGGCTTTCAGGTAGAGCGGGTGGAGTGGCACTATCCGGAGATGCGAGAGCCGCTTGTGCTGGAGCACCAGACGAGCGAAGGGAATGTCAGCTTTGCGATTCCTCGCCTCATCGTCTACGGCATGAGCATTTTGTACCTGCGGGGGGTGTAATCCCTCGGCAGAGCCAGGCTGGTTTTGCCCAACGCATTTACGTCAGGCCATTTTTCCGGATGTTTTCTGGCTGGCTATTTTGATGTCCTCAGTCTGCCAACGCCAGATTGTGGAGAGCGTTCAACAGCTCTTGCGACAGGGGTTTGGCTGCGGCTCTCCTGGCGTTCTCTTTTGCGTGATCCACATTTGTCGTGCCTATAATGGCCGAGTTGATAACGGGGTGTGATAGGGTAAAGCGCAGTGAGCATTCCAGCGGGTCGGCCCATGCTCCTTCGTCGATCAACAGCTGGCGCACCGGATCCCAGTGGGGGCCGCCGTGGAAATGTGCAGAGTCCGATGGCAGCAGCCTGGCGTTGGCGATCGGACGCTTGGCGACCACGCCCATGCCGGCGCGTTCCGCTGCGGGGAGCACCTCTTTGAGAGCGCTCTGGTCGATGATGTTGAAGGTCACCTGGAGTGCGTCGAAGACACCCATCGAGATTGCCTGGAGGGCATCGTCGCCATCGCCGCTGTATCCCGGGTAGCGCACCTTGCCCGCGTCGCGTGCCCGCAGCAGAGCATCCGTCGCTTCACCGGTGCGCAATACCTCCGCCGAGCAGGTGTGCAGAAAGACGAGGTCGAGACATTCTACCCCCAACCGTCTGAGCGATCGGTCGATGCTCTCGTCGATGATGGCGCGCGAATACGGTTCTCCCCGCGCACCACCCGTAATGCAGCCGCATTTGGTGGCCACGACGAACTCGCCGAGTCGATTGCCGAGGAAGCGGCCGATGAGCGCTTCGCTCTCGGCGTAGCAGTCCGCCGTATCGATGAAGGTAATTCCCAGATCGAGGAGGCTGTCGAGCAGGCTCTCCAGCTGATCGAGGGGCGTACCGTCGCCGATGCGGGCCGCTCCAAACCCGTGTCGACTCACCTCCAGATCGGTGGCACCGAGCTTGGCAAGTTTTTCCATTTTATCCCATTCCAGACCGCACTCGTTCCCCTGCGTTTTGTTTAGCCTCAAAATCGCGTCTCAAGGAAATATTCACACCGGCTTCTGGAGATTCCATAACTCCCACTGATGCCTCAATCCGTCACGGGACCGGATACTTTGTCGAAGTTGCGGAAGAAACCGGCCACCTGCTCTACCATAATGTCCAGCATCTTATTCCCCAACTCCGCATTGGCCGCAGCCGGGTTGTCCGTATGGCCCGGGCTTTTACCCCAGGCTCCGTAGGTCTGCACTACCGCTCCGGTCAGATCGACGTCCAGCCCGGTGTCTTCCGTCGATAGATCGGTCGTCTTGGCCCGCGCCTCTTCGTCTACCCAGTCGGGACGGAGTGCCAGGATGGCCGAAGTTTCGAAGTGGCCGGCGTGGCCGGGGATGCGCTCTGCCGGCAGCAGGTCGGCGGCTACCAGGGCCGGGCGGGCGAGGTCCCAGTAGTTGCACGAGGCGATGGTGGCGGCCTCTTCCTGGCGGTTTACCAGGTCCTGGCTCGCGGCGCCGATCAGGTCTTTGTTGCCACCGTGGCCGTTGAGCACGACTAGTTTGGAGAAACCGTCGCGGATCAGGCCGACGAGCACGTCGCGCACGACGCCGAAAAAGATTTCGCTGGTCAGGGACAGCGTGCCACCGAATGCATAGTGGTGATGCGAACTGCCGAAGGGCAACGTCGGAGTGATGACCACGGGAATGGTGTCAGCGGCGGCCTGGGCAGCGCGTTCGGCCACGGTGGTCACCAGCAGAGTATCGGTGCCCACGGCCATGTGCGGGCCGTGCTGTTCGGTGGCGGCAACGGGCAGGACGGCGATCGCTTTGGGCGCTATGGCGTTGAGCTGCTGTCGGGTCATTTCGTGAAACAGGACAGTCATGATTCCTCCTGAGGTATGCTGATTGGAGACGTGGATGGCATTGCTAACGGTAAGCAAGGTAATCTCAGGTCATCAGCACCGCAAGGAATGCGATCTTCACCACGGGCGGCCGGATTGACGCTGATAGAAATCGGAGATACTTTCCAGCGATAGTCCAGGGAATCGGATAGAGGTAATTCCATCCCTCCGGGGAGATCGAAAGGATGAGGGGATGAATTCGCTGCATTTTCCGCTGTTCCGTCTCTCGAACAGTATTGCATTACTTCTGGTGATCGGGCTGCTGGCCATCCCGATCCGCGTCTCCGGAAAATGCCTCTACGTCAGCGCTCTTCGCGGGGATGATGCAGCCGATGGTACGAGTATCGATTCCCCGGTGAAGAATCTCCAGCGCGCCGTCCAGATGCTCGCGGGAGGGGATACGCTGAAGGTATTGCCCGGCGAGTATTACGTCGCTCCCCTGACGATCCGCGACCTGAGCAGCAGCGTCGAAGAGCCGATATGGATCCTCGCCGAACCCCGCGGCCGGGCGACTCTGAGCGCCGCCTGGCCCGAGGCGGCCACCGGGCGGGTGCGGTGGAGGGATGAAGGAGAGGGCGTCTGGTCCGCTCCGCACGGTCCCGCGACCTTTGCCGGTTGGAACGGCCACTTTCTCTTTCGCTATATGAGTGTAGTCGATCTGAGAGCAGCGGAAGTGCAGACTCGGGATTGGTACGGCGAAGTGCACGGCCCGATCAGCGGCTTCGCCTGGGAGAGCGGTCGCATTTTCGTCAAACTGCCTGGTGGGGGCGATCCGAACGGTGAAAAGATTATTTTTGCCCCTCCCTTCTGGGGGGAAGAGGGCACTACTCCGGTCGTCGAGGTTTTCAACTCTCCCGGCCTGATTTTCGACGGCCTGCGGCTCCAGGCTTCGGGTATCTTCGGCATAAAATTCGATCCGGCGAGCAGTCACGCCGTGGTGCGCAACTGTGTCTTTGAATACTGCCGCGCCGGGATTGCACTTCCCTCGCACAGCCTGGTGGAATGGTGCGAGCATACCTATCCCGGTTTCTACGAATTTTCCGAAGAGGTGCGCCAGCGGAACGGCGGGGAATTGCGCACGTACCCTCTGGTCAAGGACTATCATCCGGGCAACTGGTACGAAAGCGGCATCGCCGACTACGCCTACGGCATGGAGAGTCCTCCGGTAAACTGCGAATTCCGCTACAACTTTATGCACGAGTTGTTCGACGGCGAGGGATTGGGCAACTTCGACGACAGCGAGAGTCACCACAACGTGTATCTGCACTGCTACGACAACAGCGTCGAATTGGAGGGCTGGCAAAAGGGATTCGCCTCCCGAAATTTGCGCTTCCACCACAACCTGTTGTTGAGCTGTCCCGGCGCTCCCATTTCGCACCAGAATCCCGAAGAACTCGAAGGGCCGCACTACGTCTACCGGAATGTCATCTACGGGTACGACGCGCACGGCTGGAATCCGTGGGTGTTCATCAAGTCGAAGTGTTACGGCAAGGGGAACGGTTTCTATTACTATCAGAACCTCTTTTGGGCGGAGTCGGCTGAGCTCTACTGGAATGAGAGAGAGTGGCCCCAGGAGTGGCTGGATAGCTTCGCCTTCAAGAACAACATTTTCGTGGTCACCGAGCGTTTTGCCCGGCCTACCGGTCCTGTCGATTCCGAGCAGCGCTTCGAGGCCGCCGGCAATATCGTCGTCTCTCCCGCTGCAGATCGGGCGATTCTCTCCGCGCTGCTGCGGGAAGGCGGGCGGCAGCTGTCTCAACCGGAGGAGCTTGTTCTGCGAAACCCAGGGAAACTCGATTTTGCCCTCCTGCCCGGGAGTCCGGCGGTGGACGCGGGGGTGCGCATTCCCGGATTCAACGACAATGCCGTCAACACTCCGGACATCGGTCCTTTTGAACTCGGGGAAGATGTATATCCGGACTGGCCGCGTCCTCGTCGAACGGTTTTCGACGTCAATCCTCCGGCCCGCATCAGTGGGGAAGAATTGCCGCTCCGGTTGCGGTTTCTCGAAGAGGTGGAGCCTTAATTATTCCTCGATGAAGCAGGCCATGCTCAGCACTTTCGTCCGAAAATAATTTGGACCGAGTAAAGGCGCAGTTCGGGAATGATGCGATTTCCCTGGTCGTCGAGTGATCGTTCCCCTCTCCGTCGGAATCTACCTGGAAGCGAGGCTGGCATTCGATGAGCGAACGCGGACATAGGATAGGACAATTGCAGGAGAGGGGCTGCACCTGGAAGGCATTAGCCACAGGGCTTTTCTGGGCCATCTTCCTGGGGTTGGCCTCCACCTACAACGACATGATCATCAAGGGCTCCGGGCTGGCTACCTGGAACTGGACCCCGGGGGCCATCTGTATTTTCTTCGTGCTCATCGCTCTGGTCAACGTGCCGCTGCGTTTCATACGTCCCTCTCTGGCGCTGCAGCGCGGCGAGCTGGCGGTGGCCTACTTCATCATTCTGCTGGCCAACACCCTCACCGGCCGCGGCTTTTCCAGCCAGATGCTCCCGGTACTCACCGGGGCCCAGTACTACGCCACCCCGGAAAACAACTGGGATGCGGTGATCCATCCCTACCTGCCGAGCTGGCCCCTGCCCCAGGGGCATGATGTGCTCTGGCACTTTTACGAAGGTAGTCCGGTCGGCCAGGTGCCGTGGAACGCCTGGATCGTGCCGCTGGCGTACTGGGGTGTCTTTGCCCTGGCCCTCTTCCTGACCATGGCCTGTCTCATGGTCATCCTGCGCAAGCAGTGGGTGGAGTACGAGCGGCTCCCCTATCCCATGGTCCAGTTACCTCTGGCCATGCTGGAGGAGGATGGGAAGCGTTCCACCATCCCGCCCCTATTCCGCAACTGGCTTCTGTGGCTGGGTTTTGCCCTGCCTTTTGTCATGGGCAGTATCAATGCCCTCCACAATTACTATCCGTTCGTACCTACGATAGACTCGGGACTGGCCAGTATCCCCCTCTTCCACGGCATGGCGGGAATAAGGCTGCGCATAAACGCCTCCATGATCGGTTTCTCCTATTTCGTGCCGCTCAATATCGCCGCCGGTCTGTGTTTTTTTTATTTGCTCACCACGGTGCAGCGAGGGGTGTGGGCCATCGTCGGCTGGGGGGGCAAGGAGGATGCCATGGGAGTGTACAGTCAGTACACCGACCCGGCCATCATCCACCAGTCCATGGGGGGCATGATCGTGCTGGTGCTGGGCACCTTATGGATCGGTCGCCGTCACCTGCAGGCCGTGGGGCGGAAGGCCTTCTTGAACGATCAGAGCGTCGACGATTCGGACGAGATTATCTCCTACCGCACGGCGGTGCTGGGCAGCATCGTCGGATTCCTCGTCATGGGGGTATGGCTTACCTCTACGGGAATTTCCCCGCCTCTCGTCGCCATGCTCCTTTTTGGATCTTTTATCATATTCATCACCATTTCGCGCACGGTCGCCCAGGGGGGTGTGGCGTCTATGTTTCCCGCCACCAATGCCCCCGACTTCGTAGTCTCGGGAGTGGGCTCATCTCTCGTCGGGGTCAAGGGGATGGCCGGGTTGGCGCTCTGCTACGCGTGGAGTGTAGACACGCTGATTCTGATGATGAGCGCCTGCGCCAACGGGTTGAAACTGATAACGGAGGTGAAGGTAGCCAGACAGCGGCGGCTCTTCGGGGCCATTATCGCCGTCATCATCGTCACTCTGGCCGCCTCCATCGGCATGGTGCTCTATCTGAGCTACGCGCACGGGGCGATCAATCTATCCCGCTTCTACTTCAACAATGTGTCTCAGTATCCCTACTGGTTTATGAGAGAGGGGATTGAGAACCCGGTGGGTCCCAGTTGGGTGGGCTGGTTGCACACGGGTGTGGGAGCGCTGATAATGACCGGGCTGATGGCGGCGCAGCACCGCTTTATGTGGTGGCCTTTCCATCCTCTGGGCTACCCCATCAGCTGCGTATTTGGCAGCATGTGGTTCAGCGTCTTTATTGCCTGGATGCTGAAGTCGGTGATCATGAAGTACGGAGGCCCCCATCTCTTCCGGCGACTGAGACCCCTCTTCCTGGGGCTGATTCTCGGGGAGGCGAGCGTTGGGGGATTCTGGATTGTCGTCGACTACTTTACCGATATGGTAGGGAATACTCTGCGAGGGGTGTTCTTTGGTTGAGGAGGGCTGCAGATATCCCGTTCCCGGTGTTAAAAAACAGAGGTAGACTATGCTCAGCATTCTCAAAGGACCTTATTTACAGTGGCCGACGCGGAATTCCATTACCGTCATGTGGGAGACATCCGAGGCATCTACATCCACGGTCACCTACCGGGCAACCCGGAAGGTGCACTCCGGTCTGAATGGCGGTTTTGAGACACTGGAAGAGACTGAAAAGGTGGTAGAAGATTCCACGCCGTGCTGCATACACTCAGTAACTCTCATCGGGCTCGAGTCGGACAGTACCTATCACTACAGGGTGCATTCGGATAACAGCCAGGGAGATCGGGTCGAGAGCGCAGAGCATCCGCTGAAAACGGCTGTCGGGGTAGACAGACCGTTCTCCTTTGCCGTGACCAGTGAGACTGGAGGGTATGGAGACGACGAGATCAATCGTCGGGTCTTCGGGCAGATTCGGCGGTTCCGGCCGGAATTTCTGCTGGTGGTGGGGGATGCCGTGAGGAATGGGAGCCAATACGAGGATTGGGAACGGTGGTTTTTCGATCCGGGCAGGGAGCTGTTCGCGGATACGCCTTTTTTCCTGTGTCCTGGAAATCACGAGGAGAACGCCTCCTGGTTTTATGAGTTCGTGGGCTATCCCGAGCCGAAGAATTTCTATTCCTTCGACTATGGGAATGTCCATTTCGTGGCCCTCGACAGCACTCGATTTGTGGAATACGGGAAGAGTGGGCCGATACCGAGAGAGGAGTTCGAACCGGGGTCGGCTCAGCACGATTTTCTCGTCGATGATTTGCAGGGATGCAAAGCTACCTGGAAGATCGTTTTCTTTCACTATCCTCCCTATGTCTCCGGAGATTACCAGGTAGAGGAGATGCGTGCACTCTGTCCGGTGTTGGAGGAGCACGGCGTCGATTTGGTGCTCAATTCCCATACCATCGTGTACGAGCGGAGCCATCCGCTGCGAGATGGCAGGTTGGATGCGAAGGATGGTATCGTCTACGTCGTCGCCGGCGGGGCCGGGGCCGCGCCGAACTGGTTTCATCACAAATGGGCCTGGCACACTGCTCAGGCTCTGGCGGTGCCCCACTTTGTGCAGGTGGTGATAGCGGGAGATACGCTGGAATTGAGAGCGATGGACGATGAGGGGCGGCTGTTCGATACGATGAAATTGACCAAATGAGAGGAAGGGAGATGCCGAAATTTTCTTCCACGTATTTCGAACTGGACGTTCCATGCCGCTGGCTGCGGGGGAATCACCACGGCCACTCCACCGTATCCGACGGCAGCGACGAACCGCTGGCGATCGCCGCTGCTTACGAAGCCGAAGGGTATCATTACCTCGCACTGTCGGAACACGATTGCCTGCTGAAGCCCGAAGAGATACAGCCGCATACGACTATGACCATACTGCCGGCTGTGGAGGTGACTTCCCGTTACGATCAGACGCTCGTGTATCTGGGAGCGGATCGGGAACTGCCGGCGCGTGAGCTGACGCCGAGGGAGATCATGGAGCGGGTGCACGAGGGGGGCGGTCTCTTCGTCTTCGATCACCCCAACTGGCAACCGCGTCCGAACTACGCCACGGATGGATTGTTGGACAGTATGGAAGGGATGCGGGGGATGGAGATCTACTGCGGCGTGATTGAGCGCCTGCCGGGTCAGGCGCGGGCGACGGATCGCTGGGATCGATTGCTGAGCAAGGGGTGGCGCCTGTTCGGGCACGGAACGGACGACCAGCATGAATCGGGAGATCAGTTCGTCGCCTGGAACTGCGTTCAGTGGCCGACAGATGAAGTGCCTTCCCCTGGAGGGATCGTCGAGGCCCTGAAGGCGGGGCGGTTCTACGCTTCGACGGGAGTGACGATCGACAGCGTAGGGGTGGATGAGGATGGGAGGTCGGTTCTGGTGGAAGCGGATGCGGACGAGATTCACTGGATCATCCGCGGCAGCGTCATTGTCAAAAAGGTCCGGGGAGGGAAGAGCCGCTTGAGTGTGGACGATCTCGCTCGTTTATCGGGCCTGGACGATCCGAAAGAAGGGATTTATCTGCGTGCAGAATGTCTGGGAAATGGGAATAAATGTGCCTGGACGCAACCGTTCTGGATAGTGTAGGCGAGTGATTATCGCCAGCCGATCAGAGCGCGACTCGGAGAGCCCGAGTGAGGGTATATTGTGACAGGACGCGCCAGAGGGCTTATTGCGAAAAGGGAATAGAGATGAGCGAGGAAAAAGTGAAGATCGGTTTCGTCCCGTCCTACCGTTTCGGGTATACGGATTGGTGCGCGCGGATGCGGACGGAGAGCCTGGCCGCCTTCGCCAGGGTCGAGGGGATGGAGGTAGTCGTTCCGAATCCCTGTCCGGAAGGTGAAGGGTCGGATTCGGAGAAGGGGCTGACGCCCTACGGCGCAGTGCACAGTCTGGACGAGGCCGAGGTGGCGGCGGCTTTCTTTCAGCGAGAGCAGATCGATGGGCTGATCCTCTGTCCACTCGATTTCGGCGACGAGCGCTCAGCGGCCAAGGTGGCGGAGATTCTCCGGGTGCCGGTTCTGCTCTACGCGACCAAAGAACCGCCGGGCCGCGACGACGCCGGGCTGAGCCGGGTTTCGGATTCGTACTGCGGGAATCTGTCGATCGCCTCGGGGCTGTATCGCCGCAAGATTTCCTTCCACTACGCCGGGCTGTTTTTCCCGGAGGAGGAGGCGTTTGTCACCGAAGTGCAGGAGTTCGTGCGCGCCGTGGCCGTGGTCGCCGGTCTGCGAGGAGCGCGCTTCGGACAGGTGGGGGTGCGGCCCCAGACGTTTGAGACGGTCGGCTACGACGAGGCTGCGATGATTCGCTCTTTCGGCCAGAACGTGATCTACGCGAATCTGGCCGATATCGTCGACCGAGCAAAAGGTTTTTCCGAAGACGAGGTGCGGGAAACGGTTGCCGATATACGCGAGAGCTTCGCCGAGGTGGCTGTCGGCGAAGCATACCTGCTCAGCGCCGCCAGGCTGGAGCTGGCGCTGACCGAGTTCTGGGAGCAGAACGGACTCTCCGGTCTGGCGATGCAGTGCTGGCCCTCGGTGCAGCGGGAACTGGGGATTTCGGTCTGTGCGGTGTACGGTCGGTTGACCGGCAAGGGGATGCTCACCGCCTGTGAGGCGGATGTGGTCGGCGCTCTGTCGATGCTGGTCAACTACCGGGCGGCGCTCGGGGAGAGCATCCCGCATTTCATAGATTGGACGATCCGCCACCGCGAGGAGCCGGACAAACTCCTGGCCTGGCACTGCGGCAATGCGTCGGCCTGTCTGGCTAAGGATGCGGGGCAGACCGCTCTCCGGTCCCGGCGGGACATGAAGGGAGAGTTGGCGACCGACGCTGGCGACAGTCAGGCAGGTCTCGCTCAGTTTCAGATTAAACCGGGTGCGGTGACTTTTTGCCGGCTGGCCGAGTACGACGACGAGTGGAAGATGCTGATCGCCACCGGCGAGGTTGTCCCTTCCGACGAAATCCTCGCCGGCACCTGGTCCTGGGTGCAGGTTAAAGACCACGATCGGCTCTACCGCATCCTGGTCGAGGAGGGGTTTGTGCATCACGCCAGTATGATCCACGGGGATCAGCGCGCCAGTCTGCTGCTGGCCTGCAAATTTCTCGACATAGAACCGGTTCTGGTCGACTGAGGGAGGGAAGAGATGGAAGGAGATATCGAAGTAGTCGGTCTGGGGATGGCCTGCCTGGACGTGCTGCTGCGCCTTCAGGAGATGCCGACCTGGGACCAGGGAACGCGGATCAAGGCTTTTGGCTTTGACGGCGGTGGTCCAGTCGGCACGGCGATCGTGGCGAGCGCCAGACTGGGCGCCAGGGCGGGTTTTATCGGCACTGCCGGCAGTGACGAGGCGGCCGAGCTCAAGATGAAATCCCTGGCGGAGAACGGGGTCGATCTGAGCCGCATGGTTTACAGGGAAGCGCCCGAGGATCAGATCGTGGTCGTCCACGTGCACGCGGAGACCGGAGAGCGGCTGTTTTCCGGGGTGGAGCGCTGGGGAGAGAGCCAACTGCGCGTCGAGGAACTCGATCGGGAGTACATTACTGCCGCGGAATACCTGCACCTGGACGGCTTCCACGCCGAAGCGGCGAAGCAGGCGGCAGCCTGGATGCGGGAGGCGGGGAAAAAGGTGGTGCTCGACGGGCACAAGACCACCGGGGAGGTGCGGGGCCATATGCGCGATCTGGTGGAACAGACCGACGTGCTGATTTCCGGTTCCGGCTTCGCCCGGGGGCTGACCGGGATCGATGATATCCGAGAAGCGGGTGAGAAGGTGCTGGAGATGGGGCCGGAGATTTTCGTGCAGACCGAGGGAGAGAAGGGGAGCTACACGGTCACCGACGACGAGTTCTTCCATCTGCCGGCCTTTGCGGTGGAGGTAGTAGATACCACCGGGGCGGGTGATGTCTTTCACGGAGCGTACATCGCCGGCTTGTTGCGCGGCTGGGATCTGCGGCAAATCGCGATCTTCTCGACCGCTGTCTCTGCGATCAAGTGCACCAAGCTCGGAGGGCGAGGTGGGATCCCGCGCTTCGACGAGGTGATTGCGTTCCTGGAGGAGCACGACATCCTTTTCGACTGAAGAAGGAGGCGAAAAATGAGAGTGATTTACGTCATGGCCGATTCGATGCGGAGGGACCATGTGAGCGTGTACGGCTGTCCGCCGTGGGGAAGCATACACACGCCCAGTCTGGAGCGGTTCGCGGCCAGCGCCGCAGTGTTCGACAACGCGTACATCGGCTCCTTTCCCACGGTGCCCAACCGCCGGGACACTCTTCTCGGCCACGGGGATAAGGGGCTGCCCTTCAACCGATGGCGCGGTCTCGACGCGGATGAGGTGACCTTTCCGGCGTTGCTGCGGGAGCGCGGCGTTCCCTCCATGCTGATCACCGATACTCAGAACAATGTCAATTCTCCTCAGAACCTGCAGCGAGACTACTCGGCCTGGGCGTTGAATCGAGGACAGGAAGCGGATCGGTGCTGGCTCGACGATACGGTGCCATTGACCTTTCCCGTCCCCAAGCACCTCATCCGCTATGCGGAGGCGATCTGGCACCAGGTGCTGGTGAATCGAGCGCACCGCCGCCATGAGAGAGACTGGTTTGCGCCGGGCACTTATTCGATGGCGATGGACTGGCTCGAGAAGAATCACACTCGGGAGGACTTTTTTTTGTGGGTCGATACCTTCGATCCTCACGAGCCGTGGGATCCGCCGCAGCACTACGTCGATCTGTACGATCCGGGGTATGCCGGCCGGATCTTCGAGGCTCCGTCGTACGGCCTGCGGAAGAAGATGGGGATCACCGATCGGGAGCTGACCCACATTCGGGCACGGTACGCGGCGGAGGTGACCATGGTCGACACCTGGTTCGGCCACCTCATGAAGAAGCTGGAGGTGCTGGGTATTGCCGATGACACGGCAGTTATCTTTGCAGCCGATCACGGCACCTGTTTCGACGGTCCGGGGGATATGGGCTTCATCCACAAGCTGCCCTGGGTGGGCGCGGATGGGCTCTCCGTCGCCGGGGGACGCAAACCAAAGCTGCCGCTGCGGTACACGCCACTCTCCCAGAATGCAACCCGCATTCCCCTGATGATCCATCTTCCCGGAATGAGTCGGCAGAAGCGGGTCCGTCCGATCGTTCAGCCGTGGGATGTGACGGCGACTATTCTGGAGCTGTTCGGGGCATCGGTGCCGGAGAATGTGATCGGAAAGTCTCTGCTTCCTCTGCTGGCCGGCAAAAAGGTGGCGTGGCATCGGAAGGCCGCCGTGCTGGGGTCGTCGGGTAACGGAAGTTTTGCCCAGATCATGAACGGCACCTGGTCATACACGGCGTGGCGCGGGGAGCGGGGGCCGGCTCTCCATCACATGGTGCAGGATCCCAACTGTCGCCGGAATTCGGTGACCAGGGAACCGCGCGTCGCGGCACGTCTGTGGAAAGAAGCCGCGGCCATGATGAAAGGGCAGGGGCTCGATGAGGACTGGCTGGAGGGCTATCAGATTCGCTGACGGATGGTCGAAGGTGCGATCTCAGTAGGCTGTCAGATTAATTCGCTGACACCTGATATTGTTTCCCGTTGCCAGTCGGAGATTTTGACGTTTTGAAACTAATCTGACAGACCACTCAGGCGTAATCCTCGGCCAGTTGGAGAGCTATTTCAGTCCACTCCGTCAGGCGGTGAGGCTGGTTGTGCACGGTGTGCAGATCCTGGAAGTTCACCTCCAAGACGTTGTTTCGGGTCTTCTCAAAGGCATCGCGGAGCTGTTTCCGCACCAGGTCGGGCTCCCAGCTGTGCGTGCTGACCATGGCGGGATGGGGTTTGTGGGTGTATATGTAATCCCGCCCAACTTTCTCTGCTGCCAGCTCGACATCGACCCAGGGACTCATCGAGACCCGGCGAAGATTCTCGATCTTGCGGACGATGTGCATCTTCTTGTCGAGGGGCTCGCAGCACCCGTAACAGCTGAGTCCGAATCGATGCAGCAGCCGCTTTTCGTATTGCAGCGAGAACTCGTCGTGCATTTGGGGAGAGATGCCCTCTGTGAATATCTGCGTAGCCGATCGAGCCCACAGGTCCTTGAGTCTCACGTGCTCGCCATCGAAGTCGGGCTGGGGCAACTCGTCCGTCCAGCCATAGCCTCCCGATCCCAGCATGGTATTGCCGTTGCCGGGAGATAACAGGTGGAGTTGTTCCAACTGTTCGATGTTGTTGAGGTAGCCCACCGTGATTCGCTCGAGAGCGGCGTGCACCCACTCGGGGCGCTCGAGAAGATCGACGAACATCTGCTCGATGCCGCGCCACTGGCTGAACAAATCCATCGGGTAGAACCAGAAGAAGGCCGGTCCGCGCCGCTCGATTCGAAGAGTGCCGTCGTAGAGATCGGAGAGGCGCTCGTATCGACTCTCTGTTGCCTCCCAATCGACAGACAGCTCTGATTCAGTTTGGATTTTGTCGATATCCCCTTCAGAGGCGATTGCAGCGCGATAGGCGTGAGCCCCCGATGGGTCATCCGGCTTCTCGATCTCTTTCTCAATGCCGAACCCCGCTTCGATCAGGTCGCCGCGCACGGAGATCGGGCAGATAATTGCGTCGTCTACAATGCGATCATCGCGGAAATTTTCCCAGCAGTAGAGCCGTTTGCGCAGATCCAACTCCTGCTGTCGGGCGAATGGGTCGATCGTCTCCAATTGTTCAGAGGGGATGAGTTCTTCCCAGATATTCCAGGCAATGGCCTGAACGTGGATCAGGGGCCGCACGCGCTCCAGGCGGTTCAGACGCATCCACATATCGCGTTTTTGATGATTGATGGGGTCGCTGGCTATGGCGGCGACTTTTTTGGCGAGATCGCGGATGATGGAGATCTCTTTTGTCGATATAGACTGAGACATGTGTTTTTTCCTTGGCTGCAAACCAGATTCGAGTGTTGGCCATGACACGGGAAATAAACGAATTTGTCTGTAGGCGGGTCAAGCGCCTGGAGCTTGAACTGGAAAACCCATATGGAGGATGGCCATGCTGAAGATTAGTGACAATGCCCGTTTTCTGGTGTGCGAAGATGGAACGCCGTTTTTTTATCTGGCGGATACAGCCTGGGCGTCGTTCGGAAATGTTCCGTTGGAGCTCTGGGAACCGTATTTGCGTTACCGGAAGATGCAGGGATTCAATGCGCTGCAGATCAGTATCCTGCCGATCATTCACGATCGGAGCGTCGGTCCCGGTTTGATCGAGCCTTTTGCGCAGGATGAGAAGGGGACCTACGATTTTTCGCAGCGGAACGAGGCCTACTTCTCCAAGGCGGAGCAGATGGTGCAGATGGCCGTGGACTACGGCTTCGTCCCGGTCCTCGGAATGCTGTGGTGCTGTTACGCCGTGCAGCGGAAGGAGCCGAATCCCAATCGGATGACCGTGGAGGAGGTCTGGGAATTTTCCACCTTTGCGGCCAGGCGGTTTGCAAAATACGATCCGATTTTTTTCATAAGCGGGGATACACCTCAGCACGACGACGAAGAGATCGAACTGTACCGCGTAGCGCTGGAGGCAACGAAAGGGGTCTGCCCGGATGCGTTGTACACCATGCATATTGCCGGTCGGATAGTTCTGGATGAGCGGCTGATCGATGGGATCGACTTCTATATGTATCAATCCGGGCACGGTGCAAACCATCAGCAGGCGTCTCAGAAGTTGGCACAGCAGTTTCAGAAATTGCCGCAAAAGCCGATTGTCAACGGAGAACCGTGCTACGAAGGGCACGGTCGCATGGGAACAGAGGACAGGAACAAATTCTCGGCTTTCGACGTGCGCCGTGCGACGTGGCAGAGCTTGCTCGCAGGTGCGAGTATGGGGATTACCTATGGGGCGCAGGGAATCTGGTCCGGTCAGGTGAAAGGGATGCGGCTGATGGCGCAGAAGCGGAAATTCGAAGCGTACGACTGGGAGTTCGCCTACCAGCTCGAAGGGTCGTGGGATGTGGGGTTTGCGAAGTGGGTCTTTGAGAGCTTCAAGCTGGCGGATATCGAACCTGTGGATCTGGTCGGGAATGAGGACAGCGAGATCGTGGTGGCGGCTGACGCAGCGCGAACTAAGATTGTGGCGTATGCGCCGTATACCACCTCGATCGAGTTCGATATCGATCTCTCTGGGTACACCTGTTCCTGTATCAACTTGAACGATCGACGGATCTGGATGCCTCCTGTGCGGACAGGTAAGAGGTCCGTAATAGAGCTACCGCAATTCAATCACGACATGCTCTTTATCGCCATCGAGAAATAGAAGCTTCTTCCAGCGTTTGAAGAGAGGTTTTGACAAATCGAACAGAATACTACAAAACTTTTGGACGCAGCCAACTTGAGATGGAAGTAGCCAGAGCCGAACTCAGCACTATCCGACCGACGCAGCTCTATATTTCCGCAAGGAAATACCGCGACAGTTTAGCGCTGTTTGAAAAGAACGGTTTTGAAGAATACGAGCCCGTGCCTGTCAAGAAAATTGGGAATGATCTCTTCTTCACCGATGGACATACGAGGGCATTTATCCTGTGGGAAAACGGCATACGGGAGATCAATGTCTATGACGACACCGATGATTTGGACTGGATCATGTATCTGGTCGATCTGGAGTGGTGTCGGGACAGCCGGATACAATCGATAGGGGATTTACGGGATCGCGTCGTGAGTGAGAAGGATTACAGGGAAAAATGGATCGATCGGTGCGGAGAAAGCCACGATCGGCTGATGGAAGATCCTCTGGTTGATCTGGAAATCGGTTTTGAAACGGATGCTCAGCGAAAGTCGGATATCTGTGCGGAGATTCTCGAGTCCCTGCCAAAGTGGTTCGGGATCGAAGAGGCGGTTCGGGAATACGTAGAAAAGGTAAAGGATCTGCTGTTCGTAAGCGCGAAGCTGTATGGGAAAACGGTCGGCTTTTGCGCGTTGAAAATCAATTTTGGCATCAACGCCGATCTGTATGTGTTCGGTCTATTTGAAGAATTTCACGGTCGGGGGATTGGGTCTCGAATGGTCGATTTTTTCGACGTCTACTGTCAGCAGAAAGGGATTCCATATATGACCGTGAAGACGTTGAGCGAACGCCATCCCGATGAGAATTACATGAGGACGAGAAAGTTCTACGAGCACTGCGGATTCCAGAAGTTTGAGGAGTTTCCGACGTTGTGGGGAGAAGCGAATCCCTGTCTCTACATGCTGAAAAAGGTTCCGGATTGATTAAAGGGTGCACTTGTCATTATTTGATCTGTCAGGCAGTGTCAGATCAAGTCGCAATTCGTCGATCCAGACATTTTATTTTGATAGTCCGTTTAGTATAGATATTGCCGTGATTCGATAGTATCGAGCTGTTGGCGTATTCAGGTGATATGCAAAATGGCAATGAACCAGCAGCAAGCTGTCTACTCACCTTGCTGCTAACCGTATAGCGAGGCCACCAACGCTCAACCAGGGACCGTGCTGTTTTTACCCCGAACCTATTCACCTTGTTGATTTATCCATCGGCGACAACCGCCCGAAAGCCCTGAAAGTGTAGCACCAGATACTTTAACCCGATCACATGGCTGTAACTCAACAGGCTCTCAATACCATTCCCCTCCTATTCTTTCTGCTAATTCCTCTTTTGCACAATACAAGGGGTGCGGGTGTTCCTTGGGGTCCGGATTTAAGTCAAGTTGGGATGAAAGACGAGAATGTATCTCACTATTAATACTACGGATCAAACTCGCCTGTGATTCGATTTCCCTTGCCGTAGACAATTCACGCAACCAGGCGTCAATCTGTGCGACATCGGATAGTTTCCGAAATTCGGCTGCCAACCATTTCCAGTACGGTATGTAGTCGCGGGCAAGGAGCATATAAAGGCGCATGACGTATTTCGTGAATTGCCCGATACACACGATAATTGCGACTGAGTCCTGTCGACGGGTTAGGCGTTCCAGGAAATTGTATTGGCCATAATGCCAAACTTGGTAAAGCACATGAACGATCCATCGGAGCCACGCACGTTCCGGATAATAGTGGAATGCCTGTCGGCGAGAAGAGAACTCGCCCAGTGGATCGTGGAACACCGTGGCATGTCGAAGCATGTACAGATAATCCCCAGACATGCCTATGAACCAATCTCGATCTGCTTTAGGGGGATGTGAACAACCCACATAGTTCTTGAACCAGGGATTTATGGAGGCAACTGGAATGCTTGTAGCATAACGGGTACCGACCACATGACGGCAAGTATATCCTCTCCACTCATTTGGCGCCGCCTCATTGATCTGTCGTTCTAAACTTCGGCCATAGCACTTCATATCTTCACCCGTTAATACTAGATCGAAATGAGGCCCCCAGCCATGATCTCTTGATAGCTCATCATCATTCCCAAGACTTTGTGAGCCGCCACAAATCAGGGAGGCGACTCGATCAACGAGATGAGGATATTCTTTCTGCAAAAACGGCAGCCCCCAATGCTGAAAGAAATCTTGAGCAACTTCGAGTCCCTTCGTCATCCTAATATCTCCTACCTTCTATATAGGAAAATCACGCTCCGGCTCTCGGGTATTCCGACGATATAGCTTGCTCATGCATTTATGATCTACTCGTTCATTAATGCCTGTACTGGGTTAGCCATCGCCGCCTTTATCGTCTGATACAGCACCGTTGCCAGTGCCAGCGCAAAACCCAGCAACCCTCCCAACACAAAAATGTCGATGCCCAATTCGATTCGGTAGACAAACGAGTCCAACCATTTCCGGGCGATGAAATAACCAAATAGCCAGGCGATCAGATTCGCCAACACGACCAATCGTAAGAACTCACCCGAAAGCAACTGCACAATGCTGGAGACGGAAGCTCCGAGAACCTTGCGGATGCCAATTTCTTTCGAACGCTGCTCCGCTGCGAAAGCGGCCAGCCCGATTAAACCCAGGCAAGCGACGAAAATGGCCAGCCCGGAAGCGATAAAAGACAGAACCGCCGTTTGCCGTTCCGCCCTATAAGCCGAAGCAAGCTCCTCGTCCAGGAATCGATAAGCAAAGACCATGTCCGGTACGAACTTCTGCCACGTCTTTCTAAAAAACGCGAGCGTCTCACCAATCTGCGTCGACCGGATGCGCAGATGGAGTTGGGAAACCCAATAGCTCTGATTGATGAGTAGCGGTTCGATCTGATGATGTGCCGACTGGTAATGAAAATCCTCGACCACGCCCACGACCGTTCCGGTTATTTCTTTCTTTCCGTAAACCCTTTCCATATCAGCCTCAGAAAACCGCAGCTGCCGTCCTAAGGGATTTTCCTCCCATCCTAAAGCCCGAACCGCTGCCTCGTTGATCAAAAACTCGTTCTTCCCCTTCGACAGATCCCGGTTTTCCTTGAAATGGAAGTCGCGTCCCGCCTTCAAGTCGATCCGGTAGGTTGTGAGAAAATTTGCGTCGGTTTCGAAATTTAAAAACGGCAGTGCCTCAACCCGATCGTCGCGCGCCACTGTTACCCGTCTCGGTATTAGGAAATTCTGCCAGGTCATGGTTGTTGCGCTGATGACATTGGGATGGCTCGCGAACTCGGCTTTAACCGCCTCCGACCGATCGCGCAGACCGCTCAACATCGCCAGCGAAACCATGCCGTCAGCATCGTATCCCAGATTTTGCTCGGTGATGTAGTCCAGCTGACGGTAGATTGTCATTGTCCCCATGATGAGAAGGATCGAGACAGCGAACTGAAAGACGACCAATCCCTTCCTCAATAAATCTTTCCGGACCGACCCCGTTCCACCCCTCAGAGCGCCGACCGGCTGAAAGCCGGAGAGATAAAATGCTGGATAACACCCCGCGAGCAACCCGACGACTATACTGAGACCAATTACCCACGGAACTATCTCAAACCCCAGAGTCAGTTGCAGCCCTATCAGATTGTTAAAAGAAGGCAGCATTAGCTCTGCAAATCCGAGTGCAATAACTCCGCCGAGTAGTGCCATCATAATAGCTTCGCTTACAAACTGCCTGATTAACTGGCCCCGGTGCCCACCGAACACCTTGCGAATGCCCACCTCGCGCGATCTCCGCACGGATCGGGCAGTGCTTAGATTGATGAAATTGACGCAGGCGATCAGCACTACCAACCCGGCGATTGCCATAAGCATGTAGATCTGCTCGATACTACGCCACGAAGGAATCCCGAAGTCGATATGGGAATAGTGGCGAATCCTAGTCAGCGCCTGGAGGCGGTAGCGCTCTGTCTGGCTTGTCTCGGGACCGAGATATTTTTCCATGAGCCGGTGGAGTTTGGTCTCGACAGCACCCACATCCGCATCACTACGAAGGACAGCGAGTATCTGCGTCATGCGCCAGGAACTGTTAAGCCAGTCTGTCCAGAGAGTCGTGTAGAATAAATCGGTGGGTAAATTCGTGGTGATGAAGTGGAAACCTATGGAGGTGTTGGGACCGAAGTCCTCGAGCACGCCGGCGACGATGTAATCTCCGACGGTCAAGCTGCTATGTATTGATACGGTCTTCCCGATGGGATCTTCATCACCGAAGATACGTTCAACATGGCGCCGGGTAAGTAGAATGCTTGCCGGCTGACGTAGTGCCTCGACTGGATCGCCTCCTCCCACCATCGGAAAATCGAAGACATCGAAGAAGGCCGGATCTACAATAGCCAACGACGTTTCCAGATGTCTCTCGTCATATCTGAGCGCTACATCAAAGCGCCAAAATCGCGCGGCTCGCTCAACTTCCGGAATCTCCTCCTCCATCGTCGGTCCCAGCGGCCCCGATAGGCACGCAGTGAAATCCGATTTGCCATCAGTTCGCTGCGTCTCTCTCAGAACCTGATAAATGCGATCCGCCTTGGTGTGTTGCCGCTCGGATGCCAACTCGTAGCGCACGAATTGCAGGATCAGAATGCAGCACGCCATGCCCACGGCCAGACCCAGGATGTTAATCAGGGAATAGAGCTTCTGTCGTAGTAGGTTGCGCCAGGCGACGATGAGATAGTTTCTCAGCATTTCGATCTTCCCTCCAGACCGCAGACGAGCAAGAATATAGGATTAGGTAGATTTCCCCATTTTCATAAAAGCGAATTACAGGCCATCGAGATTAATTATATGTTTGCAAATGACTTAGAGGAGAAATTAAAGATTGGAGATATAAAGAAACTGTCCGCTGATGATACAGTAGGTGTACGCCAGCGGACAGTGGTGGGAGTTGGGAGGATTATTAAGTCAATTCTCAATTCCAGTTTAGGAAAAAAACCTTAGACTTACCTTCCTCCGATTCCATTTTCCAACGGGTGAGTATCCATTTTTGGATACTCAGAATATACTCCCGATAATCCCCCCTATAGTGACTAAAACACTATCTGCAGATCAATACCGGGGCTGACATTGTCCGATAGGTTGAGTAGTGGCGAGTACAGATTCAGATGACAGATACGTTGCTTGCATCCAGAACGTGCTGTCTGTATGCGGCTGGATCATCTCCCAGATCAATCTGCAGCTTCGCCTTGCAGGCGATCGCAACCCAATCGCGGCGATAGGGCGGCAGTTCGTCCCCACGGTCCAGTAGGGGGAGAAGGTCGTGGCCGCGCGCGATGTAGGACTGGAGCAGGTCTTCGTCGGGTAAAGAATTCACGGCCGAGAGGTTCTGTTCCATCTGGGTGGATGAATCGACTGCCAGGACACTCGTGTGGACTTCTCCCTTTTGCGTCTGCCAGGCGACCGAAGATTGGCACGCTGCGGTTTCGTCCTCCGCGGGACCGTGGAGATGGAATGGGAGGGCGCGCCAGAACCAGGTGAGGGGCTTCATCGCGACTTTGCCGATGGTTTTTTCATCGATCGTCCGCAAAGCGGCATCTACCCATTCCACCTCGAAATCCGTATGACCGCGCACGGGTTGGCGAGTTCCGGTGGGATAGCTGTACCAGAACATGACGGCGTCGATTGGCAGGTCCAACTGTGCGAAATCGTGCAGGATTTTGAAATCGTGACAGGAGGCGCCGATGAAGCGGAACTTGCCCTCTTGCTGGAGTTTTTGGTAGATGCCGATCAATTCAGAGAGGATTTCGGAGGTATAGTCCCGGCTGATATTGCACAGCATGAACAGGTCGAAGTGGTCCGATCGCAGCAGTTCCAGGCGCGTGTCCACTTCATCCCGGATGAATTTCTCGACATCCCCTCCCTCATCTCGCACTGCCTGACTCCGACGGGCGGTGTCGATCACCATGCCGTTGATCACCATCTGGTCGCGGCAGTTCAGCTTTTCGATCTGGTGGCCTAGAGACTGCACTTCCTCAAAGAAGGTGGTGTCGAAATAATTGACTCCACCTTCGAAAGCCTTTTCGATTACGGCGGTGCGATCCGGATCGAAGGATATCATGCGGCTGTTTTTGACATTGCCGCTGAACGACCACTCGAATTCATGCCCGCCCAGTCCAAGCGCAGATACCTGCAAGCCGGTTTTTCCGAGTGTGTTGTATTTCATCGCTGTCTATGATCTCTCCTCGTCGGGGTGTCGCGGGAGGCCGCAAAGCGAGTTATGAAATCGCTTTTTAGGAGTAGTATCCTGCATATTTTTCCATGGCATCCATAGCGGCTTCGATGTTCTCCAGTGAAATTGCCGGATAAACGCCCTGGCACAGCATCAGCCCGCCCTCCTTGCTTCCTAGTTTTTCAATCTCCTCCAGGATCAGGCTGTCCACCTGCGCGGGTGTTCCGTTCATCATGATGTCCTGCCTGTCCACATCCAGATCGATGCAGACTTTTCCGGCCAATTTCTCGGCGATCCAGTCGATGCCGTTGACCAGATCCTGCAGATTGATGATGTCCACGCCGCAGTCGAGGATGTCGTCCATCAGCAGGCGTATATCGCCGTCCGAGTGCATGTGAATGATGCATCCGGCATCCTTGGCCGGTTGGATGATCTTCTCGTAACTCGGTTTGATGTATTTCCGAAAAAGTTCTGGAGACAGCATCGGCCCCACCTGCATACCCAGATCTTCTGCATATCCCATATGCTCCACGCCGACGATGTCGAGATAGTTCCGCACCTGACCGAGATTGAATTCGTCGAGCATCCCGATCAGTTCGAGCAGGCGAGGTTCTCCATCCATCATATCGTACAACAGGTTCTGGTATCCCCGGGTGTCGCAGAGCTTCAGAAACGTATGTCCGTGCCCGATTTCGCCGCATTTCATGAAGTCGATAAATCCGATGGGGTTTTTCGACTCGGCAGCCTCCTGCCAGTCAATCGGGCTCCAATGCGTGGTTTTACCCGGATCAGGGGGAGAGAAACTTTCAAACTGGTCCCACGAACCCAGCGCATGCTCTGTAACGGCTCCGAGTATACCGTCTATCGATATCTCCCAGGTGTTGCCCCAGGGATCCACCCAGGGTGCTTTTGAGCTGACAAAGGGGGGGTGATCGATGACGATGGGTTCATTTTTGCGCACAAAATCGGGAAACAGGAACGAATGTGCTTCCATCAAATCCTGCAAAGCATCATGTGGGTAATGGCCCCAGCAGGAGTTGTTGATATGAAAAAGCATATGAATATATTCCGGACGCTCAAAGCGCACGGTGCGCAGATAGTTCTCTTTTTTGTCCATCATCGATTCAATGTCCCTGTTGTGAGATAAACCTCGTCGTCGGGCATCCTCAAGATAGCGCCGAAATCAGTTGATGGGGCAGACGCCCCATTCGTCGATCATGGCCGAAACCCGCTCGAAGCGCTCCCATTTAGTGGCCGGGACCAGCATGTCGGCTACGCCCAGGATGAAGGCGTTGCCCGGGGCGATGGTGCGGAAGAGGTCGCGCATGTGCTCTTCGAACTGGGCGTCGGTGAACGGCTCGCAGAGGATGATGGAGGGGATGCCGCCCCAGATGACGATGCGGTCGCCCCAGACCTGGCGGCAGCGCTCCAGGGTGATGTCTGCCATGGGATGGGTGACCAGACACTCGGCGATATCGTAGCCGACGTCGAGGATGAATTCCTCCAGACCGCTCAGGTCGGCATCGGCGTGAAACATCAGCAGTTTGTCGTGCTGGTGATAGTACGCAGCCACTTCCTTCAGGTTGTCCAGGAAGTAATCTCGAAAGATGGGAGGGGGTGTCATAGTGGAGTGGAAGTGGGCGCCGTGGTTGATCACCGGGGCGGGAGAATGGGCGCAGGCACGGTGGATTTCCCAGTAGAAGTCGGTCATCACAGTCAGCAGGTGATCGATCTGCAGGGGATAATCCTGCAGGTGGTAGTAGCAGTCGTTCCAGCCGATGAGCTGGCCGAAGAGATAGAATGCCGGATTCCAGGGGGTGTTGACGAAAGCCAGGCCCTCGTCGCCGCACTCAGCGTCGAATTCGAGGAATTTCTCGTATGTGGGGACGACGCGGCTGTGCTGGTAGATCCACTCGACGATCTCATAGTCCCCATCGGTTTTGATCATGTGCTCGATTTCGAGGGGGCCGGCTCCCTCGGCGCGGAGCTCGGGGGAATGGCGGGTCAGCGTGGAGACGGTGCCCACCGGAGTGACGGTCTCGACGCGCGTCTCCTCGCCGTCCCGGTGGGTGATGGTCTCGGTGCCGTCGATCTCGATGCGGTAGGCCGCGCCCCACTTGCCGTGGAAACCTATATCCAGATCGCGGTGGATGTCGCGCAGGTCCCAGCCCCGGTATTTTTCGGGGAGTGTGTCGGCGTGGCTGTGGGCTGCGTACCACATATCCAGGCGGGGGAACCAGGGGATTCTGTCGGGCAGTTCCCCGGAGAATACGGCCAGCAGGCGCTCTCGGTGCGTCATCTGAAATTCCTTCCCATCAGCGCCACGGAGCGCCGCTGGTATCTTCGGTGCAGTAGGCGGCCAGGGCGCGGTCGATCGCCTGGCCCACGTTGCGGCAATCCTCCTCGGTGTACCACTGATTCAGGCCGATGGTGATGACGCGGTCGTACAGGTCGTCGGCTACCGGGCAGTCGCCACGGGCATAGGTGCGCTCGCCGGCCAGATTCTGGTAGTGATCGCAGTTGTAGGAGCAGCTGTGAGGGGTGGCGCCGGTGCGGGTGGTGATGGGGAACATCCAGTGATAGATATGCCAGTCGGGACCCGCGTTGCGGCCGCGCATGCCGGCTCCGATGTTCTGGGTCTTGAGAGCTTCGACGATCTTTTCGCCCAGCTCGATGGATTCGGGAAAGAAGCGCAGATTGTATCCGACCTCGCCGTCCGGGTCGTTGAGCTTTTGAGGGGTGATCTCCCGATAGGTCTTCAACTCGGCGGAGATCTGGCGTTTTACCTGGCGGAAGCGGTCGACGACCTGGGGCATCTTGCCCAGCTGCACTCCGTCGATGGCGGCTTCCAGCTCGGACATGCGGTAGTTGGTGCCGACGAACAGCTCTCCTTCGTAGCGCGGTGGGGCAAAGCGTTCGGGACGCCACAGGCCACCCCCCTCGGCCAGGTTGAGGGCGCGGTCGTGGAGACGCTCGTCGTCCATCAGGATGAGGCCGCCCTCGCCGCCGCCCACGATCTTGTAAGCGGAGATGCTGAAGCAGCCGATGTCGCCGAAGGTGCCGACGAACTGATTCCGGTATCGCCCGCCGCAGGACTGGGCACAGTCCTCCACCACCTTGAGTCCGTGCGCACGGGCCACGGCCATAATCGGGTCCATGTCGGGCACGCTGCCCATGACGCAGGTGGGGGCCAAGGCCACGGTGCGGTCGGTAATCAGGGATTCGATTTTCTGCGGATCCATGCTCAGCGATGCGTCGACGTCGCAGAATACGGGCACGCCGTTGGCCATGATCACGGCTGCAGCGGTAGCGTAAAAGCCGATGGCCGGACAGATGACCTCGGTGCCGGGACCGACGCCTGCGGCGACAAAGGCGGCGTGGAGGGCTCCGGTACCGGAGCTGGCGCCGATGGCGTAGCGGGTGCCGAAGGTCTCTCTGGCTATCCGCTCAAAGGCCTGGACGCGGGTTTCGGGAAGGTTGGCGTAGTAGTTGGCCAGAAAGGGGCCGCCGCCCAGATCTTCGACCGCAACGGCGGTGCGGATGCGCTCCAGAGCCTCGGGGGTGAAGCCGAAGCGTTCGGCTACTGCCATGAATTCCTCGATGCCAATTTTAGGGTCGCCCTTGCCCTCAATTTTGGTCACGGCTTTCAGGCTTCCCTGTAGAGCTTGCGATTCCCGTTGGCGATGATCTGTCATGATGCAGGTTCTCCTATTCGTTTCCAATAATTTACCCGATTCTGCAGATATAACGATCTGCCGAATGGCAGTCCTGAGGAATAAAAGGTCTTACCGGCAAGTGGGTCAAGCGCGGAGACGATTATTGATATTCGACCGGCAAGCTGTCATACAGCTCGAGTCGAGATAGCTCAATTTGGACGCCGGTTTCCGTTGTTGACTCACTAATGGCTCCGCTATAGTTTGGAAAATTGGGCCGGGTCACAATTCTCGAAGTGCTCCGGCTTGTCCGTTTAACTCGGAGGAGGAAGCATGCGACAGGTCGCCGTGGTAGCGCATCGAGGCGCTTCGGGAGATTTTCCGGAAAATACCGCTTCCGCCTTTCTGGAGGCGATCCGCCTGGGGGTGGAGATGATCGAATTCGACGTGCAGCTGAGTCGGGATCGGGAACTGGTGATCATTCACGACAGTGTCGTGGATAGGATTTCGGATGGCAGCGGTCGAGTGGACGAGATGAATCTGACGGAGCTCAAAGAGCTGGATGCGGGTTTCCGGTCTGGAGGACAGTTTGCGGGAGAACGCTTCCTCACCCTAGAGGAAACGCTGGACCTCATGCCCAAAAAGATGCGTTTGAATGTCCATATCAAGGCGTCTGATGAGAATCGAGAAGTGCTGGCGCCGAGGGTGGCTCGAGAACTGGTGCGGCGCAATCTGCTGCAGACGGCTTTTGTGACCGGTAGCGAGCTCAATGTCGTTGCCGCCCGCCGCCGCGCTTCGGGACTGGAGATTTGTACCAACCAGCCCGTGTCTCGCTGTGTGGAGATAGGCTGCAGAATTTTGCAGCCGGCCAATGGCATAACTACTCCCGAATTGGTAGAAGAGGCGCATCGGCACGGCATGGAGGTGAATCCATTCTATGCGGATGAAGAGGCTGAGATGCGGCGGTTGATCGACTGTGGGGTGGATGGAATCTTGACCAACTATCCGAGAAAATTGCAGGTGCTGTTGGATTCCGCCGATTGATCAGGGAGGATCTAATGATACAGAGAAAGATCCCGAAATCGAAGCCTCTACTTTACAAATGCCGCACTGTAGACAATGGCGTTCTTCCCGTACACTTTGATCCGAACGAATTTTCCTTCGAGATGAACCGGAGTTTTACCGGATTTCCAGCGAATCTCTCCGTCCTGGAGGTCTCCTGAGATCGGCTCGCTCTCTTCCCTGGTGAATTCCTGGTATTCTCCGCCATAGCCGGCGCGCTTCAGGGCCACAGTCACGGGCTCTGTGGAGGTGAAGTTGAGTTGGAGCTGGCCTCCCGGGCAGCGGAAAGGCAGGGTGGCGAAAGATCCCTCACCCTCCGTCTGCTGTCCTACGAGTCGGTTTTTGGTGAAGGTCGCGACGCAGAGGGTCGGTTTCTGGGGCGTCGAGGGGGCGCTCTCGCTGTGTCTTCTGGGCGAGGCATAGTAGTAATACCAGTAGTCGTCGCCCATGAGGATCGGCTCGTTCAATCCCAGGTAGGTGCCCCCGCCGTCCAGGCTTCCCGGTCCCGATGGCTGTAAAAGGGGGGAGCGGGAGGGCATGCGGCGCCAATTGAATGCGTCGCCGCTCTCCACCAACTCGACCCAGCTCGTCTGGGTGGTGACATCGTAGACGTTCAGGAAACCCAGGTTGCGGCCCGCCATGGTGAAGGCGGTCTGGTTGTAGAAGTTGGTGCCCTGGTGATCGCCGTGATCGGGTGTGACGATCCACTGTGGCTCGCTCCACTCTTCGAAGTCGTCGCTGGTGCAGAGCATGCGGCTTCGATTGTTTCCCACCCGATCTTTGAGGAAGGCATAATAGCGCCCCGTACTCCTGTCCTGCCACAGACACTCGGCGTCCTGGGTAGGCAGCATCGCGGAAGTGCGCGTCCACGTCAGACCGTCGGGGGATATAAAGGGGAAGCCGCCGCACAGATCCGGATCCTCGGAGTCGTGGTGGTAGATGAGCATTTTGTAGCGGCGCTGGGGATCGGGATCGATAGTGTCTTCGATGACCGAGAGGGAATCGTTGAAATAGCTTGGCCAGTGCCAGATAATATTATTGTCCGGGAAGGTGTCCTGGAACATCAGATTGAGCGGGGGACGGCGCCAGTGCACTCCGTCGTCCGATTCGGCGTAGCAGCAGATGTGCTGCTGAGAGCCGAGTTCGGAATTGTCAATGACTACTGTTCCCTGCTCGAGCGACAAAGGATAGGCGGTCGAATAGAAGAACTTGAATTTTCCGTCTACTGCGGACTTGATTACGCTCCCCCAGTGGATCCCCTCCGCTTCCCACGCCATTTCAGATTGGAAAACCGGGTTGATGTCCAGTTTCCGCATCGGTTCGAGACGGTCGTAGCAGTTTTCTTTTTCGGTGATGTTACCGGGGCTGAACAGGACTTCTCGCAGAATCTTCATACCCTTCCTCCTCTGGTAGATCGGCGAATCGGCTATTACCCGATATCGTTCAAATCAATTATACTCCCGATTGCCTTTTCCCAAAACAGATATTTGGAAGCTACGGTATAGCGCGACGACCCCAAACAATAGGAGAGATCGAATCATGTATCTAATCCACATGCGTCCCGAGCAGGTCCAGGATGCGGTTCGGCGAAACGTGGCGGTGGTAATGCCAGCCGGGTGCGTCGAATACCACGGTCCCCACCTGCCGATTGGAACCGATTTCCTCATCGCCAACAGCGTCTGTGCGGAGGCGGAAAAGCGGGTCGAGTGCGTGGTTGCGCCACCTCTCTCCTTTGCGCCCACCATGGCCTGGGCTGCCGGTCCGGAAGAGGGAGAGGTGGATTTTGATCCGGAGGCGTTTTTCGTGTACGCGCGCGAAACGCTGCGCCGAATCGCGGCGATGGGGTTTAGGAGAATTTATGTCCTGCAGCACCACCAGGGGCCGGACGGGTTGGAAGTGCTCTGTTTGAAGCGGGCGGCGATGGAGGTGGTGCGCGAAACCGTGAACAAATGGGGGCCGGAATGGGGACGCGGCCCGACCGAGGAACTGCCGATACCGAATATCTTCAGCTGGATTCGAGTGGTCTATATCGATTCTTTTTCTGAGTACCCCGGCCCGTATCCCGAGCGGATCCCGATTGGCCACGCGGGGAAAGGGGAGACGCAGCTGATCATGGCATCGCTGCCGGATACGGTGCGCATGGAGGCGCTGGAAAGTCTGGATAAACTGCCCCGGTGGCTCGAGGATGCCACTGAGGCGGATGCCGAAGAGGGATGCCGGTGGATCGAGTTCTGCGTTAGGGGATGGGTTGAGGAGCTGTCGCGGGGAATTGTAGATCGGGACGGAGACGGGTGAAACGCCTGAAGCTCAATGACCGGGATACTCGGCAAGACTCCGCCCTTTTTCTCTGCCGATTACCTGGGGATCCTGTTCACGGCCTTTCAGGCGGCGTGCCATCGGGGAAACGTTCTCGGCAAGATACCGTTCTATTTCGGCCACTGTCACTTTTCTGTTGAAATCGCTATCCGCTTCTCCCTGAAGCCCTTTGAGGAAGAAGTAAGTGAACAGGGAGTGCCGCTTTTTCCGGAACCAGGTGCTGACCTGGCCCCTTGCCGTCGAGGTGAATACGACAGCCCTGGGGTCTATTACCAGAGGGTTTTCGACCCTGATGGCAACGGGGCTGATATCCGTCAGCAGCGATCCTCCATCGGTATTGCCGCTAAAACAGGCTTCGATGACGACTGTGATGCTGCGCGCCGGTATTCTGGACAGATTTTCGAGGAGTAGGTTGAGCGAATACCCATTGAGGGATACGTAGTTCGGATCGCAGTTGACCGGCATCAGGTATCCCTGATTGGATGATAGATGGGGAGCACCGTGTCCGGAATAGTAGACGAACAGATCGGAGACATCCGCCTTAACCCAATTGAATAACAGGCCCTGGTAATCTTCTCCCGTTCCGAATATGCGCTCGAAGGTCGATTTGTCGGCATCGCGCTCGAAGATGACATTCTCCTCCGAGTAGCCCATCCCTGCGATGATATAGTGGCTCATTGCCGTAGCATCCCGCACTGCGAAGTCGACAGGGGGGATATCTGGATGCGTATAGTCTCGATTGCCGATTACGACCGCTACGGCCTGGGGTTTGGATGCTGCCGCCCGGGGCATGTTGCCATGAAAATCCTCGATGGCACCCGGCGAAACCGGTAAAACTTGCTGTACTCCTGCCAGTCGTGAAACCTCGCGAAGACGCCCATCTACTCTTTCGAACAGTTGATCGCAGCGGGCGTAGTCGTTTGCAAGCCTGTACTCCTGTAGTGCTTGCTCCCACGATTCGGCCATTTCGTACAGGTTACCTCTGCGCAGGTACTCGATGGCGGAGTCGTCTTTGCAACTCCTCAGAAATTGTCCTTCCAGAGCGCAGTACTGGTTGAAGTTGTAGTCGGAACCGGGGAAGCGAGAAGCCAGTTGCTCGTACAGTTGGGCGGTTTTGAGGTATTCGCCGAGGTAGAAGTAACAGCCGGCCAGACTGAAGATCGCATCATCTTCGTATTCCCCTCCGCTGCACATGCTGATGGCGCCTTCGTAAAACCGAGCGGCCATTCTGAAATTGCGGGTATCCAGCGGATTTGTTCTGTCGAAGCCTTTGTCGTAATACCGATTTCCCTCAATAAACGATCCCACGCAGTCCATGGGGGGAGGAGGAGAAGGAGTCGTTTTTCTTTGGGGCGGAGCCTCTCTCTGTGGCCTGGGAGGAGCGCATCCCTCCACGAGGAGGAGAGCAGAGCAGAAAATGGAGAGATAGAAGACGAGGGTTCGGCTCATTTTTTTATAGATCCTCATACATCATTTTCTCGATGCCGTCGGCAAAGGCCGTATATTCTACAGCCGGTTGAGTCGCCCGTATCGTTGCGATCAGCACCCCCATCTGGCGACGATGGCTCAGAATGATGCCCCGCACTCGGATCTGCTCGCGCGGCAGGGTGGGCATCGCCTTCAGTTTGTCCTGGTAGTCCGATTTGATCTTCAGGATGTGCCTCTTCAACAGGTCGAGAGATTCCCGCTGGGCGTGGGAGTTGTCATTGATCGTATCGCTTATTTTGGCGATGTCCGATCGGGCCTGTGAGGTGTGCAGGTATTCGCCGAAGTCCCCCGCTCCCTCTTCCGCATGAGCCCGGGTCACGCTGACCAGTTTGTCCAGTTCGACGAGAAGTTTTTCCGCGCGCACAACCACTTCTTCCTTCACTACATCGAGTTGGCGGGGTTGCACTGTTTCAGACGATCGAGCTCTCGTATATGATTGTTGTCGTCCGCTTTCTCGAGGTGAGTCTTCAGATTGACCAAAAAAGATGAGGATTGCTATGATGACGGCAATTATGGCGATCCACATGATGTTTGCTCCTTTTGCTGTGCGTTCCGGAATGTACGGAACCCAACCGCGTTCCAGAGGACTAACGGGAGTAGCGGCAGCCCGGATTGCTCGATGCCGGAACGGGGTCTTTCTACTTTCCTTCCGGCATTTCGGCTAAAAATCAAAAATACGAAAAATACAGTGCATCAAATGGATTATAATGATTGCTGCAGGCCTATCACATCGGAGGCGATAACCGACTACAGAGGGCAATCTCTCCGAGAGAATGATGAATAAGTTGATGGCTGTCGACAGTCACTGAGCCATTGATGCCCTGTCAGTCACCGGGGAAATGTCCTTTGTATTCCAGACCCAGTATCTCCCGGGACCGGGCCGTGTTGCAGTACTTGTCCGCGTCCGGATGACTGGCCGTGTGCATGATATCGAAATCGATGGTTTCATTCTCCAGCGCCAGGTGGCAGGCTTCGGCCAGATCGTGGCGGCAGACCCAGCCGACACCGCCGCGGGCCGGGTTGCCGTCCCGGCTGATGCCGAGTTTGCTGTCACCGATGCTGCAGGGGCGGAAGATGATGATGCGCAGGCCGTAGGCATCGTGGTACTGGCGACAGACTTCCTCCTGCAGCCGCTTGGTTATGCCGTACAGGTTGCCCTCCTTGCTGCGGACTTCCGACGAGAGGAAGCGACCGTCCGGATGCTGCACCACGCAGGAGCCCATCTGCACCACCCGTTTGAGCCCCCGGCGGCGGGCCACCTCCAGCACGTTCCACATCCCCTTGACGTTGATGAGAAACGGTTTCACCTCATCCTCGGGTGGTTCCTCATAACCGAAATAGGCGGACAGATTGACAACTCCATCCATGCCTTCCAGGGCGCTGTCTACGGCGCTGAAATCGGCGACGTCCCCGTAGTGCTTTTCTCCCTCCCAATCTCCATCGAAGCGCCGGTAAACGTCCCATGCCTCCGGATTGAAGTCGAACGCTTTTACCTGGTGGCGTTCGGCGAAGCTTTTCAGCACCGCCCGGCCGACCCAGCCGGCGGCACCAATGACTGCCACTTTCATGAGCGATCCTCCTAAATAATGGTTACTATAAGTATACGAATTATTGACTAGAGGAGAGAAGATGATGAGAGCGATTGATATTGCTTCACGCCGGGAATTGTTCGCGGATTACCTTCTGATCGACAAGCTGAAGAACGCGTCGCTGTGCATGCATCAGCCACAGCCAGAAGAGATCGTGCTGCGGCACGATACTCCCTGGGAAGGACCTTTCTGTCTCTACCACACCGTGATACGGGATGGCGATCGGTATCTCATGTATTATCGGGGATGGCAGGTGCCCTCCGATCCCGCCGTCTACTGCCTGGCGGAAAGCGATGATGGGATTCACTTCGAGCGCCCTAATCTGGGTATGCACGACTGGAAAGGGAACAAGGAGAACAATATCTTTTTCGCGGAGGAGCCGTTTACCCATACCTTCGCGCCGTTTTTGGATGACCGGCCCGGAGTGCCGCGAGAACAGCGCTTCAAGGCGTTTGCCCGGAATTTCGTCGGGGAACAGAACGCCAAAAACGCGACTTTGAACGGCTTCGCCAGCGCCGACGGGGTGGAATGGGAAGAGATGTTTGCCGATCCGATCATCACGGATGGGGCCTTCGATTCGCAGAACGTGGGCTTCTGGAGCGAGGCGGAGGGGAAGTACGTCGCCTATTATCGGATTTTCATCGGCAAAGAGGCGTTCGCGTCGGGCGTTACGGGTCCGACTACCGGCGCCACCCGTCTGCGTTCCATCATGCGGGCCACGAGTGAGGATTTTCGCACCTGGGAACCGGGCGTATTGATGGACTACCGGAGTGGTGATCAGTCGGCGCCGGTGGAGGAGTTCTACATCAATCAGACCCGTCCCTACTTCCGCGCACCGCACATCTACGTGGCATTGCCGGCGCGGTTTATGGCCGGTCGGTCGGCTATTACCAAAGAAGAGGGGGACGCGATTGGCGTGCACCAGACGCAGTTGAATGCGTGCAGTGATGCCTGCTTCATGACCGCGCGACCGGGCAACGATTGGTACGATCGCACGTTTATGGAAGCGTTCGTCCGGCCGCGCGTTGGGCAGAGTCACTGGTCCGCCCGGTGCAACTATCCAGTCGACGGGGTTGTGCAGACCGGACCGGAAGAGATGAGCCTGTATGTGGATGAGCACTATGCCCAGCCGGGCAATCAGGTGCGGCGGTACAGTTTGCGTCTGGACGGGTTTGCGTCCGTTCACGCAGCGCAGCGCGGAGGGGAATTGATCACCAGGCCGCTGGTATTTACGGGGCGGGAGTTGGAGATCAACTACGCCACCAGCGCTGCCGGGAGCTTGAGGGTGGAGATCCGCGATGCGGAGAACAGGCCGATTCCGGGATACAGTCTGCGCGATGCCGTCGATGTTTTCGGCAATCGGATCGCCGGTCGCGCCGCGTGGAAGAACGGCAGTGATGTGGGGCGACTGGCGGGGCAGCCGGTGCGACTTCGGTTTGTGATGCGGGATGCCGATCTGTACAGCATTCGGTTTGTCGAAGCCGGCCCGGGAGGGAAATGAGCAATCAGCGGGTCAACAGACGGGTCGCTGCGTCGCCGGGATTGAGGTGGGGGATGGAGCGTTCCAGGAAGGTGTCCAGGAGCTGTGCCGGCGTCAGATCCGTGGTGTCGATGGCGAATTTTGGGCGGATCCAGGATTGGTTCACCTGCTGCTGGAAGGCTTCGAGTATTTCCGGCACATCTTCGGCAGGGACCAATGAGTGCGGGTGCGGAGCAGATTCCATACGGGTGCGGATCGCTTCAGTCGTGGCGTGCAAGTGTACGAGAATGGTGTCGTCGGGCATATCCGGTTCGTATTCGCGGATCTCTATATTGATGCCGGGGTAATAGTATTTGGGGCCGTAGACCTTTTCCTCTATGTGGAAACCGGCCAATAAAATGTGCCTGTAGCGGTGCAGCAAGCGGACGTGGTAAACAATCTGGAAGCGCTGGAAGCGCTCCTTGATGGCCGGCAGCATGGCGAGCATGGCCTGCTGTTGCTCGTCGCTCAGGTGGTAAGCGTCGGGTATGGTGAAATGGTCGTCGAGATGGTGCTTGATTCCACGGGCTAAGCCCCATTGATTGAGTTCCTCAAGAAGGGAGCTGACGCCGGAGTACTCGCAACCCACAGCAATAACGCGCATATAAATTCTCCTCCTGATTTGCGGTCTCGTGTTCGATTCCTAAGAAACCCAAATCTGGGCTGTACTTCAGCTTATATCTGGTATCGCGTGTTGAGACGATCCGCATAACTCAAGTGGGGGTAAGATATGAAACTGTCATTGTCGGGGCGAATTCTCCAGGGCGGGGCGCCCGAGATATCGACTACCGAGTTCATCCATCTGGCCCGGGAGACCGGGTTCGATATGGTAGAACTGCGTCCGGATCAGGCCCCGGTCGATAGCAGCGATGCCGATCTGGCCGCTATACGGCAGGTGCTGGATGATGCCGGAATCGGCGCTTCGATGATCGTGATCGGCGGAATTGCGGAAGTGGCTTCGTGGGTGCGCGTGGCTCGGGCGTTGGGAACGACCCATCTGCGGGCCAGCGGTACGGTGGAGGAACTGTGCGCGGCGGCGGATTCGCTCCCGGAGGATCTGCGTCTGGTGAGCCAGATGCACAGTCAATCCCCTTTCGAGAACGTGGCTCTGGCCGCTGAGACATTGGCCCAGATAGCGGATACCCGCTTCGGGGTCATGCCGGAGCCGGCCAACCTGCTGTTTGCCGGCGAAAAGTGGACGCCCGATCTGTTCGCGCCGCTGAAGGGGCGCATCTACGGATGCAACGCGCAGAGCATCGGGCTGGATCCGTCGAGCGATACCAAGGTGGGGATGAACGACGGTCGCCAGGTGCCGTACTCCCGTCTCGACTGGGCGGCCAATACGGAGCTGGACTTCCCCGGGTTTATCGCGGCTCTTCGGGCTAGCGGATACGACGGCTTCATCAACTTTATCGACCCGTTTCAACCGGGCCGGACCGTGCGCGATCTGGCGGCCAGCACTGCCGTCTATGCTCGGCAGTGTCTGGCGGGGTGATCTTCTTTTTGGGCCTCGCACAAACCGGCGGTATTTTTCGGGAACTCTCGGAGAAGGCGACGGAAGCTGGTATCACCCTTGCCGAGATCGACACAGATGAACTGCGGATGCTCCTGTCTGAGGCCGGAGCCTTCCTGTAGTCGTTTTATGTGAATTCTAAGGGGGAGTTCTACAAACCAGGCGGAGGATACATGAAAATGCGCGGTTTCAGGCGAGTGTTCATCTATCACTCGCCCCAGTACCCCGGATACACCTGCTGGTGCGGGCTGTGGAATATGCCCGACGATAGCGCAATGTGCTCTTTTACTCAGGCCACCGGTCCATTTCGGGATCGACTTCGGGCCCCGGAAAACGTCCGTTGCACTCTGGCCTGGCCTCCCGAGGGGCACGGCGAAGAGTACGACATGACCGGCCTGCATCTGCAAAACGTGCACTTGCGTTCCGTCGATGCCGGCGAGACCTGGACATTTGCCGGCAGCGACGACTTTCGCTCCTGTATGAATGGCACCACCGGCGAGGCCGAAGAGGCGCTCGCCGACGGCACCATCCTGCGCGGGGTGTGGGGTCGCTATCTTCCTTACGACGCCGTTCCCCAGGACGGGTACATGGAGCGCTCCAACGACGGCGGTCGCATCTGGTCCGGCCCGGAGCTGGTCAACGACGACGAGTCTCGCATGTTCTGGCCCAAGCGCATCCGCCTGTTGCGCGACGGCCGTTTGCTCACCGGGGGGGGCTTCTACGTCCGCCATTCCGAACGCGACACGCGTCCCCATTGGACCGACGATTTTTTTCCAGCTCTGTTCGTATCCGACGACAGCGGGGGGACCTGGTCCGGCCCCATCCAGGTCGTCCCGGACGCCGGGCTCGAGGATTTTCGACTCACCGAGGAGTTCGACTGGGCCGAATTGGACGACGGCGACCTGCTGCTGATCCTGCGTGCCGGCGTCGAAGAAGGCCGCCTGCAGACCCGGTTGCGCCGAACTGGTTCCACCTGGGAAACCACCTCCCTGGAACCCGCAGGTCTGCCCTACAGCGGTCATCCGGAACTCCTGAAAACCCGCGAGGGCGGCATCCTCCACGTGGCCACCACCGGAATTTCGTGCACCCGAGACGAAGGTCGCACCTGGTGCGATCTTCGCATCGAGGACGGCCTGGCCGAGCTCAGAAAAGAGCCTGCGGTTCCGTACTATCCCAAGTCCGTGCAGCTGGCCAACGGGGAGATACTGATCGTCGGCCACGTCGGCGGCGACAATGGATACGGCAGTGTGGACCAGTCGATCGTCGGAGTGCGCTTCTTTCTGGAGGAAAGTGAAGTATAAAGAGCGGATCCATCCCGAAGCAGCTCTCGGCGCGTGACTTGTTCGTCTCTACCCGATGTCGAACCGAGGCGGAAGTGGGGCAGTTACTGCAGCTCTCGGCGCGCTGGTCCAGATGGATACCATGTAGCGAGCAGGAGCGAACCATGGGACAGGGCGAAAAGACTGCCTGGATGCACAGAGGCTTCGAGGAGTTCTCCCGAGGTCGGTTCGACAACGGCGGTGACAATCTCTATGTGAACGCCAGAGGGATCATCGAGATGATCCACCGCTACGATGTCAACGACGACGGGTACGTCGATATCATCCTCCCTAATTCTCACGGGTATATCGAGCGCGGACCCACGTGGATCTACACCCAGTCCGCGGGCGAGGGCAGCGACTGGCCCCGGCGGGAACTTCCCAACGACAGCGGGTGGATGAGTCGGGTCGCAGATGTCGACGGCGACGGGCACCCGGACCTGATTGTGGTGAACGGGGAAAACGGAGTCACGTCCGAACTCGATTCCTACGTGTACTGGGGTGGATCGGAAGGCTTGACCGGTGAGCGCACCGAGTTTCCTACGGCAGGCGCCTACGATGTAGCCGCGGTCGATTTTGCGGGTAAGGGATGTATGGACCTCATCTTCCCATCCGCCTGGGTGGACCACCACAATGCCGGCGAACCCAGGCTCATGCAAGTATACGAACAGGTAGAGCCACGCAGGTTTGTAGACGTTTCCGAACATCACGGCCTGGTCGGGGTGGCCGCTCTCTCGGTTGCCTGCAAGGACCTGGATGGCGACGGCCACCCCGATCTGGTCGTGGCCAACTACCGCGAGGGGTTCGAGTACGATATCTGCTCCTTCGTTTATCGGGGAACCGCAGATGGCTTTGATGCTGCTACGCCCCTCAGACTTCCCTCGCACTGTGCCATGCAGGTAGTTCTGGGCGATCTGAACAACGACGGGCTCGACGAGATCGCGTTCACCGGGGGGGACAGGATCTATATCTACTGGAATCGGAACGGCACCTTCCAAGCAGACGATTGCACGATCCTCCAGGCCGAAGGCAACAGCACCATGTTCTGCCGGGGGGCGATCCGCGCGGCCATCGCCGACGTGGATGGCGACGGCAGGAACGAGTTGCTCATCGCTTCCCTGGAAGGAATCCAGATACGATCACAGGAGGATTTGGGCGTTGTGGCAGGACTGCTGCCCATGAGATACTGCGGCTGGGTCGAGGCGGCGGACCTGGACGGCGACGGCCGGCTGGATCTGGTGACATCCAGGTATCAGAACGGCAAATCATACGAGGCGGAGTCAGCCATCTTCTGGAACGGCCCTGACGGGTTTGATGCGGACAGAGTGACCTGGCTACCGACGGCCGGGGCCGTGGGCTGCGCTGCCGGAGATCTGGACGGCGACGGTCGCCCAGAGATCATCTTCAACAATACCATGGGCGGTCCTTCCCAATTCGATACCGATTTCCCGGCGTATGTCTATCTGGGCAACGAGAAATGCGAGTACAGTACCTCCCGTCGACTGGAACTGCCCACTGGAGGAGGAACCAACACGTACGTGTTGGCGGATCTGGATCTGGACGGGTACGCCGATCTCGTCCTGGTTTCTCCCGAAGGGCTGAGAATCTTCCACGGCGGCCCCGATGGACTCCAGCCGGACCGGTACTCGATCCTACCCGGACGGGGGCAGATGATCCACTACGTGCTGGTCGGCGACTTCGACCGGGATGGTTGGCTGGATCTGCTGGCCGTGGCGTATACCTACGACGACAAGCCGGAGACCATGGCTAACTCGTCGGTCATCTTCTACGGTTCTCCCACCGGCTTCACCCCGGACCATTCTGCGGTCGTGCCCACCTTCTGCGGCGGTAACGCCCTACTCGCCGACTTGAACAACGACGGCTGGATCGATCTCGTCGTCTACGACAAGCGGGGGCATCTCTCCGTGCAGTTCGGGGGACCAGAGGGATTCTCCCAGGAGAGGATGTGGAAAATACCCCTGGATGGCTCAGGTGCCGGCGGCGTAGCTGCTATCAACTGCGCCGACCTGAATGGCAACGGCTGGCTGGACCTGATTGCGGTCGTCATGGGGCACTACACCCGCGGAGACAGCGGGTTCTACATTCTCTATGGCGGTCCCGATGGGTACTCTCCGGAAAGGATCGAGTTCCATTCCACCGATGCTTCGAGTATCCTGGTGTCGGTCGCTGATTTGGACGGCGATGGCAACCTGGATCTGCTGGTCCCAGCGTACTCGACCCGGTTCTCCCGGGAACTCCCGGCGCACGTATTCTGGGGCAATGGGAAGACCTTTGATTTTGAGAATCCCCTGGCGATCCCCTGTGATTCCTCGTGCGCCTTTATGGCAGTGGACATCACCGGCAATGGATACCGCGACCTGCTGACCGTCTGTCATCGCAACGATCTGGGGCATCAGGTGGAATCCCTGTTGTTCTGGAATGGGCCCGAAGGGATATCCTTCGACCAGGTGACGCGTCTCCCCGGGTTGGGGCCCCATCTCACCTCACCCAGGGATTTCGGCAATGCATACACGCGCGAGCCTTTGGAGAACTACATCTCGCCTCCGTACGATACGGGGGGTCTGAAACCGACTCGATTGAGCTGGAAGGCGGAGACTCCGGAGAAGACCCAACTCGAGTTCCAGCTCCGCGGGGCGGAGAGTGCAGAGCGACTCGAAGACGCCCGCTGGGAAGGACCCGAAGGGGAGGGTAGCTTCTACCAAGAGCCGGGCGAAGGGATTGCCGCAGGGGAGAGGAAAGGCAGGTGGTTGCAGTACAAGGCCACGCTGATCTCTCTCAATGGCTGTCGCTCTCCTCGGCTGGAGGAGGTCCGCGTAGATTTCGGCTGAATACCGGACAGAATAATTGAAAGGGGAAATCCTGTCTTCCCGGGATTTCCACACGTCACTCTGACTGCATCGGCGAATCTATACAGTTGGAGATGGTAACCACGGACATGGAGGCCTGCGACGCATCCTTACGTCACTGAGTCGCATTTCGCTTCACATCTCGAAACTATGGAGGCCCAGTGTGCAGCTCACAACCCATATCGATCCTGTCAGTCGTTATGTTTTCGTCCAGTATCGGATCCCAGCGGCCACGGGCAATCTGGCCCACGTGCGCTGTGAAGTTCGTCTCCCCGGCGGTGGCTGGCGTCCGGCTGCGGTATGGAAGCACATCAGCGACACCGCCCGGCGGCTGTTGTCGGACGCCGAGTGGGACGACGGCGTGCTGCGGGGCCGTCTGTGCGAACGCCGTGCCGCCGGGCGCCTGTGCACGCTGGTCTGGAATCCCTTTACACTGGTAGCCGGCCGCGCTGATGCGACGTTTCGCGTAACTGTAAGTGCAGGCGATCGCGAACTGGCCTCAGCTTGCGGGGAGATCTATCTGGAGAACGACGATGTCGTCGTTTTGGATGATTGGTCGGGAGTTGTCCAGGAGTCTTTGGTGAGCGAAGCGCCGGAATCAGGTCAGGCCGTGTGGTGGTTGCGCCGGGATCGGGCCGGAGAATGTGCCCGGGCCGGCAGCTGCTCTCTGGAAGTTTGGGAAAAGCACATCGCCCTACCGCCGCTGACGTATCCTCTGGATCTGCACGGACCCCATGCGGTTTTCGTGCAGCTACCCCCCAAGTTGGGGCTGGTGGAGCTGCGGCTGTCGGGAGATGAGCGCACGGAGCGCTTTGACAGCCATCGCCCGGGTGAGGAGATTTTCTGGCGCTGGGCGGATCTGATCCGCCAGCACCTGGTCATCAAGCAACCCCACTGCACCGTGGATGAATACGAGGACGAGTTTCGTGCCCACCTGGACCACGTGCGCTTCGTGCCGCTGGCAGCAGAGACCGTACAGACTCTGGAGTCTACCTGGGCTGCAGATGGCGAGCGTCGTCCGGTGATAGGGTACAGCGAACCGTATTCCTGGGCCTTCGCCGAGAAGGTCGAGAGTAATCTGCAGCACCGGGAGCCGCTTCTCGCCTTTGCCGAAGCGCGCGTCGACTGGGTGGATATTCAGATCGGGCGGGCCGGTTGCCGTATGGTCGACGAGAGCCGCGTTGGCAGCCAGTTGCTGGCCGACACTCTGGGTGACCCGGTGCGCGGGGAGGTGCCGCGCACCTCAAATGTGGGCCGTATGCAGCAGTTCACCAACACATTGGCAACGCAGCTGCGGTACGCGCGCCAACTGGGGATGCAGCCGGTGGCCAACCTGGGTGCCACCAACTGCTACCCCGGCAGTCCGCTGGAAGCGGATTTTTCGCGGCAGCATCCGGAGTGGCGTGATGGTGCCTGTCTCCGTTACGAGGTTCCCGAGGTTCGTCAGTACGTTCTCGCCCTGTTCGAGGAAGCCCTGGAACTGGGCGCGGATCGTCTCTCCATCGACTGGTGCAGATACCCGCATTCTGTGCGCAGCGCCGACACGGTGACCGGCTTCTTCCGCGAACTCCGTGCGTTGACCGATCGCTGGGGGGAGGGCTGCGGCGGTCGACTGGATATCGTCACCCGCTTTCCGGCCCGGGGAGTGCCGGCGTGGGAGCACATGGACTACGCCACGTGGGCCCGTGAAGGCCTGGTGGATGTGCTGGTCCCGAGCAACATCCAGGCCCGCCATCTGAGCTTTGACGTGGGTGAGTATTTGGAGGCTGTGCGGGGCACGTCTACCCGGGTATTCCCCTGTGTCGATGCCCTGCACTGGGGTCTGACGCAGCCGGGCATGTGGCTGCGGCGCATATTGGAATGCTACGAAGCCGGCTCCCACGGCATTTACATCTATCAGTGCGATGCCCCCGTTCTGGGCGGACCGGAGTCGCGCCGCTGGGTTTCGCTGATCGGCTCGGTAGATGCGCTGCGGCGCTGGCGCAACCGCGAGCAGGACGAACAGGCCCGGTACAGCAAAGCTATCTACCTGAATGAGCCACTGGAAGGAGAGGAGTATCGATCCTGCGGTCGCGTTCGCGTCTGGGTGGAAGGGTTAGCTGCAGAGGGAGAGGTGGAACTGCTGGTGGACGGCGAAAAGCTGAATGTTTGCGCAGGTCCACCTTATGTGTTGACCTCGGAGGAGGGGGAGGATGACGGCGCCATTCCCGCGGGGAAGCACGCGCTCACGGTGCGAGCTCGAGACGGTGACGGCTGGCTGCAGCAGGATTTCGAGATTGTCATCGCATGAGGCACGCCTGCGTTACATCCGGAAAGGCATCGCGTGTTCCCGGTTGGCGGAAGAGGTAACGTATTTGTCCCGTTCCGGTGCTACCGACAACCTTCACGTCGCGAGTTTAACAACGGAGAGGGAGGATGCAGATACTGAAGATTTTGGGCAGAGCGGATCGACTGGTCGAACTGCGAGGTGAGCGGCCTGAGGAGATTACCGTCGAGTTCTCAATGGACCAGGGAAGTACCTGGAAGTCGGCGACGGTGTATCCGGGCACGCACGTGGACCAGTGGCGGTCGTGTGAGCCGGCCGTGTGGAACCGGGCGGTAAATTCCGGGACGATTCCCGCCGGCACCGGGGCCTTCCTGTGGAACTATCTCTTCGATCTCGATGTGCCGGTCGAATCGGCGCTACTGCGCACAAGAGCGGCGTCGAGCGATGTTGTCCTGGTGGAGGAGAATATCGAATTGGGGATGATCGACGGCGTTGTGGTCGTCGATCGACGCAACGTGGTGGATCTCTGCCGGGGACGGCTGCCGGCGGAGTGGTCGCTGCGGCCCGCTTCCCCGGACAGTGTGGAGAGTATCCACCGGGTGGTGGAAATGAGAGAAGTGCCGGTGGAAAAGGAGCAACCCAGGCCGGAGATCGCACGCGCAGACCTCTCTCCTCTCCGCATTGGTGTCGGGGTCAGAGGATGGTTTCGGATCTACCTGGGCATGGAACCCTACTCGGCCTGTCGTTTCTGGCTCACGAAGCAGGGAGTGTGGTACGAGGTGCCCAACTGGCACGTGGATTCGCCGAATCGCAACCCGAATATCAAATCCGGCGAAGGGGATCGCCTGAAGCAGGAGTTCTACCTGGGCAGCGCCGATCTTACCCATCAGGACGTCTGCATCAGCGCCGGCGGGGCCCGGCTCTGGCGCGATGTCTCCATCCGCTACATCAAGCTGGTGCCGATGACGGAGGATGAGATTCGTCATTTTGGAGAAGTGCGCGAGCTGGCGCGGACCAGGGGAAGGCGATTCGTCGGGTACATGGAGCCCTGCACTCCGGCCACCAGCGAGCCGGAGGTTTCCACCATGAGGGACCACATCCGGAATCGGGTCAGGCAGAATGCGCTGCGCGGGTCGGATGAGGTGTACATGCATGCGATCCGCCTGGGCTCGCGCGCCTGGTATCACAGCGACGTGGTGGAGCGTCTGGTGGAAGGGCCGGAGGATGCGACCAACGAGCACGGCTGGCTGAACTTCATGCGCTGGATGCGCCAGGGGGATCCCATGGCCATGGCCATCGAGGAGGCGAGAGAGGCGGGTCTGAAGATTCTCGCCGATGTGGGGATGAACTCGACCTACTACGACGCGCATCTGCACTACGGCGTGCTCACCGATCGGTTTGCGCAGGAGCATCCCCAGTACCTCTGCCCGGAACGCCAGGGTTGCTTCGACTACCGATTGGCGCCGGTCAGAGATTACGCCGCTACCGTGGTGCGGGAACTGCTGGTCAAATACGATACCGACGGCATCAACCTGGATTTCGCCAGATGGGGTTATCGACCCGCCTACGATGTGGAATCACTGGTGGCAACGCTCGAGGTGATTGGGGAGATCCGGAAGGAGGCAGAGAAGAAGTGGGAGCATCCGATCATCGTGTCCACGCGAATACCGTACGATGAAGCGGAGTCCGGGGATGGGGATGAACCGATTTTCATCGGAGCTTTGACTCAGTGGGCGGCTCGAGGTCTGGTGGATCGCTTCATGGTCTGCCTCCACGACTTCGGGAATAACCGGGTAGAGGCATCCACCTCTCTGAGCCACTACAGAGACGCGGTGCGGGATTCGGGGGTGGAATTCTGGTTGGATATGTATCAGGGAACGTGGTTCCATGGAGGGGGACCGGTTCACGATCTGCGAATAGCGCGGAGTCTGGCTAAACAGGGAGTGGATGGTGGCGTGTTCTACTATATGAGCTGCCGACCGGTGGAGTGGGAGAGCATCAACTGGCAGATGAAGCTGCTGGATTTTCCCGAGGTAAGCGTCGATCCGCACTGTCCGCTCGATCTGGATTGACAGGGCAATAACCATGGCTATGCGTTTATAATTTTCGTGAAGACCGAACTGCAGACCGTATTACCGCAACCAGTGCTGGCGACCTATGGAGGATACCGACCATGGATATGTCCGCCCACCGAGTGATCTACAACGGCGACTGGGGGGCCATGTTCTGGGCTCCCAACCTCTGGCAACCGGAGGGGGGGCCGTACTCGGCCCGGGCTATGCACGCCTTTGCGCAGCTGCTGGCCGACAGCGGTGTAGATACCTTCGCCATCAGCCCCAACACGCAAATCGCCTGGTACCCGAGCAAGATCGTGCCCACTGCCCTGGACGGGTACAGCCGGGGGGACACGCGCTGGGCCAGCTGGTTCCGAGCCCATCCCACCGAGACCAACCTCGCCATGATGGATCGCTACCTCGATCTGGCGGAGGAGGGCGTCGACTGGCTGACCGAGGCTATCGAGGCATCCCACCAGCGGGGCATTACTCCGTGGGTCTCCGTGCGCACTAACGACCCGCACGGCTATCTGGAGAAATGGGTCGATAACCCCATCAATTGCCCACTCTTCAGGGATTCCGCCAACCGCCTCCGGGGAACTCCTCTGCGGCCGGGCAAGCACGCCGATGTCCTGTGGGTGGGGCTCAACTACGAGCGCCAGGCGGTGCGGGACTATTTCCTGTCCATGATCCGCGAACTCGTCATGGACTACAATGCCCAGGGCCTGGAGCTGGACTTCCTGCGCACTCCGGCCATCTGTGAGCCGGTGGCCTCGCAGGAGACCATCGACACCATGACGGCCTGGATTGGCGAGATCCGGGCGTTGACGCAGACAAAGGCAGAGCAGAGCGGACGGCCCTACCCCTTTGGACTGCGCATCCCCGCAGCTCTGGGCGCTCTGCGCGACATCGGTCTCGACGTCAGGGCGATCGTCGCAGCCGGCAGCGTCGATTTCCTCAGCTTCAGCAACTACATGCAGACCGCCTGGGATCTGCCACTGGACGAACTGCGGGCAGAGCTGGGTCCGGGCATCGCCCTGTTCGGCAATGTCGAATCCGGTCTCAACGGTCTGCCGGTGTGTCGTCCCGATGCGGAAGTGGAGATTGGGGAACCACAGGTAGATGCAGCAGTTCGCCCAGGTACGGAGATCCGGTGTCCGTATATCGTGACTCAGGCACTGCTGGGCGCAGCAGCCGGGAAGTGGGCTCTGGGCGCTGACGGCATCGAGCTGTACAACTATTACGCCGCTGACGAGGACAACGCACAGGTGCGCATCTGTACCCGGCAGAACATGCGGGCCGACTATACGGCCATACCGCACGTTCGCTCCATCGATAGTTTGCGCGGCCGGGCCAAGCAGTACGCCCTGACGACAATGTTGGCCCCGGTGTGGAATCCCCCTTTCGACACGCCGGACCAGTTGCCGCAGATTCTCGAGCCGGACTGGAGGCGCGCCTTCCGGGTGCCCATGTGCGCGGAACCCGGTGACCTGGGTCTGGAGTTGGTGATCCAGATCGTCGTCGATCGACGCGACCACCTTCCTCCCATCGGCGTCAGCTTCAACGATTCATGGCCCACCTTCGCAGGAAAGAGTACCGATGAGTTGCTCTTTCCTCAGCAGGACTGCACCCACCACGTGCCCGAGCACACCGCCCTGGATTACACTTTTGGCGTAGCGGATATACGGGATGGGTGGAACGAGGTGTCGGTGTACAACGGCTCTCACGATCGCCATTCAGCCCGGGATCGGCGGGACAACGCCATCACTATCCGCAGTGTCGAGCTGGCCGTCCGCAAAATGAAAAGGTGAACGAAAGTAAGGTAAAGTAGAATCACACACCCATAGAAGGAGAGCATTCATCATGGCCGTCAAGAACGTGAAGCGCGAGGACCAGTTGGTCGGTGTGATCGGAGCGCTGCGCACCTTTACCAACGACGACTACACCCCGAACCTGGAAAAGCAGGCCTTCCACCTGAACTGGGTGATCGAGAACGGGCTCACCACGGGGAACGCCTGCATCATGGTCGCCGCTGGCGGTAGCGAAGGGTACTTCATGAGCGATGCCGAGTGGGAGGACCAGATCCGCATGGGAGCCGAGGTGGCGGACGGGCGCGTGCCGATCGTGGCGGGGATCTTCGAGCTGTCGGCCCGCGAAGCCGTAGCCAAAGCCGAGTTTGCCGCCAAGGTAGGATGCGACTTCGTCCAGGTGGCCGCGCCCCACTACATGCTGCCCACCAATGCCGAGGTGATCGAGCACTTCCGCTGGATCAACGACAACGTCGATATCGGCATCTTTGCCTACAACACCCCGTGGGCCCAGCCGCAGCCGGGGTACGACTTCCAGGAGCCGGTCTTCGAGGCCTTCGTCGAGTTCGAGAACCTGGTGGGCGTGAAGTGGTCATCCTTCAACCAGGCTTTCTACCTGACCATGGCGCGGATGTTCGCCGATAAGGTCAACTTTGTCTGCAACCAGATGAACCGCGTTCTCTCCCTGCCGACCAAGCTAGGGTTCAAGGGGTTCATCAACTCGGACGGCCTGGTGGCGCCGCGCTTCGTCCTGCACCAGTGGGACCTGTTCAAGAACAAGAAATACGACGAGTTGGACGACCTGCTGCTCAAGACCGAAGTGGATCCGTTCCTGCGCCTGACGCAGCCCGAGGACGTGGTGTGGAGCAGCATGGGCGAGGGGCCGTACGTGCGCATGGGCATGGAGGCGCTGGGGCTGAAGATGGGACCGGCCTTTCCGGCACAGCAGGCGATGTCGCCGGATTCGGTTCGGCGGCGGCGCGAGGGATATGAAAAATCGGGGCTGCTCGACTGGGTCGACTGGAAGGAAGAGCTGTGGGAGGAGCACCAGAGGGGCAGGGCCTGATGGCGCCATGAGGACTCTCAGCCTCAAATCGGAGAGCATCGTCTACCGCAACCCGATGCCGGGCTATGTCGCGATTGCGGCCGTCACCCCGTGCCTGCTGCCGCTTAACGACAAAGAGGTGCTCGCCTTCTACCGCAAGGGCCAGGCCTTTTACTCGGCCGACGGAATGCTGGCGCTTTCCCGGTCGACGGATGCCGGTGAGACCTGGATGGAAGAGCCCCCGATCTGACACATTTTTCTTGACAATCCCCAGTACCGGGATGGATGTGCGCCCAGGTTAATACAGAGGACTCCCCCGGTCCCAGATCCCACGCCTGAATTAATCCCGGAACATCGGGCGTAGCGACGACGGTCAATCAGGGAGTATGTTGGATGGCCCGAGCGGTTGGATCCTCGGGGCCGCGTTGTTGGTGATTGGGAGGATGCCCAGGTCGCACTGGGGTTGCTCGCGCAACGGAAGACTTCGCCCGATTACGGGGTGTTTCTCTCAACCAATGCCGTACTGCTTCATTTTCTGCTGTAAGGTCCCGCGGCTGATCTTCAGATGCTGGGCCATACGGCTCTTGTTGCCATTATAGCGCTCGAAACAAACTTGGATCATCTCGCGCTCCAATACTGCAATGCCCTCGCGCAAAGAACCGAGAAGTGGAGATGGTCGACTTTCGTCGCATTGGCGGATCTTTTCGGAGAGCATCTCCAGGTCCACGGCGCTGTTTGGTGGAGTCAGTACCAGGGCCCGCTGGACTTCGTTTTTCAGTTCGCGCACATTGCCGGGCCAATCATAGAGATTGAGAGCATCCATGGCCTTGGGTGTGAAACCCTGGGTCGAGACTCCCAGTTCAGCGGTGCGTTCCTTGAGAAAATGGTTGGCCATCAGCGAGATGTCCTCGGGGCGTTGGCGCAGGGGCGGTAGCTCGATGGGAAAAACGTTCAGGCGGTAGTAAAGGTCCTCGCGGAAGCGACCCAGGCTCATCTCTTCCTCCAGGTTGCGATTGGTCGCCGCGATGACTCGAGTTTGAATCTTGCGGGGCTCATTCTCACCGACGCGCACCACCTCGCCTTCCTGTAAGACGCGCAACAATTTGATCTGCATAGCAGCGCTAGTCTCGCCGATCTCGTCGAGAAAGATGGTGCCGCCATCGGCCGCTTCAAAGCAGCCGACGCGATCTTCGTTGGCGCCGGTAAAGGCTCCTTTCCTGTGTCCGAACAACTCGCTCTCCAGTAGCCCCTCGGAGAGTGCACCGCAGTTTACTGCCACAAAGCGACCGGATTGGCCTAGCTGGTGGATGCAGCGCCCCAGAGTTTCCTTGCCGGTACCGGTCTCACCGGTGAGCAGCACTACCGAGGCTCGGGCACTCACCTGCGGCAATATCGCCTCGATGCGAGCCATGGCGCGACTGCCGCTGATGATGGGAGCAACACTTTCACGCACGGCAATTTGCCGGCGCAGGCTGCGGTTTTCTTGGTACATGCGGCGGATGCGCAACATGGACTTGACCCGCGCTAGCAATTCCAATATCTCAAAGGGCTTGGTCACGTACTCATCGGCACCAGACTCTAGCCCCTTGACGATGGTCTCGGTCTCGGTGCGAGCAGTGACCATGATTACTGGCAGAAATTCGCCCTCATGCCGCGCCTTGAGGCGGTGGCAGACCTCGAAGCCGTTCATGCCCGGCATCATCACATCGAGGAGCACCAGATCAGGGCTCGCGCTGTCAGCCAAGTCCAGGGCTTGAGGGCCGTCGGCGGCTTCCAGCACCTGATACCCCTCGGCCGCCAGGCGCATACGCAGGATCTTGAGGTTAGACGGACGGTCGTCAACTACGAGGATGCGGGCGGGGGCAGACGAACTCATGGCGTTTCGGATGCGCTGTCGTACTGCAGGTACTTCGCCAGGCAGTCGAGCAACACCTGGGGCCGAAAGGGCTTGGCGATATAATCGTTGCAGCCAGCCTGCAGGGCCTTGGTGTCGTCGCCGCTCAGAGCGTAGGAGGTTATAGCGATGATAGGCGTATTGGCAAAGTGTTCGTGTTCTCTGAGCCGCTGGGCCACTTCGTAGCCGGAGAGCAGGGGAAGCTGAATGTCGAGGATGATGAGATCCGGTCGCTCTTTGAAGGCCATCTCCAGACCCTCCTCTCCGTTGGTCGCCTCGCTGAGCTGGTGCGGCGTATCGCGCAGCAGGTAGCGGACGACCTTGCGGTTGGAGGGATTGTCTTCAATGTGGAGGACACGTGCCAAGGACAACCTGCTTTTTAAGATGATAAGAAGGGATAGTACGCCAGTAGACGCGACTGAGCAAGCGCTCAGCCTTTCAGCGGCACGGCGACGTAGAAGGTCGAGCCCCTGCCCTCCTCGCTCTCGACCCAGATCCGTCCTCGGTGCAGCTCGACGAATTTGCGCGCGATAGCCAGGCCCAAGCCCGTGCCCTCGGCCTGGCGGGTGATCGACCCGTCCACCTGGTGAAAGGTCTCGAAGATGCGCTCCTGCTCGGCGGCGGGAATGCCGATGCCTGTATCCTTCACCCGGAACAGCACGTCGCCGTTTTCGCGCCGGACCCCGACGGTGATCTTGCCCGCCGGCGTAAACTTGATAGCGTTCTTAATTAGGTTAATCAGCACGTGCTGCGTCAGCCGCCGCTCGTCGGCCAGGATGGGGGGCAAATCCTCTACCTGCACGCTGAGTTCCAGCTCTTTTTCGCCGGCGCTGTGTTCCAGCGCAGCTACCGCATTTTCAACGCACTCCACCGGATCGCAGGGAGCTCGCTCCAACTGCATAGCGCCGGCTTCGATTTTACTAAGGTCGAGCACATCGTTGATCAATGCGAGCAAATTCTCGCCATTCTGGTCGATCTCGCCGACCACATCGCGCACATCATCGGAGATCTCGCCGCAGATGCCTTCTAATACCATCGCCGAGAAGTTGATAATGGCGTTCATCGGCGTGCGCAGCTCGTGCGACATATTGGCGAGGAATTCCGACTTGATGCGGCTGGCCGCTTCCAGCGCCCTGTTCTGTTCTTCAAGGCGACGGAAGTCCAGATAGCGGGTATAGCCCAGCGAGAAGGCTTCGGCAAAGCGTTCCAGGATGCGGGCGTCGCGCTCGTTGAAGTGATTCGCTCCAGGGTCGGACAAGGCGATGGTACCACCCGAAAACGGCGTCCGCAATATAGAGCGCAACATGAGTTCTTCGGGCCAGTTGTCGACCTTCCAGCGCCGCTTGTATTCCTGGCAGGCATCGTGCAACTCTGCGTCGCTTCGCGAGATGCGGATCGTCTCTTTGGTCTGCTGCAGGCGGCCGTGGTAGGAATCCAGCGGCCTACTCAAGTAGCTGGCGTATTCGATCTGGCTGCCCGGAATGCCTGAAATGTAGAAAGGCCCCTCTTCATTTTCGACGCGTTCCATGGTAGCGGCGCTGAAGGACAGAGCCTGGTGCCCCGAATCGCCGATGAGCTTGGCCCAGATCTGCGACTTACCGCTCAGCTGACCGGCACCTATAGTGCCGTAAACTCGCACCTTGTCCGCCTCACGGTCGATAATGTTAATGGTGCACCATGTGTTGTCCAGGCCCAGATGCTCCAATTCCATCGTAAACAGGGTAATGATGGGCACGATATCGGTGCTGGTTTTCATATTCTGCACGGCGATCTGCACCCGCCCCACGGCGCGCTCAATCTCCAATTCGCGGTTGTGGCGCTCCAACCGCTGGAAATCGTGGAAGCGTGTAAAGCCCAGGGAAATGGCGTCGGCGTATGCGGCCACCAGATTCACATCCCGCTGAGTAAAGCGGCCCGGCTCCAGGTGGGCAATGGCGATGCTGCCGTGCGAGAACGGCACGCGGATAGCCGAACGTGGAACCTTTTTCAACGGGTAATCCGGCGCCCAGTTCCGCCTGAAACGCCCCAATACTTGTTGCACCTCCACCTCGTTGCGGTGCACCAGGCGTGGAGACGGATCGTTCTCGGCGACGGGCGAGCCTTCCAGCGCTTCCCTGCTGTAGGCGAAGGTGAAACCGGGGATGGTTTCTTCTATGAAGACCGGTCCCTCAATGTCGTCCAAGTAGTCCAATTCACCGATGATTGAGCGGTCTGCCGTGGTATAGGCGGATCCCTCGGTATCAAAGCTCTCAAACAACTCGCTGCTTACGACCGCGTAGAGATGCACCATCCCGGTTTCCTCGTTAACGACGCCGAAGGAGCTGGAGAAAAACTCCAGTCCCAATTCGCTCAACTGATGCCCCAGCAGCACGGCCACGTCGGCGATGTCGCTGCTCTGGCGCATGGCAGCCACCTCGGTGCGCAAGCGGTCGACGGCCTGGCGAATCTCCAGGTCGCGGTTGTGGCGCTCCAAACGCTGGAAGTCGAAAAAGCGGGTAAAACCCAGGCCCAGCGCTTCCGCAAAGGTCTCGAGGATATCCTGATCCTCCGGCGTGAAGTCCACCGGCGGATCCTGCGCCGTCATCTGCCCCTGCATCACGACAATGCGGCCCTGAGGTAGGGTTGCCGTCATCAGCGTCAAGGAGTGGGCCGCGTATCTGTACCCTTCGACCTGCCACAATTGCCTCGTGCGTTCCAGGTAGGTGGCTATCTCCTGATTTTCCACACGGCGCACGCCGATGAAATCCGTGTGGTTTTGTTGCCAAATCGGGAGCGGCACCAGCCGGTAAAGTAGATTCACACCTTTAACGATATCCTTCTTGAGCAGAGGAGTTAAATCGAAGGTGTCCCGCAGCTTGCCGCTAGCAGCGGCGTAGAGGTGAACGCAGTCCTCCTCCCCGTCTGAGACCGCAATGGACATGTACTGGAACTCAATGCCGGCGCGGTGCAACTCCTCCCACAGCCGGCCCATCAGGTCGATAATATCATTGCCCTGCTGCATGGCCTGGACCTCGGCACGCAAACGCTGCACCGTACGATCGCGCTCCAGGGTTAAGAATTCGCGATAGCGGGTGTGGCCGACCGAGAGGATTTCCACCAGGCGTTTGAGAAAGTCGATTTGTGTTTTACTGAATTGATCAACCGCGTCATGGCGACTACGCAGCGTGAAAACGCCGTAGGCAAAGGGGATGTGTAGATGAAAGCGGATGGGGTAGACCCGTGCGCTCGGGCCGCCATAGCGCTGGGTATTAAGGCGGATTATTTCCCCAATCTCTGTGGCGCTGAGCGGGTGACGTTCCACCGTGCCCTGGCGCCAGGCGGCGATGGCGTCGTCATAGAGCGCCGGCGCTTTGTGCAATGGAGTCTGACCAGAAAAGATAATGAGGCCGTTTTCCAGGCGGCGGGCGTGCGGCGATAAAGCGGTTGCGCCATATAATTCGGCGACCTGCACTTCCTCCCAAACATTGTACGAGGTCAGCCAATCACGCTCTTCTTCCATCAACAGAAAGGCGCAGGAGACAAAATCAAAGTCCAGCGCCACGAGAACGTCCCACACCTCGCGGATCAGGTGGTCCATATCGCCGGCCTGTTTCATGGCCAGCACCTGGTGCATCACCCGCTCCAGGGGGCTGGAAAGGGCGCTTGGTTCGGTGGTGGCTAGATCGGTTGTAATTGGCATAGTCGAATCTCGTTATTCATTAACGGCATAACCGATGTCAGCCCCGAGATGGTGCTCTCTCCAGCGAACGCTCGCAACCATTTCATCGGCGATTGCTTCAGGACTTCTATTGTCAGAATAAATGACTTCATCGGCAATGTCTTTCCAAACAGGAAGGTTCTTCACATAATGTTTCCTCGCGTTCAATTTCACCTGCCTTGCCGTAATAAGCCCGGAATTTTGCATCCTCAAATAGTGTTCCCTTTGGGTTTCTCTTTCTTGCAATGTCTTTATTGCCGTGTCTTCGTGCATGCTTGGTAAGAGCAAAATGACCCTTGAGTCTTTTATCATCCCGCGAATTTTTTTTGCATAGTTTTCCTTGGTCGCATCTCTCCCCGGGGTCATAGCTCCTCCAGCCAAATCAAAAATAAAATCATCCTGCTCAAAAAATTCACTGAGGAGGGGAATGAAGCGCTCCAAAATCTCATTGACACGACCGTCACTCATCATCTGGTAAAGTCCACCTAGATCTTTCAAAGCCTTATCTATCTCTGCATCACCATCTATATATTTCAGTTTTAGTTTTATCCCCAGTATTTCAGCTACTGTTGACTTCCCTACAGATCTTGGTCCTGTAATAGTAATTCTCATTTTTCGCCGTCTCCATCCAGCCATGGGCAAAACCTGTTTCAGGACGTTGGGTACATCTCCTCGATCAACTCGGAAAACTGCTCGCATAAATAGGAGCGCCGCACCTTCAGCGTCGGCGTCAGTTCGTCGTCGTCGCTGCTGAGCTCCCATTCCAAAATGCGGAAGTCGATAATCTGCTCGCGGTCGGACCAGCGCTGATTGACGCTTTTTACCGCGTCTTCGATCAACTGCTTTACATCCGCATGAGTGGCCAGATCGGCGTGCGAGGAAAAAGGAATGACGTGCCTCTGGGCGTAGTGGCTCACGGTCTCCTCGTCGAGGGCGATCAGCGCCGTCAGGTAATCTCGTTTCTCGCCGATGATCACCGCATCCATGATATAGTCGCTGGCCTTGAGCATATTCTCCAAATTTTGCGGCGCGATATTGCGTCCAGCGGCGGTGATGATCATGTCCTTGGCGCGACCGGTCAGGTGGAGATAGCCTGCGTCGTCAAAATGGCCGATATCGCCCGAGCGGAAAAAGCCATCGATCATGGCCTCGGACGTGGCTTTTTCATTCTTGAAGTAGCCTTGCAAAAGACCTGGCGTCCGACACAGGATTTCACCCTCGTCACTGAGGCGAAACTCTGCACCCGGCAGGATTTTCCCCGCAGAACCCAGACGTACGTCGTCATCCGGCGTCCAGACCGTGATAAAGGTTTCGGTCTGGCCGTAGCCCTCGCTTAAGGCGATGCCCAGCGCCCGGAAGAACGCCAGCACTTCCGAGGCGATGGGCGCGCCACCCACCCTGGCGATACGCGTCCGGTTCAGCCCCAGACGCTGGCGCAGCTTGCCGAGGACCGTGAAGTCGGCTAGCAGCCACAGTCCCTTGAGCCACAGCGGCAGCGTGCGGCCATCGAGCTGGTTGCGGCAGTGGGCTTGGCCGATCTTGAGTGCCAGCCGGTAGGACTGGCGCTTGCCCCAAGTGGCCTCATGGATCTCGACATCGACGCGGGCCTTGAGTCGCTCCCAGGTGCGCGGAAATCCAAAAAAGAAGGTGGGAGCCACTTCTTTTAAATCGCTGAAAACCGTGTCGGGGTTTTCAGCGAAATTGATCGTGTGGCCGCATTGCAGGTGAAAGATGAGCGAAAGGAGGCGCTCGCCAATATGGCAGAGCGGTCCGTAGCACAGAGTTTCGTCCCCTTCTCCCAGAGCGCACGAGGAAAGAAAAGGTTGGGCACCTTCGAGCATACTGCGGTGCGAGTGCATCACGCCCTTGGGCGGGCCGGTGGTGCCGGACGTGTAGAACAGGATCGCCGTGTCGTCCGGCTCAATGGCGGCCAGGCGCCCCTCGAGTAACTCGGGTTGCACGCGTTCCAGTTCGCCGCCCTTCTCCAACAACTCGGTGAAGGTCATAACCGTTTCATCGTCGACGTGGCGCAGGCCCTTGGGGTCGATGACAATGATAAAGCGCAGGTCGGGCAAATCGTCGCGTGCGATCATGGCCTTATCGAACTGCTCCTGGTCCTCGACGAACAAGATCCGCGCCTGGCAGTGTCCCGCAATATAGCCGCAGCGCTCGACCGACTCGGTGGCATAGAGCCCCACGGATACACCGCCGGCGGACTGGGTGGCCAAATCGGCACAGAACCATTCGTGGCGATCTTCCGACAAGATGGCCACGTGCTCACCCGCTTCAAGGCCACAGGCAATCAGACCGAAGGCACAGGCGCGTACACGCTCGCCGTACTCCGCCCAGGTGATCTCCTCCCAGACCCCGAAGTTCTTTTCGCGCTGGGCAACGCGGTTGCCCCACTGATGCACGCGCTCGTAGAACAACGCCGGAATGGTTGCTGGCAGCGCTGGCGCAAAAGCTGCCCTCGGCTCAACGCCAGCGCTTGCGTACTCGATAGGTTTTAGCGTCGGCATAAGAACGTCTTTCTGCACTGGCGGATACTCCCAGGTAGAATTCCTGTACCATACCATTGCGCTTGAGTTCAATGCTGGGCCCCGAGAGCACCCCGCGGCCGTTTTCAATGATATAAGCGCTGTCGGCAAAATCCAGCGCCAGCTGAGCGTTTTGTTCCACCAGCAAAATGGTCAATCCCTCGGCCTGGACGGCGCGCAGGATGGTGAAGATCTGCGCGACGATGGCCGGCGCCAGCCCCAACGAGGGCTCGTCCAGCAGCAGCAGACGCGGCTGCCCCATCAACGCCCGGCCAATCGCCAGCATCTGCTGCTCGCCGCCCGACAGGGTTTCAGCCCGCTGTTTGCGCCGTTCGGCCAGGACGGGAAAGTGTTGATAAATGTGCTCCATACCACCGTTTTTTTGCGCCCGGCCGTAGGTTCCCATCCACAGGTTTTCCTCCACACTCAGATCGCGGAAGACTTCGCGGCCTTCGGGCACATGGGTGATGCCCCGGTGCACGATGGCGTCGGGTTTGAGGCGGTCGATGCGCTCGTCAGCAAAGTGTATCTCACCTTCTTCCACCTTCATATCCAGCGCTCGCGAGGCCACACGCGGAAAGCCCGAAAGGGTCCTTAGCAAGGTAGTTTTGCCGGCGCCGTTGGTGCCCAATACGGCCGTGACCTGGCCCTGGGCCAGCTGCATCGAGAAGCCCTTGAGTGCCCGCGTCAGTCCGTAGCTGACTTTGAGATTATCCACCCGCAACATGCTCTGCTCCCAGGTAGGCGGTGATGACTTCGGGGTGTTGCTGCACTGCCTCGGGGCGACCGGTGGTCACCACCTGGCCGTGGTTGAGTACGCAAACGCGGTCCGACAGATCCATCACCAGGTGCATGTCGTGTTCCACCAGCAAGGTGGCAATGCCCAGTCCGCGGCAAACCTCGTTGATGTACCAGGCCAATTCCTCGGTCTCTTCGTTGTTCATGCCGGCGGCCGGCTCATCGAGCAACAGCAGTTCGGGCTTGAGGGCCAGAGCGCGACCTAGTTCGATGCGCTTGCGTATGCCGTAGGGCAGATTGCCGGTCTGCTCGTTGCGCACCGCCTCCAGCTCCAGCAGCTCGATGACTTCTTCGGCCTGGCGGCGTGCCTCGACTTCAGCCCGGCGCGCCGCAGGCGTAAAAAAGAGACTGTCGAACAAGCCGCTGGGCGTGTGCAGGTGGCGGCCCAACAAAATGTTCTGTAGCGTGGTCAGGCCGGAGAACAGCTCGATATTCTGGAAGGTGCGGCCGATGCCCATGACCGGCACCTGGTGCGGCTTCAAAGCGGAGATCTCCTGGCCTTTGAAATGAATCTCGCCCCGTTGTTGGCGGCAGATGCGACTCAGGCAGTTGAAGACCGTGGTCTTGCCGGCGCCGTTGGGACCGACCAGGGCGAAGAGCTGGCCCGGCTCGATTTCCAGGCTGACGTCTTGTAACGCCTGGACGCCGTCGAAGCGGACGCTGAGATGCTGGATTTCTAAGAGGGCCATCGTGCGACTCCGCTGCTTATTTATCCGCTTGCCGGGCGACCTGCGTCGGCCGCTCAAAGTGCAGCCAATCCGAGGTGCGCACCATGCGTTTGTTTGCCACGTCCGCCTTCATCATAAACGCCGATGTAGAGCTACCGCCGCGCAGATTGGGACCATAGGTAGTGGGCGGCATCACCGAGCCGTCCCAGCGATCGAAGGTCTCCATTGCCTCCACCAACTTCTCGCGCGTCAGGTCGCGACCGGCGCGCTGTAAACCTTCCGCCAGCACCTGAGCAATACTGAAACCATAGATGTGATAAAGGCCGGTTCGCAGGTCCGGCGTGTATTGGGCCAGCAGCTCCCGGTACAACTGCATCGGTGCGGAATTGCTGTCAAAATCGATAATTCCGAGGCCTAAAAAACCCTCGGCTGCGGCACCTGCCAACTCGACCAGCTTGCCCTCGGCATTGGGCAACCAGCCGATGAACTGAGGTTTCCAGTCGGCCTGATCCGCTTCTTTCAGGATCGCGGCGCCCTCTCGGTAGACCGTTAGCAGCACGACGTGGGTCGGATCGGCCTTTCTCATGTTGAGCGTCTGCGTGCCGAAGTCGACGGCACCGCGCTTGTAGCTTTCTTCGACGACAATGGGCAGACCGTAGTGTGCGGCGGCTTCACGCAGGCCCTTGAGGCCGTCGTGTCCCATGTCGTCGTCCTGATAGAGGACGGCCAGACGCGGCGCGGCGGCTTTCTCGATCTCGACGATGTACTGCGCAATGAGCCACGACTCCACCTGGTAGTTTGGATCGAGGCCAAAGACATAGCGTTTGGCTGGTATTGCCATCTGAGAGCTAAAGGTCGCCGGCCACACCAATGGCACGCGCTCCCGCTCAATCAGGGGCAGGGTGGCCATCGCCGTCGGTGTGCCCAGGTTGCCGGCGAAGCAGAAGACCTTGTCGCGGTTGAGCAACTTGCGGAAGGCGGCCACGGCGCGCGGCGGTTGATATCCGTCGTCTTCAACGCGCAACTCGATCTGGCGGCCGTGGACTCCCCCCTGCGCGTTGAAGTGATCGAGATAGAGGCGGGCGCCGGCGCTGATCTGCTGGCCGATAAAGGCGACCGGGCCGGTCAGGTCTGCGGTCATACCGACGAGAATCTTATCGTCGGTAACGCCAGGTACATTATCGGCCTGTGCAGTATTGCCGGTAGACAGGACGGCGAACAGGGCGAAAACGATGAGTAGATAACGCATGATGTTTCCCTCCTTGAAGGGTTAGTGCGTTCAGGCCAGCGCCAGCGGCTTCCTCTGCAGCCGCGCGGCGTTCAGCCGATCAGCAGCGGCAGCTTGTTGGAATCTTTTAGACGCTTCATCTGGCCGGCGACCATCCGGTACTCGTCGCCGTTGAGTTCAACGTGGTCCGCCCGGACTTCCCCATCGCAGTACACGGTTCGGTTCATCCTGTCGATTTGCACATTGATGCAACCGTTGGCCAGCAGCTCCTCCACCGCTTCGACAAAGGCGTTGGCCGGATCGTCCCGACGGCGCACCTCGACGACACAGCCGTCCCGCAGGCGTATCTCATCGCCCGCGTCGTAATAGGCGTCGATGGGAAAGAGGCGTGCGGGGAAAAGGTCTCTGACAATCAGCGGCTGCCATGCGGGGGTGTCGTCCAGTAGAAAGGCAAAGCGCGTCCGCTGCAATTCCAGGCGCCGTCCCTCTGCTTTTCTCGACGCCCCCACGGCTACGGCCGGCATCTCCGTCGAACCCAGCTGTTCTACGAGCAGCCGCTCCGGCCAGGCGGCGTGGATCTTGGCGACATCGGCGCGCAGCACCCGCTCACCGCCCAGCTTGATCGTCCTGAGATCGGCAAAAGCGCTGGCGTGGCGGCCGATCAGCACCCGGGCGATGCTCGGATAGCAAGAGAGATAATCCGGTGCAAAGTCGATCAGCGCTTCGACATCCACTAGCTCAAAGGAGCGCATTTCCATCCCATCGAAGCGCATCTTGAGCGCCCCTTCCACATGCGAAATACCGCCCAGGAGGGCGAGTCTTTCGGGTGGTCGGCCCCAGGTCTCCACGTGGGATCTAATCATCCTTTCACCGATATCTCGGACATCCTCTGCGCTCCGCGGCAGGAGCAAAGGTCGGCCCGAACTGCCGCTGGTAGACGTCGCAATGATCTCGTCGCCGAAGCGGCCGTAGCGCCGGTAGTAGGCCAGTTGCTCCGGGCCCAGTCCCGCTGCGAGCAATTCTGCGTAATGTTGCCACAGCTCGGTTTTGGTCCAGATCTCCACGGCTCTTTTACTCGCGGTCGTCATATGTTCTCTCTATTTCGAAAACGGCCAGGTGGTCCAGTACTCGCAGATCTTGCGCCAGCGGCCCGCCAATCCTTCCGGCTCAAAGGCGATAAACAAGATCAGCACCGCACCCATGATCAATGAACGCAGGTCGGGGAAAATCATCCCCGGAAAGAAAGTTCGCAGCAATTCTTCGATGAATCGCATCCCTTCTGGCAGCAACGTAATGAACGCCGCCCCGAGCACCGCGCCCAGTATCGAGCCCAGGCCGCCGACAATGACCATAACGACGTATTCCACCGAAAGCAGGACCGAAAAGTGATCCGGCCCAACATAGCCCAGGTAGTGGGCCAACAGACTGCCGGCGACGCCCGCGTAAGTCGCACTCAGGCCAAAGGCCAGGGTTTTATAGCGCGCCAGGTTGACGCCCACGGCCTCGGCGGCCACGTCGCTGTCGCGCAGGGCGATCAGAGCACGGCCAAAGCGCGTGCGCAACAGGTTGGCCATACCCAGTCCCAGCAGCAAGGCGATGGGGGCGACGATATAGTAGAAACGCAGATCCGTGTCAAAGATGAAATCGCCCAGCGCTGGCTGCGACACGGCCATGCCATTGGAGCCGCCGGTCATGCTCTCCCAATGCGTAATCACGTGCTCGGCGATGAACTGAAAGGCCAGCGTCGCCAGGGCCAGATAGAGCCCTTTAATGCGCAGGGCCGGCAAGCCCACCACTACGCCGATGAGGCCGGTGAAGGCACCCGAAAAGGTTATCGTCATCCAGAAGGGAAAGGCCAGGCGTTCGGCGAGAATGGCGGCGGTATAGGCACCCACCGCCACAAAGGCGGCGTGCCCCAGCGAGATCAGCCCGGCACAGCCGAGGAGGAGGTTCATACCCAAAGCGACAATGACGCCGATGGCCGTCAGATTCAGCAGATAGAGCAGGTAGTTGCCGCCCAGCGCCTGACCCGCCCATGGCAGCGCCGCCAGCCCGAGAACCAGAGCGACGAACCAGAACTTGCGCACGTTGGTGCGGAAGAGCTGCAGGTCTTCCGCATAGGAAGTGACCAGGTCGCGGTATTTGCCCGTAGCCATCATGCTTCAAACCCTCTTTTCGATCGGCGCGCCAAAAAAGCCCGTGGGTCGCACCAGCAAAACCATGAGAAGCACCACAAAGGCAACGACTTCGCGGGTGCCGCCGCCCAGTATGGGATCCAGGTACACCCCGGCCAGGCTTTCGATCAGACCGATGAGCAGACCGCCCAATAGTGCCCCGGGAATGCTCTCCAACCCGCCCAGCACCACGGCCGGAAAGGCGCGCAAGCCGATAAAGCCCATATTAGTGTGCAAATAGCTGATATCGGCCAGGAGTATGCCACCGACTGCACCCACGGCCGCGGCCAGGGCCCAGGTGAGGGTGAAGATGCGTTCGGCGCTGATGCCCATGAGTTGGGCGGCATAGCGATTTTGAGCTACGGCACGCATGGCCGTGCCCAGACGGGTGTAGCGAAAGAATAGAAAGAGGAATAGGCTCAGGGCAGCGGTTACGCCAAGCGTCCACAGATCCGTCGACGAAATGGACAGCTGGCCCAGGCGCAGGGCGCCCTGGGGAATGGGCGAGGGAAAGGCATGGGTGTCGTGCGACCAGATCATCCCGGTGATCGCGCGAAGCACTGTAGCCAGGCCGATCGTAACCATGACAAGCGTAAAGGCGGGTTCGTCCACCAGGGGATGCAGCACCGCCCGTTCGATGAGGGCGCCGAGTAGACCGGCCAGCACCAGGGTGATAATAAAAGCGGCTAGCGGGGCCATTTCGAGCGAGGTGACCAGCGAGAAATAGATGTAGGCGCCAACCATCATCAACTCACCCTGGGCGAAGTTGATAACCTCGGTGGCTTTGTAAATGAGCACGAAGCCGAGGGCTACCAGCGCGTACACGCATCCCAGAGCAATGCCGCTCATACTCGCCTGTGCCAGCGTATCCATATCCGCTCTCCGTGGTAGAAAGACATTCACCGACGTATCTGACCTTTACGCAAACGATATGCCAGCAGCCAAAATGATTCGATTTATTTATCTAATTATTTGTTTATTATGCATTTACAAATCAAATCCCGCCGATTCTTTCAAGGTTAAAAAGTGGTCAGAAATTGATCTCAATGCCTCGAATAGTTTGGATGTGATTGTCGCAATGTATTGTTTATACTTGATTTAAATAAGTGTTCAATAACTGAACAGTATATTGCTCAGTTATTGAACACTTATTTACTCAGATGACCCGGGCGTGCGCTTACAGCCAGATCGAGGAGAAGGGAATTGCGCAGGGAATAATCCCATTTGGGACACTAACGAGATTAGGGGGATGCAACGAGTTACACTTTCTGGTGAGAAGTGCCTTCGCTATGGCTGTTTGTATATGGTGCCTTTCTTCATCACAAAACGGACATCTTCCAGGAGATGAATGTCTTCCAGGGGATTGCCGGGAACAGCCACCAGGTCGGCTAACAATCCCTTGGCAATGTGGCCACGATCGGCAACATTGAGAAGATCAGCCGCATTTATGGTACCGGCGCGTACCGCTTCCAGTGGTGTCATGCCTCGATCCACCAGCGCCGTGAATTCTTTGGCATTCTGCCCATGAGGTACGAACGGCGCATCCGTGCCTAGCGCGATTTTAACATCTTCACGGATCGCTCGTTTTACACTTTCCACGGCGAGAGGCAGTACGTGTTCGGCCTTTGCACGCACTAAAGGTGGATATTTTTCCAGGGGCAGCAGATCTACCAGTGCCGTAGTCGGCACCAAATATGTCCCCTTATCTTTCATAAGGCCGATGACTTCATCATTGAGCATAGACCCGTGTTCAATCGATGCGACGCCTGCCAATACCGCCGCCTTGATCCCTTCCGTGCCGTGTGCATGAGCGGCGACGGGGATACCGTGACGAGTGGCCTCCTCGACAATAGCATGCATCTCTTCCGCTGAATATTGCTGTGCGCCCACAGGGCCTTCGAGGGACATCACCCCCGCCGTGGCCGCGATTTTGATGACTTTGGCTCCATGCTTGATCTGATAACGGGTGGCCTTGATTACTTCTGCGACACCATCTGCTATTCCATACTCTGGACTCAGTTCGAGTATGCCTTCGGCCGATCCCGCAAGCATGGTCGGATCTATATGTCCACCTGTAATGCTGAGTGCATGACCACAAGCAATAATGTGTGGCGCTTCGATCCAACCCTTCTCCGAGGCTTCGGCCAATGCAACGGTGATGAGTTCAAGACTAGGGTAAACTTGTGCGACATCACGTACTGTGGTAAATCCCGCTAGTAGAGTCGTGCGCGCGTTTTTTGCTCCCCGCAGCGTGGCTTGTGCGGCATTTTCCTCGATCAAGTGGGGGCGGAAATTGACTCCATCCTCTATGGTCAAGTGCACGTGGGCATCGATAAAACCGGGCATTAACGTTAGGTCGCCCAAATCTACCGTTTGCCCATCTGGGGGGATCGAGGAAGGATTTACAGCTGCGATATGGCCGTCTTTGACTACTATAGTCACTTCCGATTCTATACGCCCAGTTTTAACATCGAGCATTCGAGCGGCACGCAAAATCGTTACCTGGGCCGTTGTAGGCTGGACAAGTAGTAGAGATGAAATGGCCAACATTAAGG